>OKVW01000497.1_pt1 | contig 22752 bp, 19 predicted proteins | sample 1606991 | NCBI WGS metagenome assembly OKVW01 (sample SAMN03281021, study PRJEB24777) | human gut metagenome | isolation source: fecal sample PR177 from 1 month old male Malay infant, vaginal delivered...
ATCTCAATGGCATCAATTGGTTCTTTTCATGGCATATCTATAAAAATACAACGAATTTTATTTATTTCGTAATTCCCGGGAGTTTGACAGTTGGACTAACTAAAAATCTATTGCAGGTCGCATAAAACCTGCTTTTTTTGTGTCAACTTTTTTTAATTATAGTATGTTATTTTCTGTTATTATGTGGTATAATGAGGTGTAAGGAGGGATACATATGAATCTTCATATCTCGAAATCAAAAAATTCCGAATCATTTTATGTTGCAAAATCCTATGTCAAGGCGAATGGCAGCACCACGTCTGCTATTGTTCGCAAACTTGGCACTTTAGACAAGCTGCTCCTGGAGCATGGCCCTACCAGAGACGATGTTATTGCATGGGCTAAAAATGAAGTAAAAATGGAAACTGAAAAATTTAAGGAAGAACGTCAGACCAAAACAGTCCAAATCACTTTTCATGCTGACAGACAGATGGATTATGACCAGCAGAAGTTTTTTCGAGGCGGCTACCTTTTTCTCCAGCCCATTTATTATAGTCTTCAACTAAACAAAATCTGCCGGAAACTGAAAAATAAATACAAGTTCCAGTATGATATAAATGCTGTTCTCTCTGACTTGGTTTACGCCAGAGTCCTTGAACCAGCCAGCAAACGGTCTTCTTTTAAAGTTGCATCCGAGTTCCTGGAGAGACCGTCTTATGAGCTCCACGATATTTACCGTGCACTGGATGTTCTTGGTCATGAATGTGACCTGATTCAGTCAGAAGTTTATAAGAACAGCAACTTTATGATTAACAGAAACGATAAGGTACTTTACTACGATTGTTCCAACTATTATTTCGAAATTGAACAGGAAGACGGCGATAAGAAATACGGCAAAAGTAAAGAACACAGACCAAATCCAATTATTCAGATGGGCCTGTTCATGGATGGCGATGGCATCCCGCTTGCTTTCTCTACATTTCCTGGAAATGCAAATGAACAGACATCCTTAAAACCCCTGGAAAAGAAGGTTCTTGATGAATTTGGCTGTCAGAAATTTATTTACTGCAGTGATGCCGGTCTCGCTTCTGAAGAAATCAGATCCTTTAATCACATGGGTCAACGGGCTTTTATTGTTACACAATCCATCAAAAAGCTTCCGGCGGAAGAGAAAGCATGGGCATTGGATCTAGGAGGGTTTAAAAGGGTTTCGGATGATATGCCGGTTGATATTTCAGAAATTCCAGAAGATGATACAAACCTTTATTACAAAGATGAACCCTATACCACGAAAAAACTTCATCAGCGCCTGATTATCACTTACTCTCCGAAGTATGCCGTATACCAAAAAACAATTCGTAACAAACAGGTGGAGCGAGCTGAAAAGATGGTCGGTACAGGAAAGCCAAAAAAAAACCGGAAGAACCCTAACGATCCGGCCCGTTTTATCGGAACCGTTGCGACAACAAAAGAAGGGAAAACAGCGGAAATACATAGTTATCTTGATAAAGAAAAAATAGAATCCGAAGCCCAGTATGACGGCTTATATGCGGTATGTACCGATCTTCTTGATGACGATGTTTGTGACATTCTGAAAGTAAGTGAGGGCAGATGGCAGATAGAAGAATGTTTTAGAATCATGAAAACAGATTTTTCAGCCAGACCTGTTTATCTGCAAGACGAAAACAGAATAAAAGCGCACTTTCTCATCTGTTTTCTGGCCCTTCTCTTTTATCGCTTACTTGAGAGGAAAATGGATAATAAGTACACTTGCGAAACAATTTTAGAAACATTAAAAGCAATGAACTTTGCAGAAATCCAAGAGCAGGGATTTATGCCCCTGTACAAGCGTGAAAAAATCACGGATGACCTTCATAATGTCTGTAATTTCCGCACGGATTATCAATTCATCACAAAAAGCCAGATGAAAACTATCCAGAAAAAAAGCAAGGGCAGAGAATAAATTACTAAAGTCTGTGACACGTCATAAAACCGCTGCACCCCTCATAAAACAAGGGGATACAGCGGTTTTTTACGTATTCAACTGTCAAAGACAGGATTTTATGAGGGATGCGTCAACCCAATATAAACCCTGAAATAACTTCATTGGTACTATACCTTAAAATTAAGTATGTTTAGTCATCATCAAGAGGGCAAAAACTTAATAATGACTCTTGAAATGTCTCCATAGAGGGTATTTCCCAAGTATCAAAATGCCGTAGCCACGTCAATACCACATCTTAGTCGTGCGGCATCTGCCGTCTTATAATTTATAGTCTTTTTCCTATGGTTGTTGGCGCGTTCCACGGAAGTTCTTCCATCATATAGTACTTAGAGAATGTATTACTAATACATTGACAATTTAAATCAGGAAAGCTCCGCTTCTGGCAGTTCTAAAAATGTTTTACAAATTAAAAGATCTGAAGTATTTACGCAATAAAAGTGCATTTTAGTACATTAATATTAAATTTGTTTCTATTTCTGGTATAATATTAAAACATATGTATTAAAAAGAAGAGGGTAGAGGGATGAAGATGAAAAAAGTATTTAAAAATTTAGTAGGATTAGGATTAGTGTGTAGTATGTTGCTTGGTAATCAGGCTCATATATATGCACAAGAACGTGAAACTATTATTTCTGAGCCAGCTACAGAACAAACAGAAGTAAATACTGAAGGTAGCGAGGGGGATTTTTTAGAAGATATTACAGAAAAGTGTAGAGATGAGCAGATTTCATACATATGTTCAATAATGCAAAAAGATATAAAAGATTTAGATCTGGTCGAGGAATTAAAGGATATAGATGGAAATCCTTTATACCTTTTGGTAACATTTAAGACAGAAGGGTATGCTATATTAATAAATGGATGTAATTATTCAGTGGAGTATGAAGAAAAAGGACAAAACCCTTATGTTGGAATCGTAGGAGAAAAATATTATTTAGGACCCTTACAATATTTTTATAATGAAGGTGGTAGTCTCCGTAATATTATTACGAAGGAAATAATTTCAGATGATGATATGTGGTTGGGTAATTCAATAAAAGCAAAAGTATTGGAGATCAAAAACAAATCTCGAGAAGCCTGGGATGTTAGCCGTAGTTTTGAATCAAGGCAGGCTAATCCATATGAAGAAATTCTTGTGCCATATGTTGATGAAATAGAGAATATGTATTTTGGCGATAATGTCGGAACAGATATAAATCCGCATGGAACCTGTGGTATTTTGGCTTCCAGTATGATGCTTACATATTACGACCGCTTCATTAATACTAATTTTCTTCCGAGAAATCTTGAACTTGTAAAGCATTATGATGATACACTTCATGCGGAATTGATTAGGAATTATCAAGTAGGTGCAACATTTGGTGGCTCTTTTCCCAGTGATGATGCACAGATGTTAAATCTCTATATTGGACAGAATGGATATATAAGAAATAGTGGATATCAGGCTAATAGTTCTCTAATATCAACGCAGGGATTGATTCAATCAATAATTGAAGGTAGACCAGGATTGATTTATACAGTTTTCAACGAAAAATATGAAAAGCATACAATGCTTGCTTATGGATATAAGCTTGAGAATGGGATTGGAAAATTTAAAATACATACAGGGTGGCATGCTAAAGATCTTAATACCATTTATTGCCCACGAGAAGAAAGTGATGATATTTGTAATCATACAAATGGACCATGGATTGATAGCGGACTATTGTTAATCGGCGGTTCTACCTGGTTGGAAAAATATGAACAACATAATCATGATTTTTCAGAATGGATGGGAATATCAGAAATTGGTGATAGACCCTTGATGAAATGCAGGATATGTAATTTACTCACGGAAGATGATTATCCTAATAATATGCATTATTCAACTATTATAGATTGTGATACTACCACCTCTGGAAAAATAAATTATAGTGGCGACGTTGACTGGTTTAAGATAGATGCACCCTACAAGGGAGGATATACGGTCAGGACAGTAGGAAAAAACATGGGAAACGGAGCAATGTTCCTGTACCTATATTCGGAAAAAGGAACTTTAATATCTTCCTGGCAAGGAGGCGATACAAATAAATATCTGGTTCTGGAAAAAGGGGTATTTTATCTGCGCGTTACATCCTCACTGGTAACGGTAGATTATACAGTGGAAATAAGAAAAGTAGAAGAGGACGTAAAATGAAGAAGATGATAAAAAGACTAATATTGATAGTTATTATTTTATTAAGCATTTTGGGAATCTGGAAATTGGTTAAAGTAGCTCATGATGCAGATCAAATTTTTAATCGAACAAGATATGTGTTTGATGGAAAGATTTTTACCATAAATGAAATTAGAGAAAAATCTTATGGCTTTTATGGTAAAAACAATAAGGAATATAATTTTGCAATAAAAGAAGGATCTATACTTGATAAGATATTTAAAGAAAGAGTGAAAGGGGTAAATAAAACAATTGAAAAACAAATTATTACAGAAACAACTCCTTTTGATCAATCCGATCTAAGTGGAGGACAAGCTTGGGTGCAAAAACAGTGTTCTATATTAAAACCCGTTTTTTATGAGTATACTTTGTATGAATATCATGAAAAAGCATATATTAGAATGAAATTTGCAGTCGACTACAAAAGAAATTCATTATCTGGAATGTATGAGTTTGAAGATGTAACAGCAGAACAATTGAAACAGCTAATAAGTGGAAGATAAAATTAAGATGTAAATATATTAAAGTTCTGGATCAACTGCAGAGAAATTTTTATATTACATAATTTTTCTTTTCCTTTTTATGGAATAAGAAGACAGAGAGGAAGTCTTTGAAAAATTAATATAAAATAAAAAGCCTAGGTAATTCAACACTTGATGTAACTGAACAGGTACTATACGCTCAATCGAATATTGGATGCATTGAAATCCTATTGCATTTAATATATGAATTGATCCCGATTAATAGTAATATAGGATGTATGTAAGGAATGAACTTTATGCAGAAGAAAGGAGTTTAATATGTATACTTTTAATGGAATAGCCTATACAGGCAATCAAGATATAGAATTAGAATTAACTTCCATCAAACCCTTAGAAGATATGCTGATGTTAATAACCTTTTCCACCGGAGAACGTAAGTTATACGACGCTACCCAGCTTTTGGATATGCCCGCATTTCAGCCACTTCGAATTCCCAATATCTTTAATAATCCTGTTATTGATCATGGTGTTGTCACTTGGGATGATGGGGAAATTGATATTGCTTCCGATACGTTGTATATGAATAGTTTTGCATATGAAGAATCTATTCTATAATCAATCTTTAAAAGCCCGGGACTATGCCCAGGCTTTTATATTCTCAGCTATCTAACCGGTTTCTCCTGAATACGACTACGAATACAGCAATCAGTACTATAAAATTTACAGCCGTTATGAGTACCCCTTCCCAGCTGATTCCGTCCATCTTTTCCACAAACATGCTGATCTGATGTCCGTAAGTAAATTTAGCTATCTGTCCAATCTTATCATTAAACTTTGCCAGCATAGGCAGAAATGCAAAGATCATTCCAAAGGGCAGTGCCAGGCCGTTTGCAGCCATCATGTTTTTTGCATAGGATCCAATTGCCAATCCCAGAACTATGGATATCACACTTCCGACCCCTAACGCGCCCATAAACATCAGCATCTCAACCGGTGTATATCCACCCAGAAATAAAAAGAGTACTCCAGTAACCATGGTGCACAGGAAGACAAAGCCTCCAATGCTGATCAGATACTCCATTGGATTCACATTAGACATAAGAAGCACCCTCAGAGTATTTTTTTCTTTTTCCTCCGACATCATGGATGAAGTGGCTACAATTGGTGTAAAAACACCATGCATGACTCCAAATATAGATATGAAAAAGGCACTGTTCCCCATCTCTTTTCCCATACTCTGTGTCATGACCATTGCAATTACCGGAAATGTAAAAAATAAGATTAATACCTGCATATTGTGTGCCGTATCCTTTATCTGTTTGCAAAACAGCGCCTGTAATGTCTTTGCCTGTATACTCATAGCAGTCTCCTTCCTGTTAACTCCACAAATACCGTTTCCAGATTGGGTTCCGAAGAATGTATGGATTCCACGCATTCATCCTGAAAATATCCCATAATCTTATCCGCATTTTCCCTTGTGTTTTTCAGCTTTACTATTGACTTATCTTTACACAGTATTGTAATGATATTCTGTGTATTGTACTTTCTGCAAAGTTCTTCCGGTACTCCATATTCTACGATCCTGCCGTCATTTAACAGCGCCACATGGTCACAGAGCCTGTATGCCTCATCCATATTATGAGTGGTGAGGAATATCGTTGTTCCCTCCTGCTTTAATTCCTGCAAAAGTCCATGAATCGTCTGCGTCACCGCCGGGTCCAGACCGCTTGTAGGTTCATCCAGAAATAAAAGTTTGGGGCTATGAAGCATTGCCCTTGCCAGAACCAGTCTCTGTCTCATTCCTTTGGACAATTTTTCTACCGCCTTTTTGGCTGCATCTTCCAATCCCACCCGTTTCAACAGTTCCTCAATCTTTTTCTTATCCACTCCGTAAATCCGTGCCGGCAGCAGCATATTATCGTAGCAGCTCAGCCGGTCATACAATCCGCTGTTATCCAGAACCATACCGATCATCTTATAATCTTCCCTGTCCAGCCGGGAGCAGGATTTTCCAAAAATCATCCCTTCCCCCCTGTCCGGCTTTAACTGCCCGGTTAATATTTTAATCAGCGTTGTCTTTCCCGCACCTGAAGGTCCCAGAAGTCCAAATATTTCCCCTTCTTTGATTTTCAAATTCACTTCGTCCAATACACATTTTTCATTGAACGATTTGGATATATTTCGAATTACAATCTCTCCCATGCCTATTCGCCCTCCTTAGAATCAACCTTTTTTTTCGCTTTATAATCATTTAACAGTCTGTCGTACTTCTTCCCTTCCAGCTTCGTCTTAATCACCATGAGTATGGTGCTGATAATAAAGCAGCCGCCAAAAGAGACAAAAAAACCAATCCACGCCGGCCAGAAATCCAAAGGAAACCATCCAAAGCATATTACAAAAATTAAAATGACAACTACTATCAGCACCACCATAATTACCGTGCGCCAGACCATCATGACATTTTGAAAACACTTAGCGGACATGCTGAAACTCTGTACCAAATTTACTGCAATGGAGCAGAAAAACAGCTGCAGGATTGTGGTATTGGCAATTCCCCTGCCACCCAGCTGATACAGATTGGAAACCTCCATTGCATCTTCTCCAAAGAAATAACCGATAATTGCAATAAACAAGACTTCAACGGTAAATATAATCATTACCCTGGCAGCAAATTTATATTTCGAAAGAATTTTATCACTCATTTATTTCACCCCCAATTTCTCTCTGATTATTCCGGCATACTGTCTGGAAACGAATACTTTTTCTCCATTATTCATGGTTACCAGGATTCTTCCGTCGATATCCGGGCGCAGCGACTTAATCTGATTAAAATTTATGATACAGGATTTCCCAGCTCGGAAAAAATCCATATCTGCAAGCTGCTCTTCCAGTTCATATAACTTTAATGGTGTTTCATAAACTGCCGAATCCGTGTAAAAAAAGGTTTTTTTATCTACGGTATCAATATAGAGGATATTGGAAGTATCCAATATATAGGTCTGTTTATCTCTTGTTCCGGTAATTTTGTGGTCCATCATCTGCAGCATTGCAATTATTTTATCTGTTTTATCATTTGCGCATGGGCAATTAATTGTAATCTCCATCTCACTGAAACTGCTGTCCTCCCTTACATGTATCTTCACCCTTCCACCTCCTGGCGCAAATCACTTTTTATTTATTCTAACTATACACACTGGCTTTTTTAATTTCAAGCCGGTTTTTCTAAGTTGCGGAAATTGTAGTCTAAGTTGTATCTGAAATGAGCAGATTTTGTCTTATCTCCCGCAATCCTGTCACAGCCCACAGCACCACGCCGCCGCCAATTTACACAAAAAAAGCCATAGATCCAATACTTCCGATCTACGGCTTTCGCTTTTATACTTCCATCCTTTCCCTCTCCCTGCAATCCAGTGCTGCCTGATAAATAGCCAGAATCTTCTCCGGCGATACCTCGTCCAGAATATTGTGGCACTGGTTAAAGACGAACCCTCCGTCCTGATTAAATATTTCAATTAATTCGCTGCTATGGCGATAGATATCCTCTATGCAGGATGTGCCAGCCACAAACTGCTGCATGTCAGCTCCGCCGCCCCAGAAAACCAGATCTTTTCCAAATTCTCGTTTGAGTTTCACCGGATCCATGCCCTTAGCCGATATCTGCACCGGATTCAGCACCTGTACCCCTGCCTCAATCAGATCCGGAATCAGATCATAAATTGCTCCGCAGCTGTGTAACGCTACCTTAACTCCCGGATAATGATCACGTACAAACCGGAAGATCTTTTTATGATAGGGCTTAATCATTTCACGGTACAGCTCCGGCGATAACTGGGGCTGAATCTGATTTCCCAGGTCATCTCCGCCAAAAATCAGCACGTCCAGATAATTCCCAACTCTGTCCAGCATCTTCTTCAAATTAGCCACATAGGCGTCTGTCATCTTCTCTGCCCATTCATGTACCATTTCCTTTTCCAGCAAAAGATGGCATGCCCAGTTCTCATATCCAAAGTCCTGCTGCCCCTGCTCAAATACACTGCAGCCTGCATGCATTAGCAGGGCTTTATCGGTGTTGTAATATAATTCTCTCGCCTGCACCTCGATAAATGCCAGTTCTTCCTCGGTCACAACAGGCAATACCAGCTGCTCTTGTAATTCCTCCAGCGATTCCACATCCTCCAGGTAATACCTTACCGAATCATACAGCGTTCCATCTTTTGGACGTACCGCCAGCAGTTCTCCGGTCTCGCTGTCGTGAATTTCAAAATCTCCCTTATCATTGATTACAGGGTTCAGGTCATAGGGCACCATACAGGGGCTTTTATCGGGCAATTCGGAGATTTTGTAGCGGTCGCCTTTTACCTGGAAGGCGGACATAAGCCTTCTAACCTGCACTACATCCCCGCCCAGCCTGTCTAATATAAAATCTTCCGGTATTGCAAGCTGCTGCATTACGTCATATAATTTGGTGGTTTCCCGGGCAAAACCCAAATGCATCTTTAATCTGTTATATGCGATTGCACTTATGCCGCTGGAACGATGACCACCGAAATCAATCGGCAGCACATCCGGTTTCTCGTGATTCAACGCGGCTCTGATTCTTTCTCTTGAAGTCATAATTATACCTCCTGGTATGATTTCATCTGTATCAAATTTTCAGAATGCACCATTTCCAGGAAAGGTAAGTGAATTTAAACATTGTTATTCTTAGGCGGACAGGAAGAATCTTTGATCTCCAGTTCAACCGGCAGAAATGTCTGGCTGTGAGCTTTTTTCCCATCCAAAAGCCCTAACAGCTTGGATGCTGCCACATGACCCATTTCTTCAAAGGGATGATTGATGGTGGTAATTCTCGGTGAAGCATATTCTGCTTCATCAGACCCGTCAAATCCACAGACTGAAATATCCTCCGGTATATGATAACCTTCGTTTTTCAGGCGCCGCATTACTAAAACTGCCATCTTATCATTTACACACTGCACTGCTGTTATTCCTCTGGTTTTTACCAGTTCCACCAGCTTGTCCTGCTGCTCCTGCAAATGAACCCGTTCTATAACAAACTGCTCTTCACAGGCAATTCCTGCCTCCTGCAATGCCATCCGATATCCTTTAATGCGGTCTTTCTCTGCCTCTAGTTGAATGGTATCCGCCGCAAATACAATATTTTGGTGTCCGATACCGATTAGATAATGTGCAATCTGATATCCCCCGTCAACGTTATATGCAGATACCAGAGTAAACGGCATGTCACTTGGTCCGCGATCAAGCATAACCGCCGGAATATGATGTTCCATAATTAAATGAAAGCTCCCAATGTTCTCCTGGGGATCTTCTGCAAAACAAATAATTCCATCTGCTTTGCTCTCCAGACAACGTTTAATCAATTCACTCTCAGAACCTGCCATCTGGCTTTTACACAAAATTGTCATGGAATATCCCTTTCCAAACAGATACATCTGCGCTCCGCGTATCATTTTCATAATGGAACTGTCCGTTATATCTGTAAATACCAGGAAACAAATATTCTTCATATGTTTTGTTTTGCTGTCTGCGTCAATTAACTCTTCGATATCTTCCCCGCTTACAAAAGTTCCGCTGCCTTTTACCCGATAAATAACTTTTTTATATACTAATTCACTTAATGCTTTCCTGACTGTCGGCACACTCGTATTATATATTTCTGCCATCTGGTTTTCACTGGGGAGTTTTGTCAGCTTCCCATAGACACCCTGAATTATTTTATCTAAAATATCTTTTTCAATTTGCTGGTACTTTGGAATATTGTTTTCCTGCATTATAAATTTCTCCTTATAGATCAACCACTCATTTCGATACTCATAATATAGCATATTCGTTTTCCATTTACTACCAACAATTAGAAATACAGCTTCTATATTAGAGCGTGTTTGAAATATGCTTTCTGACAGCTGTGTGTTCCGGTTTATGAGAAGGATCATCCTTTTTGTATTCAATCCTGATCCATTTCATAGCATTTGCTCCTAATACTGATATGACTCTGTTTTGTTTCACTGGAAGCTGTTTCATTTTTTCTTCCTGAACCGTTACCTCCCACGCATCAATATAGTCCCATCCCGGAATACTGAACGAGACTTCTCTTTCCTGTAACTCCTGGTTTTTCATCATTACAATCAATGCCAGATTTGATCCTTTAGCCGGATACAGTGACGTAATACACCCCTCTTCGCTGCATTCAATCAACACCTCTGACTTTTCCTCTGCGGTCACTGCCGCCCCTATGATTCCCAGATTCTCTGCTTTGACAAATTCTTTATAAACTTTTGTCCGATCAAATTGATCCATACAGAAGAAACGGTAAGAAAACTCCATTGCCCCAGATTGGGAAGACTCAAAGTTCGTATCCCAGTAATTATTTAAGGGCCACGCCAGCAGCAGCGGATTTTCTTTTCGTAAAATCTGTCCCTGCTCCCTTCCAAAGTGAAAATCCCCCACCTGAACCATTGGTGCATGAGGGCAGGCAAGTCCATAACAGATCGTATCATCATAAACAGCCACTCCATTATCTGTAGTAAACCAGTCACGGCATACGTGTCCCAGCTGCTCGTCATCTAATTTTACAAATTGTCCGGCTGTATTAAAGCTGCACTTCCAACCTTCTGCCATTTTTAACGGAAATGCCAGATACAATGCTTCCGGTGTATATACCGGCAGCTTTATCATTTTCAAATGAAGATCTATATGGCTGCTGTCCCGGTAAAAAGTAACCCTTTGTTCCAGCATGCCGGTTCCTGGCAGCTCCGACTCCCATATAATATCTGCTTTTCGTCCGTCATTTCGGAGTTTCCACTCCTTAATACGATCCGGTCCTCTTCGATCTGCTTTCCATTCGTGATTCCACATACTGATATTCTGATTACACAAGTCCACATCCCGGTTAAATATGGCACGCCGTTCTTCCTTACTGAATCTGGCATCTACTGTTTCCCTTACCACCTCAAAAAATGCCCAGCCTTTCTTCTCATCCAGCATCTCTTTCTTTCGGCTCCGGTCATAGATTTGCACGATGCGGCCCGTTATTTTATTAAAACTGATCTTATAAAAAGGTGTGGTAATACAGCCTTCTTCTACAGATATATCCGACTCCTGCATTTTCACTTGCCGATAGTTTAAAAGCTCTCCAAAAGGAATTACCTGATATCCAAAGGGGGGAAGGCTGACAGCACCATAATATTCTTTTTCCTCATTTGCATAATAATCTTTTTCTTTTTTATTATCCAGATAGGGAATATATCTCTTTGCCCGGACAGCACTGAGCTGACGTTCTTTTCTCATCCAGGCTTTTGGCACTTCCAGCGATATCTCCTGGGTTATGCCGGTAGGATTCATAACAAGGATGCCCTCCATTCCATCTGACTGCCAGGGATTTCCCGCCAATTTTTCCAGCTGGTTCCCAATCAGATATCCCGCCAGATCCGCAGCCTGGTAAGCAGTATTTAGCTTATGGATAATCTGTGACTGACTTTCATAATCATACGGATCTGACACTGACTGGGAGGCTCCCCAGGTATGTTCACTGAAGATCAGGGCATTTAATTCTGCTTCTTTCCGAATTGCCCTGTAACGGTTTCCTTTTTCATTTGTCGCACATTCCAGAACTCCTGCTGTCTCCAACGCTTTTTGCGCCATACGGTTTACCTTAGTTTCCCTTGCGGTACTGGCGCACCCAAAGTTCCAGTAATCGGTCCAATCCCCTTCATAAACCGGGATGTTCTCCATTCCCATGCTTAACAATTTATCCCTTAGCATCTCAGGCGTTGCAAACCGGATCTTATATTCATGTCCCTCCTCATTGTATTTTTTAATCAGTCCTGCAAGTCCTGCATCCGGGCAGTTATTGTCGAAAAGGGGCGGGTTCGTTGCTGTGAGCAAAACAAAATCCCAGTCATGGTTCTGTTTGTCCATACGCTCTACATAGCTTTTAATTCCTTCATGCATTTTCCCGGTATCTGCTTCCCAGGTCTTTAAAAACTGGCTGAATAAGGAATAATGCTCACCCACATAACTCAGAAGTTCTCTTCCGTCCGGTGTTTTCCACCGAAAAGCCATTGGACGCTTGTAAGGGATTCCTCCAAAATGAATATTGATGCCCGTCATGTAAAAATCCACGCCACTGTCCAGCAAAATCTGGGACAAAGGCCAGGGCTGGCCATTAACATCATGGTTCACAGCTGTTTTAATATCTGCATTTAAGCTTGCTCTTAATTCATTCAGTTCTTTCATCATCGTAACCATCTGCCCGCTGGTACTGCATGGGGTCGTATGCATAGGCAGGGCAGCTATGCTGATACGCTTTTCAGAAATCAGCTGCTTAAACTGCTGAATTTTCTTAAGTTCAGCATGCTCCATCCATTTTAAAACAGGGTACGTGACTTCACAGGTCCATTTGAACTGGCTTTCCAGGGGCCACTCTCTGGTTTGCATACAAAGTTCTATTGCATTCTCTATGTAGTCTCCCTGCAGCTCCATTAGCATTGGCTGAGGATGTGTATATCCGATATCCAGATGACTGTGATGCATACACCATATTTCTTTTATTTTAGACATTCTGATCCTCTCAAATATTTACAGTCATTTTATCAAAATGCCTATTGCAATCTTGATAAAGGTCAATAGTTACAATTAAAATCATCCCTTGACACCACCTGCCGTAACGCCATCCAGAATCTTACTGGAAAAAATTATAAACAGCAGCAAGATAGGAATCGTTGACAATGTAGAAATCGCCATGGCTGAATCCATAGTATTCATCAAATTTTTCGTATATTTCACTACTAAAAGCGGAACTGTTTTTGCCGAGTCTTTCTGTAGAAAAATCAGCGGCAGGAAAAACTGGTTCCAGATTTGTACCGAAACGGTAATGCATACAGAGAATACTACCGGACTTGCCATGGGGAACATAATTTTGCCAAAAGCCGTCCACTCTCCTGCTCCGTCTATTACCGCCGCTTCATAGATTTCCTTTGGCAGTTTTGCAAAGAAATCTGTCAGCATAAATACAGGCATTGAAATATTTGCCGCCGACACTAATATGACAGATAAAGGACTGTTAATCAAATTCATTTGTTTCATGATCTGGAAAATGGGAACAATACCCAGCTGAACCGGAAACATCAGTCCCACAAGGAAATAGATCCTGAAGAATTTTTTCCCTTTAAAATTAAACCGGGCAATCCCATAGGCAGTAATGGATGAAATAAGCACCAGCAAAGCCAGGCTTACAACCAGTATCAGAACGCTGTTTCCAAAGTAGCGGAAAAATCCGTCATCCACCAATAATTTTATGTAATTATCAAAAGATAGCTTTTCCGGTACACCAAAGGTATTGCTTAATATATCCTGCCTTGGGCGAAGGGAATGATATATCATATAAAGTAATATGAAAAAGGTGCAGGACGAATAGATCCACAGGATTATCTTAATCACACCCGCAGACTTTCCGTGATGCCTGCTCATAACATCTCTGTGATTCATATTAATCCTCCTCCTTTCTATACACGATCAGCATCTGCAAAAGTGCAATTACAAAAATCATCAAAAACAGGACGCATGCAATGGTGGTACCCATTCCAATGGAATTTGAGCTGATATTTCCTCCAAGGGGATTTGTATCGCCAAAAGCCATACGGTAGAAGAACAGGGACATAACATCCACATTTCCATTTATTCCACCGGAGGTTCCCCCCATAATATAACTGTAATCAAAAATAGTCATACTCACGATATAGCCTACTAATATAAGATTTAATATGGTCATTTTAACCTGCGGTATAATAATGTACCATAACCTTCTCCAAAAACCGGCACCTTCCAGATACGCACTTTCCAGACTGTCCATTCCGATCATTTTCATTGCTCCGATAAAATACATCATGCCAACCCCGATTCCTGCCCAGGTAATCATTGCCCAGATGATATAAATGCCATACTGGGGAATTCCAAGCCAGGAACGTGTCAGGGCGCCCAAACCTACCATTTCCAGAAATTTATTAACAATACCGATATTTCCATCAAAGATTAAGGTAAAGATAAATACGATAACCGGGGTGGAAATAAACTGAGGTGAAAATATAGCCACCTGAAAATAGTTTTTTCCCTTTGCCTTACTGAATATCATGTATGCCATAATGATCTGAATAGGCATTGCAATCACGACTGTCAATACAAATATTGTCAAACTGTTTTTCAGCGCATTCATCATCTGTGCCATTAAGTCCGCATTCGTGAATAACTCCACATAATTATTTATACCTACAAATATTTTTTTACCGATACCGTTCCATTGGTACAGACTTAACTGTCCTGCCGCAAAAATTGGGTAAATAACAAATATGGAATACAGTATAAATCCCGGTATCAGAAAGAAGATAAATGGCCGTTTTCTTATTATTTTTTTCATTTTATCCTCCAAGTGAAAACCCTACTTTACGCTGCTTTTTGCTATTTCTTCCTGTATTTTCGTTACAGCATCTTCTCCTGACATCTCTGACATCATTAATTTAGGCAGTACATCTCCCAGAAGAATATCCTGTGGTTTTCCATTTTCATCCGCAACGCCGCTAAGTACATGATAAATATTAAATCCTACCTGATCAAAATCAGAGTGTTCTGAAACGGTTTCATCCTTTGGTGTTAAGTCTTTCACTGCCGGAATACTGCCAACATGGTCTTCTAAAATCTGCTCTGCTTCCTTACTGTTCAGGAACTGCAGGTATTTTACTGCCTGCTCGGGATGTTCTGTCTTTTTCGCAACTGCATATGTATTATACTGACTCTCACCGCTTTGTGCATAACGGGTGCCGTCTGCGGAAGGGAATGCAAAGCTTCCTACTTCAAAGCTTAAATCTTTGTACATCTGATTATTCCAGGTACCATCAATACTCATGGCAGCCTGTCCGTTGGTAAATGCCAGCTGTGCACCCACACCGTCGATAGAGGTAAAATCTTTACCCATATATCCTTTTTCGGAATATTCACGATATTTGTCAAATAACTCTGTCATTGGCGCATAATCTGGTTCTTCCCCATTTTTAATTGCAGCCAATGTATCATTACACAAAGCCGGTGCCATCAACTGGATTAACCAATAGCGGTCGAAGTCACCTTTACCGCCTAAAGCAATCGGAGTTACCCCGCTCTCTTTCAAGGTCTCCAAAGCACTTTCAAATTCTCCAAAGTTCTCCGGCTTTTTAACCCCGGCTTTTTCAAATAGATCTTTATTATAATAGACCGTTACATAATCGATAAATGCCGGATAGCTGCAATATACAGAGCCATCTACCGTAGCATAGTCGATCGAGGACTGGGGATACCGGCTGGCATCCATTTTATACTCATCCAGATTCAGAAGATATCCGTTTTGGGCAAGCTCTGCCATCTTTGTAGATTTATTTCCCTGCACCCAGAATAAATCCGGCAAAGAGTCTGACTGTACGGCAACATTAATCGTGTCAAATGTTCCCGAATATTGATAGTCCAGCTTAATATCGGGATTTGCTTTTTCAAAAGCTTCATTTATCTCCGTAAATGCACCTTCAACTACTGATTGGTTGTCTGCATCTCCCCATACTGTTAATGTAACTGTTTCATTCTTTTTTCCACATCCGCTTAATAATGGAATACACATTGCAAATACCATCCCTAAAACCAAAACTTTTTTCATCTTTTATTCTCCTTTTCTTTCTGTAAGATTGAGTTACCTTTCCGCATATCAGTGTTGACCGCCTTCTAAAACACAAATCCATCATTCTTTTGAATCTTCCTAAATTTCTTTGTTTTCATTTTAAATTAGAACTTTATTCACCTCCCCTTGTCATTATTGCCAACTTAGTAATCTAAGTTCTTTTATTTTGTGTGCTTTATATCTCATTTCTTATACTTTACTTTATCAGTTGTTGTACTATATGTCAATTATTATTATTTTTATTTATATCTTTTCGTCATTTTATACATTACTCAATCTTCATTTTTGTTACTTTTCCATTTTAACCTGGTAATATAACTATCCAAATTATAAATTTTAGTCTTCTGGCTTTGTCTAAAATCCCCATTTTAAAGTTAAGAATTGACATATCCATAGCCATGTTATATGCTTTTTTTAAATTCCAAGCACATAAACTGTACATTCAAAGGCGCATTAATATAGTACGTGCAAGAACTTCTATATCTATATTAGTCTTTTTCAAGCCCAACAAGAAAGGAGTATATCTATGTGTTCTAATACCAGCATTGAGGAAATTTTATATTTTCCCTCTACCCATTGGGATCGTGAATGGTATCTGCCATTTCAGTCTTTTCGTATTCGATTGGTAGATATTTTTCGTGAGATACTCACAACTCTGGAAACTAATCCTGCATTTTCCGCATTTATTTGCGACGGACAGACTGTTATGATTGAGGATTATCTTCAAATAATTCCTCAGGACAGGGAAAGAGTCAAAAGGCTTTTAGATTCCGGTCGTCTGGCTGCCGGTCCCTGGTATACCATGCCCGATGAAAATCTTATCAGCGGGGAAAGCATCATTGCAAATTTAAATATGGGACAGGAATCTTTAGCCTGTCTGACCCGGGAGGCATCCATTCTGCCTCTTGGCTACCTCTGTGATATTTTTGGACATGTCTCACAAATGCCCCAGATATTAAACGGATTTGGTATAACCTCTGCCATATTAGGACGGGGTACAAACGAATCCGATCTGCCTTCTTATTTCGTCTGGGAATCTCCGGATAAAAGTAAATGCATCACTTATAAAGTACCGGAGAGCTGTGGTTATGGAAGCTTCTGGAACGAGGTTTATTCCGGAGACAGGAAAACAGAGAACACCGTGGAATCTGCAATTACATATTTACAAAAGGAACGACTGCGGTCCCCGCTTCCCTTTGTAATCCTTATGGATGGTATGGACCACACTCCCATTCATCCAGATGCTGTATGTCTTGCAGACCATTTAAAAGCAACCTTTTCCTGTAACATTTCCATTGGTAACGTCTCATCCTTTTTCAGCCATTTAAAGGAGTATATATCAGAAATGCCCGTCCGGACCGGAGAACTCCAGTCGTCCGCCCAGGCTGTTGAAGAACATAATAAACTAATATCCGGAACCCTGTCCAGCCGGTATGATATTAAATATGCCAATGATCAGGTCCAGACTCTGCTGGAAAAAATGGCATTACCTACATCAGCTTTGGCATCACTCTACGGGTACACCGTATCTCCGGGTTTCGAGAAGGCGGCATATCAATACCTTTTAAAAAACCATGCTCACGATTCTATATGCGGATGTTCTATAGATGAAGTGCATCAGGATATGCTTTACCGATACCGGCAATCCTCACAAATAGCCAGGGAAATTTATGAACATGCTTTAACACCCTTTTTACCTGCCTCTGACATCGGATGCAGCAAAAGTCAGGACTGCGGTATCCTGCTGACTCTGTTTAACCCTTTGCCATTGGAAATAAACAAGATCGTTACCGCTGATATCTCTTTTCCTCCTGACTTTTTAAAGGAAAAATACCCTCTGATTCCTTCCGAAGAGTTAAACTCCTTTTCCATACAAGACAGGAACGGTTCGGTAATTCCATATCAGATTGAATCCATTAGGAAAGACTCCAACGTAAGGAAGCCCAGAGAATATTACGGTTCCACTGCAGATGTCTATACCATATGCTTTGAGGCAGCCCTCCCCGCTATGGGGAAAAGCGAGTTTTATATAACTCCATCTCCCACACCGGTAAGGTATTACGGCAGTTTAAGAATTGGACAGTTATCTGCCCAAAATGAATTTTTACAACTGGATATTTCAAATGGAGGCGAGGTTACGCTTACCGACCTCAGAGACAACAGAAGCTATTCTAATCTGCTTACATTTGCGGATTACGGCGAAACAGGCGATGGATGGAATTCCAGATCTCCTGTTCCAGATGCAGTTCATCACAGCGGACTTTCTTCCGGGGTTGAAATCGTATCTGATGGTCCTGTCAAATGTACTTTTTGTATCAGCCATCAAATTCTTCTTCCCGGATATATGGAGTACCACCGGCAATATACACGCAGAAGTGAACTCCATGAGATACTTGCTGTCAGAACTTATATCACAATAGAAAAAAATTCCGATATGCTCCAATGCCGTACCGTAGTAAGTAACAATATAAAAGACCATCGTTTTGTATTGAGTGTACACAGTGCAATTCCATCGGAAACATATTTTGCTGAAGAAGCTTTCACGATTACGGAACGAGCAGTGGGAAGAAGCAGGATATCAGAAAACTGGAAAGAAGAAGAACGGGAAGAAAAAAGTTTTGGGAATATGATTTATAAAAAGAGAGGAGACGGGAGCGGCATGGCTTTCCTGTCAAAAGGCGGTCTGCATGAAGCAGCCGCACGATCTCATGCAGATGGCTGCTTGGACATTACACTTTTCAGAAGTTTTGGAAAAACATTTTTAACAGATGGGCAGACAGACGGCCAGTTGCAGCAGGAATTAACATTTGAGTATTCTATTCTGCCTTTTGGTCCATCCCTAAGTATGGTTCAGATGCTGCAACGGGAAGATGCATTCCGGGTATCACCTTTCTGCCATACCGTTCTGGCAGAAAGGCACGCCCTAGCTTCCCTGACCTCTAAATCTTATGGTTTTTATTTATCCGGGCAATCCCTTTATATATCTATGATCAAGAGTGCCCACAAACATCCCGGTCAGATACTTATACGACTGGTAAACTATCATAGTGCTGCCGCCAAAGATGAATTATACAGCCCGTTCCCGCTGACAGAAGTATCTGCCTGCAGCCTGAGCGAAGACTATATAGAACCTTGCGAATTTCAGGACCAGGTAATCAGACTCCGATTAAAGCCACACGAGATAAAGACTCTGCTGCTTACTATCCACAATGATCTAGTACTGCCATTTTAAAGGGAGCTGCCCCCATATTTTCTACTGGCTGTATCATAACACACGATATCTGCCTGGCCAAAATATTAATTACAAAATTGTACATAATATGTTAGAATAAAACTATTGAAATAAGCAATAATTTCCAGAGCATGATTTAAAATTACTTTTTTATCAAACATGCTCTTTCTAAAATTGAACATACAAGGAGGTATTAATATGTTAGCAGCAGGAACCAAAGCACCTGATTTTACTCTAAATGACAAAGATGGCAACGCCATTACACTTTCTTCTTTTACAGGCAGGAAGGTAGTCCTTTATTTTTATCCAAGGGATAACACACCGGGATGCACCAAACAGGCATGCGCTTTTGCCAGTGCCTATCAAGGCTTTCAGGAAAAGGATGTCGTGGTAATTGGCGTGAGCAAGGACAGCGAAAAATCCCACGTGAAATTTGCAGAAAAATTTAATCTTCCTTTTATTTTAGTTTCTGATCCGGATCTTGCAGCCATTCAGGCTTACGATGTCTGGAAAGAAAAGAAATTATACGGGAAAGTCAGCATGGGCGTAGTACGCAGCACCTATGTCATCGATGAAAACGGCATCATTGAAAAAGTTTTTGAAAAGGCAAAGCCGGACACAAATGCCGGTGAAATACTGGATTACCTGGATCAAACTACTGTGAACTAATAATCCGTTAATCAGATAATCCGTTACACCAACTCATACCGGAGCGTGTTTAAAAAAGCTGACAGAAAGCTATTTTAGACACGCGGGCGGTACTAGTACATCATTGCTTAAATAATCAAGTAATACACACAGGATATTCGTATCAGGGGATCCAAACCATTCTGCAGGTGTAGCGGGCTACATCAAAGAATGGTTTGGATTTCCTGGTGCGGATAGCCGAAGTGTATTACTTGATTATTTATGCAATGCTGTACTAGTTACTTAAATCTTGCATTATCATAGTTGTATGGAATACTGGTTCCCACAACTACATCCTCTATTTTCTGCAGGATCAGCCAGTCATCCATATTTCCCTGTCTGTCAAACTCCAGAGGTTCAATTGCTTCTACGTTTTTGAATTCAACCAGACAGAGGCATTTTTTATGCCATCTCTCTTTTTGTTTCTCTGTAAGATCCAGCTTGTCCTGGTTTTCCTCCAGCACTTTCTCAATCTCTCCTTCTGACAGCTTTAAATAATTATCCACATGAACAACCTCTGCTTTTGCGGATATGATTCCGGTACCCTTTTTCATAAAACACAGCGTCTCCCCTTCGAATACCCGGCTGTGAGGAATTTTTCTTCCCGCTGCTCCTCTAACAACCATATGCTTTGTCCCTTCCAGTATCTTTTCCAAAACCTTTGCTTTATCATCACAATAAACTAAATGTACCATATTCTCTGTTTTCCTTTCTATTTCTAAATTCACAAAATAATAAAATATCGTTTTATATTACATAAAAAGAATAAACCCTACAGTGGCTGTAGGGTCAAGCGTTTTTTCTCACCGGAATCATTAATTCCGTGATAAATTCTTCTTCATGCTCTGTGAGTACCGGATCAATCAGATACTTTTCAATGGCATTTCCGCACATTTCGTAGCCCTCTTTTTCCATCCATTCCATCATAATCCCATAGGTCTGGTATTCCTTGCAGTATGCACCATAATGTATCGCGGAGACTACTTCCACATTTCCAAAATCACGGATATGGTCAGATTCTTCGACATCTTCCTGCACCGGCACACATACCTCGATGTCCGCATTCAGTGGATCATAAACATGGTAGTCATCATAGTAGACTGCCATTACCGGACCCGCAGCATTGCACTTTTCTTTTTTAAGAAGCGTTTCCAGTCCGGCAAAGCGTTTCATAAATCCAACCGGATCTGCCGCCCCTTTCTTTCGAATGGAAAGCACCTTTATCGGAGGGATGATCTGTACGTGGATATGAGCCTGATGATCCTGGTAATTTAATGCGTTCAGATAATATTCCAGCCTCTTCTTAAGAAGAATCAGGCCTTCAATATCTTCTTTGATTTCTGATAGTTTCTGCTGCAGGGCCTCTCTGCTGACACTGGCGGAATGGTTTGCCAGACGCTCTTTGATTTCTTTGATATTATATCCCTGAACCTTGAATTGTTTAATTATATTCACATGCAGAAGCTGGGATTTTCCATAGTAGCGGTAGCCCGTATCTCCATCTTTCTTCGCAGGATTTAATAGACCGATTTCATCATAGTAATGCAGTGTCCGAACCGGGATATCGCAAAGTTTTGACACCTCTCCTACCGTATAATATTCTTTTTCCATAAGTAGTTACCGATTACAGCATTTGCAGCTGATTTCCTCCACTTCCAGTCTTATTACCTTTACCGCTTTTATCATATTTTCCGAAAACGGCAGATCACGGTTAGTTGTATACTGTTTCATCAATATAGAAAGCGCTGCCTTTTTCTCCTCAAATTCATCTATAAATGAAATGGTTCCAAAGCCCAGAACACACTTATAATTCATGCCATATCCACATGCGGTATCACTTTCGATCAGCTCATGTGCCGCATCCATTTCAAATCCGGCAACTCTGTTTTCTTCCATCAGGCGAATCTTTTTTCCCTCCGGAGCACTGTGGAAATACAGCGTAATCCTGCCATTTTCCTCCCGGACTCCAAAGTTAAGCGGAACGATATAGGGAACTTTCCCATCCATTAACCCCACCCTGCAGGTATCGCACTGCTGAATCACATTCATGATTTCCTTTAAATCTTTGATCTCCCTGTCGCTTCTTCTCATATTAATTATCCTCCCGGCCAGTGCCTGTTTGCTTTGTCGCGCTCCCCTGTTTCCCTTTTATTGTACTTGGAAATCTAACTTTTATCAATATAGAATCCTCTTAAGATTCTTCCTGAGTTCCCACTATTTATTGTTTTTATTTTCATACAATTTTATCCATGATTTCTTCGGGTTTCTTTTATTTTACTCTATATTTTGTAATTTTTCTACAAATCATTATAGAGCACTAAATTTTTATACTTTATCAGAAGAATCAATTTCAAACATGCTCTGGAAGCTTAAAAGGATTTATCAAAATCTATTCCTGTTACTATAAAAACAAGTGCATAATTTTCTGATAAATTTTTATATTCTGTGGTTTTTCTA
>OKVW01000498.1_pt1 | contig 22710 bp, 17 predicted proteins | sample 1606991 | NCBI WGS metagenome assembly OKVW01 (sample SAMN03281021, study PRJEB24777) | human gut metagenome | isolation source: fecal sample PR177 from 1 month old male Malay infant, vaginal delivered...
TGTCGATGCCGCTCGGCTTGTTGAAGTCGGCGTAGCCCAGCTTCTTCAGGTTGTTGTCGTAGGAGGCGTCCTCCTTGCCCATCATCGACATCATGAGCTCGGTGAGGTCGTTCTCGTCCATGTTCATCTGGAACGCGTTGGCGAAGGCCGACTCATCGATGCTCATGGCGTTAGACATGTTCGCGGCGATCTGGTTCATGGACTGCTGCATGGCAGCGGACACCTGCGTTTCCAGCGCGGTCTGCATCTGCTGCATGTACGCGCCCAGCACGTTTTGCATGTACGAGCTCATGGCCGTGGTGATGGACGCCTGCAGCTGGCTCTCAAGCGCCTGCGCCATGGCGGGGCTTGCTGCATCTTTGCCGACAGCTGCTGCTGCAGCTGGGTTTGCAGGGCTTCGGTGGCCTGCTTCATGTCGATGGATCCCATGATGGCATCGGCGATCTTCTTCTGGACCTCCTCGCTTTCGAGGTAGGCTTTCGCTCCGTCTTCCATGGTGGGAACCTTACCTTGCGCGACCTGTTCCTGCGCCCAGTTCGCGTACCACGGGTTGAACCCTGCCATGATGTCTTCCATTGCCGCCTGCATCTTCGCCGAATCCATGGTCGGCTGCACATCGCCCAGGTCCAGCTTGATGTCGCTGAAATCGACCAGGTTGCTCATGTCGATGCTGCTGGGATCGATGGCGATGGACGAGCCGTCGAACGCCGGCAACGATCCCATGTCCAGCGACAGCCCCGACAGGTCCAGCGACATGCCTGACAATCCGCTGGTCAGCGCGCTCTCGTCGAACTTGAACGCCGCCTGGATGGCATCGCCGTCGATGGTGAACAGCGACTGCATATCGAAGCCCTCGCCGTCGTCTTCCTCGCCGAACGGCTTGTCGGTGAACACGTTGGTGTCGGGATGGGCCAGCTGGTCCTTCACGATGGTGCTGCTGGCGGCCTGCTCGATCACGTAGTCGGTCAGCGTGGAGGGGTAGTTGATGCCCGAGCTCAGCATGGTGGCGGTGGCGTCTTCGCGCGGCTGCACGATGCCGACGATCTTCACGTCCTCGCCGTTGTTCACCAGGTTGCGCATGTAGTCGGTGTCGTCCGTCTTGTCTTTCCACACGTTGAACTCGTCGTCGTGCACGTAGTAGTCCGTGGCCTGCACCAGCTTGAACGTGATGCCCAGGATGTCGTCGTAGGTGGGCTGCTCGATGTTGTCGGGCGCGGTCACCTCTTCTTCGGCCGCGAACTTCTTAACCATGTCGTCGAACTCGTTGGCGTCGCGCAGACCCAGCGTGTACAGCATGAAATCGCTGATGTTGCCGTTGCCTGTGAGCACGAGCACCACCTCGTTGTGGTTCTCGGGCCAGTGTCCTGCTTTCACGTCGTACTGGCTCTCGTACAGGTTCGGGTCGCTGGGCATCTCGTAGAACACGTCGGTGCTCATCGACATGGACATGAGGCTGTTCGAGGATGCCGTTGAGCCCAGGCCCAGCGCGGACAGCGACTTGTCGGGGTTCACCTGGCGAAGCTTATCGGTGTTGGAGCTGTATATCTGCGGAGCCACGTTGTAGGTGTATTCGATGGCGTTCGTGTACTGGTCGATGTCGCTCTGACCGCTGTCCAGACCCTGTCCACGCAGCAGGTAAGAGAGAGCTTCCTGCTGCGACATCGCCGGGTCAGAGAAGATCTCCGCCTTCGGTTCGTCGGCAGAGCCGGTGACGCGTACGCCTGCAATGACGTCGTTTTCCGTCGCTTCCGGGTTACGAATCGCTTCGATGTTCAACAGAGGCTGATCCGGTGGACCGGAGAACAGCAGCTCGCCCTTACGCACAATCAGATCCTGACCATAGGCATGGAAGCGCCCTTCAGGAATATTGATCTGCCCGTTCAGGCCAAGCCCTTGTTTATCCTGGGCCACTTTCAGATCGCCCGTGAGCCTCGCCTTCAGCCCAAACGCATCCAACCGCACGTTATTCCCCACGTGCACGATAAGGTTACTATTAATCGGTATGCCCGCGCTCTTCTGTTCGACCGGTTTCAGATTTTCATTGAGCATAACTTCATCACTTGAGACGCCGACCGCACTTTCCGGCACGTCGTGAACCACGATGCGCGCCCACGGCACGTCAACGCGACCGTCAAGCGTGAAGAGGCTTGGCGTGGCTTCAAAGACCACATCAGGCGAGACGTCCAGTCGCACCATCGGCGGTACGGTGATGCGCACCTTACTGCCCTTCGCGGCAATACGGGCGCGCCAGTTGTCGAGCTGGCTCCAGTCCGCGTCGCCGCTCAGATTGATTTGCCCCTGCTGCGTCAGTACCGATCCGCTCAGCGTCGAGCTCATGCCGTTGAAGTTCATCGCGATCTGGCTCGGCTGCATGTCAAACGGCATAAAGTTGCCGTCAATATCCACGCCGCTGAGGCGCAGCTGGCCGAACAGCTGAGGGCTTTGCGCATTGCCCGCCAGGCGCAGGTTGGCGTTCACCATGCCCTCGGCTTTTTCCCCGCGCGCGAAAATCGGGTTCACCATCGCCAGGTTGAAGTTGCGGATAGTGACGTTGCCGCCCAGATTTCGCCGTCCCTGTGGGTCGGTAATTTGAACCTTGCCGTCAAACTGACCGTTATTGGTGAGACGAATCAGCCAGCCCAGCTCCGCACGGTTGTTATGCAGGTCCGCGCTCAGGTTCAGGGTGTCGAAGGCCACCGGCAGCGGCGCGTCATTCACCTCCTGCGTCACCTTCACGTTACGCCCGGACAGCGTGACGCTACCCTGCGGCAGCCCCTCTTTGGTGGTGTCCCAGGCGACATCGGCTTTTCCGCTGAAGACGCCGCTGGCCTGGGTAGTATCCGGCATAAACGGTTTCAGCATCGCCAGATCGAAGCGGTTGAGGTTGATCTGCGCGCGTCCTTCCGCGCCCGCGTCGATGGTCTGCGGCACGCACAGTTCCGCATTCGGGTTGGTCCAGCAGTGCGGCCCAATGCTGATCTTCTGCTCGGCGTTGCGGTAGTCCAGCGCGATGGCGCGCGACAGCGCCAGCGGCCCGACCGGCGTATTGAAACGGGTGTTATCCAGCGTCCCTTTCCAGCGCTCCTCTTTGCGGTCAAAGCTGCCGGTCAGGTGAAGCTGGCCGGAGACCGGCTCGCCCTGCACGCGCAGCTGGAGATCGTGCTGCTTCTCGTTCCCTTTGGCGTCCATGGTCACCAGGTTAATGTTGACGTCCGGCTGAGAAATGCGCTCCACGCGCAGGTTCAGGTTTCCGCCGATCTGGTCAGTGGATTTCACATCCCCTTCCACACGAACGCGGGCAACGCTCAGCGCCTGCCAGCGCAGGTTATTGGCGGTAATGTCCGCCAGCAGCTGCGGCGCGTCTACCGTGCCGCGCACCTTCAGGAGCCCCTTCGCCGTACCGCCCAGGCCCGGCAGGGCGTTATCCAGATTCGGCGCGTCGATGGTGGCGTCCAGATTGAGATCTTTCACCCCCAGCTCACCTTTGATATCCGCCGTGTTGCGGCCCAGCGCCACGTGCAGACCCGGGATAATCCACTGCAGGTAGCTGTTGCCTTTCACCGAGCCTTCAACGTTTACCTTGTTCTGCTTCACGTTCCCGGTGAGCTTGATCTCCGGCACGTCCATCTGCCACGTGCCGCCGTACAGGCTGCCGCGGGTTTTGATCAGGCCATCCAGCTTCGACGGCCAGTCCGGCACCTCTTTGGCGGTGTTAATGCCCGTCAGCTTCAGCTCGCCGCGCCAGCTGATCGCCTGCTGCCAGTCGAGCAGCGCGGTCAACTCGGTTTTGCCTTCCAGCGCCGCGACGGTCAGCTTGTCGAGGTTAACCTGCTGTTCATTGCCCTTCGCATCCAGGGTGATGTTCGCGGGCGGCACGCCCTGCCCCTTCACTGCGGTGCGGAACGAGAGCGTATAGTCGGTCATCTTGCCGCTCAGCTTCAGCTTCAGGTCATCGGCCTGGTACTGTTTTTCGCCGGTGAATGGCCAGTAAAGCTGCTTGCTGACCACCTCAAGATTGAGCGGCAGCCCGGCTTCCGCCAGCTGGGTTTGCGCACGCAGGACCATGTCTACCGGGCCGGAGAGATTGACCCCGACATCCAGCTTCTCGCGCAGCGCCCCGCCCACCTTGACCTTCACCTTCTCGCCTTTGAGCGGGTCGATGTTCAGGGTGCTATTCAGCGTGATATCCACCGGCCAGTTGTCGCGCAGCAGGGCATTACCTGACGCATTCACCGAGCCCTGGTTGGTGTCGATATCCAGCGCGTCGAGCTTCATGTTGCCGTCAATACTGCTGACCTTCAGCAGCATGTTATAGACCGTCAGGTCGGTATCGCCGGTCAGGCGCAGCTGTTCGCCTTTAAATTCCTCAATGTTAAGGTTCAGCGGCAGATGAACGTCGGTCATTTCCGGCAGGACAGGCTTCGAGAAGAGGTCTTTCAGCGTTTCGCCCAGCGGCTTCTCTTCCGGCTGCGGGTTCTGGATCTTCGGCTCGACGATCTCTTCCTGCGCCACGTCGGCCACTTTCGGCAGCGCGATCAATAAGCCCTGCAGGGACGTTGGCGTCAGGGTGAGGTTTTTCTCCTGCCAGCGCAGGCCGGAGGTGAAATCCATCACGGACACGGTGGTATCGTCGATTTTGATATTGACGTTATCGAGCGCGACCCGATAAAGCGCGATAGGGTACGGCGTGGAGAGATTCAGCGGGCCGCTGTCCTCTTCTTCAACCGGCGCAGACTTCGGCATTTTCTTCGAGTCTATCGCCACGTTGACATCTTTTAGCGACAGATCGTTGACGCAGAGCTTACTGTCCCGCAAACAGCCCAGCTTCACCGCCAGGTGAAACTCCCCGGCGTTAACCGCCACGCCCGGCTGCTCATAGCGGATGTTCTTCAGGCGCAGGTCGCGCCAGCCGCCCGTCACCTGGCCAATTTCCAGCCCCGGTACCCAGCGGTTCGCGGCGTTAAACAGCAGATGCAGCCCGGTCGTCGTTCCTACCAGAAACGCCACCGTCCCGAGCAGCAGCACGATAAAGATCAGCACTCCGAGGCTTATTTTCTTCCATAAACTCATAATTCAGGCCCCAGACCGATGTAAAACTGTAATCCGTGTTCATCTTTGTCGCCCACCGGCACGGCGAAATCGAGCTTGATGGGCCCGACGGGTGACTGCCAGCGTACGCCGACGCCCGCGCCGGTTTTAAAATCGCTGCGGCGGATATCGCTCACCGCTTCGCCGCCGTCGACGAACATGGCGCCCCACCATTTTCCGCTGACGTTGTACTGGTACTCCAGCGAGCCGGTAGCCAGCTTAGAGGCACCGATCAGCTTGCCGTCATCGTCCTTAGGCGCGATGGATTTGTATTTATAGCCGCGGATGCTGCGATCGCCCCCGGCGAAGAAGCGCAGGTCCGGCGGGACCTTGTCGAAGTCGCCGGTTTCAATCCAGCCGAGGTTGCCGCGCACCACAAAGCGGTGTTTGTCATACAGCGTGCGGATCCAGACGTTCTGCGCCTGAATCACCGAGAAATCTACGTCGGAACCCCACATGGTGTTGGAGTAATCGATAGAGTAACGCTGGGAATCGCCCCAGGTCGGCATCAGGCCGCCGCGTGAGCGGGTGCGGCTGATCATCACCCCAGGATAGAGCAGCATGGTGGTGTTGGTGACGTTGGCCTGGGTAAAGTGATCCAGGCTCCAGCGCAGGTTGATGGCGCGCTGCCAGCCGCTGGAGAGATCCCAGTAACGCGACACGGCAAGCGTGGTGGAATCGGACTCGGTATCGTTCAGGTCGGTGCGCTTAAAGCCCCCCTGAACCAGGTAATATTGCTCAAGCGGATTTTTCAGCAGCGGCATTTTATAGCTGAAATCGAGCTGCTGTTCCGGGGCGGAAATGCTGGCGCTGGTGGTCAGGCTATGGCCGTAGGAGTTCATCCACGGCTTTTTCCAGGTGGCCTTCACGCGCGGGCCAACGTCCGTCGAATAGCCCACACCGGTTTCAATGGTGTTCTCGGTGCGCGGCGAAACAACGCCGTGCAGCGGCAACACCTTGGTTTTGCGAGACTTATCAAATTCAGGGGCGACAACCACGGAGTTAAACCAGCCGGTGGCTGAGAGCCGTCGGTTCAGCTCACCCAGGTCGCTCGACTGGTAGTAATCCCCTTTTTTAAAGGGCACGAGGTTTTGCAGGTACTCTTCACGAATTTGCGACCCTTCGAACGTCACGTCGCCAAAGCGGTAGCGTTCTCCGCTATCGTAGTCGATATCCCAGAAGGCCTGACGTCGCGCCAGCGCAATGCCCAGCTGGCTTTTATTGAACTGGCTGTCAAAGTAGCCCTTACGCAGGGAAACGCTGGTCAGCTCTTTTTTGAAGTGGTCGTAGTCACCGTGGTTGAGCACGGTGCCGATTTTCGGCCGCGTGCTGAGCAGGTCCAGGTAATCCCGGTCGGTACGCGCCCCGCCGCGCAGGATGACGTTGGTGCCGCCAATCAGCACCGGCTCGCCCGGCGAAACGCGGGCAATAAGCACCTGGCGCCCCTTCTTTGGGGGCGGGCGGAGATCGAAATCAATGGTGGGTTCGTAATACCCTAGCGCTTTTAGTCCTTCACGGATGGCATCATCGACGCGCGCGCGGAAACGCCGGTCCGGCGTCACCTCATCACTCTGGATGGTCGATAGCTGCGCACGCACGTTTTTTTGTAGCGCCCCGGATAACCCCTCAACCTGCAAACGGACATTCGCCGCGCTGGCAATCCCGCTTGTCAGCAACAGACTGACTAAACATAACTGGCGGATTTTTGTCACGTTTTCTCCTGAATATCCCTGTTTCCACCCTGGAAGCAAATGAAGTGCCGCTCCGCGGCAAAATACGGCCTGTTGGCCAAAAACCCGAATCTCGGGTTGAAAATGGGTGTAACACCCAAATATTTCTTATGATTAAATCTAGACTCATTCAGCGCATTTATTGTGTTCAATTAAACGCGCCGTGACAACCTTAACCGAAACATCGCACCCCGGGAGGCCCCACCGTGAGTTTATTCGACAAAAAGCATCTGGTTTCACAAGCTGATGCATTACCGGGACGCAACACCCCTATGCCTGTGGCAACTTTACACGCCGTCAATGGCCATTCCATGACTAACGTTCCTGATGGCATGGAAATCGCCCTGTTCGCTATGGGCTGCTTCTGGGGCGTTGAGCGCCTCTTCTGGCAGCTGCCTGGCGTTTACAGCACGGCAGCCGGCTACACGGGCGGTTACACGCCGAATCCAACCTACCGCGAAGTCTGCTCCGGCGAAACCGGCCATGCGGAAGCGGTACGCGTAGTGTACGACCCGACGGTAATCAGCTACGAACAGCTCCTGCAGGTCTTCTGGGAAAACCACGACCCGGCGCAGGGCATGCGTCAGGGCAACGACCACGGCACGCAGTACCGCTCGGCTATCTATCCTCTCACCCCTGAGCAGGATGCCGCCGCGCGCGCCAGCCTTGAGCGTTTCCAGCAGGCCATGCGTGAAGCGGGCGATACGCGCGAGGTGACGACGGAAATCACCACCGCGAAACCGTTCTACTACGCCGAGGACGATCACCAGCAGTATCTGCATAAAAACCCGTACGGCTACTGCGGAATCGGAGGTATCGGCGTCTGCCTGCCGCCACAGCTGGCCTGATTATCAGCCGTTAGATCGTCGCCCGTACCGGGCAGCACCCGCTGTCCGGTCTGTTTTATGTAAAAATGTGACCTCTGGCAGATTTACATCTCTTTACGCTATACTAGCCGCTGAAATAATCGGCTCAACGCTACGAGCTGATGTTCAATGTGTTTCCACACAAATGGTATCAACTCCCCTTCTGAGGATCTGGCGAGAAGCCGGATAAACTATGTTAAACAGTATTTTAGTAATACTTTGTCTGATTGCCGTCAGTGCATTTTTCTCGATATCCGAGATCTCGCTGGCCGCGTCCCGTAAAATCAAACTGAAGCTGCTCGCCGACGAGGGCAACATCAACGCCTCTCGCATTCTCAAAATGCAGGAAAACCCCGGTACGTTCTTTACCGTGGTGCAAATTGGTCTGAACGCGGTGGCTATCCTGGGCGGTATCGTGGGCGATGCGGCATTTTCCCCGGCGTTTTATAGCCTCTTTGCGCAGTACATGTCCGCCGAACTGGCCGAACAGCTGAGCTTTATCCTCTCCTTCTCGCTGGTGACCGGGCTGTTCATCCTCTTCGCCGACCTGACCCCGAAACGCATCGGTATGATTGCGCCAGAAGCCGTGGCTTTGCGTATCATCAACCCGATGCGCTTCTGCCTGTTTGTGTTCCGCCCGCTGGTGTGGTTCTTCAACGGCCTGGCAAACGTCATTTTCCGCATCTTTAAGCTGCCGATGGTGCGTAAAGATGACATCACCTCTGACGACATTTATGCGGTCGTGGAAGCCGGTGCCCTGGCCGGGGTACTGCGTAAGCAGGAACACGAGCTGATTGAGAACGTATTCGAACTGGAATCCCGTACCGTGCCCTCTTCCATGACGGGCCGTGAAAGCATTATCTGGTTCGATTTACATGAAGATGAGCAGAGCCTGAAGAACAAAGTGGCGCAGCATCCGCACTCCAAGTTCCTGGTCTGTAATGAAGATATTGACCACATCATCGGTTACGTCGACTCCAAAGACCTGCTGAACCGCGTGCTGGCGAACCAGAGCCTGGCGCTGAACAGCGGCGTGCAAATCCGCAATACCCTGATTGTGCCGGACACCCTGACGCTCTCAGAAGCGCTGGAAAGTTTCAAAACCGCCGGGGAAGACTTCGCGGTGATCATGAACGAATACGCGCTGGTGGTGGGTATTATCACCCTCAACGACGTCATGACCACGCTGATGGGCGACCTGGTAGGCCAGGGGCTGGAAGAGCAGATTGTTCAGCGTGACGATAATTCATGGCTGATTGATGGCGGCACGCCAATTGAAGATGTGATGCGCGTGCTGGATATCGACGAGTTCCCGCAGTCCGGAAACTACGAGACCATCGGCGGTTTTATGATGTTTATGCTGCGTAAGATCCCGAAACGTACCGACTCGGTGAAGTTCTCCGGCTACAAGTTTGAAGTGGTGGATATTGATAACTACCGCATCGACCAGCTGCTGGTGACGCGCATCGACAACAAACCGACCGTACTGGTGCCGAAGCTGCCGGATGCGGAAGAGAAGGTGTCGGCGTAAGGTTCCTGTCCCCACAAACATCAACGGCTCCCATCGGGAGCCGTTTTTTTAACTACTGCATAGCACGTTGGTTAAGCCATCTCAGTTTGCAGACGCATAACCTGACGGTTGACTTCGGACATCACAGACAGGTGCTGTTTGTCCTTCACTTTTGGGACAAGGATTTTGCCCTTATCAAACTCAAAAGCGCCAACATCCTTGATATACAACCGTCCACGGAACAGGATCTTCACGTACTTCGCCACCTGAAGCGGGTTGTAGCGTTGGAAAATTTTCATTCTTGTATCTCCTGCGAATCATACGCTCTTGCGGTGCCACAATCGGCCCGACTGTCCTGAGCGCAAATTTTAATGCCCAATGACTATAGACCAGAACTACGGTGTTACCCAGTGTGCATAAGTTTATTTACCGTTTGATTACAATTATTCAGAATAATCTTTGCAAAGCGTGACTGAGCGCAGTATAAGCCGTCGTTTTTTCATGGATATGTGCGTTCACCCGCAAAGTGGCATCGGGATTGCGGGAAAACCACATTGATCGCACTTATCATTAAAAGTGCATGACCAAGTGGTCGGATCACCTGCAAATAATAAGGAAACGCCATGACCCTACGTACTATCCTTGCAGCAGCCAGCCTGCTGCTGCCCCTGTGGGCGAGTGCTCACAACATTGAAAAAGGACAACGTGTACCGCCAGTCGGCATTGCTGACCGGGGAGAATTGATTCTCTACAATGATAAGTTTAGCTATAAAGCCTGGAATAGCGCGCAGCTCGCGGGCAAAGTGAGAGTTGTACAACATATTGCCGGTCGTACATCTGCAAAAGAGAAAAATGCCAACCTGGTGGAGGCCATCAAGGCGGCAAAATTCCCACACGATCGTTACCAGACCACCACGATCGTGAATACCGATGACGCCATTCCGGGCTCCGGGATGTTTGTGCGTTCAAGCCTTGAGAGCAATAAAAAGCTCTATCCGTGGTCGCAGTTTATCGTCGACAGCAACGGCGTCACCCGTAAGGCCTGGCAGCTGGAGGAAGAGAGCTCTGCGATTGTCGTGCTGGATAAGAACGGCCGCGTACAGTGGGTGAAAGACGGGGCGCTGACCCAGGAAGAGGTGCAGCAGGTTGTCGACCTGCTGCATAAGCTGCTGGCTCAATAAATAGAGACGCGGAAGCCGGGATTGAGGAAGGATTCGCGCGGGGTGTAGTCCAGCGGCTTGCCCTGCCAGTCATGAACATGCGCCCCGGCGGCCGCGGCAACGGCGTGCCCGGCGGCGGTATCCCAGACGTTCGTCGGCCCAAAGCGGGGATAGAGCTGAGCTTGTCCTTCCGCCACCAGGCAGAATTTCAGCGATGAGCCAATCGAGGTGGTCTGGTGTTCACCCAGCTGCTGCAGATACTCCTGCAGCTCGCTGTCGCTGTGCGAGCGGCTAATCACCACCAGCGGCGGACGCGCGTCGCGCACCTGGATCTGCTTGCGCACGCCGCACTCTTCCTTCCACGCCTTTCCTTCCGCAGCACTGTACATCACCTTCATGACCGGCGCGTAGACCACGCCCAGCACCGCTTTACCCTTCTCAATCAGGGCGATATTGACGGTGAATTCACCGTTGCGCTTGATGAACTCTTTTGTCCCGTCCAGGGGGTCCACCAGCCAGTAGCGCTGCCAGTGCTGGCGCTCTTCCCAGCTTTGCGGCGCTTCTTCTGACAGGACGGGGATGTCCGGCGTTAAGGCCTGTAACCCTTTCAGGATCACCTTATGCGCCGCGATATCTGCCGCCGTGACCGGAGAGTCGTCCGCTTTGCTGACAACCTCCATGGGTTTACTACCGTCATACACCTGCATGATGGCATCCCCCGCATCCCGTGCGAGCTGACAAATTTTATCTAGCATTTTCCACCTCTTTGTTAACGCAGTGAGGTTAACTCTTTGTTTTAGTTATATCGTAATGTGAACAATTCCGCTATCTGTGAAGCAATTCCGGTTTCAGGTTGCTTTTTTCTGTCAGGATTCACATTTATGTAAGCAACACGTTATAGATACATACTCTTTTGTGGCCTGGATCGAAAAAAGGACTCTTCTGATGATTAAGTTTAGCGCAACGCTCCTGGCGACGCTGATTGCGGCGAGCGTGCAGGCAGCGACGGTCGATTTACGTATTCTGGAAACGACCGATCTGCACAGCAACATGATGGATTTCGATTACTACAAAGATACCCCGACGGAAAAATTCGGACTGGTACGCACGGCGAGTTTGATCAATGCGGCGCGTGGCGAAGTGAAAAATAGCGTGCTGGTCGATAACGGCGATCTCATTCAGGGCAGTCCGCTCGGGGACTACATGGCGACCAGGGGGCTGAAAAAAGGCGAGATCCATCCTGTTTATAAAGCGATGAACACCCTGGACTATACCGTCGGTAACCTCGGCAACCATGAATTCAACTACGGTCTGACATACCTGCACGATGCCCTGGCAGGCGCAAAATTCCCGTACGTTAACGCCAATATCATCGACGTTAAGACCCAAAAGCCGCTTTTTACGCCTTACCTGATTAAAGAGACTGAGGTTGTCGATCAGGACGGGAAAAAACAGACGCTGAAAATCGGCTATATCGGTTTTGTCCCGCCGCAGATCATGACGTGGGATAAGGCCAACCTCGACGGTAAGGTGACCGTTAACGACATCACCGAAACCGCGCGTAAATACGTGCCGGAAATGCGTGAGAAAGGCGCCGATCTGGTGGTCGTTCTCGCCCACTCGGGCCTCTCCGCCGATCCATACCAGGCCATGGCAGAAAACTCCGTTTACTACCTGAGTGAGATTCCGGGCGTTGATGCAATCCTGTTCGGCCACGCCCACGCGGTCTTCCCGGGCAAAGACTTTGCCAGCATTAAAGGGGCGGATATTGAGAAAGGGACGCTTAACGGCGTGCCGTCGGTGATGCCGGGCATGTGGGGCGACCATCTTGGCGTGGTGGATCTGGTGCTGAATAACGACGGCGGCCGCTGGAAGGTCACGCAGTCAAAAGCAGAAGCGCGCCCAATTTACGACGCTGCGGCGAAAAAATCGCTGGCGGCGGAAGATAAAAAACTGGTCGACGTGCTGAAGCACGATCACGACGCCACGCGCGAATTCGTCAGCAAGCCGATCGGCAAATCCGCCGACAACATGTACAGCTTCCTGGCGCTGGTGCAGGACGATCCGACCGTTCAGGTCGTCAACATGGCGCAGAAAGCCTATGCCGAACACTTTGTGCAGGGCGATCCGGATCTGGCGAAACTGCCGGTACTCTCCGCCGCAGCGCCATTCAAAGTGGGCGGGCGTAAGAATGACCCGGCAAGCTATGTGGAGGTCGAAAAGGGCCAGCTCACCTTCCGTAATGCCGCCGATCTCTATCTCTACCCGAATACGCTGGTGGTGGTTAAAGCCACCGGGAAAGAGGTAAAAGAGTGGCTGGAGTGTTCTGCCGGACAGTTTAACCAGATTGACCCACACAGCAGCAAGCCGCAGTCGCTGATTAACTGGGACGGCTTCCGCACCTACAACTTCGACGTGATCGACGGCGTGAACTACCAGATTGACGTCACCCAGCCGGCGAAATATGACGGCGAGTGTCAGGCGATCAACCCGCAGGCGGAGCGCATTAAAAACCTGACCTTCAACGGCAAGGCGATCGACCCGAATGCCACTTTCCTGGTGGTGACCAATAACTACCGTGCCTACGGCGGTAAGTTTGCCGGTACGGGAGATGGCCACATCGCCTTTGCCTCGCCGGACGAGAACCGCTCTGTGCTGGCGGCGTGGATCAGCGCCGAGTCGAAAAAGGCCGGCGAAATTCATCCGGCGGTGGATAACAACTGGCGTCTGGCGCCGATCCACAGCGATACGCCGCTGGATATCCGCTTTGAAACGTCACCGACCGAGAAGGCAGCCGCGTTTATTAAGGAGAAGGCGCAGTATCCGATGAAACAGGTGGCGACGGATGATATTGGGTTCGCGATTTATCACCTGGATTTAAGTAAGTAGCGGCGATTGTGCCGGGTGGCGCTTCGCTTACCCGGCCTACGGGATGGAAGATTATGGGTAGGCCGGGTAAGGCGAAGCCGCCACCCGGCTTTTACGCCGCGCGATCGTCCCGATTCGCCATCACCTTCGGCGTATTCACCTCAATCCAGTCCGCCAGCGCGGCGACTTTCTCGCTGACCTCGATCCCCATCGGGGTCAGGCTATACTCTACGTGCGGCGGCACAACCGGGTACGATACGCGATCGACAAACCCGTCCTGCTCCAGCGCCTGAAGCGACTGGGACAGCATCTTTTCGCTCACCCCGCCCATTTTACGGCGCAGATCGCTAAAGCGATGCGTTCCCTGGCGCAGCGCCAGCAGAATCAGTACCCCCCAGCGGCTGGTAACGTGTTTGAGCACCTCTCGTGAAGGGCACTGTTCCGCGAAGAGATTGCCATCGCGCAATTGTTCGCTGAGCGTCGGTATCGTTGTTTTCATACTTACCTTTTTGTACGTACTTACTAAAAGTTAGCTATGGTGCTAGTGTGCCACAACACCAGACAAACACGAAGGAGATTCATCATGATCGCGATCACCGGCGCCACCGGCCAGCTTGGCCATCTCGTTATCGAACAGCTGTTGAACACCGTACCGGCTAATCAGATTGTGGCCATCGTACGTAACCCGGCAAAAGCTGAAGCCTTAAGCCAGCAGGGAATTGTGGTTCGTCAGGCGGACTACACGGATGAAGCCGCATTCACTGCCGCGCTGAACGGCGTGGATAAGCTGCTGCTGATCTCGTCCAGCGAAGTCGGCCAGCGCGCGGCCCAGCACCAGAACGTGATTAACGCCGCCAAAGCGGCAGGGGTGAAATTTATCGCCTACACCAGCCTGCTGCATGCGGATACCTCGCCGCTCGGTCTGCACGTTGAACACGTTGCCACTGAAAAAGCGCTGGCGGCGTCCGGCATTCCTTATGCCCTGCTGCGCAACGGCTGGTATACCGAAAACTATCTGGCGAGCGCGCCGCCTGCGCTGGAACACGGCGTGTTTATTGGTGCGGCAGGCGAAGGCAAAATTGCCTCTGCCACCCGCGCAGACTATGCCGCGGCGGCAGCGAAAGTGATTGCTGAAGAGGGCCATGCGGGCAAGGTGTATGAACTGGCGGGCGACCACGGCTGGACGCTGAGCGAACTGGCGGCTGAACTGAGCAAACAGAGCGGAAAGCCGGTCACCTACCAGAATCTCAGCGAAGCGGAGTTTGCTGCCGCGCTGAAGAGCGTCGGCCTGCCTGCCGGGCTGGCCGATATGCTGGCGGACTCCGATATCGGGGCCTCCAAAGGCGGGCTCTTTGACGACAGCCATACGCTGAGCAAACTGATCGGGCGCCCAACCACTACGCTGGCGGAGAGCATTAAAGCCATCCTGTAATGGTTACGGGATGGTTATTTTTTGTGGCATCCCCTCGGGTCATCTTTGATAATGAAAAGATGACCCACGAGGAGGCTCACCGTGCAAGGCGTACCGGAACAGTTTAATGATGAAAGAGACAGCGCGCGCTTTCGCCATCTGGCGCAGCTGCCGGGCCTGGAGCTGTATCACGCGCATATTTCTGACTACGCCTTTGAGCCTCACACCCATGAAGCCTTCGGCATCGGCACGATTGAAACCGGTGCCGAACGCTTTCGCTATCGCGGCAGCCAGCATCTCGCGGCGGAGAAATCCGTCGTTACCATGAACCCGGACGAGATCCACACCGGCGAATCCGCCACCGAGGGCGGCTGGCGCTACCGGATGGTCTATATCGAACCCGATCTGCTGGAAGAGGTGACCGGCCTCCGGCACTGGTGGTTCAGCGACGTGACCCGTCATGATCCGTTACGCTCACAGCAAATCGGCAGGCTCATTTACGGCTTGTGGCACACGGACGATCCGCTTGCGCAAAAAGGATTACTGCTGGATCTGATTGAGACCTTCCAGCCGTTTGCCCACCACGCGCCACGGGTTCAGGAAGGCGCGCACCGCTTCGAACGGGTACGCGAGTACCTGCACGACAACTATATGCGCGCTCTGACGCTGGACGAGCTGGCCAGCGTCGTCTCGCTCAGCCCGTATCATTTCCAGCGCCAGTTCAAAGCCCATTTTCACGTGACGCCGCATCAGATGCTGATGGCCATTCGACTCTGGCGCGCCAAAGCGTTTCTCACCCACGGCATGCCCGCCGCAGAGGTTGCCGCCGCAACCGGACTGACCGATCAGTCACATCTGACCCGCGCGTTTACCCACCGCTACGGCATTACGCCCGTGCGCTACCAGAAGCAGGTTACACGGCGCTAATGCGCAATCTCATACAATACGCGCGCATTCGCCCCTCCTACACTGACTACAGCGTAAATACCTGTGGATGGAAAAATGATTAGTGGAGTGTTGTATGCCCTGCTGGCCGGGATGATGTGGGGACTGATTTTTGTCGGCCCGCTGATCGTGCCCGAGTATCCGGCAATATTACAGTCGACCGGACGTTATCTGGCGCTGGGGCTGATTGCCCTGCCCCTGGCGTGGCTGGGACGCGCGCGCTTGCGCCAGCTCAGCCGTCTGGACTGGGGGACCGCACTGGCGCTGACGATGATGGGCAATCTTATCTATTACGTTTGCCTCGCGAGTGCCATTCAGCGTACCGGTGCGCCGGTATCGACCATGATTATCGGCACGCTGCCGGTCGTCATCCCCGTCTTTGCTAACCTGCTCTACAGCCAGCGCGATGGTAAACTGGCGTGGTCAAAAATGGCCCCGGCGCTGGTCTGCACCGCCCTGGGGCTGATATGCGTCAATATTGCCGAGCTGCGTCATGGGCAGGTGGACGTTGACCTGTGGCGGTACGGTTCTGGCATTCTGCTGGCGTTCATTTCCGTGGCGTGCTGGGCATGGTATGCCCTGCGCAACGCGCGCTGGCTGCGTGAGAACCCGGACAAGCACCCGATGATGTGGGCGACGGCGCAGGCGCTGGTCACGCTGCCCGTATCCGTCGTGGGGTATCTCGGCGCATGCCTCTGGCTGGGCCATCAGCAGCCGGACTTCGCCCAGCCCTTCGGGCCAAGACCCTGGGTGTTCATTGGCCTGATGGTTGCGATCGCGGTGCTGTGCTCATGGGTGGGCGCGCTGTGCTGGAACATTGCCAGCCAGAAGCTGCCGACGGTGATCTTAGGGCCGCTGATTGTCTTCGAAACCCTGGCCGGACTGCTTTATACCTTCCTGATGCGCCAGAGCGTGCCGCCGCTGTTCACAGCCTGCGGGATCGTGCTGCTGGTTGTGGGGGTAGTGATGGCGGTGAGAGCGAAGCCGGAAAAACCGAGGGTTGTTCCGGCGTCGGAGGTGTGATATTTGCCGGGTGACGGCTCCGCCTTACCCGGCCTACAAGGAGCCGTTTCGTAGGCCGGGTAAGCGCCAGCGCCACCCGGCATGATGTTAAAACGTTTCCCAGTTCGCTTCAGACGCCGCCGCTGCGGGCTGCGCTTTTGGCACATAGGTTTTTACCGGCGCCGCTTTGACCGCCTGGTTGCGGGTAATTTTGAACACCGCCACCGCTTCGTTCAGGCGTGCAGCCTGATCTTCCAGCGCCGCCGCCGCGGCCGCAGACTCCTCCACCAGTGAGGCGTTCTGCTGGGTCACGCGGTCCATCTCGGCTACCGCCTGGCCCACCTGGTCGATACCGCGGCTCTGCTCGTCAGAGGCCGAAGCAATTTCGCCCATAATGTCGGTGACGCGAGTAACCGCATTGACGATCTCAGCCATCGTCTCCCCGGCTTCGTTAACCAGCTGCGAGCCCGCGTTCACGCGTTCGCCGGAGTCATCGATCAGCGCTTTGATCTCTTTCGCCGCCTGAGCGCTGCGCTGGGCAAGGGTACGCACTTCCCCTGCCACCACCGCAAAACCACGGCCCTGCTCGCCCGCACGGGCCGCTTCCACCGCCGCGTTCAGCGCCAGAATATTCGTCTGGAAGGCAATCCCGTCGATCACGTTGGTAATTTGCGCGATTTTGCTGGAACTGGTGGCGATTTCGTCCATCGTCCGCACGACGCCTTCCACCACGTTACCGCCCTTCTTCGCCGTGGAGGAGGCATCCAGCGCCAGACGGGAAGCCTGACGCGCGTTATCGGCGTTCTGCTTCACGGTCGCCGTCAGCTGTTCCATGCTGGCTGCCGTCTCTTCCAGAGACGCGGCCTGCTGCTCGGTACGGGAAGAGAGGTCGTTACTGCCAGCGGAGATTTCGCCTGCACCGGTGTAAATGGTATCTGCGCCTTCACGCACTACGCCCACGGTATTCGCCAGCGAAGTTTGCATCTCCTGCACGTTGCGCGCCAGGATGGCCATTTCATTTTTCCCGTCGGCCTGAATCGGTTGGGTGAGATCGCCTGCCGCAATGGCGCGAATATGGTTAATCACCTCTTCAAGAGGCAGCAGCAGCACGCGGCGCATCGCAATCCAGCTGGAGATAATCACCACGATCACCAGCAGCATGACCGCAGAGAGGATCCACAGGATGCGTTTGTAATCACTTTCGTTATCCTGAATGCCTTTATCCGTGAGCGCGGCCTGCGCTTCACGCCATTCACGATAAACCGTCTGCATCGCATTCTGTTTTTGTTCGGCATTCTGCTTGAACATATCTTCCAGTTTGCCCTGGCTCAGCAGAACATTCATTTGCGTCAGCGTTGCAGAGTAAATGCGGTACTGCTCTTCGAGTTGGTTGGTCAGGTTCTCATCCAGGCCTGGCGTATTCGGCAAGGCATAGTATTTATCGTAATGAACCTGGGCTTCAGTCAGCAGATTTTTCGCCGTGGTCACCAGCTCATTCAGCTGACCGCCGTTAATTTGCGAGGCCATGCTGCTTTGCAGGCGCAGCATCCCGCGGTTCAGGGTGACGCGCGCCTGGTTCAGACTGATCCACGCATCGGTAAACTCCGCCACGTTCTTGCTGGAGAGCTGCGACACGGTAAAGTTGTCTTTATCGTTATTCAGGGCGTTGATAAAGATACCGGCGGAAATCACTTGCATGATGCCGAGCACAAGCAGCACCGAAATCAGAAGGGTAATGACTTTTATACGTTTAAACATGCGTTGCCTTTGTTATATGCAGGTTTGTCTGACGTGGATATATCGGCAGGTGCAGCGGGTTGTTTACTGTTTCTCCACCTTTAAAAAGTTTCGAAACCACTTTCCTGAACCCATTCAGAGAGTTAAATCGGATATTTTTTTGTGATCTGCATCTCACTTTTACCCGTTCCTCTAAAGGGTTATAGCGTCGCTTAAAAGATGTATTTAATATGCACTTTATATTATTGATGATGAGGTAACTGCTATGGCCTTTCGCGACCAACCCCTGGGCGAGCTGGCGCTCTCCATTCCTCGCGCTTCTGCGCTGTTTCGCAAATACGATATGGACTACTGCTGCGGCGGTAAGCAAACCCTGGCACGGGCTGCCCTACGCAAAGAGCTGAACGTTGAGGTGATTGAAGCCGAGCTGGCGAAGCTGGCCGAGCAGCCCGTCGACAAAGACTGGCGAACCGCTCCGCTCGCGGAAATCATCGACCATATCATCGTGCGTTACCATGACCGTCACCGTGAACAGCTGCCTGAGTTGATCCTGCAGGCGACCAAAGTCGAGCGCGTGCATGCCGACAAACCTTCCGTACCGCGCGGTCTGGCGAAATACCTGACCCTGCTGCACGAAGAGCTTTCCAGCCACATGATGAAAGAAGAGCAGATCCTCTTCCCGATGATTAAACAGGGAATGGGAAGCCAGGCGATGGGGCCCATCAGCGTGATGGAAAGCGAGCATGATGACGCGGGCGAACTGCTGGAAGTGATCAAACACACCACCCACAACGTCACGCCGCCGCCAGAAGCGTGCACAACGTGGAAAGCGATGTACAACGGCATTAACGAGATGATTGACGACCTGATGGAACACATCAGCCTTGAGAACAACGTTCTGTTCCCGCGGGCATTAGCGGGGGAATAAAAAAGCCCGGTGGCGCTAGCGCTTACCGGGCCTGCAAGGTCCTCGAACGTAGGCCGGGTAAGCGTCAGCGCCACCCGGCAACATGCTTAGCGCATGCCAGCCATCCGTTTCTTACCGATAAACATCCAGCCCAGCCCCAGCGCGATAAACCACAGCGGCGTGACGATCAGCGCCTGACGGGTATCATCTTCCAGCGTCAGCAGAACCAGCACGAAGACGAAGAACGCCATGCACACCCAGCACATCAGCTTGCCCAGCGGCATCTTGTAGATCGATTTTTCATGCAGGTGTGGGCGCTGTTTGCGGTACACCAGATAGGAACAGAGGATGATGGTCCAGACGAACATAAACAGGATCGCTGAGACCGTGGTAATCATGGTGAACGCGCCAATCACGCTTGGGTTTACGTAGAGCATCACCACGCCGCCCAGCAGGCACATGCAGGAGAAGGTCAGCCCTTTCGCAGGTACCGCACGCTTAGACAGCTTGGCGAACGCGCTCGGCGCCACGCCTTCCTGCGCCAGACCAAACAGCATACGGCTGGTTGAGAACACGCCGCTGTTCGCGGAAGACGCCGCTGAGGTCAGCACCACGAAGTTAATCAGGCTCGCCGCCGCAGGCAGCCCCACCAGCACGAACAGCTCAACGAACGGGCTCTTGCTTGGCACCACCGAGCTCCACGGCGTCACGGACATAATGATGATCAGCGCGAAGACGTAGAACATGATGATACGCACCGGAATGGAGTTGATGGCGCGCGGGAGAGATTTCTCCGGATCTTTGGTTTCCGCAGCGGTCGTTCCGACAAGCTCAATCCCTACAAACGCGAACACCGCAATCTGGAAGCCAGCAAAGAAGCCGCTAATGCCTTTCGGGAACCAGCCTCCATCATTCCACAGATGGGTAAACGACGCCTGAACGCCGGTTGGTGACTGGAAGTGGGTGAGCACCATCACCAGGCCCACCACGATGAGCCCGACAATGGCCACGATTTTGATCATCGCGAACCAGAACTCCATCTCACCGAACATTTTAACGGTGGCGAGGTTCAGGCTCAGCAGCAGAACAATAACCGCCAGCGAGGCCACCCAGTCCGACAGCCCGGGGAACCAGAACTGCGCATAGGCGGTTATCGCCACGACGTCCGCCATACCGGTCACGACCCAGCAGAACCAGTAGGTCCAGCCGGTGAAATAGCCCGCCCATGGCCCGAGCAGGTCTGAAGCGAAGTCGCTGAAGGATTTGTATTCAAGGTTCGAGAGCAGCAGTTCACCCATTGCACGCATCACGAAGAACAGCATAAAACCGATAATCATATAAACGAATATGATTGACGGTCCGGCGAGACTGATGGTTTTGCCTGACCCCATAAACAGCCCGGTACCGATGGCACCCCCAATAGCAATGAGCTGAATATGACGGTTTGTGAGATTGCGCCGTAGCGACTGTTCAGACGACGCCTCTTCGTCGGCGACGACTTTGACCTGATCTACCATGTGATATTTTCCTGTTTATGCCTGTCTGTGTTGTTAAGGCTCTTCTGGCCTTTAAATACGTCAAAAAAATGACGTTCCCTTGTTAGGGCTAATCGATATTAGGTAAGAATCGGCGGGATGAATACTATGATTTAGATATTATGTTAATAATATGTTGAAAGTGAGTGTCATATCACTCATGCAGCGCGAAACAGCTCACAAAAATACACGCAACAGTTTCGTTTGCAAGATAAAATATTGATTCCGTCTTAACTATACGTTTTCACGCTATTTTCCCCTCCCCAACCGGGGAGAGGAAATAAGAAAAGTCGATTACAGAATTTCCAGCAGCTCGACTTCAAAGACCAGAGTGCTGAATGGCGGGATGGACGCGCCAGCGCCGCGCTCGCCGTAAGCCAGGTTATGCGGGATAGTCAGTTCCCATTTGGAACCGACTGGCATCAGGGTCAGCGCTTCGATCCAGCCTGCGATAACGCCATTCACCGGGAACTCAGCCGGTTCGCCGCGCGCGACGGAGCTGTCGAAGACGGTACCGTCGATCAGCTTACCGGTGTAGTGTACGCGAACGTGGTCGGTACGCGCCGGGATTGCGCCATCGCCCTGATTGATCACACGGAACTGCAGACCAGACTCGGTGCTGTTCACGCCTTCACGCTCACGGTTCTCTTCCAGATATTTCACACCTTCGGCGGCCATCTCTTCAAAGCGCGCGCGACGCACGGCGTCAGCACGCTCGTGGATTTCACGCAGCGCACGGTGCACAACGTCAACCGGAACGGCAGGCTGTTTACCTTCCAGCGCGTCAGCGATACCCGCCACCAGCGCTTCAGGTAACAGACCTTCCAGGCCGGATTCGCTCAGCTGCTGTCCTACCTGCAAGCCGATACCGTAACTTGCCTGCGCTTCGATAGTGTCAAAAGTCGGGGTGGTCATGGGTTTTCCTTCCATCACATTTAAAGTAGCGGGCAGCATATCAGCCATGCCCTTATGGGTAAAACTTTGTCTGAAGTTAAGGTGACAAACCGCGACGAAACAGAAACAATAGAGAGAACCAGGATTAATCCCGAACTGATGTCACGGATGTCGGGTTTACTACGCCGTTCAGGCAGTTAGCAAACTATACTTCGGGGCACAGGATAAAAAATACGCGGAGCAGGAGGAGTGCCATGCCCGGGCGATTTGAACTGAAACCTACCCTGGCGAAAATCTGGCAGGCGCCGGACAATTTTCGCATCATGGATCCGCTGCCTCCTCTGCATCGCAGAGGGATCATCATTGGTGCGCTGATGGTGATTGTGGGCTTCCTGCTTCCTTCCGGTGGCGATGATGTTGATACTGCCCCCGTCACCCGCAATGCTCAGCTGGACCTTCAGTCGCAAACGCGACCGCAGCCTGACGCACAGCCGATGCAGACGCAGCTCGTTACCCCGTCTAACGATCCGGGTCAGGTCGCGCCGGTTGAGCCAGAGCCGATTCAGGACGAACAGCCACAGGAACAGGCCGCCGCCCCGTCTCAGCCTCAGACCCAACAGCCCACCGGCATTGAGCAACAGTGGCGTTCCTATCGCGTAGAGCCAGGTAAAACGCTGGCGCAGCTGTTCCGTGACCACAACCTGCCGCCGACAGACGTGTATGCCATGGCGAAGGTGGAAGGCGCGGGTAAACCGCTCAGTAACCTGCAGAATGGCCAGATGGTGCAAATTCGCCAGAATGCCAGCGGGGTGGTGACAGGATTAACGATTGATACCGGAAATGGACAACAGGTGCTGTTTACCCGCCAGACAGACGGCAGCTTTATCAGGGTACGTTAAGGGCGGGGTTCTGTAAAAAGCAAAACGCCGGCACAAGGCCGGCGTTTCAACGTGAGCAGAGTAAAAAATTACTCAGCTACAACGTTAACAACCAGTTTAGCGAACACTTCGCTGTGAACCTGGAAGTCAACTTCGTGCTCACCAGTGGTACGCAGAAC
>OKVW01000499.1_pt1 | contig 22697 bp, 19 predicted proteins | sample 1606991 | NCBI WGS metagenome assembly OKVW01 (sample SAMN03281021, study PRJEB24777) | human gut metagenome | isolation source: fecal sample PR177 from 1 month old male Malay infant, vaginal delivered...
AGCAGGCATGGCAATAAGAAAGTGATGCTGTAAATTCATTGTCAGAGGTTCTGTTTCCTGGTTCAAAAAAGCAACAGGGGTCAGTATGTGGGTAAAGCGCACGGATGTCACTACCGTAGGCCGGATAAGACGCTTGCGTCGCCATCCGGCATCGGTGTCTTAATGCCTGATGGCGCTGCGCTTATCAGGCCTGCAAAGGCAGGCCGGATGTCGTCATCCAGCAAACAGCTTACTTCTGCAAACGTGCCTCGATGGCATCCATCAGCATCCCGGTAATGGAGATCGGGAATTCGGCTTCAATTTCGCGAATGCAGGTTGGGCTGGTGACGTTAATTTCGGTCAGACGATCGCCGATGATATCAAGGCCGACAAAAATCAGGCCTTTTGCTTTCAGCGTCGGCCCGATACGACGGGCGATGTCCCAGTCGCTTTCCGTCAACGGGCGCGGTTCGCCACGACCGCCTGCGGCTAAGTTGCCACGGGTTTCTCCCCCTTGTGGAATGCGCGCAAGGCAGTACGGAACCGGTTCGCCATCCACCACCAGTACACGTTTGTCGCCATCTTTTATGGCGGGTAGATAGTTCTGCGCCATGCAGTAGCGGGTGCCATGTTCAGTGAGCGTTTCTGCAATGACGCCGAGATTCGGGTCACCCTCTTTGACGCGGAAAATAGACGCGCCGCCCATGCCGTCCAGCGGCTTGAGGATGATGTCACTGTGCTTTTGCCAGAATGCTTTCAGTTGCGCTTTGTTGCGGGTGACCAGCGTTTCCGGGGTCAGGTCGGAGAACCAGGCGGTAAACAGCTTTTCGTTACAGTCGCGCAGGCTTTGCGGTTTGTTGACGATCAGTGTGCCTTTTTCTTCCGCACGTTCCAGAATGTAGGTGGCGTAGATGAATTCGGTATCAAACGGCGGATCTTTACGCATCAGAATGACGTCGAGTGCGTCCAGCGGCAGATCCTGCTCGCCGGTAAACTCGTACCATTTGTCATAATTCTGCTCGACGCTCAGGGTACGCGTACGGGCGCGGGCTTCACCGTTAATCAGATAAAGATCGGCCATCTCCATATAATGAAGTTCATAACCACGACGTTGCGCTTCCAGCAGCATAGCGAAGCTGGAATCTTTCTTGATGTTGATGCTTGCGATGGGATCCATCACGATGCCGAGCTTGATCATTATTCTTCTCCGTTAGCCCAGATCGCCAAAACGCACCTGTAGCGCGGTAATGGCGGTGAGCGCAGTTGTCTCAGTACGCAGAACGCGAGGTCCCAACAGAATATCAGTAAACTGATAGCGTGCGGTCATGGCAATTTCGTCTGCCGACAGTCCACCCTCCGGGCCAATCAGCAGACGAACGCGCTCAACCGGCAGCGGCAATGTGTTAATGCTGTCGCGGGCCCGGGGATGGAGGTTCAGTTTCAGCCCCTTATCCTGTTCGGCACACCAGGCTTCCAGATCCATTGCCGGGCGAATTTCCGGCACCCGGTTACGGCCACACTGTTCGCAGGCGGCAATGGCGATTTTCTGCCACTGCTGTAGCTTCTTGCCCAGACGTTCACTGTCAAGTTTAACGCCGCAGCGCTCAGAAAAAAGTGGCGTAATGAGGCTTACACCCAGTTCAATCGATTTCTGAATAGTGAATTCCATCTTTTCACCACGCGACATCACCTGGCCAAGATGAATGTGCAGCGGCGATTCACGATCGTCTGTTTCACCACGAAGCACGCTGACGTCCACGCTTTTTTTGCTGGCGTGAATGATCTCTGCGTCAAAAACCTGATTGCTGCCATCAAACAGTTGCAGCGCCTGCCCTGGCCCCATACGCAGGACGCGTCCAATATGGTTGGCGGCGTCTTCGCTCAGGGAAATCTGGCTGCCGGACGTAATGGGTTCAGGGTGATAAATGCGGGGAATACGCATAGTTAACAATCCGCGTCATCTCCCCACGCAACGTTAGCGCGTGGGTAAGGGGTTAATCAAGGATCCCGCTAGTGTAGGTTAGCTCTTTTGCGCCTGGCAAGCGCGTTGGACGTAAGGGTTGTGGTTTCCCTGTATCTTCGCAATACGTTCGTCACGTTCGCATTCCCAGTCGGTGACCGGATACTTCTTGTTCCAGGCGTTAAACAGTTGGGTTTGCTGACGGGAAAGCGTCAGGTTGTACTGGTCGCGCATATAAAAGTAGGTCCGCGCAATCGCACCGCGGGCGCGGGCTGGCGGTTCGGCAACCTTTTCTTTGAAATCAACCTTCATTGCACACTGTCCGTACTGGCCTTCACCGCCGTTCCACTGGCTGTACATGAAGTTGCCGCGATCGCCATTGACCTCACCGACGGCGGGTTGCAGATTGTGCATGTCGCTTTCCATTTTGCGATAGAGCGGATCTTTGGCGCAGTTTTTCCGTCCACCGTCCTGCCAGCACTGGCGCTGGTGGCCAAATTGCCATGCCGGAACCACATGTTCCCATTCGATTCGGCTGGCACGATTTTCGTTCTTACGCACTTTATAGCCGCAGGAAGCGAGATCGACGACGCCTTTTTTCCCCTGCCAGTCGATTTTACATCCACAGTAGAAGTCGCCAGGAACATCGGCGTTTACCTTGACGCCTGCTTTTTTCGCCTGGGAAAAATTGTTAATACCTGCAGCCAACGCCTGGCCTGAAATGACTGTCGCAAAAAGGGCGGCAGTAAAAGAAAGAGAACGGTACATCACGAACTCCGTATCAAAACGAGCCCGCAACGTAGCGAAAGTTGTTGTGTGATGCAATCAGTCAGCTCGGGAATGTTCCTGATAGTTCTTATTTAACGGGCATCAGGGGTTCACCGCAATGTACGCAGCGATAGGTGGCCTCACCGCGTACAACGCGATTGTGGCGACGGATAGTCAGTTGATGTTCCTGACACTGACAACGATAAGGAAAAGTTGGGCTACGCACCGACTGCAGTTCAAACTGATGCGTGCGCCTTGCGGGAACGCCCAGTACGCTCTCCATCATCCACTTCCACTCCTTACCGTGCGGGGCCACCCGGCCAAATCGCTTCCATACCAGCAGATGCGCCAGTTCGTGCGGCACGACTTCGTTGATAAACGCGTCTACGTTTTCCATAAGTAACACCGGATTGAGCCGGATCTCGTAGCTCTCCAGCCAGGCGGTGCCGGCTGATGTGCCACGTTGCTGATAAACGAGTTTGGGTTGCGGATAGTCGCGGCCAAGCTTCAGGTTGGCCTGGGCGAGTTTTTCCCGCAGGCTGCGCATAACGGCTTGCTGGATGGCGATAGGGAGACGGGGGCTTTTCATAACGGCAGAGGATAGTGCGATGGGGGCGGGACTGCAAGAGGGAGGCGTCCTCCACAGAGGACGCTTAGCGAAGATTAATCGTGTGCGCCGATTTCGCGCAGTTTGCGGCCTTTCATCAGGTTACGTTCAATATGTTCCAGCGAGACGTGCTTGGTTTCCGGCACCAGCCACAGCGTCAGCAGAATAAACAGCACGTTCAGACCGGCGTAGACCCAGAAGGTGTTAGCATTGCCCAGGTTTTGCAGCATGGTCAGGAACGTCGCGCCGACGATCATGTTGGCGATCCAGTTGGTGGCGGTCGAGCAGGTGATGCCAAAATCGCGGCCTTTCAGCGGCTGGATTTCAGAACACAGCACCCAAATCAGCGGACCTGCGCTCATGGCAAAACCGACGATAAACATCAGCAGCATGGCGATAGCGAAGTATTGTGCGGACGCTGAATGAATACCGACGTGCATCATCGTTCCCAGAATCCCCATTCCGGAGGCCATCACCAGAAAGCCCAGCGTCAGCGTCGGTTTACGGCCCCAACGGTCAACCAGACCGATTGCAATGAAGGTGGCGAGCACGTTAGTCAAACCGACAATCACGGTGCCCCACATCTGCTCAGAAGTGTTGGTATAACCCGCCATCTCAAAGATTTTCGGCGCGTAGTACATGATGACGTTCATCCCGGTGAATTGTTGCATCACCTGTAAAAGCACGCCCAGGAATACCGCACGGCGGAAGTTGCTGTTCTCTTTAAACAGCGTCCAGCCGCTCTGTTTTACCTGCAGACTTTCGCGGATCTCATCTAACTCACGTTTCGCTTCCGCGCTGGTATCGCGCAGGCGCAGCAACACGCGTTCGGCATCGACAAAGCGGCGTTTCGCGGCGAACCAGCGCGGGCTGTCCGGCAAAAAGAACACGCCTATCAGCAGCAGAATCGCCGGGATGATAATCACACCCAGCATCCAGCGCCACGCGCCGCTGTAGCTGAAGGCGGTATCGGAAAGATAGGCGCCGAGGATCCCGATGGTGATCATCAACTGGTACATGGAGATCATGCTGCCACGGATTTTCTCTGGCGCGATCTCGGACAGATACAGCGGCGCAGTGTAAGAGGCGACGCCCACAGCCAGACCCAACAAGACACGAGAAAGGATCAATACTTCGACGTTTGGCGCCGCGGCGGAAAACAGCGAGCCTGCGACAAACAAAATCGCGCCGATCATCAGGCTTTTCTTGCGCCCGAGCCTGAAGGAGAGCCAGCCACTGCCCACGGCGCCGACCGCCGCACCGAACATCATGGAGCTGACCACCCATTCCTGGGTGTGTGCAGAAATCTGGAACTCATCGGTGATGAAGGGTAACGCACCCGCGATAACGCCGATATCCAGGCCAAAAAGTAATCCTGCCAGGGCTGCAAGGAAGCAGACAAAAAATGTCATGGCTTTGTTTGAACGCCCCTGTTTTTTATTGTCAGGCATTATGCCCTCCGGTTGGGTTATTAGTTTTGTTGATAATTAGGGTAGGTGACGGCATCACAAAAAGATGTGATTGTTATCACGTTAGTGTAATCGGTTACACTGACATTTTCTCCGCATGTCTATTAATCAATTGAAAATTATAGAGTAGTTATATTGATATAGAGCGCATTTGCTCATGATTCAGAGTTAACTGAAATAAAATGTAACAGCAGATGAATGCAGAACGTGCAAAGCGATTAATCTGAAACTGATACAGTAAAAATGCGGTGTAAACGGTTTCAGTTGATGAGCTATTGTGGGATGTTGAGTGGGGACAAATAAAAAAGGCCAGCGCGAGGCTGGCCTTAGAAACCGATGTCAGTCGATTATTTCAAACCGGCTGCATCACGCAGAACCTGCGCTTTGTCGGTTTTTTCCCATGGGAAATGTTCGCGACCAAAGTGACCGTAAGCCGCAGTCTCTTTGTAGATGGGGTGCAGCAGATCCAGCATCTGAATCAGGCCATAAGGACGCAGATCGAAGAACTCGCGAACCAACAGAGTCAGTTGCTCGGAAGGGACTTTCTCCGTCCCGAAGGTTTCCACCATAATGGATGTCGGTTCAGCCACGCCGATCGCATAAGAAACCTGAATTTCACAGCGGTCAGCCAGGCCTGCGGCAACGATGTTTTTCGCGACGTAACGCGCCGCGTAGGCAGCGGAACGGTCAACTTTTGATGGATCTTTACCAGAGAACGCGCCGCCACCGTGACGTGCCATGCCGCCGTAGGTATCAACGATGATCTTACGACCGGTCAGACCACAGTCACCCATCGGGCCGCCGATAACAAAACGACCGGTCGGGTTGATGAAGAACTTCGTCGCGGAGGTCAGCCATTCCGTTGGCAGCACCGGCTTGATGATCTCTTCCATCACTGCTTCCTGCAGGGATTTCTGATCGATATCCTCAGCATGCTGTGTGGAGAGCACGACTGCGTCAATGCCGACAATTTTGCCGTCGTCGTACTGGAAGGTGACCTGACTTTTCGCATCCGGACGCAGCCACGGCAGGGTGCCGTTTTTACGCACTTCTGCCTGACGCTGCACCAGACGGTGTGCGTAGGTGACAGGCGCTGGCATCAGCACGTCGGTTTCATTTGTGGCATAGCCAAACATCAGGCCCTGGTCGCCCGCGCCTTGTTCCAGCGGATCGGCGCGGTCAACGCCCTGGTTGATATCCGGGGACTGTTTACCAATGGCACTCAGCACCGCACAAGAGTTGGCATCAAAGCCCATGTCGGAATGTACATAACCAATTTCGCGCACGGTGTTACGGGTGATCTCTTCGATATCAACCCATGCGCTGGTGGTGATTTCACCGCCAACCAACACCATGCCGGTCTTCACGTAGGTTTCACACGCGACGCGCGCTTTCGGATCCTGTTCCAGGATGGCATCCAGTACGGCATCAGAGATTTGGTCAGCGATTTTGTCAGGATGCCCTTCTGATACGGACTCGGACGTAAAAAGGTGTTTTGCCATGTTTTATTTCACCTAAGGAGAATTTGGTTAGCTCAAACTGTCGTGTGGGATCGCCAAAGCAGAGCATTCTACCAAGGCCTGCAGGTTAGTGACACTGGCAGTCTGAGTGTTAATCAGTATGGATGGATTAACATCTGGATGGCTATTTTAGGTTACTTCTTCACCCGATTTCCAGTTTTTTTTGAATCAGCTCTCACTGTGTTGAAAACACGCGCAAAAATTTTTACAGATAATGCTGACGTTCTGCGCATTTATATTTTGCTTTTTGGCCTTCATCCCGGTATAAAACGCGGCACGCGGCTCATACAAAAAGCACACGACGTTTTCTTCGTGTTGCCACTTCCAGCCGGGTTAAAACGTTAGCGTTGGCTTATGGGTTTGTTCCGGGAGGAGCGACCGTGGAGGTGATACGAAATAATGAACCGTTGTATTCTGCTGAATTTGTCGCACCGTTCTGGTGTGCGCATGTCCCCCGCAATCTGCATCTCTGCTTTGCATACCTGCCGATGTTATACCCATTTCGGCGCTTCTCAGGACTCCAGAGCCGGTAACAGGCACTGAGGACTGAACAAGGGCGCTCTTGTGCAAACAAGAGTTTTCTCGTGGTTTCGCCGAACCGTCAAACGTAAGTTCGGTTGCGTGTTTTATAATGATATGAAAAAGAAACCAGTCGCGCAGGCGGAGTATCAGCACTATGTGCTGGAAAATCCGACTGTTTATGGGTTGTTATCGCCTCTTCGGATTGCGATAGTAGTCAACTGTTTTACACTTGTTACTAAAATTTGAGGTTCGCTATGTCTGACGACATGTCTTTGGGTTCGCCTTCGTCAGCAGGCGAACAGGGTGTACTACGCTCCATGCAGGAGGTTGCAATGAGCTCCCAGGAAGCCAGCAAGATGCTGCGTACTTACAATATTGCCTGGTGGGGCAATAACTACTATGACGTCAACGAACTGGGCCACATCAGCGTGTGCCCGGATCCTGACGTACCCCAAGCGCGCGTCGATCTCGCCAAACTGGTGAAAGCACGCGAAGCGCAGGGGCAACGCTTGCCCGCGCTGTTCTGCTTCCCGCAGATCCTGCAACACCGCCTGCGTTCCATTAACGCCGCATTTAAACGTGCGCGTGAGTCGTATGGCTATAACGGTGACTATTTCCTGGTTTATCCCATCAAGGTGAACCAGCATCGTCGCGTGATCGAATCCTTAATCCATTCTGGCGAACCGCTGGGACTGGAAGCCGGTTCCAAGGCGGAGCTGATGGCGGTGCTGGCGCATGCCGGTATGACCCGCTCTGTGATTGTGTGTAACGGCTATAAAGATCGCGAATATATCCGTCTGGCATTGATTGGCGAGAAGATGGGCCACAAGGTCTATCTGGTGATCGAGAAGATGTCGGAAATCGCTATTGTGCTGGACGAAGCTGAACGTCTGAACGTCATTCCGCGTCTGGGCGTGCGTGCGCGTCTGGCGTCGCAAGGCTCCGGTAAATGGCAGTCTTCCGGCGGCGAGAAATCCAAATTCGGTCTGGCGGCAACGCAGGTTCTGCAACTGGTGGAAACGCTGCGCGACGCCGGGCGTCTGGACAGTCTGCAACTGCTGCATTTCCACCTCGGTTCGCAAATGGCGAACATTCGCGACATCGCCACCGGCGTACGTGAATCCGCCCGTTTCTATGTTGAGCTGCATAAGCTGGGCGTGAACATCCAGTGCTTTGACGTGGGCGGCGGTCTGGGCGTGGACTACGAAGGAACCCGCTCGCAGTCGGACTGCTCGGTGAACTACGGTCTGAATGAATACGCCAACAACATCATCTGGGCGATTGGCGATGCCTGTGAAGAGAACGGTCTCCCGCATCCGACGGTGATCACCGAGTCTGGTCGTGCCGTAACCGCACACCATACGGTGCTGGTGTCTAACATCATCGGCGTCGAGCGTAATGAGTACACCGTGCCTGTCGCTCCTGCTGACGACGCGCCGCGTGCCCTGCAAAGCATGTGGGAAACCTGGCAGGAGATGCACGAACCGGGTACCCGTCGTTCGCTGCGCGAGTGGTTACACGACAGCCAGATGGATCTGCACGACATTCATATCGGTTACTCATCCGGTACGTTCAGTCTGCAGGAACGCGCGTGGGCGGAACAGCTTTACCTGAGCATGTGCCACGAAGTGCAGAAACAACTGGATCCGCAAAACCGTGCGCACCGCCCGATCATTGATGAATTGCAGGAGCGTATGGCGGACAAAATGTACGTCAATTTCTCGCTGTTCCAGTCGATGCCGGATGCGTGGGGGATCGATCAGTTGTTCCCGGTTCTGCCGCTGGAAGGGCTGGATCAGGTGCCTGAGCGTCGTGCGGTCTTACTGGACATTACCTGTGATTCTGACGGCGCTATCGATCACTACATTGATGGCGACGGTATCGCGACCACCATGCCGATGCCGGAATACGACCCTGAAAACCCGCCGATGCTCGGTTTCTTCATGGTTGGCGCGTATCAGGAGATCCTCGGCAACATGCATAACCTGTTCGGTGACACCGAAGCGGTTGACGTGTTTGTCTTCCCGGACGGCAGCGTGGAAATTGAGCTGTCTGACGAAGGGGATACCGTGGCGGATATGCTGCAATACGTGCAGTTGGATCCGAATACCTTGCTGACGCACTTCCGCGATCAGGTAAAACAGACCGGGCTTGACGATGCGCTGCAACAGCAGTTCCTCGAAGAGTTTGAAGCAGGCCTGTACGGATATACCTATCTCGAAGACGAGTAATAGCTGATGCCTGGGCGACTTGAACCTGGGCAATTAAGCAGCGATAATTTAGCTAATTAGTGTGTTTACGAATCAAACCCTTTCTCGTCGGGCCTAACGACGCGGGAGGGTTTTTTTATATCGACGAATATGAGGTTTTTGCCATGAGCACCTTAGGTCATCAATACGATAACTCCCTGGTATCTAACGCATTTGGTTTTTTGCGTCTGCCGATGAACTTCATGCCTTACGACAGCGACGCTGACTGGGTGATCACCGGCGTGCCGTTTGATATGGCAACGTCTGGCCGTGCGGGCGGTCGTCATGGTCCGGCGGCGATCCGTCAGGTTTCCACTAACCTGGCCTGGGAGCACAACCGCTTCCCGTGGAACTTCGATATGCGCGAGCGCCTGAACGTGGTGGACTGCGGCGATCTGGTATACGCCTTTGGCGACGCGCGTGAGATGAGTGAAAAATTACAGGCGCATGCTGAGAAACTGCTTTCTGCCGGTAAGCGCATGCTCTCCTTTGGCGGCGACCACTTCGTCACCCTCCCGCTGCTGCGTGCGCACGCGAAACACTTTGGCAAAATGGCGCTGGTTCACTTTGACGCTCATACCGATACTTATGCGAATGGCTGCGAATTTGATCATGGCACCATGTTCTATACTGCGCCAAACGAAGGTCTGATCGACCCGAATCACTCTGTACAGATTGGTATTCGCACGGAGTTCGATAAAGACAATGGCTTCACTGTGCTGGATGCATGCCAGGTAAACGATCGCAGTGTTGATGACATCATCGCGCAGGTGAAGCAGATAGTCGGTGATATGCCTGTGTACCTGACCTTTGATATCGACTGCCTGGATCCGGCGTTTGCACCAGGCACTGGTACGCCGGTGATTGGTGGTCTGACTTCCGATCGCGCGATCAAGCTGGTACGTGGTCTGAAAGATCTGAACATCGTCGGGATGGATGTGGTCGAAGTGGCTCCGGCTTACGATCAGTCTGAGATTACCGCGCTGGCGGCGGCAACGCTGGCACTGGAGATGCTCTATATCCAGGCGGCGAAGAAAGGCGAGTAACGGGCTAAGTGCCGGATGGCGATGCTAACGCATCTTATCCGGCCTACCATTTCGCCAATAACGCCCGATCACCGGACTAAATTTGTTGCTCTGTAGGCCGGATAAGGCGTTCACGCCGTCATCCGGCACTGTTCAATGGTTACTTGATCCCGTCTGCGCTCATGCGATCGCGAATATGCTGCGCGCGTTCGGCGGAAGCCGGGTGATCGTCAAACATGGAGCTTTGGCGACCTTTTTCCAGTTTGGCCAGTTTTTCGAAGCTGGTGGCAAGACCTGCCGGACTGATACCGCGTTTGCGCAACAGATCGTACGAGTAATCATCAGCTTCCGATTCCTGACGCTGGGAGAATTGGGAGTTCACCAGCTTCTCACCCAGATCGCCGAGCTGAGACTGTGACAGGCTGCCGACAATCCCGCCTGCCGATGCGGCGGCGGCGCGAACGGCGTTCGTTCCCAGCGCTACCTGCATGCCTTTCTTCACGTGGCCGAGTGCGACGTGGCCCATCTCATGACCAATCACTGCTTCAACTTCGTTATCTGTCATCATGTCCATCAGGCCGCTATAGACGCGGATGCAGCCGTTCGCCATCGCGAAGGCATTGACGTCTTTTGCCATATAGACCTTGTAGTTTACCGCCTGTCCGTTGATGTTATCGCCAAGCGCCGTGGCGATTTTACTCAGGCGTTTCGCATACTCACTGCTGGCGGGTGCGATGGTCGCTTTACCATCCATTTCCGTGCAGGCCTGGTTGCTTAACGCGACGACCTGAGCATCGCTCAGGCTGTAGGCCTGAAAAGCTTCAGCGCCTGAAGAGAGTAGTCCATTGGAGTTCATATTCTGGCAACCGGTCAGCACCGTCGCCATACCCATAGCAAGCAGTAACGCGCGAATCTTCATGTTTTTTCTTCCACACGAAATGAGGATTGTTCTAAAAGTGCGCCTTATGCAGATTAATCAGCGCCCGGGCTAAGTATAAAGAAAAGAACAACAAGCGGGCGAGCAGATTGCGCAACATGCGAGCATGATCCAGAGATTTCTGAAGCGGCAAAAGGATGCTCCATGTACATGACACGCGGCTTGGGTTACATTGTTGGCACTTTTTTCCGGCGTAGCCCAAAACGCGCTGTCGTCAAGTCGTTACGGGCATGGCCTTCATCATCCGATCTGGAGTCAAAATGTCCTCACGTAAAGAGCTTGCCAATGCTATTCGTGCGCTGAGCATGGACGCAGTACAGAAAGCCAAATCCGGTCACCCGGGCGCCCCTATGGGCATGGCTGACATTGCCGAAGTCCTGTGGCGTGATTTCCTGAACCACAACCCGACTAACCCGTCCTGGGCCGATCGCGATCGCTTTGTGCTGTCCAACGGCCACGGCTCCATGCTGATTTATAGCCTGCTGCACCTCACCGGCTACGATCTGCCGATGTCTGAACTGCAGAACTTCCGTCAGTTGCACTCCAAAACGCCGGGTCACCCGGAAGTGGGTTACACCGCAGGTGTAGAAACCACGACCGGCCCGCTGGGTCAGGGTATTGCTAACGCCGTCGGTATGGCTATCGCTGAAAAAACGCTGGCCGCGCAGTTCAACCGTCCAGGTCATGACATCGTAAACCACTACACCTACGCGTTCATGGGTGATGGTTGCATGATGGAAGGTATTTCTCACGAGGTATGTTCTCTCGCCGGTACGCTGAAGCTGGGCAAACTGGTTGCATTCTACGATGACAACGGTATCTCAATCGATGGTCACGTTGAAGGCTGGTTCACTGATGATACCGCTAAACGTTTCGAAGCCTACGGCTGGCACGTGGTGCGTGGTGTGGATGGTCACGATGCTGACGCGATCAAACGTGCAGTAGAAGAAGCGCGTGCCGTCACTGACAAGCCGTCCCTGCTGATGTGCAAAACCATCATCGGCTTCGGTTCCCCGAACAAAGCGGGTACTCATGACTCCCACGGTGCGCCGCTGGGCGATGCAGAGATCGCTCTGACCCGAGAAAAACTGGGCTGGAAATACGCGCCGTTTGAAATCCCGTCTGAAATCTATGCTCAGTGGGATGCGAAAGAAGCAGGCCAGGCGAAAGAGTCTGCCTGGAATGAGAAATTCGCTGCTTACGCGAAAGCGTTCCCGCAGGAAGCCGCAGAATTCACCCGTCGTATGAAAGGTGAAATGCCGGCTGATTTCGACGCGAAAGCGAAAGAGTTTATCGCTAAGCTGCAGGCTAATCCGGCAAAAATCGCCAGCCGTAAAGCGTCTCAGAACGCTATCGAAGCTTTCGGCCCGCTGTTGCCTGAGTTCCTCGGCGGTTCTGCAGACCTCGCGCCGTCTAACCTGACCCTGTGGTCGGGTTCGAAAGCCATCAACGAAGATACTGCCGGTAACTACATCCATTACGGCGTACGTGAATTCGGTATGACCGCGATCGCTAACGGTATTTCTCTGCACGGTGGTTTCCTGCCATACACCTCAACCTTCCTGATGTTCGTGGAATATGCCCGTAACGCGGTGCGTATGGCTGCGCTGATGAAACAGCGTCAGGTGATGGTTTATACCCACGACTCCATTGGTCTGGGCGAAGACGGTCCGACTCACCAGCCAGTAGAACAGGTGGCTTCACTGCGTGTGACACCAAATATGAGCACATGGCGTCCGTGTGACCAGGTTGAATCCGCCGTGGCGTGGAAATACGGTGTTGAGCGTCAGGACGGTCCTACCGCGCTGATCCTCTCCCGTCAGAATCTGGCGCAGCAGGAACGTACTGAAGAGCAACTGGCAAACATCGCGCGCGGTGGCTATGTCCTGAAAGATTGTGCAGGCCAGCCTGAACTGATCTTCATCGCGACCGGTTCTGAAGTTGAACTGGCGGTGGCTGCATGGGAAAAACTGACTGCCGAAGGCGTGAAAGCGCGCGTGGTCTCCATGCCGTCTACTGACGCGTTCGACAAGCAGGATGCCGCTTACCGTGAATCCGTACTGCCGAAAGCGGTGACCGCTCGCGTCGCTGTGGAAGCCGGTATCGCGGATTACTGGTTCAAATACGTGGGTCTGAACGGCGCGATCGTCGGCATGACCACCTTCGGTGAATCTGCTCCGGCAGAACTGCTGTTCGAAGAGTTCGGCTTCACCGTCGACAACGTTGTGGCGAAAGCGAAAGCACTGCTGTAATTCCCATTACGGTACAAAACGGGTCGCTTTAGCGGCCCGTTTTCATCTCGGGATTAATTATTTTCGTCAGAACAAGGTGTTTTTGTCGATGTCCATCACAAAATGAATAATTAACTATTTTCTATATTTGCAATAACCATCACAAATATACTGTTGCTTTTTATACAATCATTATTAATTGATTGTTTTTAAACGCTTTGCAAAATCCTGGATTTTGAATGCCCGCTTTTTCCCCTCAATTGCTTTAATTTCACCGCACGAGTATTTTGTTTCTGACGATACGTTGTACCCTAAAATTAAAATAAGGATCGTATATGCGGTTAATTGATTATTTTCCGGCGTCATCTATTTCAATAAAACCGGCAGCAAAGAACTGGCAGGAGGCAATTGATTTTTCAATGGCGTCGCTGCTTTCTCATCACTATATCACTGCGAATTATATTCAGGCCATTAAAGATTCCACTGTCAATAATGGCCCTTATTATATTCTGGCTCCCGGTGTGGCAATGCCACATGCACGCCCGGAATATGCGCGCTAAAAACGGGAATGTCATTAACGCTACTCAAACAAGAAGTCCATTTTGTTGAAGTCGATGAACCCGTAAAATTATTAATCGGTTTATCGGCAGCAAATGCCGATTCACATATCGGCGCTATCCAGGCATTAAGCGAACTATTATGTGAAGAGGAAAACCTGGCGGCATTATTAGCCGCTAACTCAGAAAAACAGCTTGCGGATATTATTGCCAGCGCATAATTATTTTCTCCTCTACAGGATATTTTTATGGAACACAAGTCTGCTCGTGCAAAGGTCCAGGCTTTTGGGGGCTTTTTGACTGCAATGGTCATCCCTAATATCGGCGCTTTTATTGCCTGGGGTTTTATTACTGCGTTATTTATTCCGACAGGATGGATGCCCAATGAGCATTTCGCCAAAATTGTTGGCCCCATGATTACCTACTTATTGCCTGTAATGATTGGTTCAACCGGTGGACATCTGGTGGGCGGCAAGCGTGGTGCGGTAATGGGTGGAATCGGAACGATTGGGGTCATTGTTGGCGCGGATATCCCGATGTTCCTCGGTTCAATGATCATGGGACCGCTTGGCGGGTGGGTGATTAAACACATTGATCGACTCCTGGACAAGCGCATCCCGGCTGGTTTCGAGATGGTTGTAAATAACTTCTCGCTGGGCATTGCCGGGATGATTCTGTGTCTGCTGGGATTTGAAGTGATTGGCCCGGCGGTGCTGATTGCCAACAATTTTGTGAAAGAGTGTATTGAGTCGTTAGTGCATGCGGGTTATCTGCCGCTGCTGTCACTGATTAATGAACCGGCGAAAATCCTCTTTCTGAATAACGCGATCGATCAGGGGGTCTACTATCCACTGGGAATGCAGCAGGCGTCTGAGACAGGAAAGTCCATCTTCTTTATGGTGGCCTCGAATCCGGGTCCGGGTCTGGGGTTATTGCTGGCGTTTACCTTCTTTGGTACGGGAATGGCGAAGCGCTCTGCGCCAGGGGCGATGATTATCCATTTCCTGGGCGGGATCCATGAGCTGTATTTCCCGTATGTGCTGATGAAGCCGCTGACCCTGATTGGCATGATTGCCGGCGGTATGAGCGGAACGTGGGTGTTTAACCTGCTTGGCGGCGGACTGGTTGCCGGTCCTAGCCCGGGGTCGATTTTCGCTTATCTGGCATTAACGCCCAAAGGCTCTTTCATGGCGACCATTGCAGGCGTAGCGGCGGGCACGCTGGTGACGTTTGTTATTACCTCTTTCATCCTGAAGATGGAAAAAAAGGGCGAAGCGGAAACCGAAGATACCTTTGGTGATTCGGCTAAAACGGTCAAAGCCATGAAGCAGGAAGGTAAGTTTTCCTATCGTGATGTGAAACGTATTGCCTTCGTTTGTGATGCAGGAATGGGATCGAGTGCGATGGGGGCCACCACCTTCCGGAAGCGTCTCGAAAAGGCGGGTCTGTCAGTCGATGTTAAGCATTACGCAATCGAAAATGTACCGGACGATGCCGATATTATTGTGACCCACGCGAGTCTTGAAGGCCGTGTTAAGCGCATTAGTGAGCAACCTTTGGTTCTCATTAAGAACTATATCGGGGATCCGCTGCTGGACGATTTATTTAATCATTTGACGTCGAATTAGGTTTTCTGGAGTAAATATGAAAACGAAAGTGGCTGCAATATATGGCAAGCGGGATGTGCGTATCCGCGAATTTGAATTGCCTGAGATAACAGATAATGAGCTTTTAGTCAGCGTCATATCCGACAGCGTGTGTTTATCCACCTGGAAAGCGGCAACATTGGGCAGTGAACACAAACGCGTACCGGACGATCTGGAAAATCATCCGGTAATCACCGGGCATGAATGCGCTGGCATTATTGTCGAGGTGGGAAAAAATCTCACCGGTAAATATAAAAAAGGTCAGCGTTTTGTATTACAACCGGCGATGGGATTGCCAAGCGGTTATTCCGCAGGTTACAGCTACGAATATTTTGGCGGTAACGCCACATATATGATTATTCCGGAGATAGCCATTAATCTGGGCTGTGTTTTACCCTATCACGGTGCTTATTTTGCTGCCGCCTCTCTGGCGGAACCGATGTGCTGCATTATTGGCGCCTATAAAGCGAATTATCATACGACCCCTTATGTCTATGAGCACCGGATGGGGATTAAACCCGGCGGTAATATTGCGCTTTTAGCCTGTGCGGGGCCGATGGGGATTGGCGCTATCGACTATGCCATTAACGGCGGGATTCAGCCCTCGCGTGTGGTGGTGGTGGATATTGATGACGCTCGTCTGGCGCAGGCTAAAAAGCTGCTGCCGGTTGAAGTAGCGGCACGTAAAGGGATCGAGCTTATCTATGTGAATACCTCGGGTATGGCGGCTCCCGCGACTCAGCTTCGCCAGTTCACCGGTGATGCCGGGTTTGATGACGTTTTTGTCTATGCCGCGGTGCCTGCTGTCGTTGAACTGGCTGACGACCTTCTTGCGGAGGACGGCTGCCTGAACTTCTTCGCCGGCCCCACGGACAGCCGATTTAAAGTGCCGTTTAATTTTTACAATGTGCACTACAACAGTACGCATATCGTCGGGACATCCGGCGGTTCAACGCAGGACATGGAAGAGGCCATTGCCCTGAGTGCGACCGGCCAGTTGCAGCCTTCGTTTATGGTGACCCATATCGGCGGTCTTGATGCAGTACCGGATACGGTTCTTAATCTGCCGGATATTCCGGGAGGCAAAAAGCTGATCTATAACGGCGTCACTATGCCATTGACTGCGATTGCCGATTTTGCTGAAAAGGGCAAAACCGATCCGTTATTCAGGGAACTGGCTCGTCTGGTTGAAGAGACGCACGGCATCTGGAACGAAAAGGCGGAGCGATATCTGCTGGCGCAATTCGGTGTTGATATCGGGGAGGCGGCGGCATGATCTCTCTGACATGGCCGCTATTTCGCGTTACGGAACAGGCAGCGCTGGCTGCCTGGCCGCAAACCGGTTGCGGTGACAAAAATCGTATAGACGGCCTGGCGGTTACGGCGATGCGAACAGCGCTGAATGAGATACCGATTCGCGGGCGCATCGTGATTGGTGAAGGTGAAATCGATCACGCGCCAATGTTGTGGATCGGCGAGGAGGTAGGAACGGGGCTCGGGCCGGAAGTTGATATCGCCGTTGATCCCATCGAAGGCACGCGAATGGTTGCAATGGGGCAAAGTAATGCGCTGGCGGTTATGGCTTTTGCTCCGCGAGGAAGCCTTCTTCACGCTCCTGATATGTATATGAAAAAGCTGGTAGTTAACCCGCAGGCGAAAGGGGCGATAAATCTGGCGCTACCGCTGAGTGAGAATTTGCGTAATGTGGCGCAGGCGCTGGGGAAGCCGCTTGAGCGACTGCGAATGGTGACGTTGGATAAACCGCGCCATCACCCGGCTATCCACGAGGCGATGCAACTGGGGGTGAAAGTGTTTGCGTTGCCTGACGGCGACGTGGCCGCCAGCGTGCTGGCCTGTTTGCAGGACAACCCCTATGACCTGATGTATACCATTGGCGGTGCGCCGGAAGGGGTGATCTCTGCCTGTGCGGTCAAAGCCCTTGGCGGCGATATGCAGGCAGAATTGATCGATTTTTGTGACGCGAAAGGGGATAGCGAAGCGCACCGGATCATCGCCTCCCAGGAGCGTCGACGCTGTGCTGAAATGGGGGTTGAGGTTAACCGTGTTTATACGCTTGACGAACTGGTTGCGGGTAACGACATCCTCTTTAGCGCGACAGGGGTCACTGGCGGCGATCTTGTTAATGGCATCCAGCAGGTTGCGAACGGTGTGCGCACGCAAACTTTACTTATCGGCGGCGCGGATCGAACGTGTAATATAATAGACTCTCTGCATTCATGGTGATTGATCGGAAGACGAATGACGACGCTGACAGAAGACGATGTGCTTGAGCAACTGGATGCTCAGGATAACCTACTTTCGTTTATGACCACGGCACATCACATTTTGCTACAGGGCATTAAGCGTTTTCTGCCGTCGCTGTTTGTCGATAACGATGACGAGATCGTGGAATATGCAGTGAAACCGTTACTCGCCCAGAGTGGGCCGCTTGATGATATCGACGTTGCGCTTCGTCTGATTTATGCGTTGGGAAAGATGGATAAATGGCTCTACGCCGACATTACCCAATTTTCGCATTTTTATCAGTACCTGAACGAGCAGAATGAGATCCCCGGTTTTGCCGATGACATCACCTGGGATTTTATCAGCAACATCAACAGCATCACCCGGAATTCGACCTTATATAGCGCGCTGGAGTCGATGAAATTTGCCGACTTCGCCGCGTGGTCTGAGGTGCGTTTTACCAGGATGGTTAAGACGGCAATGACGCTGGCGGTGACGGCCATTTTGAAGGAATTAGCACCGTGAAAATCGGATTAATGGTTAATGGGTTAGCGGTTGATGCGTGTTACCGGGATGATGAGATCGAGAACGTTCATAAACCGTTTTTACAGCAACTGGCAAAAATACATATTGCAAAGGCGCAACCCCGTACTCTGGTTTTTCTCAGCGCCCCGCCCGGTACGGGGAAATCGACGCTGACCACCTTCTGGGAATTTCTCTCGCGTCAGGATCCCGCGCTACCAGAGATTCAGACATTACCAATGGATGGTTTTCATCACTATAACGCCTGGCTGGATAACCATGGCCTGCGAGCCCGCAAAGGCGCACCGGAAACCTTTGATGTCGATAAGCTGGCGCAAAACCTGCGACAGGTGAGAGAAGGGGAAAGCCATTGGCCACAATATGACCGGCAAAAACACGATCCTGTGGAGGACGCCATCACGGTGAAGGCACCGATTGTGATCGTCGAAGGAAACTGGCTTCTTCTGGATGACGAAAGATGGAAGGCGCTGGCGAAGTTTTGCGACTATTCCGTGTTCATCCGGGCGCCAGCCGATGCACTGCGAGACCGACTGGTTAATCGCAAACTGGCGGGGGGACTTTCTCAGGCTGATGCCGATGCGTTTTATGCTCGCACGGACGGACCGAACGTTGAGCGTGTACTGCGCCAAAGCCGACCTGCCGACCTGCTGCTGGAGATGAGCGCCTCCGGCGAATACCGCCTTGCATGATGATAAATTATTCCAGTTATGGCGTGATGATTATTACGCCATACTGGAATAATTAGCGCCGTGAGGTGGCGGTAAAATGTGACGCAGGTCATATAGCTGGCTTAATCGTCTGGACAATCATTCCTTTTATTCCCCGTTTCGCTTATTCTAGCTGAAGCGTTTCAGTCGATTAAATGTTCGACAAATAATCAATCAGTCGCTGTTTGCGACAGGTAAGGTTTCCCTCAGCGATGCGCTGGATTACTCTGTCAGCCACATCTGAATCGGGATAGCCTTGCAGGAGATCTATGACCGTACGCGTAGCGATTAATGGCTTTGGTCGCATCGGACGTAATGTGGTTCGCGCTTTATATGAATCCGGACGTCGGGCGGAAATCACCGTGGTGGCAATCAATGAACTGGCGGATGCCGCAGGCATGGCGCATTTATTGAAGTATGACACCAGCCATGGACGTTTTGCATGGGATGTTCGCCAGGAGCGCGAACAGCTTATTGTCGGCGACGACGCGATTCGCATTTTGCATGAGCCCACGCTTAGCGCGCTGCCCTGGCGAGAGCTTGGCGTCGATATCGTGCTGGATTGTACGGGCGTTTACGGTAATCGCGAACACGGCGAGGCGCATATCGCCGCTGGCGCAAAGAAAGTGCTCTTTTCACATCCTGGCAGCAACGATCTCGATGCCACTGTCGTGTTTGGCGTCAATCAGGATCAACTGCGTGCGGACCATCGCATAGTCTCTAATGCCTCCTGTACCACGAATTGTATTATCCCCGTGATCAAATTATTGGATGATGCTTATGGCATTGAGTCCGGTACAGTGACGACAATTCACTCTGCGATGCACGATCAGCAGGTGATTGATGCGTATCATCCCGATCTGCGACGCACGCGTGCGGCGAGCCAGTCGATCATTCCGGTCGATACAAAACTGGCGGCGGGTATCACCCGTATCTTCCCGCAGTTCAACGATCGCTTTGAGGCGATTGCGGTGCGTGTGCCGACGATCAACGTCACGGCAATTGACTTAAGTGTTACGGTGAAGAAACCGGTTAAAGCTAATGAAGTCAACCAGTTGCTGCAAAAAGCGGCACAAGGTGCATTTCATGATATAGTTGACTATACGGAATTACCGTTGGTCTCAGTAGATTTTAATCACGACCCACACAGCGCCATTGTTGATGGCACTCAAACGCGGGTCAGTGGTGCGCACCTGATTAAAACTCTGGTCTGGTGCGATAATGAATGGGGCTTCGCGAACAGAATGCTCGACACCACGTTAGCGATGGCTGCAAAAGGTTTCAACCAGGATGCTTAACGCGTCTGAAAACTTTATCAAGAATCAACGAGAGGATTCACCATGTCTGTAATTAAGATGACCGATCTGGATCTTGCGGGAAAACGTGTTTTTATCCGTGCGGATCTGAACGTACCCGTTAAAGAAGGGAAAGTGACCAGCGATGCGCGTATCCGCGCTTCTCTGCCGACCATCGAGCTGGCCCTGAAACAGGGTGCTAAAGTGATGGTCACTTCTCACCTGGGTCGTCCTACCGAAGGCGAGTACAACGAAGAATTCTCTCTGCTGCCGGTGGTTAACTACCTGAAAGACAAACTGTCCAGCCCGGTTCGCCTGGTAAAAGATTACCTTGACGGCGTTGACGTGGCGGCGGGTGAACTGGTGGTTCTGGAAAACGTTCGCTTCAATAAAGGCGAAAAGAAAGACGACGAAGTGCTGTCTAAAAAATACGCTGCGCTGTGCGACGTGTTCGTCATGGATGCTTTCGGTACTGCCCACCGTGCGCAGGCTTCCACTCACGGTATCGGCAAATTTGCTGATGTAGCGTGTGCTGGCCCGCTGCTGGCAGCCGAACTGGACGCGCTGGGTAAAGCGCTGAAAGAACCGGCTCGCCCGATGGTCGCTATCGTGGGTGGCTCTAAAGTCTCTACCAAACTGACCGTTCTGGATTCCCTGTCTAAAATCGCTGACCAGCTGATCGTCGGCGGCGGCATCGCGAACACCTTCGTCGCTGCTCAGGGCCACAACGTGGGTAAATCCCTGTACGAAGCTGACCTGGTTGACGAAGCAAAACGTCTGCTGACCACCTGCAACATCCCGGTTCCGTCTGATGTTCGCGTAGCAACTGAGTTCTCTGAAACTGCACCGGCTACCCTGAAATCTGTTAACGATGTGAAAGCTGACGAGCAGATCCTGGATATCGGTGATGCTTCCGCTCAGGAACTGGCTGAAATCCTGAAGAATGCGAAAACCATTCTGTGGAACGGTCCGGTTGGCGTGTTCGAATTCCCGAACTTCCGCAAAGGTACTGAAATCGTGGCTAACGCTATCGCAGACAGCGAAGCGTTCTCCATCGCTGGCGGCGGCGACACTCTGGCAGCAATCGACCTGTTCGGTATTGCTGACAAAATCTCCTACATCTCCACTGGCGGCGGCGCATTCCTCGAATTCGTGGAAGGTAAAGTACTGCCTGCAGTAGCGATGCTCGAAGAGCGCGCTAAGAAGTAAAAAATCACAGGGCAGGGAAACCTGCCCTTGTTTCAGCGCGCTTTTAGAGCACGCATTTTTTCATACTCTAAATAATTCGAGTTGCAGGAAGGCGACAAGAGAGTGAATCCCCAGGAGCTTACATAAGTAAGTGACTGGGGTGAGCGAACGCAGACGCAGCACATGCAACTTGAAGTATGACGAGTATATTTACAGCATGTTCCAGCCGATCAGCATATTCCACCACCACACGCCGAGGGTGATATGCACCAGGAAGGTTAATATCGTCAGTACCGCACCGACCAACCACCAGGATTTAATATCGTTGTAACCCACGCCAAAGATGACCGGACCTGCCGCGCCGCCATAGTGAGTAACCATGCCGCCATAGGAGTTGGAGAACAACAGTGCCAGCGCGGTTAACATTAACGGTGCGCCGGAGACGTTCGCCAGCATGGCAAATACCGGTAACATAGCAACGATATAGGCACTACCGGAAGCGAAGAAATAACGCACGATAATGCTGAGGAAAATAATAACGAAGAAAGCAACGTTACCGTGACCATCAAATGCCAGGTTATTTTTAAAGACTTCAGCTAGCCATTCGAAGAATTTAACTTTCGATAATAAGGAGCTTAATCCGATAATACCGCCGTACCAGATTAAGGTATTCCAGCCGCCTTTATTTTTAACCACGTCTTCCCAGGTAACGATACCCAGCAGCAGCATGGTCGCCATAACAACGATTGCCACGGTGGATTCATCAACCCCCAGAGACTTACTGAAAATCCAGCCCAGCAGCGCCAGCACAAAGACACCGAGCAGCATTTTTTCGCGGATTTTCATCGGTCCCAGTTCGGCAAGGCCCGCTTTAGCGATGGTTTTATTATCCACCTTCTTAATTTCTGGCGGATACATGGTATAAATCACCAGTGGGGTGACCAGCAGCATAATGATGCCCGGCAATCCGGCGGCCAGTGCCCATCCACCCCAGCTAATTTGCAGGTGCAGAATGTCGTTGATCATTTTCAGCGCCAGAATGTTCCCCGCCATTGCGGTAAAGAACATATAGCTGGTGGTTTTGGTGACCATGTAAATGGACATCATCAGGTAATGTCCGACACGACGCGGACTTTTTTCCCGTTGGTTATCTCTTTTACGCGCTCAACAATGTTTTCTTCGCGATAGTTAATCACCTGCCATGCGCCAGCCTGTAAGGCCCGCTGTGCTTTCTGCGCGGAGCCGACAGT
>OKVW01000503.1_pt1 | contig 22649 bp, 15 predicted proteins | sample 1606991 | NCBI WGS metagenome assembly OKVW01 (sample SAMN03281021, study PRJEB24777) | human gut metagenome | isolation source: fecal sample PR177 from 1 month old male Malay infant, vaginal delivered...
CAACCAGTCTTATTCGAAACCGTACAACATTGTGCTATAATATATATCCTCACGCATTACCACCCCTTCTAAAATTAAAGCAGTAATTCTCTTGCGATCAGAAAGTTAAATTTACCCCTGTCATACATACATTTCCCTCAGGCACTTCCGCAATGACTATTGATTACAGAAACGAAATGAAAGATACCACCAATAGAAGCCGACCGATAAAATAACATTAATGGTATAGTTTCTGCGGTTAAATGGAGAATCGGTAATATCACGCCCTACACATCTTATGCTGATACAGTGATGGATTGTTCAGACGTTGCTTCCAGTTGTTTAGATAATTATTGACAAACGCTTAAATCCGGAACAGTGCAGGGACTCAAAATTCTGCCAAAATAATTGCGGACCTCATGTAACATCCGGAGTAAAACTCATTGACAACATCCAGACAGCTTTGCGGTCCCGACCTCATTATAAGCCATCATGTATGGTAAAGGAGTTAATGATTGTGAGTTCCAATTGAACCTGATCTGTAATTTTAATCTGCTATTAAACTACATATTTTCCACAAGTCTGGAATGAAAACGTTTTGAACCCCTTCAACGGTGCCCCCCCCTCTCCCTGATTTAAGAAGCAAACTCTGAAATATAAGTTAGATAATTACTGACACTCCTATTTATCTGTAGCAAATATTGACAGTGGCAACAGATACAATAACAAATTTTAGACGCAATATCGTGCTGAGGTGTAATATGTTTGCTGTTCCTACGCGAAGTGAATCTTCACTATATCGGTAGGGTTACTGGAAATCAGGAATTCAACTGCTGGATTCGTTTAGCAGGGATACTTACACACGCACCTCATCAGCCAAACGTGCATCCACAACTTCAGTTCTTATGTTCGTAAAAAAGCGGGTTAATTATAACCCGCAAATTGTCAACTTCAGAGGAGACCTTTCTCATCACTGCCGGAAAGGTAATGGGGGTAACCGGGACACAAACATCACAGAGGGTCACACAGGTATTATTTTTCCAGCACAGCCGTCATATACACTCGCTCGTTGGTGTTCGCTGAGGTGATGCGATATGAAGATGCACCTTCATTCTGCGCGATCGCAGCCACTTTAGCCTCAGCTTCAGACAGAGTTGATGCTGTTACGCTGACTGACTGTGCAAAAGTAGAGAAGGACATAACGGAAAGTACGCTTGCTGCTGCTAAAAGTTTGATGTTTTTCATAATTAATTCCTCGCGTCAGGATAAATGGTTAAGAGACATACATATCATCTCCTGTTGAGATACATTTAAAACCCTGAAGTAAATACAGGCTCAAGATTTTTTTTCGTTTCATGCTAAAAAATTCTTCAGTACGGACAGCACTGCCGAAAAAACAACTTAATTTATTGATTTAAAGTAATGTGACTGGAGATTCGTGGATGAATGACTTACCTGAGACACAGATTGTGTGATTAAAATTGCAAACTCGCTTATGTCAGTTAGGGTGAATGATCCGCTCCCCGGTCTTATGATATAAATGGACTGATTACGAAGCTGTAGCTGTTCCCTTTCCGGCACGCTTCATCAGCCGCCAGACCCGGTTCACTCCGCACTGCTGTCCGGTATCACGCAGATCGAGATGGATCTTGCGATAACCATAGACGCAGCCAGACTCAAGCCAGAACTGTTTGATTTGCCCGGTCAGCATCTGATCTGTCTGGTGACGCTGCGAATGTGGCTGCTGAAGCCAGAAATAAAATCCACTCGGATGGACATCCAGAACCCGACAGAGCAAACGAACAGGCCAGCAACGGCTGTTGTCGCGGATAAAGGCGTACCTCAGTCGGACAGCTTTGCGAAGTACGCCGCGGCTTTTTTTAATATGTCCCGTTCGTCCGTAACCCGCTTCAACTCTTTCTGAAGACGGCGGATCTCGGCCTGAGCATCTGACTGTTCATTATGAGTGGAAGAATCCGGGCCGTACTTCTTTATCCACGCGTAAAGACTGTGAGTGGTGATATCGAGACGTGTTGCAACACTGGAAACAGAATGACCACGATCAACAACCTGTTTGACTGCTTCAATTTTAAACTCTTCAGGATAACGCTTACCGCTCATGGGCACCTCTCTTTAAGTCATCTTAAATGACTCTGAGGTGTCTGTTAAACCCGTGGCGATTCACAATCACGCTGTTGCGTGGGTCATCAGCAGGCTTAACAAAACGAAGATATTACTCTTTAATAGCTAGAAAAAACGCTCATAATGGCATCCATAAGAACAAAAAACCTGTTGCCTTAGCTTCCAGACCTAACTTTATTCAGGAAAGTCGGTGTGTAGAGCTGTCAACATTTGCATCTGCGTAGTGTTTGGTTACATAGAACTCTATCGCATGATAACTAAACACCACTTACGAATATTAATAACGTAAACAAAATCAGGATGTAAAGTTGAACGCACAAGCACAAAAACATCGACAACTAGTACTTTCTATTCTTCAGAGCGAAGCGCTACATCAGCACCAAGTAACAGCAGCTACCAAAGTATTTGATGCTTTAACTGGCAATGTGCGAGCAGTAGTGACAGCCGCCGAAATGCAAGCAGGTAAATCAGGCATTTCGCTAGCCCTGTGTTGCTTACAGCGATTAAGTCTCTCCGAGACAGATATTTGCAATCGTAAGCAGCTAAAAGACACACTTTACCTGGTTACAATGCCTGATACCGCCCTCAAAGAACAAGCTGAAGAAGACCTCAAGATTGCCAAGAATGTTGTCGTCAGTAATTTTGTGAACTTCGAAAAGGCATTGGAAAATGAATTTAAAGGCAATCCACCTAAGCTAATTATTATTGATGAATGTCACTATGGCTCAAATGTCACTGCTGTTCGATACAGTAGGATCTTCGACTACCTGGAACAAGAGAACGATAGCTGTAAAGTCGTCTTCATCTCTGCCACCCCCTTCGGCGCTCTCTATGGAGCAGAGACTGAATATCAAGAAGCTCTAGAAATTCAACAAGAAGCCAAGAATGATAATGATGCACAACTATTAACTCAAGCCCGAAATGTTGCTGAAGCGGCCTTAAAAGACTCAATCTTGCGTCGAGACTTTAACACCCGCCTGGTATTCCACAAAACTAGCGATGAATACTACGGCGTCCGAGAGATGCTAATGAATAGTAAGGTCAAAGGCCTTGAGGATGAAAGTCGTAATTTCCTTTGCAAGTCCGTTCAACGCGATGAGTTTGTTCAACAATTTCTGAGTCATAAAGGTATGGGATGGTCACTCGTAAGGGTGCCCGCTGGTTTGGCGATGGAAGCTAAGCAGTTTCTCATATCGCAAGGCATCGATGAGAATGCTGTTTACATTATTGGTAATTCATTAGCAGGGGTACCAGAAGATGAACATTGCAGCATTGAGCAATTCAAAAAGGAGTTTGATGATGCTCAGTTGTTCGAAGAAAAACTAATCGCTATTACTGTTGCTGGAGCTCGAGCTGGTATCAACTTCGGTGCGATGATGAAAAATAATCTCATCTCGACGTGGGATAGTACAGTTGCCAGTGTTGCAGCAGTGGTGCAAGCCAACATTGGCAGGGCGTGTGGTTACCATGAAAACAACTCTTCAACTCATTTCACTAACTTAAATGCAGCTGAGGCTTATGCTTGTATCCTTGACCATCTTGAAAACACCTGCTCTGACCAAGCAGCGTCTGATTTCGAAGGGTTAAAAGAGTTTTTTGAAGATGTGTGCCAGGAATACCATGTCAACGGTTTGGATGTTGGGTTAACTATCAAATACAAACGTCGTCGCCCAATCGGTGATGTTGAAACGTATAAAACTGATAGCTACATTGCTGTACCCGCAAAACTTCTTGACGATGATGCAGAGTTCACCGAGTACACAAAAGATAAGTATCTTCTTCAGGCGATCGATATTATTCGCAAAGAGTTCACGATTAAAGGTGCGCCAAGCGTCAAAGGTAATCGAGCTATGCGAGGTAAAGGCAAGAACTGGATCAAGGCACATTGGGTCAATGGGGATAGTTACAATAACCCCGAGAAGGCACGCGCTGACGGAACTCAAAAAGAAAAAACTAAAACCCACACCCAACAAATTGATAATGGCGAATATTTAGAGTTTAACCGCGTTGTAGCACCTGGTTCCGGAGAGTTATCTGAAGATAAGTTTGTGGTAGCAACCATTTTTAGCGTTTACAACATTTCTCGCCGAAATGTCGCAAAGAAAATTATGACTCTTGAAGATGTTTGGGAGATGTGCGACTACTTTGGTGTTGAGCATGATGACACTCTACTTGTTATCTACAAGCGCGGTGAGTATGACCTTGAACGTACTCTTGCTAAGAAACAGCACAACGAACTTCCTGAGCAGTCAGGTGAGCTTAGCGATGAATCCCATTTCTCTGACAAAGTAGAATCTACTTATTAATACAAGGGGCTGCATGCCCCCTAAACTTTATATTGACATATGAATAGCTCAAATAAGTATCGCAACTATGTCCAGTGTTCAATGGCTGAAAATACTTTTGAACACCAACGCAACGCTGCTGAGAAAGCATTTACTAAATTGAACTCTGGTTCAAAAGCAGTGATCCTTGCTGCGGAAATGCAGTCAGGAAAATCAGGTATCGCTCTTGCCCTTGCCTGCCTTCAGAGACTATCTTTACCCGATGAATTATTGGCTAACCGGAAATACTTAAAAGATACTTTATATCTTGTGACAATGGCAGATCTGGCACTTCAAGAGCAAGCAAAGCGTGACCTTGCCCCCTGCAAAAATGTCGTTGTTAGTAACTTCACAAATATAGATAATGCACTTAAATCGGATTTTAAGCGCCAACCACCTAAGCTCATCATCATCGATGAGTGTCACTATGGTTCTGGCATTGATAGTGTTCGCTATGAAAAGGTATTTAATTACCTGGAACAAGATAATGTAGACTGTAAAGTTGTATTTATTTCCGCAACTCCATTTAGCTCACTCTACTCAGCTAGCGGAGATTCCATTCTACGTCACAGCTTCAATACGTCTTTGGTATTTCACAAAGCTAGTGATGAATATCATGGCATTCGACAAATGCATCGCAGTAACCAGCTGGTCAAACTTGATGATGATCAACGCGATTTTTGTGAAGATTCACTGCTACAAAAGCGCTTTATACGCCAGTTTAAAGAACATCAGGGCGTAGGCTGGTCACTGATTAGGGTTCCATCAAGTCAAGCAAACATAGCCAAACAAGTACTGATTAATCAAGGTGTAGATGAAGAGCAAATCTTAATCATAGGTCAAAAGCTTGTTGGCGTTGGCGATCACGAACTCTCATCTATCGATGACTTCAAACGAGCGTACGAAACAGCAGCAATGTTTGATGAAAAGATAATCGCTATAACTGTGGCTGGATTTCGCGCTGGTATTAACTTTGGCCAAGAAATGAAAAACACGCTAATAAACACATGGGATAGCTCTATTGCCAATATAGCCGCAGTGGTGCAAGCCAACGTTGGCAGAGCATGTGGATACCACCAGAATACTCAGGCGAAACATTTTACAAACCTAGAAGCTGTTCGAGCGTATTCAGAACTACTTGATCATCTTGAGGCCAGCGATGAATTGAATGATTTCGATGGGTTACGGTATTCATTTGAAGATATTTGTGCGAAATATCAAGTCAGAGGCTTTGACCGAGGAATGTTTATCACCCCTTTTTCTGAAACTGTAATCACCAAAAAACGTGATGATTCGGAAACATTTCTAACTCAAAGCTATCTAGTCATTCCTGGAAAATTGTCTGAGCCCGAAGTTAATTTCAGCGCCTATACCAACGATCCACAGCTGCTTGAGGCAATCAAATTAATTCGTGACGAATTCCTGAATGAAGGAACGCCCTATCCTAAATCTGGTCGTGCAATGCGAGGTGATGATAGAAACTGGATAAAAGCTCAGTGGGTAAATGGAGTCACCTATAATGACTTCTCGCCGAGCTGTGCGAAGAGCAGAGTGCTGGATTTTAATTCACGCCTGGAGCTGGGTGAAGATGTAGAATTCAACTTAATTGTTAACCCTGGTGGCGGAGAGACCACTGCTGACAAACTCATAGTTGCGTGTGTATTCAGTATTTATAATCTTTCTAAACAAAAAGATGCTTACAAACGTGCCATGGACCGAGAGGATATGTGGGAAATTAGTGAAGCCTTAGGTTGTGAATATGACGATACGATTATGGTGCTCTATCAGCGCGGAAACTACTCTAGTGGAGTGACAGAACAAAAAAAAGTAACCACAAAACAGCTATCTCGCATCCGCAATTCCAGCGTGTTCAAATAGCTAAAAGCCGCTGTTATAAGCGGCTTTTAGAAAATATTCGATGAAACTTATTTTAAGTAATAAAATTCTAGTCCTTAGTAACTTTAATTACAGGTGTCAGGCATTCTTGCAAACTTAGGCCACCATGATTGTAGTAATCTCCCGCAGTAAATGCACTGATGCCTGGAGCCATGGCAAGTGACACTGAGGAATTCCAATACCACTCTACCTGAGGCAAATTCGTACTGGCATTATCCTTGAGAATAGCACATCTTGATAAGTACTTGCGAACCAATGGTTTTTCAAGATCTGCTTTAGGTAATTGATCTGGAAGCCATAACCAACCATGATCCGTGACAATACGGATTTGCTTCCATCCTGCTTCAAACAAATAGCTAACCCTATCAGCTATTTCTTCAAGAACATCATCAATACCAAGAGGTAATTTTCTTTGCTGCTGATGTCCCAGGTTATCCAGGTCACCTGTTTGTAGCCACGCTAAGCCATTAGGCTCACCAGTATCCAATCCTTCCAGGTATTGCCACCCCTGTTGTGCCAATGCTTTTTTTAATTGATAGCTACTAAACTCACTACCCGTTGCCACTACTGAAGGCTTAAAATCCTGAGTGTCATAAGCACCGTTCAAAAGTGCAGCAACAGGAGTAACCGCAGCTTTCGCTGTATCAGTTAAAGATGGCAGAGCACTCCATTGTGTTTTGGTATCGATAATCAAATGACGCGCAGTAAGCTTACGCTCTAATACTTTAGCGCAATCAAAACGCAAACCATCTACAAAAAACACTACCATCCCTTTAACCTGGTAAGTAGCTGTCGCTTCCTTAATTTCAGTATTCCCGGGATATCCTTTTCTTTTAACCAACTGTTGGAAGTTGAGCGATACCTCGTTCAACCAAGGGGAATATATTATTTTTAATACATTTGCGACTAATTCCTGTTGGCCCGGTTCTTTTGCCAATGCCATGGCCTGCAACGCTGCAGCATCGACTTGCCAGAAGCACTCCTGATATAGCTCTGCCATCTCTTCCGGTGACTGATGATTGAACACTTGCTGGGTCAATTCAGCGACTTTTGCCAGATGGGCCAAAATCTCGAGGTATTTAGATTCTCCTAATCGATACCAAAGCCAGCTTTCGCGCTCTTTATTCTGTTGATATAGTGAACAGATAGTTCCTCTAACTTTGTTTACATCAAGTTGAGGAAGGCCAGCAAGCGCATCGGCAAGGCTTTTTTCATCGCGAGTATTTTCAATAGGATAATGACTTAAATCAGCAGCTAAATCAGGGGTTACATCACGAAGGACAAGGATTAATCCTGATAGGTTATGTGCGGTATCTTCAAAACGCTGCCACACTTCTTGCCACGCCCCTTGGGCAGATAAAAGGGATGCGAGCATTTGAGAATAATTAGCATCTGTTGGTTCATAACCAAACTGACTTGAGCAAGTATTACTGAAAAGCGACCATTTATTGTCGTCCCACTGCTTACGCTTATCTTCGGGATTATTCAGCCACCCAAGTAGATCTTTAATAGGATCGTTAAATACTAATGATTGGAAATCTTTAGCCTCTAACCGCTTTCCTTGTAAGTCTTCAACACGGGATTCTAAAAGATCCTTCAATATTTGGGGGATAATTTCTAATGTGTTTTTATCTTTTGCTACGTCTAATTCAAGCCCAACTCGTGGGTTTGTCAGAAAAGAACTTATACTCCAATCACGTCCTGCCGTATTATAGGCCCACCAACACCCACGATATTGTAATTCTGCTAAAGGACGTAAATAGTCCGGGCAATCTTCGATAGCGCGCAACGCTTTTCGCCCAATTTTGGGAAGATAGATAATTGGTGTACGACCTTCAGGTAACATAACATCTTCCGACACCCCAGCAATGGCACACTTCAACCAAATAGCCGGACCAGTCCGCTGCTCTGGTTGATAATCACCAAGTTCGAGCAGCTCTGGAATAAATTGTTTAATCAATGGCATGGCACTTTGCCATTGGCAGGCTTCATCTGTCCATAGAACCGCTGCTGGGGCCTCTTGCACCGCAGGATTAAAATTTGCACTACCTCGTAGCTGCTCTATCAATTTATCAATTACTTGCATTCGTTATCTCCCGACGACACCCGGTAAACTAAACAGAGTAATAGCCTTATCTACCATCGCGGCTGTTCTTTGTTCAATTTGCGCTATTGACCAATTATCAGCAACAGCCAGCTCCTGATTTAGATACAAACCATTGTTGTAGCCTACAGGGCGTTTATCCCGGGTTGTACGATCGCGTTTTTCCAAAAAACTCTTATTCCCTAAAGAACTGTTGTATCCCGAAATAGTCAAGTTACCAAGTTTATGCACATGGCTTTGACGATATTGCTCCGCCAACATTTTATCGCCATCCGCTATCATATCTACCCAAGAATTAGGGATGTTTAATCCTTGTGGGAAAACATGCTCAATGGTCCACACATATTGCTTGCCTTCCACTGCCCATAGGTCTACTTGGTTCTCCTTGGTCATCATGCTTTCTTCAAGAGCACACAGGATAAAGCGGCAGACCCAGCTATTTTCTTCGTATAGACCGCCACTAAGCGCTTGGCGGAAATGCTCATCAGAGGGACTGACAGCCCTTAGGGTATTAGCAATAGCACTGACAACCTGCTCACCGTGGCAGCTTTGCAGAATTTCAGTTAACTCCATAAATATGCGGTTTAAATCCCGAGTAGCAGGCACATCAGTAGTGTTCCTACGGACAAAGAAGTTGATCAGCAAAGTGACCACTTTTTCAATATGCTCAACGCTCAATGCTAAGTTCTGTCGTCTGGCAAACAACATTAGCAATAAGAGATAAGAAGGAGCTCCTTGAATTCTATCCAGACTTTTAAGCAGTTTTGTTAGTTTAGGTTCATCCAGAACTTCGCAATTCCCTACAATCTGCGCATACCAGTCAGAATGACTGCGCATAGCTTGTAGAAATTGAAGCGGATCATGAGCAATCAATTTTTCGAAAATTTGAATAAGATTAGATTTCGTCGCCACTGGTACATTGACGATATCTTTTAACTCAGGCTTGAACGCATTGTAGTACTGACGGAAAAAACGCTCTTGTACACCATAATCATCCCCCAGGGCTTCCATCACTTTGGTCCAGCTGATAAAAGACTTATCAATACTTCCCGGCTCAATCTGTTCGATCTTCGCCAGTAGCTTGTTTTTCATTAAATCAATCGCGGTAAGAGGCACACCGCGATTGTTAAGTGACTCAAACAGGGTGTAAGCATCTGAATGACTTACTACCTCTATTTTTACCAGAGTAGATGCATTGACTTTATCAAGTAGCGCATTCAGTGCCTGCAATGGGGTTTCGCTCTCACTGACATACTGTTCAATACGCATTAAAAAATGTCGATAGGCACGAAATACCCGACGATTACCTGCATTGGAAACCCACTCAGCTTCTTTAAGAATGCCTGCCTCTTTCAACACCGCCAGGTAATCCTGCTGGTTGGCATTTTGCACCTGTGGTACTAACCGGGGCTGGTCCGCATTCTTTTTCAGCACCAATTTATGCTTCAGGTTATACAGCTCTATCTGCTGTTCCATCTCAAGTTCAATGCCTAACTGGTTGTAGCTTGCATAAATGGCAGCTAACAATAATGACAATGTGGTCATTCGCTGTTGGCCATCCACTAACTCTAACTGCTGCAGAGCCAGCGTATCTGTACTTTGGTTGATACAGATAATCGATCCCAAGTAGTAATTAAGGTCGTTTTCTAATAGATCCTCAAACAAGGCATCCCATTGCCATTTACCCCAGGTGTACTCCCGTTGGTAACGTGGGATGGCATATACCACCCCTGCTTCAATATCCAACAAGGTTGACACCGGATAGTTAAATACTGATTTAATCATCCGTGATTTTCCTTATTTGCATGTTCGTCTCTGGCAGCTTGTTTATCAGCAAGACTGATATGGTGGTCATTGATACGCGCCCCCTCTTTTTCACCATAGTGCAGGCCCAGATAATACCAGGGGGCCGATTCAACGTCGTTGCCGCGATCTTTACCCCACTTAATATTGGGCTTCGTGCGTAAAACACCGGCCCCCTTCTTATCCACATCCGGTGCCTGCATAAACGGACGAATATTAAGGCGCACACCATCATTTAAATCCGGGTTCCAGCCCATGGGCTGTTCGTGTAACGGTTTCCAGCGCACAAAAATGTCGAGACCACTCTTGCCGGTGATGGCATCTCCTTTAAGGATGGCTTCCAGCGAGTCTTTGAGGTTTTTAGCCGCCATCAAACGACTTTCCGCACCATCAATTCCTTCTTTAAAGCCGTGCTCTTGGGTACGGATCCAGTCCCCAAGATAGGTATAAATCAGGCGCTCTAAACCCTGATAATTGAGCTTATGGTAGTTGACCAGTACTGAGAACCCATCTTTAAGACCATCCCAGATTTGCCAGATAAACGGGCGGTGCTGGAAAAGTTTGCAATGTTGTTCAAAGAATTTATCCCGCAGCCAGGTTTCAAGGCTCTTACTACCAACACTGGCAAGCAGATCACTGAGAACACTGGATGACCAGTCCTCTTCGTAGGCAGCCTGCAGCATGGCCTCCAGGCGAGAAGCGGCGGCTTTTTCCCCGCGAAGTGCTGGCAGGCAGACAATGCCGTCATCATCTACTAATTTGAGTAAATCATCAGATTTGCCAAGCCAGTAAAGCATCTCATCAGCCAGCTCCATTTTCTCATCCAGCTCCGCTGGCCATCGGTAACCAAGCAAACGAGCAACCGCGACTTGTAGAACGGTTTCATCGGTACGCTTATCTGCAATTACGGTCCATTTTTTCCCTTCGTTCCAAGCAACTGAACCGCAAGGGTGTCCATGGTAAATCCACTGTGTTGGATCACTTGTATAGATTTTTGGAAGTCCATTGGGATATTTTACCTTAGCAACACTAAGCCATAATTCGTGATCAAATTCTATTTTTCCTAGAGTCGCATTTGTAACTTTTAATGCTTGGTCAACTTCACGAACGGAAGAACTATACTCACCCGATGAACAATAAGCCCATAGTGACAACAACGAGTCTTCATTATCAGGTTTAATTAAACCTGCATTTTGATCATAGGGTCTTCCTAGATATAAGCTAACAGGTAAATTCCCCATTAGACTTACCATTACTCCCTTTGTTCCCCAGTATTGAGAGCCGGCCTTCCAGATAGCGCTGGTATAATTTTCTAATACTCGCTTTTGCTCCATCATTTTGTATAACTGTCCTTGACCATTTTCCCATAGAACAGCATACTCACAACCGCCCATATGGGAGGTTGTGCGAACAGTAGATTGACATGGTTCCCAACCATCTGAAAAAACACTCATTTCCCAAAAGTAATGTATAAATCTTGGGCGATCAAAGGATTGCATACCAGTTGCTGTATCTGCATAATTATTAACTAAGGCACTGCTGGATTTAGAATTTAAAGATATCCTTGCATCAGGTTTTTCCAACTGCTCAGCCTGTAAAACACTTCTAAACTGCTGAACCAAAAGTTGTTCCGCTTTCTTTGCAGTTGCTTTTAGACCAGAAACATCAATTCCATGTAGCATATTTCCCAGGGAGGCTGGCCCCCTATTTAGAACAACCAAAATTGCCTGCACAACCTCACCAGAAATAGTTTCAAACGCTCCCGCTCCCAGGCGCGCGACTAAGTTCCAAGTATCTTCAGTCAGCAATTTCTTACGAAAATCAGTATAACTCGTCAGGAAAAGCCAGTTCTGCGGTAAGACGATGGTCGATGTGCCACCGGCTGGGCTAAAATCCACACACCGTTCTAGGAACACTGTTGCCAAATCTGCTTTTGCTTCCGGAAAATAGTTTTCACAAAAATTTTGTAAGGTGTCGCACTGCTTACCACGGGCCAGATAAGGCACGTTTGTCGCTACAAGATTATAACTTCCAGACAGCAATTTAGCTGCTACTGCCAGCCCCTGGGCTGTCACCTCTGCTGTTTTTGCTTCATCGTCGGTTGCAGCTTTCGCATCCAGGAGAACCTGCCAGGGGGAGGCTTTGCCTTCAGTTTTTCCTTCGTAATAAGCCGTATTGACGTCAATCAGGCTGCCCAGCACCGGGGCATCTTTGAAGGTTCGGGTAAACCAATTAAGTGCCTCGCTGATATCCGGATTGTGTTTAGCAAGCGCCAACCATTCCTGGGTAGCTGCGCTGACATCCAGCCCTGAGCAGGCAATATTTAGTGCAGGGAGGGTACGGTAGCCACCGGCATTGGGATATCGCCAGGCCTCCAGCGCCAGCGCAAAGGCAGCAATCTCCACACAGCGGCTGTCAAGTTCAAGGCCATGAAGGTTATCAGCAAGCACCTTATCTACAGCGCTTCTGGCATCAAGTCCTTCAAGCTGCATACGCATTGGCACCAGCATCAGGAATAATGCAACAAGAAAATGCCCTGAACCACAGCACGGATCCAGCGTTTTCAGTGCACGAACTTCCTGTGGCCAGCCATCAAACCAGCCGCCGGCGGCTTGCCACAACTCACCCTGCTCATCGCTGGTTTTAACAAAACGCAGATATTCCAGCGGCACACCCTCGATAGCGGCAGCCTGACGCAAGGTTTTCTCATCACTGGCCGAGCGTAAATCCGCATCCGTCAGCTGTTTTTTCGCCCACCAGGCACCCAGGCTATTATCCAGCAGGAAGCTCACCATATAAGGCTCAGTGAATAACTGGGTGACCGGGCTTAACTCATCCGCACCAATCGGAATACCCGCCCCATTTACTTCCTTTTTTCGTTTGCTTTGCCAGAACTGGTAACACCACCCCAGGCTATCCTGGGCCTCAAACACCGCGCCAGGGAGTGTCAGAACCAGTTCCTCTAACTCGCGAATGCGGTCGACAGGAATTTGCAACTCAAATACGGGGGAATCGGCCCTAAACACCTGAGGCAGCATTCTCTGCGCCAGCTTACCGGCCAGCTCCCAGCCATCTTTACAGCCTTCTTCTTGGGCATATTCCTGACAGTCTGCCAGCGTGACAGCAAGGTATTTATCCAGCATCAGCAAATTGTTTTGCTCCAAAAAGCGGGCAAACAACATACGATGCCAGTGTTCATAACTGACTTCTGCTCGCAGGTGTTCAATACTCTGCACACCATTAGCCTGCAGCTTGTCCCCCAACTGACGGGCATGGGCACGCAGGCGATTACGCAGTTTTCGCTCATTATCATTTAGGTATGCCGGAGCTTCCGCCGTTTCTACCCCTAAACGTATTAATGCTTCTGATGCTGCTTTTTCTATCAGTTCTCGGGCCCTGACAACAACTTTTTCCAGCTGATTTCTAAGCGTTTTATCCAGTGACTGTCGCATGTAGTACTCTTAAATTGAGGTTGCTTCTAATTTTACATGTAGACTCACACCTGAACACCAGACTAGATTGTCTGGTGTTCAGGTGTGATGAGATGTTATTTCAACGATGCAGGACGATTTTCAGCTAAAGCGGACATAACTTCTTGTCGAACTTTTGCCAACCATGAATCGAGCTCAGCCTCTGTTTCAATGACTGATTTTGGTAAAAGTACGATTTTTGCTTTAGGCACCAATATTTCAACCGCATCCTGCCGCATACGGCTAAAACGGCCTGCCAAAGCAGAGGTTTTATCACTCCACTGTTCTAACGAGGTATTTTCAATACAATCGAGTACTCTGTCGTTATCAGATAATGGTGACATTTCCAGGTTGTCCAGATGATGCTTTGTCAGCAATTGCTCCTGCTGCTCTGTAGAAAGCTGGCTCCAGATTGCATCTTCATGCAATTCCTTTAGACATTCGTTATATTCAGTTTGAAAATCTTCGTACTTTTTCAAAATCGCAACGCGAATTCTTTCAATTACCTGCTTCAGCAACGGCTGTACTGGATCAGGATCGGCTAACAGACTTCGGTTTTGCTCAATCGCATGCACCTCGTTCATGAGCTCGTCAAAACCAACTAAATTTTGGCAATACTTAAGCGCCGATTTTAGTTCGCCCCAGCGAGCTTGTCTGGCGAACACTTTTTCAGCAAGCCCTTTCCAACGCTCCACTTCATCGATAATATCGCGATGTCGTTCGAAGGCAGCCATTAGCTGTTCATTACCAGAAAGTCTCTCAACTTCAACAAGTAATTCTGCTTTTGGTGGTAATGGTAGTGGAGCGTCGCCTCCCGCTTTACGAGCCAATTGCTTAGCAGTTTCTATCGCATCTCTTAATTTGGATTGTTCTTCACCATTGGTACAGTTCAAACCAAGCGCATGGATCAAACTTCTAATGCCCGCCAACTGTCGCGGCGTCAAGCTAACGGTTTCAGGCCGAAAGTTGGTTTGAGAGACTTTGCTGCGCTCCAAACTTTTCGCATCGACTGATTTTTCCTGAGAGTCGCTTGCTTTCAATACACCAGCAGCCAACATGGTAAAAAGAGCGCCGTCAACGGTATCTTTCGGCCAGCCGAAAGGAGCAGACATAAAGTTTTCTCGTATCTCTCCCCCAGTTTTTGCAACACCGATATAGCGTTTAATGGCGACACAGACAGGGTGCTTTTCCACTTCATCATTATGACCTACAGCTTCCAGCGCATTGGCATCAGCGAATTTACTTGCACGCTCAAATACCTTATCCCATCCTTTTTGATCTGCAGGCTTAAACTCAGTGTAGAGCCGTTCACATGCTTTCTTACCTGCATTCTGGAACTGCTCAACTAGCGTGTCGCCAGATACTTCGCTCCCACCAGCCATTTGTACCTGGATACCATCAATAATTTCTTTGAGGATCAGTTTCTTGGTGCGCTCAGCTTCATACTTCCGGTGCTCCATTGCAGCGCGAGCGTCTTTACCCGCATCCGTAGAGGGTATCCCACTCACTTCCAGAGTTGTTTCCGCCGCTTTAAAATCGACAATTGCGCTCAGTAGCTCATTACGGCGAATGGATGGAACATGAATGAAAATAGTGGCGTCATCAGGGTTCGCACTACGCACTGCATCCTCGAAAGCTTTTTCTTTACATTCAAGTACATGAGCATAGAGATTTTTTTTAGCATCGGCAGGAAGATCCTGTTCGAAACACACTGTGATCTTACGGGGTTCGTTACTGACCCCTTGATTAACGCTACCAAACCCTAGGGCAGTGTTAACACGGTTTTTTATTTCGAGGCTGCGGAACGTTTCTAAACGCTGTGGGTTACCGCGTAGATCATTTTGTTGTTGTTTGAAAGTATCATGCCACTGCTGGCTTTCAAGCGTTTGCAACCTGTATTCAACACCTGCACTAGTATTCATTGGCAGTAAGTCGCCGTCATCAACCAGTTGTTGAATTAAATGTGGCAATTTTGCTCTCAGTTCATGCTTACCATCACTTAAATGTTCCAGAAGCAAATCAGCGAGGAAAGCTTCCGTTGAGGCAATACCGTGATTAATATCCGTTGGTAGTTTACTAATGAGTAGTATCAACGAAAGCACTCTACCCTGGAGGACTTCATCTTCGTCCCCAGCCTTGAAGCGAGCTATCTTTTCGTAGATCTCTTTGCCAATAACACCCGTTTGTAGCAGGTTGATTGCAATTTGTTCATAGATAAAATCGGCAGGGACAACTGAACCCAACGGTTTAAGCGCCGTAGATTTTGTGGCCTCATGCACTACACGTAACTGATTTCGTAGTTGGGATCCGGTTCCGGTTTTATCCAGCGCAGGAAGGACTCGCTCCCAGAAACGACGACGCACTGGCAGTAACGGATAGTCTGCAACCATCCATTTTTCATCGTCTTTATGAGCTTCAATAACAGAACCACTCATATGACGATTAATCTCACCGAGGTTATGATGTACCACGGATTCGATCTCAGCTCTGGCAGTTTCTTTCTTCTGGAGAATAACTTTCCGGATTACCGCATCGACATCAGTATCCTCAAGCTGAACAGAAATCTGGAAACGCCCCATAAGGCGTTGCAGGTTTTGCAACCCGGATAAGGCGCTTTGCCCTGTGGCGACGAAAAGCAATTTCGACTTAAGTGCACCAGCTTTACAGCATGTTTCAACGGTCTCTTGCACAAGATGAGCACGATCTGGATCATCAGCGATATACTGCTGAACCTCGTCAAGAACAACCAAAGTTAAGGGCATTTCGCCTTCATTTGACAATGCATCAACAATCGACTGAACCATTTCCGTATTTGATACATCATCAACAATTTTATATTGCGCACGCAGCATATCTCGTACTTCTTTAGCATCACTTCCAAGAGATGGTAAAGCATGTAACAGCGCATTCGCCATGACTGGTGAAACATGGAGATTGCGCAGTTCTTTCTTCCAAAGGTCTTCGCCTTCTTTACCTTTGGCATGCTGTTGGATGTAAGCTTTTACTTGCTCAAGCACCCCTTCAGATCTTAACCAAAGTTCAAATTGGGCAAGATGATATTGCTCAGACAACCCAGCTGATTTGAAAATGATCGCCAACAAGGCTAATCGAACTTTGTCTTCTGCTCCCGCCCCCAACGTTCCTGACGCGGCATGAAGTCCTCCCAGTCGACTTCCCAATGTTGAAAGTTCGTCAAAATATTGTCGTACATCATCGGGTAACTCAACCAATGAGCGAGCATCTGCTCCGCTCTCCATTTTCTGATTCACCCAAAGGGTTCTGAGCATTTTAGCTAGATGCGATTTCCCAGAACCGAAAAAGCCTGAAATCCAAACTGCAGGTTGTTCACCAGAACTTTTAACGTTTCGTAAGTAGTTGCTAAGAATATCAGCCATGCCTTTGGCATAAGCCCCGCTACAGACAAACGTCCGCAGCTCATAATCTAATGTTTCAAGAGCCCCTTTGGAGAGATCATCTTTTACCTCAGCCACACCGTTGTTGGCCAATTTGCTTTCCAGAGGGTCAAGTTTATAAATTTCGCGGTTTAGCATTATTCTTTACCTAGTTAAGCTATGGTGATCGCAGTGGCTTGATATCCCCAGCCATCTTTGGCATCGAGCAGTTTGTAGTTATTCTCATGATATTCTCCGGGGAAAAATACCACCAAGCGTCCCTGTACTTGAGTCGTTAAAGATTTAACTAAAGCGGAGACTGATACAAAGCCGAACATGGTCCCACATCCCATAAGAGCCACTACAGATTCAGGTGTTTGGTGCGCATTAATCTGCTCATGGAGTTTCGACACAAGCTCTTCAGCAAAATAGTCATAGCTTCCTTCCAGATACTCTGGATCTTCGAAATAAGCCTCTTTGTAGTCCTGTCGGGCCATCCAGTAAGGGAACTCATTGGTCAAGTCCAACAACAGCCATGGGTGCTCGCTTTCGATGCATGCATGCTCAAATTCAGTCATGCGAGCACGAAGCTTAAGCTCATCCTCTTTGTCATATACGACAAAGATAGCTTTCTCTTCAGCTGAGATATTTTTACCCCATGGCACACTGATGTGACTGGAAAAACTTTTCAATAATTTTGACAATCTGTCAGACATCACGTTATTCCTTAACTGGGAGATTCAGAGGTGCAAAAGACACTTCAACGACCTCACTGGCTTGTTTGAAATTAATCAGGCCGCGCAAAGTTGCTCTATATGCAAGCTCATACAAAGTTGTTTCATCAACTGGTAATAGTTTCATCCAAAAACTATCAAACAAACGTTTACCTGAAAGCCCCTGGAAGTGCCCAAGAAGTAGAGCAAAAACCACGTTCACATACGTTACTTTTGGGTCAGTACGTTGTTTTTTAACCTTACCCGAAAGATAACCTGATTGAGTCCAGGTGCCACTAATGTTTCGAGCAAATGACTGAAGTGATGCCTGACTAAATCGATCTGGATCGTCTTTTGCTAGGTGTTCTTCCATAACGCTTCTGGGTAAGATTTGCCCAGGCTTAAGTGCCGTAATGACTCCAACAGATTCTCGAAGTAGTGGATCTCTTGCAATAGCCAATTGCAGTGCGAGTAGAGGCTGAGCTTCTTCAGATAGCTCCCAAAGTTGACGAAAAAATTTGAACAAAGGTATGTGCGGAGACATCCCATAAAGACCAACCATGTGCCGATAAGTTAGTTTCCTGGCACTAGAACTGGGTTTATGGAGAATATTGTCATCCACAATGCTTACCCTATATTCTTCTTGTAAGGTGTTCTCAGGCCGTGCCTGGAGCAATATCTTCAATTCTTCGATCATCATGCAACGCGCTGCATGAGGTCCATTTTTTCCAAACTTGAATCCATACTGAGCTAACTGCTCATGGTTCATCAGGAGACCTCCTCGTATCCGAGTACTAAAAGCCATTTTTTATTAAAAACATAGCTTCCGTTCTGCTCTAGCACCCAATTATATTGTTCGCAGACATATAAAGCCATGTTCTGCAACTATCTTGATTTAACTGAAAAAAAGATTACCAAAGTCAAATTGACTAGCTCAACTTTCACGCTTTTTATCCTGAAAATCTGCCCACAATCGCAGTAACAACGTTAGTGTGAACCAGCAAAAACATGCCTTTTCCTTCGGTCAGTTTACAAGCTTTTGCTTCAGGCTTGGCTGTACGAACATTGACATTCCTCATAGCAATGTTGAGTATCCTTTCAATTGTTCGATGAGGGTGCAAATATTAACCCGTAGTTGTACCGGCATCACTAAGGTGTAGATTGACTTTGCAAGATTGAAAAAGCGAGGAAAGCCTTGCGGATACTGGATTTCAGGCACAAAAAAAGACGTCCGTTGACGTCTATTGATGTTCCGATGGTGCCGAAGGCCGGACTCGAACCGGCACGTATTTCTACGGTTGATTTTGAATCAACTGCGTCTACCGATTTCGCCACTTCGGCACTGAAGGGGATGCGGAAACGTTGTGGATTATACCTGTCGCGCGCCGCCATGCAAGCGACGACGCGCTAAACCCGCGCTAAGTGCCCAAAAAACCAGCGCCCTTTGTCACTCCAGCTCAGACACCGCCAGCCGTATCACCCTCGCCGCCTTTTGCTCCGGCAGCGCCAGCACCTTGGCCCACATCTCCTGCACCATATCGCAGGAGAGCTTCTCTTTGCCCGCCGCCTTTTCCGGCATCTGCAGCAGCTGGATGTCCTCGCCGTACTTATCGGCAAGTTCCTTCATAATCGGCCGCACGTCCTCGACGGCCGCCTCGCGTTCGGCCGGGGTCACGGTGTGGCGATTTTTTCCGTAGGCCGCGCGCATCATGTCGGCGTCGGCCTGCATGCGCCGCGCCATCAGGTCTTTATCCAGCATGCGCATCGGGTTGATGCCACCCTTCACCATCGGGTAAAGGAAGCGGAAGCAGGCGTCGTCGCTCACCTTCTGGATGGCGGCGGTCTGCTCCATATTGATGGTCATGTAGTTCACCACGTTGGCGTCCGGGGCGTTCTGCAGGCGCGACATCTGCAGATGCAGGATCTGCGGCTGGATGGTGTCGATAATCTGCTGCTCCGGCTCGCCCGCTTTTTGCAGGGCGGCCATCTGGTCGAGGATGCGCTGATGCAGCGCGGGCTCCTGCTCCTTAATCACCTGCCAGGCGGGCATCGCGTTAAGGGCGTTATCCATCTGCCGTTCCGGGGCGCGCTGCCTGTCGAAAAACACCCAGAACGCCACGGCGGCAGCCGCAATGACGACAATTACAATACGGGTCCACGTTTTATTCATCTCGCATCCTTATCCTTGAGTTATGCCGGTTTACACCGGCACGCCGCTGTGGAAGCGAAACTCGTTGTCCGGTGTCGAGATAAGTGTGGCTTCAATTTCGCCAAAAAGCTTTATGCGCGGTGAGATATCGTCGTCGCTCACCTGCTGGGCCAGCGTCAGGTAGTCCTGATAGTGGCGCGCTTCCGAGCGCAGCAGCGAGAGATAGAACTTCTGCAGGTCGTCGTCGAGGAACGGAGCCAGCGCGGCGAAGCGTTCGCAGGAGCGGGCTTCGATGTAGGCGCCGCAGATGAGCTTGTCGATCAGCGTCAGCGGTTCGTGGGTGCGCACTTCCTTCAGCATCTCTTTGGCGTAGCGGCTGGCGGTGATTTTGACGTACGGAATATCGCGGGCCAGCATCGCCTCACGCACCTGCCAGAAATGGTGCAGCTCCTCTTTAATCAGCAGCACCATGCTGTCGATGAGCGCCTGGCCCCACGGGTCGTCGGTTTTGGGCATCACGCTTTTGCCAATCTGCCTGTGCAGGGCGATGAAGTCCGGCTCCGGGCCGTCGCGGAAGGTGAACTGTTCGTAGGGTTTGAGCCAGTCGAGCAGCGCGTCGGCACCGCTTTCGTCGGCGACGTATTTACGCACCAGCAGCAGCGCGGTCTGGGCGGCCTTGAGCTCGCACACCATGTGGTCGGTGAGCAGCAGCGGCAGGTTCGCCGGGTCGCGGGCTTTATCAATCCATGCTTGCGGGGTCGGGCACTGGAGGAAGTTGAGTACGGGGGCGAGTATCTGCGGGTAATCCATGGTTCTGCCTTGAAAAAGCGGTGGCGTGCGCCACCGCCTGAAACGCTTAGTGACGCACGCCGTCGTCGTCTTCGTCGACGTAATCTTCGTCGTCGCCTTCTTCGCCGTCTTCACCGTTCGGATCTTCGAAGTAGGTTCCCCAGCCGTCGTATTCCACCTCAAACTTCTCGGCCAGGTTCATCAGCTGTTCTACCTGCGCGTCGATCAGCTCCGCCTTCAGCGCGCCTTCGCTCAGGATGTCGCAGCAGATGACGGTGTCGCCCTCTTCCACTTCCAGCTCTTCCGGCTCGGTCACTTCGTAACCCAGCTTGAAGGCTTCCACGGCCATTTTTTCCAGCGCGTCGAAATCATCCGCAGAGAAATGGTGCTCGATGGTGTACAGCGCGTCCGGATCGCTACCGTCTTCCAGCAGCTCTTCAATAATCAGACGCGTCTCTTCGCGTTGCTCTTCCAGTAATTCCGGGTTTGCCATGGCTCAATCCTCTTTAAAGTGCGGCAGATACTTCTATTTTCACACACGGACGGGTTTGCCTCCACCTTTGTTGGAAAGATTTGTGAAACGGGGTTGCAAATGAATAATTACACATATAAAGTGAATTTTAATTCAATAAGTGGCGTTCGCCATGCGAGGATAAAATGTCTGATCTGTACAAGAAACACTTTCTGAAATTGCTCGACTTTACCCCTGCACAGTTCACTTCTCTGCTGACCCTTGCCGCACAGCTCAAAGCCGATAAAAAAAAGGGCAAGGAAGTACAAAAGCTTATCGGTAAAAACATCGCGCTCATCTTCGAAAAAGACTCGACCCGTACCCGTTGCTCTTTCGAAGTTGCCGCATTTGACCAGGGCGCGCGCGTTACCTATTTAGGGCCGAGCGGCAGCCAGATTGGGCATAAAGAGTCAATTAAGGATACTGCACGGGTGCTCGGGCGGATGTACGACGGCATTCAGTACCGCGGCCACGGCCAGGAAGTCGTCGAGACGCTGGCGCAGTACGCGGGCGTGCCGGTGTGGAACGGGCTGACCAACGAGTTCCACCCAACGCAGCTGCTGGCTGACCTGCTGACCATGCAGGAGCACCTGCCGGGCAAGGCGTTGAACGAGATGACGCTGGTCTACGCGGGCGACGCGCGCAACAACATGGGCAACTCGATGCTGGAAGCGGCGGCGCTGACCGGGCTGGATCTGCGTCTGGTGGCCCCGAAGGCCTGCTGGCCGGAAGAGAGCCTGGTGGCGGAGTGTAGCGCGCTAGCGGAAAAGCACGGCGGGAAAATCACCCTGACGGAAGACGTGGCGGCGGGCGTGAAGGGCGCGGACTTTATCTATACCGACGTGTGGGTGTCGATGGGCGAAGCCAAAGAGAAGTGGGCGGAGCGGATTGCGCTGCTGCGCGGGTATCAGGTGAACGCGCAGATGATGGCGCTGACCGGCAACCCGAACGTGAAGTTCCTGCACTGTCTGCCGGCGTTCCATGACGACCAGACCACGCTCGGCAAGCAGATGGCGAAAGAGTTCGACCTGCACGGAGGGATGGAGGTGACGGACGAGGTGTTTGAGTCGGCGGCGAGCATCGTGTTTGACCAGGCGGAAAACCGGATGCATACGATTAAGGCGGTGATGGTGGCGACGCTTGGGGGTTGAGTCCTCTGCGCGTTGGTGCCCTCACCCCGGCCCTCTCCCACAGGGAGAGGGAGAAAACCCAGCCCGTAGGCCCGTGCAAGCGCAGCGCCGCCGGGCAAATCAGGCGACGATACGGCTGATGCCCTTTCTCCCACAACCCGCTCTACTCAATTGATTTTTCACCCCGAAAAAGGTACGTTTTCGCCTTAATTCCAGCGTGGACATACCAGCATTATGCCGATTATTC
>OKVW01000505.1_pt1 | contig 22598 bp, 18 predicted proteins | sample 1606991 | NCBI WGS metagenome assembly OKVW01 (sample SAMN03281021, study PRJEB24777) | human gut metagenome | isolation source: fecal sample PR177 from 1 month old male Malay infant, vaginal delivered...
GCCGGCCCCTCCGCTGTCCTCCCCACCCCAACCTCCTTCTTTTCGCGGCCAATACACCAGCCAACGTCCGCGTACCCATCCGCGCGCCTCTCACGGAAAACGGCCCGCTCCCGAAAAGAGCGAACCGTCAAAAAGCATGTTGCTGCATGTTAAGTGTCAGCGTTTGGAGTCGCTGGATAGATTGAGTTTCCCAATGATATCCAGCAGCAGAGCCACGTCTTTATCAGACATACTAAAGATAGCGTCGATCGCCTTGATCTGGTGGACGGTGGGTCTTCTGTCATCGAAAAAGTCCCTGACATTTATGTCGAGATACTCGCAGAGATAGGGAAATTCGGATAAGGAAGGCATTTTCCTGCCAGATTCTATTGCATTCATATAGCTGGTACTGTGGCCTAAATCCAAGCTCATTTTCCGGGCGGAGATGTTTCGGGCTTCCCGTAGCTGGGTAAACCGTTCGCCGATGAAGTTATCTGTCATGCCAATATCCTCCAATCCTTATGATAGGCCATGAAAGAGCTAAATATGAGTGCTAATAGCACTTGTTTATATTGAAATGAATGCTAAAAGCGCTTATAATAGCCATATATGCCGGTTTGCCAAGAACTCGGAGGGGGGAAAGACGGCGGCCCGGTTTTACCGCATGCTGATAGTATGCGGTTGCGCTTAAGATATATACATGGGGAGATGCGCAGAATGCTGCGGTATCCAGGAAGAGGCAGGACATATGAACAGACGAGATACAATACTGATTGCAGATAATGCGGAGATGAACCGGGCCGTTCTGCGCAGTATTTTTGAGGAAGATTACAAGGTTTTGGAAGCAGAAAACGGGGAACAGGCACTCTTTTTAATGAGACAATACAGCTCCAAAATCGCGGCAGTGCTGCTGGATCTGGCCATGCCTGTAATGGATGGGTTTGCGGTGCTGGAGGAGCGCAGGGGAAGCTGGGAATTGAGGGACCTGCCGGTGGCTGTGATCACCGGACAGGATTCCATGGAGAGCGGGCTGAGGGCCCTGGACCAGGCCCCGGGGGCCTGCGAGCTGATTCTCAAGCCATTTGAGCCCCGGCTGGTGCATCTCAGAGTGCAGCGCATGGCAGAGGCAAATCTGCGCAGGGAAGATCAGCAGATACTGATCCAGGAGCAGGCAGTACGGCTGCGGGAATCCCATTCCACAATGATTGCGGCCCTCTCATCCATCATAGAGTACCGGAGCGCTGAGACAGGGCAGCACATTAAAAGAATCCAGATGTTTACCAAGGTACTGCTGGAGGATGTGGCGGCCAGCTGCCCGGAGTTTGGTCTGGACAAGAGCAGGATCGCCATGATAGCAGGCGCGTCCTCACTTCACGATATAGGGAAAATCGCCATCCCAGATGCCATTTTGAACAAACCGGGCCGTCTGACCGAAGCAGAATTTGAGATCATGAAAACCCACGCAGCCAAGGGCTGTGAGATGCTGGAACATCTGGGCCCCATGGGGGATCATGAATATCTGGAAATTGCAGAGAATATCTGCCGCTGCCATCATGAACGCTGGGATGGAAGCGGATATCCGTCAGGGCTTGTTGGAGACCAGATTCCTGTCTGTGCCCAGGTGGTGGGAGTGGCCGACTGCTACGATGCGCTGACCACGGACCGGGTGTACAAGAACGCCATCCCACCGGGCCAGGCTTTTAACATGATTCTCAACGGCGAGTGCGGGGCATTTGGTCCCAAGATTCTGGAAAGCTTTAAAAATGTAAAGGAGGCGTTTGAGGAGCTGTCCAGGCAGTATTCCGATGGGGCCAAAGTGCCCAGTGTGGAGCGGGAGGAAATGCTCCCCCAGCGGATGCATAAGGAGAGAACGCCGGACACCCTGGAGCTGGGCCAGATGAAATATCTCACCCTGCTGCGCCAGATGGATGCCACGGTGATGGAAGTGGATTTTAAGACAGGCCTGTATCATCTGGTCTATATGGCGGACAGCGATTTTGAGCTGCTGCGCTCCGGCAGCCTGCTGGAGGAGTCCATCAGTAACTTTTCCCAGAAAGCTGTCCATCCCGGGGACAGGGCTGCTGTACTTGGGTTTATAAAAGATGGGCTGCGTGAATTTTTCGAAAAGGGCAGCATGAAGAAGTCCATGAGCTGCCGGGTAAAGCACAACGCCACAGGCAGATACCGCAGATGCAGTATTACAGTGCTGAAGATAGACACCGGGTACCCAGGCCATCAGCGGGTGATTATGGTATGGAAGGCGGAATCGCCTGGTGTTAGTTTCGGGAGGGGGTATAAGGGCGTTTCAGAAGCTGCTTCAGTTCAGGGATTTATCGGAGGAATGCTTCAGTGCTGCAATGACAGCAATATGACCATTGTGCAGGTAAACGGCGATTTTAAGCAGCTCCTGGGATATAGTGGGCTGCAGGTCTGCGACCGGTTTCAGAACCAGTATGCCAATATAATCTGTCCGGCAGACCGGGCGGAAGCCCTGCGTCAGCTTGGCAGCCAGCTGAAAACCGGCAGGCAGGCTGAGGTGGAATACCGGGTTATTGCTGAGAGCGGGGCGATTCTGTGGGTTTTGGATAAATGCCGTCTCAGTGACAATGGGGATGGGGATGAGATTCAGACCCACATGCTCATAGATGTGACCCAGTCCAGGCAGGCCCAGGACGAGCTGCGTCTGACTCTGGAGCGCCACCGCCTGATTCTGGAGCAGACCAATGACGTGATCTTTGAGTGGGATATCCAGAAGGACACTTTAAGCATTTCCTCCAACTGGCAGGAGAAGTTTGGTTTTGCACCGGCGCAGCAGAATATCAGCCGCCATATTGCCAGGGCTTCCCATCTCCATCCAGAGGATCAGCCGGAGTGCCTGCGGCTGGCCTGCAGGCTCTCTGAGAATGCAGTTTATGAAGAACGGGAAATCCGCATCGCAGATTCATCCGGGCGTTACCGGTGGTGCAGAATCCGTCTGGCCGCCCAGGTGGACGGAATGGGAATCCCCTTTAAGGTGGTGGGGGTGCTGGCAGACATAGACGATGAGCGGGGGCGGTCCAAGTACCTGAATAATCAGGCCGAGCGGGATATTTTAACGGGATTTTACAACCGGGAGACCGGCAGGGAGAAGGTGGAGGAATATTTAAGGGGCATATGCCCGGAGAAGGGCGGGGCCATGTTCCTGGTGGATGTGGATGACTTTAAACAGGTCAATGACCGGTATGGTCATACATTCGGGGACGCGGTGCTTCAGGAGATATCTGCCCAGCTGCGGAGCCAGTGCCTGGACAGTGATATGATTGTGCGCATCGGCGGGGATGAGTTCCTGATTTTCTCACCTGATATCAGCTGCCGTGAGGAGGCCATGGGGCGGGGGAGCCAGATGATGGAGGTATTTGAACGGCTGTGCAGGCAGAATATCATCAAGTTCCGGTTCTCCTGCAGCATAGGCGTCAGCCTCTGTCCTGCCCATGGCACGGATTTCGATATACTGTATACGAAAGGGCGCCAGGCCCTGTTTCAGGCAAAGGAACAGGGCAAGAAGAGGTGCTGTTTATATGAAACAGCCGATGATCTGCCGTCCCGGAAAACAGGGCTGGCCTCCAATACCAGAATTGAATCTGATGAAAGCCCGGAGGGGATGGAGGGGGAACTGGCAGCGGGAACCTTTGAGATACTCAGCAGGTCAAAGAATAAGAGACAGGCAGTGGAAGATGTGCTGGAGCTGGTGGGACGCAGGGTAGGCGTCAGCCGGGCCAGTGTGGCTAAGCTCTCGGCTGACGGCAATCTGCTGACCACTGCGTATGAATGGTGCAATGAGGGAGTCCGGCCCCAGAAGGAGCAGGTGAAGGATATTCCTATTCTGGATGAAAACGGCACGTACTGGAAACATTTTAGTAAGGAAGGTCTGTTCTACTGCCCGGACGTATCCGCCATGACAGGGGAATACTGTAAAATAATAGAAAAATCCGGCGCCCGCAGCACGCTCCAGAGCCTTCTGAAAACAGATGGGAAAATCTGGGGAGTCATGGGCGTGGACGATTGCTTCGGCGGGCGGGTGTGGACCCGGCAGCAGGTGAGGGCACTGACCTTGACAGCCAGAATGGTGTCCGTATTTCTCAGCGGCCCGGACGTTCCAGCATAGTGAAACCGGCCAGGGCGCTGTTGAGATAGTTGTTGAAGGGGCGCATACGCAGAAAATTTTCAACCGCATAATTTGTAAAGTCATTCAGGTTACACAGGACGCTGTCCGCGAAAGGCAGCTCGATATACCAGCTTTTGTGCTTTAAATACTCGCTGTGAGGGGAGTCCGGGTCATAGCCTCTGGGAACATTTTTCAATTTTTCGCCTGCCAGGGTGAAATGTTCCCGGAATTCCGGAGCGTTAATAATTGCCTCGAATTCCCCGCCGTTTTTTACAATGTGGTCCCGGATCATTTCCGTGGCGTCCTTAAACATGGCTGCGAACAGCCCGCCGCCCAGGAAGCTCTTGCCGGGGGATATGTGGAGATAGAAGCCCACTGGAATGGGGGTCCGTCCGGCGGAGGAGATATGGGCCCGGAATGACGGGTTGTAAGGGGATTTGTCGCTGCCAAATCGGGTGTCCCGGTTCTGGCGGAACATCAGATCCCTGGCATTCTGCTGGGCAATGGGCGGATCATAGGGCGCCAGGTCCCTGATTATACCCTGCACCAGGCCCTCAAACTGTGCTGCGGCCTCCTTCTGATACGCCTTATGTTCCAGCATCCACGGCCGGTTGTTGTTCTGTTCCAGTTCTCTCAAAAAATCCAGGATACAGTTATCACTCATAACGTCCGTTTCCTCCTCAAATGTTGGCGATCAGGCTGTAGCAGTCTGAACGCAGGAATTCTGTCAGGAATTGCTTAGCCGCGGGTGTGGCCCGGTAGGTGGGAAAGTTTGAGAATACCAGGGACAGGTCGTCGATCTGTTCCATAGCGGTCACACAGTCCTTCAATACCTCCTGGCTGGCCTCCAGAGCGGAGTATTCCAGGTTGTCCGGGTTTAAGCGATGGGTGGCTGCGGCGTAGTGGATTCGTTTTTTACAGGAACAGGAGCCGCTTCCCGACAGGCCGCAGTATACCTTCAGGAAATCGGCCATTTTTCTGCGCGCCCTGGACAGCTTCTTCCGGTAGGCCTCAGGGGTCAGCCCCAGGATCTCCCCGGCCACGCGGCTGTCTACCTTGAACATGGTGCCCAGGATAAAGATGCAGCGGCTCTCAGTGTCCAGGCACTGGAGCATCACATTGGAGCAGGACAGCTTCAGCTCCTGTTCCAGCAGGCTGTGGTCCACGCCTTGGGACATGTCCGGTATGTCCTTCTCCCTGCCGGACAGTATGTCCTCCCCGTAGTATTCAAAGCTTAAGGGATGCTGGGCAAACATGTTTTTCCTGTAGTTCAGCAGATGGTTGCCGGCGATCCGGAACACCCAGGTGGTAAAGGCGCTCTCGTTCCGGAAGGTGGACAGCCGGGTCATCACCTTGATGAGAATCTCCTGTGTGGCGTCCTCGGCGTCCGGTATAGTGCCCAGCATCCGCAGGGACAGGTTAAAGATCAGATCCTGGACGCTGGCCAGCAGGTTCTCCAGAACCTCCTTGTTGCCGGCAATTGCTTCTTCGATTAATTTTGCCTGTTCGGCTTGTGTATGTTGATTCATATGATTCACCTCCATATGATTAGACAGCGGGGTTGACGGATTGTGACAGGGGATATACAAATTTACAGGTGAATTCATTATACCATGTTTGCTGCGGTCGGAGGGGAAATGGCCATTGACTTATATGGAATTCCCATTTACACTGGTAGGAGTAGTTTGAAAAACAGAGAAGGTGAGGCTTGAATATGGAATTAAATCACATCCGGTATTTGAGGACAGCTGTGGAGGTGTCCAGGGACTCCAGAGCCCATGGGAACACACCGTTTGGCGCGATCCTGGTGGGGCCGGAAGGGGAAGTGCTGATGAAGCAGGAGAACGAGGAAATCACCGGCCACTGCGCGACCCTCCATGCGGAGATGGCCCTGGCCGCCAGAGCCAGCAAGGCGTATGAGAAGGATTTCCTGTGGAAATGCACACTGTACACCACAGTGGAGCCCTGCCCCATGTGCACCGGTGGCATTTACTGGGCCAACATCGGCCAGATCGTATTCGGTGTGACGGAGAAAACGCTGCTTGAAATGACCGGCGACGATGAGCAGAACCCCACGTTCAATATGGGAGCGGACAAGGTGATTGAGGCAGGACAGAAGCCCATCCGCCTGGCCGGGCCATTTGACGAGGTGGCTGAGGAAGTGGTGGAAGTACATAAAGGTTTCTGGAAGAATTCATAAGAATATCGTGCATTTGAAATGCCGGCTGTCCCAGATGATGGGAGGCCGGTATTTTTGCCTTTAGAACCGGGCCTGTTACCGCCGGATTGCGCGGATTCTGCGGACGAATGCTTGTTCGATTTCCTTGCATTGGAATCGCGTCTATGTTATGATAAGAGGCAGGGATTCGGGCATGAAACGTTTCCTCAGTATTCGACAGAATAGGATAAAAACGATGATTTCATATGTTAAGGGGCTGCTGGCAGCCATAGAAGAAGATACAATCGTAGTGGAGGCAGGGTCCGTGGGCATTGCGGTCCATGTGCCTCTCACTGTGCTGGAGGCGCTTCCGGGGATTGGGAAGGAAGTGACTGTCCATACATATTTCCAGGTCAGGGAGGATGCCATGAGCCTGTACGGTTTTCTGAACCGCCAGGACAGGGACATGTTCAAGCAGCTGATCGGTGTTAACGGGGTAGGGCCCAAGGCGGCGCTGGGGATTTTGTCGGCCCTGCGGCCAGATGATCTGCGGATGGCCATCGTGACCGGGGATGCCAAGGCCATAGCCAGGGCCCAGGGAATCGGCCCCAAGACTGCACAGCGGGTGATTCTGGATCTGAAGGACAAGGTCTCAGTGGAGGAGGTGCTGTTTAACTTCAGCGCTGCCGCGGACGGCGGGGCCGGGCCAGCTGTGTCCATGGCCGGGATGGCGGAAGCTTCCAAGGAGGCGGTCCAGGCCCTGGTGGCCCTGGGCTACACCAATATGGAGGCCAACAAGGCGGTTAAGCAGGTGGAAGTAACAGAGAACATGACGGCAGAGGAAGTGCTGAAGGCCTCCCTGCGCTATCTGTCCTTTTAAGGGGACGCTGGGAGGTTAGGAAGCAATGGAACGCAGGATTATTACGACCGAGGCCACGGTGGAGGATGAGCGCATAGAGACTACGCTGCGGCCCCAGTATTTAAAAGATTATATCGGGCAGGAGCGGTTAAAGTCCACACTGAAGATCTACATAGACGCCGCCAGGTCCAGGAACGAGGCCCTGGATCACGTGTTATTCTACGGCCCGCCAGGGCTGGGCAAGACCACGCTGGCCGGAATCATTTCCAATGAAATGGGCGTGAGTATGAAGGTTACCAGCGGCCCGGCCATTGAGAAGCCGGGGGAGATGGCGGCGATTTTGAACAATCTCCAGGAGGGGGACGTGCTCTTTGTGGATGAGATCCACCGTCTCACCAGGCAGGTGGAGGAGGTGCTGTACCCGGCGATGGAGGATTTTGCCATTGACATTATGCTGGGAAAGGAGTCCTCGGCGCGGTCCATCCGTCTGGACCTGCCCCATTTTACGCTGGTCGGGGCCACCACCAGGGCGGGGCTTTTGACCGCGCCGCTGAGGGACAGGTTCGGCGTGGTGCAGAGGCTGGAATTCTATACACCGGAGGAGCTGAAGGTGATTATCCTCCACTCCGCCAGAGTGCTGGGGGTGGAGATCGACGAGTCCGGGGCACTGGAGCTGGCCAGACGGTCAAGGGGGACCCCGAGGCTTGCCAACCGGCTGCTGCGCCGTGTCCGGGATTTCGCCCAGGTTAAATACGACGGGGCCATCACCCGTGAGGTCACTGATTTTGCCCTGGATATCATGGACGTGGACAAGCTGGGACTGGATCAGAACGACCGGAATATTCTCCTGATGATCATAGAAAAATTCTCCGGCGGCCCCGTGGGACTGGATACGCTGGCCGCAGCCCTGGGTGAGGATTCGGGGACTTTGGAGGATGTGTACGAACCGTATCTGCTGATGAACGGACTGATTAACCGTACTCCGAGAGGACGCATGGCCACAGAAGCCGCCTACCGCCACTTGGGACTGGAAATTGAATAAGGGTTATGTTATACTATGAACACTTAGTGAGGTATTGTCGAACTTAGTGCAGATGACAAACCTATGAACCCATAGGTGTAGAATAAATATCAGGAGATGGAAGATGGATTCCAAGAATTATACACAGGTACTGATTGATGGAAAGATATATACTCTGGGCGGCAGCGAGGATGAAGGATATCTTCAGAAAACGGCAAGTTATGTAAATGAGAAGAACAATGTACTGCGCAAGATTCCGGGTTTTTCCAAACAGAGTGTGGAATACAGGACTGCAATGGTGGAACTGAATATAGCGGACGACTATTTCAAAGCGCTGGAGCACAGCACTGAGGTGGAGCGCCAGCGGGATGATATGGAACGTGAGATGTACAGCTTAAAGCATGAGCTGGTCAGCACCCAGATGAAGCTGGAAGTGGTACTGAAGGATCTGGAGGAGCGCCAGCGGGAAATGGAGGAGCTGACCAGGGAGAAGAACCGGCTGGACCGGAAGGTTAAGTCCATGGAGAAGGCCCAGGCGGAAACCGCTGAAGCTGCCAGAGCCGATGAGGCGGCAGCCGCCCGGACAGGCGAAGTCTCATACCGTGTGAAACGGGCGGCGCGGCCAATGCTGATGGGGAAAAAGTCGGTAAAAAGCCCGGACGACCAGGCAGACAGCGGAGAACCGGAACCGGCGCCGGTAAAAACGGCAGCCGCAAAAGCCCCGGAGCAGGTGGCGGTGACAGTGGAGATTGAAGCAGAGGTCACGGAAGTGCTGACACAGGTGATTGGGGAGGCAGAGAATGATGACCAGGGAGCAGCGGTGGAGCTGACCCGGGAAGATGATCTGGTGGAGGGTGAAATCCAGGAAGAGACGGACGAGCTGACCCAGGAAAATGATCCGGTGGAAGATGAAATCCAGGAAGAGACGGACGAGCTGAAGCAGGAAAATGATTCGGCAGAAGCTGAAATCCAGGAAGAAGCGGACGAGCTAACTCAAGAAAATGATTCAGCGGAGACAGATAACCAAGAAGTGTCGGACGAGCTAACTCTGGAAAATGATTCGGCAGAAGCTGAAATCCAGGAAGAGACGGACGAGCTGAAGCAGGTAAATAATCCGGCAAAAGCTGAAATCCAGGAAGAAACGGACGAGCTGAAGCAGGAAAATGATCCGGCAGAAGCTGAAATCCAGGAAGAAATGGACGAGCTGACCCAGGAAAATGATCCGGCAGAAGCTGAAATTCAGGAAGAGACGGGCGAGCTGAAGCAGGAAAATGATCCGGCTGAGACAGTTAACCAGGAAGAGTCGGACGAGCTAACTCAGGAAAATGATCCATCGGAACCTGTCATCCATGAAGAGACTGCTGAGCTAACTCAGGAGAATCATCCAGAGGAGGCTAATATCCATGCAGAGACTACTGAGCTGATCCAGGACAGTGATACAATCGAGCCTGCTCATCAGGAGGAAACGGCCGAGCCGGCTCAGGATAGTGATCCAGCCAGCGATAACATCCATGAAGTGGCAGAAGAACTGACCCAGGAGAGCGAATCTGCTGGTGACAACGGCCAGGAACCATTGGCTGGCCTGCTGCCCGCCAACGAGACGGGAACATCCCATCCACCGGTTCAGGATTCCGTTGCCCAGGAGACAGCCAGGAAAGAGGCAGCGGCTGCCCGGGAATCCAGCGAACAGCTGGCCAGGAAAGCGCTTCACGCGGCTATGATTGCCCGCCACAAAAAGAAACGATAATCAGCTGCAACTTTGCATACATACAAATGAACCGTGGTAGAGGAAAATGTCTCATAGCGCAACATGGGGCATTTTTTGATTATTTACACGGTGGACGGAGCCGAATGCGGCCCTGCGCAATGATTAGAAGAGGTGTCAAATGAAAGATTTAAAAACGCTGGAGGTCCTGGCCCCGGCCGGTTCCTACGAGAGCATGAAAGCGGCGGTGGCCGCAGGCGCGGATGCAGTCTACATGGGCGGCAGCCGTTTCGGGGCCAGGGCTTATGCGGATAACCCGGATGAGGACGGCCTGTTGAAGGCCATTGACTATGTCCACCTGCACGGCAGCAGGCTGTATATGACAGTGAATACCCTGTTTAAAGAGGATGAGATGGGAGAATTGTATCAGTATCTCCTTCCTTATTATAGAGAAGGCCTGGATGCGGTGATCGTACAGGACCTGGGAGCAATGGCGTTTATCCGCCGGAATTTCCCCGGGCTGGATATCCACGCCAGCACCCAGATGACCATCACCGGAGCCTGCGGCGCCAAACTGTTAAAGGAGCTGGGGGCCAGCCGTGTGGTGACTGCCAGGGAGCTGTCCCTGGATGAGATACGCCGCATCCGCCAGGAGGTGGATGTGGAGATCGAAAGCTTTGTCCACGGAGCCCTCTGTTACTGCTATTCAGGGCAGTGCCTCATGAGCAGCCTGATCGGAGGCCGCAGCGGCAACCGGGGCCGCTGCGCCCAGCCATGCCGCCTTCCCTATGAAGTGAAGTCACAGGAGGACAAGGCAGGACCTGCACTGAACAAGAAAAATGAACGGTATGTATTGAGCCTCAAAGATCTGTGCACCCTGGACCTGATTCCGGATCTGGCGGAGGCGGGTATCTATTCCCTGAAAATCGAGGGAAGGATGAAGAGCCCCAGGTACACTGCCGGGGTGGTCAGCATTTACCGCAAATATGTGGATCTGTTCCTGAAAAATGGTGCCAAAGGGTATGATGTGGAGCCGGAGGACAAAAAGCTTCTGTCAGACCTCTTTGACCGGGGCGGATTCACCCAGGGCTATTACAAGCAGCACAACGGCAGGGACATGGTGGCCCTGAAGGAGAAACCGGCGTTCCGCGAAGGGAACCAGCAGCTGTTCGACTATCTGGACAAGACCTATGTGAATGCGGAGCTGAAGGAGCCGGCCACAGGCCGCGCATATTTGGAAGAAGGAAAACCAGCTGTGCTGGAATTGCAGACGCCCTCCGGAGGTGCAGCCGTATCCGTCCGTGTGGAGGGACAGACACCCCAGAAGGCCCAAAACCAGCCCATGACCGAGGAAAAAATCCTGAAGCAATTAGGAAAAACTGGAAATACACCGTTCCGGTTTACAGAGCTGGAAGCAGAGATCAAGGGCGATTTATTTATGCCTGTCCAGGCGCTGAATGAGCTGAGGCGGGATGGCCTGGAAGCGCTGGAACAGGCCGTGCTGGATCAGCGGCGCAGGAATGCGGATGTGCGGAGCGGAAATGTGGATAGCGAAGCCAAGGAAAATGAGGAGCAGCCACGTCCACAACCGGCCTCCCTGCCCAAATTACCCGAGACTCAAATGTTCGTATCTCTGGAAGAACCAAACCAGCTGCCCCCTGCCCTCCGGTCACCGGACGTCAAAGGCATCTACCTGGATGCCGGCGGCTTTGCCCCCGAGACATGGGGGCAAACGGTTCAATCCTGCAAAAATGCGGGCAAAGCCTGCTTCCTGACGCTGCCCCACATTTTCCGCAGCCACGGCCTGACCTTCTTTGACAAACACAGAAACCGCCTGAGGGACGCTGGGTTTGACGGTGTCCTGGTGCGGAGCCCTGAGGAAATCCAATGGCTGAGAGAGCAGAACCTGTCCCTGCCCATGGTGTTAGACGCGGGCGTCTACTGTTGGAACAGCGGCACTGCGCGGGAGCTGAAGGCCCTGGGAGCGCAGCGGATCACCATGCCCTGGGAGTTAAACAGCCGGGAAATGCAGCCGGTGGCCCAGGCCTTAAGGCTTCAGCAAACGGAGGCTGAGCTGGTAATCTATGGCCGGGTCCCCATGATGGTGTCCTCCCAGTGCATCAAACGGACCACCGCCGGCTGCACGAAAAAGCCGGAAACCCTGCTGATGAAGGACCGCACGGGCGCTGTGCTCCCGGTGAAAAACCACTGTTCCTTCTGCTATAATACCATCTACAACACCAGCCCCGTCTCCCTGCTGGGAAGTGAGGCAGTGGTAGATAAGCTTGGTATCACAACCCTGCGTCTGAACTTTACCACAGAGAACGGGGAGGAAGTTTCCTCCATTATCCGGGCGTTTGGGGACAGCTTCCTGCATGGGCAGCCGGCTGCCCAGCCTTTTAAGGACTTCACCAGGGGACATTTCAAGCGCGGCGTTCAATGACGAAGCTGTGCCTGCAAGAGGAGAATTATGACAAATCTGATTGTGGAGACATCGAAATATCTGATGATCTTTTTTATGGCGATATATACCTATGCTAATTTCCGCTTTTTTTCCTTCCAGGATATCAGGCGGAAACAAAAGGTCTGCGGCCGGCAGAACCGCTGTATGTTCCTGATTCATTTTCTGGCGTATCTGGTTTTGAGCCTGAAAGCGGGGAACGAGGTGCTGAGGCTGCAGCTCTGGGCATTTTATGCGGCGCAGGTGGTGTTTTTCCTGTGCTATATCTACATGTACCGGTTCATTTACCGGAACGTGTCGCGTCTGCTGGTTAACAATACCTGTATGCTGCTGTGCGTTGGCTTTATTATGCTGACCCGCCTGTCCATGGACAAGGCCATCCGCCAGTTTGTGATTGCTGTTCTGGCTGCCGCGGTGACGTGGCTGGTCCCCTATGTGATGGAGCGGGTGTGGCAGCTGTGCAAACTGCAGTGGGTCTACGCCGCAGTGGGGCTGTCGGCCCTGCTTCTGGTGCTGGTGGCAGGCAGCCAGAGCTTTGGCGCCCAGCTGTCCCTGACCCTGGGCGGCGTGTCCATCCAGCCCTCGGAATTTGTGAAGATCACGTTTGTATTTTTTGTGGCAGCCATGTTTTACCAGTCTCTGGAATTTAAGACCATACTGGTTACCACGGCTGTGGCGGCCCTGCATGTGATGATCATGGTGGCCTCCAAGGACCTGGGCGGAGCGCTGATCTTCTTCACTACCTACATTTTCATGCTGTTTATCGCCACCGGCAACTGGCTGTTCCTGGGCGCAGGCGCGGCGGGAGGCGTCGTAGCTTCTGTGCTGGCCTATGGGCTGTTTGACCATGTGCGCCGAAGGGTGGAGGCATGGCGCAACCCCTGGGCGGACATCGGAGACACCGGTTATCAGGTGACCCAGTCCCTCTTTGCCATCGGAACCGGCGGCTGGTTCGGCCTGGGGCTGTGTCAGGGCATGCCGGGGCGGATTCCTGTGGTGGAAAAAGACTTTATATTCTCCGCCATATCTGAGGAAATGGGCGGCATTTTCGCAGTCTGCGTGCTCCTCATCTGCCTGGGCTGCTTCCTGCAGTTTATGATGATAGCAACCAGAATGCAGGCGGTATTCTACAAGCTGCTGGCCCTGGGACTGGGGCTGGAATACATTATCCAGGTGTTCCTGACCGTGGGAGGCGTGACCAAATTCATCCCCTCCACAGGCGTTACACTGCCCTTTGTCAGCTATGGCGGCAGCTCCATGTTCGGCACCTTCATCCTCTTTGGGATCATCCAGGGGCTGTATATACTGAAGCGCAATGACGAGGAGGAATTGCGCAGGGAAAGTCCCCATCACTGCGCTCAGGGGAGAAGTATGGAAGAGGAGGCCCGCTCATGATGAAAAAAGCAGACCCCAATCCAAAAGCCAACAGAAATATAATGAAGCTGGTCTACCTGATGGTGGCCTTGTTTCTGGGGCTGATCGCATATATGGGCTATTTCCTTCAGGTGAAGAGCGAGGATGTGATCAACAACTCCTACAACAGCCGTCTGGACAGTTTCGCAGACCGGATTGTGCGGGGGCAGATCCTCTCCTCCGACGGCACGGTGCTGGCGGAGACACAGGTGGGGGAGGACGGCAGCGAGACAAGGGTGTACCCCTTTGGCAGCATCTTTGACCATGCGGTGGGCTTCTCCACAAAGGGAAAGACCGGGGTGGAGTCCCTGGCCAACTTCTATCTGCTCACCTCCCATGTGAACCTGGCTGAGCAGGCTCTGAACCAGCTGGCCGGGGAGAAGAACCTGGGCGACAGCGTGTATACTACCCTGGATGTGCAGCTCCAGCAGGCCGCCTATGACGCTCTGGGGGACCGCCGGGGCGTGGTCATCGCCATGGAGCCGGATACCGGTAAGATTCTGGCCATGGTATCCAAGCCGGGCTATGATCCCAACACCATACCCGCTGACTGGGAAATGCTGACCAGCGGGGAGAATGACCAGGGCCAGCTGCTGAACCGCGCCACCCAGGGCCTGTACCCGCCCGGCTCCACCTTTAAGATCGTGACTGCCCTGGAGTACATGCGGGAACACCCGACGGATTACAAAAATTTCCATTTTGACTGTGACGGAGTCTATGAAAATGGGGAATACCGGATCAAATGCTATCATGGCACGGCCCACGGCTCACAGGATTTTGTGCAGGCCTTCGCCAACTCCTGCAACGGGGCATTTGCCAGCCTGGGGCTGGAACTAGATCTGGGGAAATTCTCCAACACTGCCAGGGATGTACTGTTTAACACACCTCTTCCGCTGACGGGAATCCCCTATAAGGAGAGCTCCTTTACCATGGGCCCCGGCGCAGATACCTGGGAGATCCTTCAGACCTCCATGGGACAGGGCTTCACCCAGGTCACGCCGCTGCACACTGCAATGATCACCAGCGCTGTGGCCAACGGCGGCATTCTGATGAAACCGTATCTGCTGGATCACGTGGAAAATGTGGGGGGCGAGGAGATCAGAAAATTCATGCCCGCTTCCTACGGAAGCCTGATGACGGCTGAGGAGTCGGGGAACCTGACAGAGCTTATGCGGGCAGTGACCACAGAGGGCACTGGTTCCGCTGTGCGCACAGACGCCTACAGTGTGGCAGCCAAAACCGGCTCCGCGGAATTTGAGACTGGTAAGGAGACTCACGCCTGGTTCACGGGATTTGCGCCCGTGGAAGCGCCTAAACTGGTGGTCACCGTGGTGGTTGAGGAAGGCGGAAGCGGCGGTAAGGCAGCCGCTCCCATTGCCAGACAGTTGTTTGATCTCTATATGAGCCGTTGAATAATATTCATTGACAGAAAATCATTCAAGAACTATAATGAAACTGCAATACAGAAGAGTACAGGAGGAAGCCATGCGCATCAGCAAGGACCCAGAGGTCAGGAAAAGAGAGATAGTGGACGCGGCCATGAAGGTGTTTGCTGAGAACAGTTATGAATCGGTCTCCATGGCGGACATCGCTAAGGCGGTCCAGGTGGTGCCTGGGCTTTGCTACCGGTATTTCCGGTCCAAGCAGGAGCTTTATGAGTACACTCTGTCCCTCTATGCCGGAGAGTGCAGCGCGCCGCTGGCCGGGATCATGGACCGGGCGGAGAGTGTTGCGGACTGCATGGAGGCGCTGGCACGGCACCTGGAGAGCGGGATGGATAAGGAACAGTACACCAGTTTTTTCCATAAAGAGGGCAATGAGCATTTTCACTATGAGCTGGACCTGCGTATGGCGGAGCTTCTGCAGCCACATCTGACTGACCTTCTGGAACGTCTGGGCATCTGCCCGGAAGATTCCCCGAGGCAGCGGGAGACCAGGGCGGCATTCATCCTCCATGGCCAAATGCCTGTGATCAACGACACAAGTATGAGTGCGGCGGAGCGGATCGGGCTGGTTACTCCTCTGATTCTTAAGCTGCTGGAACCATAGCGGCATTTTAACCCCGGCAGGAAGATATGCCGGGGAATATTTTAAAGATGTGAGTGAATATATGTCAGTGAAAATGATTCAATGAAAATGGTTCAATAAGCGGGAAGTGACCGCCGGAAAGAGAAGGAAATCAAATGGATAAGACAAAGGACTATTTTAATCAGATCGCGGAGGATTACGACAGCTCCGCCGATGGGAAATTTGTGAAGCGCATGTACGGGGAGGTGGTCAGGCAGATTATGGAGATCAGGCCGGGAACCTTGCTGGATCTGGGCTGCGGCAATGGTAACGTACTGCTGGCCGTGGGCCGGCAGTACCCTGCCTGCCTGTATGGCCTGGATATATCGGAGAAAATGATTGCCGAGGCGGGAAAAAGGCTGGGGGAACTGACGGCGGAGGGCGGCGGCCCAGACATGCAGGAGAAAGGCGGCAGCTCAGCCGCAGCTATCCAGAAGAAGGGCGGCGGCCCAGCCATGCAGGAGAAGGCCGGCAGTCCAGCCGCAGCCTTGCCGGGGAAGGCCGGCAGCTCAGCCGCAGCCATGCAGGAGAGCGCCGGCAGTTCAATTGCATTCCGCCAGGAGACAGCCGGTGCCCGCTGCATAGACCTCCGCGTGGGCGATGCGGCTGCTCTCCCCTATGAGAACGGTTTTTTTGACACAGTGATCTGCAATGCCTCTTTTCACCACTACCTGAACCCTGGGCAGGTACTGGGGGAGATCCGGCGGGTATTGAAGCCGGGAGGAACGCTGGTGCTGGGCGACCCCACCGCTCCGTTTTTCCTGCGCCCGCTGCTGAACACCACATTTTCTGCCAGGAGCAGCGGGGATCATCATTTGTATGGAAAACAGGAGATGATCCGTCTGCTGAAGGGGGCGGGATTCTCTGTAAAAAAATGGAAGGTAATCAAACTTCAGGCATTTATTCTGACTGCCGAAAGAATTTAACCGTATTTGTGGGAATAACCGCTGTTTGCACAATAGAATAACGCCAGATTATTGGCAAACAGGGAGATTAATGTTATAATCTCCCTGTTTGGTATGACTAAACACGGTGAAATGCGCGGTTTTTGGCGAGAATTATCACCGGACGCGGAAAAGTACCACAGGTTTTGTGGTTTTGACCTGATAATGGCAGTAAAGAACAAAATGTGCATATACAAGAGAGGAGCAAGCGGGTGTTTCGAGCAGAGGATTATGTAAAAGTAAAAGACCTGGACGAGGCTTATGAGCTTTGTCAGAAGCGAAGCAGCCTGATCATCGGCGGTATGGTGTGGCTGAAAATGACATCTGTTACAAAGCGTGTCATTGTGGATTTGTCGGGGCTGGGCCTGGACAAGATTGAGGAGACAGATAAGGAGTTTCGCATCGGGTGCATGTGCACCCTGCGCCAGCTGGAGACCCATCAGGGACTGAACCAGTATTTTAACAATATTTTCAAGGAATGTACACGTCACATTGTGGGCGTGCAGCTGCGGGACAGCGCGACTGTGGGGGGCAGCATTTACAGCCGTTTCGGATTCTCCGATGTGCTGACCTGCATGATGGCGCTGGATACTTATGTGGAGCTGCATCACGGGGGCGTGATGAGCCTGGCGGAATTCGCGGCATGTCCCCGGAGCAGGGATGAGCATGATATATTGGTGCGGATCATCATCCGCAAGGATGGACGCAAGGCAGCTTACATGACCCAGCGCAATTCCCAGACCGATTTCCCGGTGATCGCCTGCTGCGTGGCCAGACTGGGAGACCACTGGCATGTGGCGGTTGGAGCCAGGCCGTCCAGAGCCTGCGTGGTGAAGGTAACTGACGACGGCAACGAGACTCTGGCCGAACTGGCAAAGGAAGCGGCCGACCGTTTCACCTACGGAACCAACGGCAGAGGCAGCGGACAGTACCGCCACCAGCTGGCCGCAGTTTATGTGCGCAGGCTGATGGAGCGTCTCACAGGAAGGAGCGTCAGCAGACCATGAATATACAATTTCGATTAAACAGTAAACCTGTACAGGCGGATATTCCGGCGGATATGCTGCTGATTGACCTGCTGCGCCAGCTGGGCTGCGCCAGCGTAAAGCGGGGCTGTGAGACTTCCAACTGCGGTTTGTGCACTGTGTGGATGGACAAGAAGCCGATTCTGTCCTGTTCCACTCTGGCTGTACGCGCAGACGGACATAAGATCAAGACCCTGGAGGGCCTTCAGAAGGAGGCCGAGGAATTCGGACTGTTCCTGGCCAAGGAAGGCGGGGAGCAGTGCGGCTTTTGCAGCCCTGGCTTTATCATGAACGTGCTGTCCATGGTGAGGGAACTGACCGACCCCACTGAGGAGGATATCAAGGAATATCTGGCAGGCAACCTGTGCCGCTGCAGCGGTTACATGTCCCAGCTGCGCGCAGTGAAGAAATATCTGGCTTATAAGGCAGAACAGCGGGAAGGAGGCAGCGTCTGATGGAAGAGAACAGAACAGGAGCTTACCGTGTGGTAGGCGCGCCTATTATCAAGAAGGATGCCATGGCCCTGGTGACCGGCAAGCCGGTGTATACGGAGGATATCGCCCCCAAGGGATGTCTGGTGGTTAAGCTGCTGCGCAGCCCCCACGCCCACGCACTGATCACTGAGATCGACTGCAGCGTGGCCCAGAAGCTGCCGGGCATCGAATGTATTCTTACCTATAAAGATGTGCCCCAGAAGCGTTTCACACTGGCAGGGCAGACATTTCCAGAGCCCAGCCCCTATGACCGCCTGATCCTTGACCAGAGGCTCCGTTTTGTGGGCGATGTGGTGGCCATTGTGGCGGGCGAGAGCGAGGCCAAGGTGGATCATGCTATGCGCCTGATCCGTGTGAAGTACAAAGTGCTGGATGCGGTTCTGGACATGCACGAGGCCAAGGACAGCCAGATCCTGATCCATCCTGAGGACAATTGGAAAGCCCTGTGCAATGTGGGTGCCGACAATCAGCGCAACCTGTGTGCCACCGCATGTGATGAGCACGGGGACGTGGACGCTGTCATGGCCCAGTGCAGCCATGTGGTTGACCGGGTCTACCACACAAAAGCAAACCAGCAGGCCATGATGGAGACATTCCGGGCCTATACCTATATGGATGTGTATGGCCGTCTGAATGTGGTATCCTCCACGCAGATCACCTTCCACGTGCGCAGAATCTTAGCCAATGCACTGGACGTACCCAAGTCCAGAATCCGCGTGGTGAAGCCGCGTATCGGCGGAGGTTTCGGCGCAAAGCAGACTGCGGTTGTGGAGATATATCCGGCAATTGTCACCATGAAGACCGGCAAAGCGGCTAAGATCATATACAGTCGCTACGAGTCCCAGATTGCCTCCTCCCCGCGCCATGAGATGGAAGTCCATGTGAAGATCGGCTGTGATGACAACGGCATTTTCCAGGCAATGGATGTCTATACCTTATCCAATACCGGAGCATACGGCGAGCACGGGCCGACCACAGTGGGCCTGTCCGGGCACAAGTCCATTCCCCTGTACCGCACGCCAAAGGCATTCCGATTCGGCTATGACGTGGTTTACACCAACCGCATGAGCGCCGGCGCATATCGGGGCTACGGCGCGACCCAGGGTATCTTTGCCGTGGAATCCGCTGTCAGCGAGCTGGCCGCTGAGCTGGGTATGGACCCGGTGAAGCTGCGCGAGATGAATATGGTGAAAGAGGGCGATGTCATGCCCGCATATTATAACGAGACGGCCAACAGCTGCGCTCTGGACCGCTGCCTGGCGCGGGCCAAGGAGATGATCGGCTGGGACAGCAAATATCCGCGTGTGGATATGGGCGGCGGCAAGGTCCGCGGCGTGGGAATCGCCATGGCCATGCAGGGCTCCGCTATCTCAGGTGTGGACGTGGCCTCTGTCTCCATCAAGGTAAATGACGACGGCTTCTACAGCATGGTCATCGGAGCTTCGGAGATGGGCACGGGCTGCGACACCACCCTGGCCCAGGTGGCGGCCGAGTGCCTGAACTGTTCTGTGGACGACATTGTTGTATATGGCGCGGACACCGACATTTCCCCATACGATTCAGGTTCCTACGCCTCCAGCACAGCCTATCTGACGGGTATGGCCACTGTAAAGACCTGCGAGACGCTGAAGAAAAAGATCGTTAAAAAAGCAGCGGAGTATTTAAACTGTGATCCTGAGGAGCTGGAATTCGACGGCCAGAAGGTGTTCAGGCCAGCCTGTGAGGGGAAGGAAGCCCTGGAGATCACCTTGAAGGACATTGCCAACAACTCCATGTGCAGAAACAGCGATGCGCTGTCCGCATGTGAATCCCATCATTCCCCCACCTCCCCGCCGCCCTTTATGGTGGGAGCAGCAGAAGTGGAAGTGGATCAGGAGACAGGCGCTGTCACACTGGTGGACTATGCGGCTGTGGTGGACTGTGGAACTGCATTAAACCCCAACCTGGTTAAGGTACAGACTGAGGGCGGATTGGCCCAGGGAATCGGAATGGCCCTCTACGAGGAGGTAAGCTACTCAAAGAACGGCCAGGTGAATGAGAACTCCCTGATGCAGTACAAGATCCCAAGCCGTCTGGATGTGGGGAATGTGCGGGTGGAATTTGAGTGCAGCTACGAGCCAAACGGCCCCTTCGGCGCCAAATCCATCGGCGAGGTGGTAATCAATACGCCGCCGCCGGCAATTGCCAATGCCATCCAAAACGCGGTGGGCGTGCGGATACGTGAACTGCCCATCACAGCAGAGAAAGTATTTAGGGGGATGCAGGAACAGAAGTAAACAGGGGGGATATAAATGGGAGATTCAGAGAACCGTGCCCAGCTGCAAAAACAGGAGGACACCAGGAAACAGGAAGAGAAACTGGTCCGCATGACCGAGACCCCGGTAGAGAAACTGATCTGCCAGATGGCCGGCCCCACCATTGTCAGTATGCTGGTGACATCGTTTTACAATATGGCCGATACGTTTTTTGTGGGACAGATTGGAACCAGCGCCACCGGGGGAGTGGGCGTGGTATTCTCAGTGATGGCTATTATCCAGGCCTTCGGCTTCTTTTTCGGCCACGGCTCCGGCAACTACGTGTCCAGAAAGCTGGGCTCCCATGAGTTCGAGGAGGCGTCCAGGATGGCGGCCACGGGCTTTGTGTCCGCATTTATCATGGGGCTGGTGATTATGACAGGCGGCCTGATCTTCTTAGATCCGCTGTGCCACCTGCTGGGGGCAACTCCCACGATCCTACCCTATGCCAGGGATTATCTGAAGTTTATCCTGATCGGGGCGCCTTACATGACGGCCTCCCTGGTTCTCAACAACCAGCTGCGTTTCCAGGGAAGCGCCTTCTACGCCATGATTGGAATCGCCTCAGGGGCAGTGATCAACATTGCCCTGGACCCGCTGCTCATCTTTGTGTTTGACATGGGCATCAGCGGCGCTGCCCTAGCTACCATTATCAGCCAGTTTATCAGCTTCTGTCTGCTGATCAACGGTACCAGGCAGAGCGGCAACCTGCACATTGAGATACGCAAGTTCTCACCCAGCATAGAGCGGTACAAGATCATTTTAAATGGCGGCGCTCCGTCGCTCTGCCGCCAGGGCCTGGGCAGCGTGGCCACCACCTGCATGAACCTGATGGCCCGGCCTTATGGGGACGCGGCCATTGCGGCCATGTCCATTGTCATGAGAATCACCAACTTCGCAGCATCCGTGATGATTGGCTTCGGACAGGGTTTCCAGCCGGTCTGCGGTTTTAACTACGGCGCCAGGAAATACGACCGGGTGCAGCGGGGCTTCTGGTTCTGCGTCAAGATGTCCACCATGTTTCTGTTTGTGATGGCAGTTTTGGGCTGGTTCGGCGCAGGCTTCCTGATCACGGTATTCCGCAGGGGCGACCCGGATGTAATCCGCTACGGCACCTCAGCCCTGCGGCTCCAGTGCCTGACATTTCCGCTGGTGGGCTGGCTTACCATGTGCAATATGATGATGCAGACCATCGGAAAAGGCTTCCGCGCGTCCCTGCTCGCCATGTCCAGACAGGGCCTGTTCTTTATCCCGCTGGTGCTGACGCTGCCGATGAAATACGGGATTCTGGGCGTTCAGGTCAGCCAGCCGATATCGGATATTATCAGCTTTTTGCTGGCGGTTCCCTTAGGAATCAGCGTGCTGCGTGAGATGGCGGCGGAGCACCGGGCCTTTATGCAGGAGGATGAACGGTAACTGCGTCTGACTGGAAAATAAACCCCATTGGGATTCGCCCTTGCATATCCTTCACAAAAGTTGTATACTTAAGCCAGCTATGTCGCGGACGTTTAGCCCGCGCCGGATACACACCAACACCAGGAGGAATTGCAATGATTGAAGCAACGAGCTGCGGCGGTGTGGTTATATTTCGCGGGAAAATCCTTGTCCTGTACAAAAATTACAAAAATAAGTACGAGGGATGGGTATTGCCCAAGGGAACAGTAGAAGCTGGTGAAGAGTACAAGGAAACTGCCCTGAGAGAGGTAAAAGAAGAGACAGGAGTCAGCGCATCCATTATAAAGTATATCGGTAAGAGCCAATATTCATTCAATACGCCACAGGACGTGGTGGAAAAAGACGTCCACTGGTATCTGATGATGGCGGACAGCTATTACAGCAAACCACAGCGGGAAGAATACTTTCTGGATTCCGGATACTATAAGTTCTATGAAGCCTACCATTTGCTGAAGTTTTCCAATGAGAAGCAGATTTTGGAGAAGGCGTACAATGAGTATCTGGATTTGAAGAAGAGTAATCTTTGGGGAAGCAAGAAGTATTTTTAGTATTTCAAGTGAAGAAGTGAAGATTTAAGAG
>OKVW01000506.1_pt1 | contig 22596 bp, 19 predicted proteins | sample 1606991 | NCBI WGS metagenome assembly OKVW01 (sample SAMN03281021, study PRJEB24777) | human gut metagenome | isolation source: fecal sample PR177 from 1 month old male Malay infant, vaginal delivered...
TTAATGATACGGCGACCACCGAGATCTACACTAGATCGCTCGTCGGCAGCGTCAGATGTGTATAAGAGACAGGTGTAAACACTCCTGCCGCGCAGATAAACCTGGTAACGTCCTTATCTCCCCACAGATGATTGGCCAGTTCCAGATCCGTGTCCTTCCATTTTGAGAAACCAAGCCGCTTAGTTTTAAGAAAATATTCCCGTGTCATTCAGTCCGGCTCCTCACTTTCCTCTGCTGGGACAGTATTCCTGGAGAAAACATTCCCCGCATTTAGGGCTTCTGGCCACGCAGATGGTGCGGCCCAGGGTGATGATGTGGATATTCCAGAGAATCCAGTGATTCTGGGGCAGCACCTTCATCAGATCATACTCAATCTTTTCAGGGTCCTCATTGCGGGTCAGGCCCAGCTTCCTGGAGATGCGCTTTACATGGGTGTCCACCACAATGCTGGGCATGTTGTAAATGTTGCCCCGGATCACGTTGGCTGTCTTGCGGCCCACGCCTGCCAGGGAGGTCAGCTTTTCTAAGCTGCTGGGCACCTGTCCGCCGTATTCCTCCACCAGGGTCCGGCAGCAGGCGATGATATTCTTGGCCTTGTTGTGGTAAAAGCCGGTGGAGTGGATATCCTGTTCCAGCTCCTTTAAGTCAGCCCCGGCGAACTTCTCCAGGGTGTCATACTTCTTAAACAGGGTTTCGGTGACAATGTTTACCCGCGCGTCCGTGCACTGGGCGCTCATAATCACAGCAATGAGAAGCTGCCACGGTGTCTCGTGGTTTAAGTAACAGATGTATTCCCTGCCGTACTCCTGGTCCAGGGCGTCCAGGATCAGGGCTACCCGCTGTGCCAGCTGGGCTTTTGTCTCTCGTTTTGCCATGGTGTAAGTTCCTTTCTGTATTTTATCTGATGGGCCGAAACATGCGGGACCCTGTGCCGCGCCTTAGGGAATCCGGTACGCAGCCGCGTTATGGCTTAAGGGATCTCTGGCCCGGTAGTCGAACAGCACCAGGCTTCCATCTCCCATGCCCTCCGCGTGGGCCATCTTGCTCATCTGGCGGGAGTCATATCCCTCATAGCCGGTCAGATATACCGGAGAGGCAGCCTCCGCCTGGAACAATTCCCTCACCCTCCCCTTGAATCTGCTCTGATCCCTGGCAAATACCGGGCGGCTCTTCACATTTTCCCTGAGATACAGATCATACATCAACAGATCCCGGTACATTTCCAGACGCATTTCATCCAAATCCAGAGCCATGATCATTTCCCAGAAAATGTCATATCTGGCGATGCGGCTGTGGCTGATCCCGGTGAGGCCGCGGCTGCGGTAGTAACCCGCCATGTGAAGGAACATGTCATAGGGTGTGGAAAACTCCCCGCAGAACATGGCAAGAGTGTGGACAAACTGCCTGCTGTTAAAATGAACCTCCAGCATCTCCTCCACATCCTTCAGCTCCAGCAGCTCCCCATAGGTAATCCACCTGGTGGAAAGCACCTCATAGGGCGGCAGGCAGGAGCAGCACAGGCCGTATTCATTCTGCATCTGCGCCATGTGGGACCCCTTCAGGACCTTCAGGAAGCCCAGCTGGAGCTGCTCAGGCTCCATGGCATACACCTGGTTAAAGGACTGCCGGAACCGCCCAATGCCCTCATAGGGCAGGCCTGCGATCAGGTCCAGATGCTGGTGGATGTTGTGCCAGCTGTTGATGCGGGCGGTGAGATCCCCGATGCGGCCGATGTCCGTCTTTCTGTGAATCTCCTCCAGGGTCCGGGGATTGGTGGTCTGGACGCCGATCTCCAGCTGGATCAGGCCGGGGCGCATCTGCTTCAGCAGGGCCATCTGCTCCTCGTCCAGCAGATCCGCCGCAATCTCAAAGTGAAAGTTGGTGATGCCGTTGTCCCGCTCCAGAATATGCCTCCACACTGCCATGGCGTGGCTCTTCTTACAGTTGAAGGTGCGGTCCACGAACTTCACCTGGGGCACCTTCCTCTCCAGAAAATAGTCCAGCTCCGCCTTCACCAGCTCCAGATCCCTGAACCGCAGGGCCTTGTCAACAGAGGACAGGCAGTAGGAGCAGGAAAATGGACAGCCGCGGCTGCTCTCATAGTAGACAATCCGGTGTTCCAGCCCATCCAGGCCCATCTGTCCGTAGTAAAACGGGAGGGCGCTTAAATCCATCACCGGGTTCTGGGGCGTATCTGCAAATGTTCCGTCCGGCAGGCGGAAACAAAGGCCGGGGATGGCGGCCAGAGAAGTATCCGGCACAGCGGGAAGGTTCCCGGCGGCGTCCCCACTCCGGTTCGTCTCCGGCGTCCGTCCGCCCCAGCTGTCTCCATAAGCCCGCGCCAGGCGCGCGAATATCTCTTCCCCTTCCCCCTTCATAATGCCTCTGACCCCGGGCAGCTCTTCCAGCATTTCCTGGCAGTTAAAGGATACCTCGGGGCCGCCCAGCCAGATCTCAGTCTCCGGCAGGATCTTGGCCAGGTCCCCGGTCAGTCCCCGGATAAAGGTGATATTCCAGATATAGCAGGAGAAGCCGATGACCTGGGGCCTGCGGCGGTACAGGTCCTTAAGAACCTGCTCAGGCTGGTGGTTGATGGTGTATTCCGCCAGCTCTATGTCCGGGCAGTCCGCCCCGTTTACCGTCTGGGCGTAGGCTTTCAGGCTGTAGATCCCGGGATTGGAGTGTATATATTTGGCGTTGACTGCTGCCAAAAGGATCGTCATGGTTATACCTCTAATTCAATCTTGCGGCCGGTGGCCTGATACTGGTAATACCGCACGCCCGCTGCGTTCAGCATGCGCTTGGAGGCGCGCACCGCGGGGGTGCCTGCATACTTGTCCTGGCCGTAGACAATGGTTTTTATGCCCGACTGGATGATGGCCTTGGCGCACTCATTGCAGGGGAACAGAGTCACATACAGCTTGCTGCCCTCCAGGCTTCCGCCCCTGTAGTTCAGGATCGCATTGAGCTCGCTGTGGGTGGAGTAAAAGTATTTGGCATTATAGGGGTCCTCCCCCTCGTGCTCCTTCCCCCATGGGAATTCATCGTCAGAGCAGCCCTTGGGGAATCCGTTGTAGCCCATGGACAGAATCTTGTTATCCTGGCTCACAATGCAGGCCCCTACCTGGGTGCTGGGGTCCTTGGACCGCTTGCCCGCCAAAATGGCAACCCCCATAAAATATTCATCCCACGTGATGTAATCCGCGCGTTTATCAGACATTGTTCTTTCCTCCTATATGTTTGCTACTATCATAGAACAAAATGGGGAAAAAGACAAATAAATTCAATAAATTGCCAGACCCTTGACAGCTGCAGGTTTTAATTTTAGAGTATAGATACCAGACTTTGAAAATCAGAATTGAGAGGTGCATCAGATGATTCAGGCCATAACCGGCAGACGCAGTATCCGCAAATACAAAACCGATCATGTACCCCGGTCCATAATCGAAGAAATCATCCAGGCAGGGGCCCTGGCTCCCTCCTCCAAAAACAGGCAGCCCTGGAAATTCGTGGTTGCCGCCGGGGAGGCGAAAAAGGAGATGCTTTCAGCCATGGAACAGGGGCTGGACAGGGAGAAAACCAATCCCCTTCTGCCGGAAAGCGCAAGGTTTTTAAAAGGCGCTGAGTATACGCTGCACATTATGAGCCAGGCCCCTGTGGTCATTTTCATCATCAATACGCTGGGGGCGGATATCCATCTTCCCTTATCTGCCGAAGAGCGGGTCTATGAAATATGCAATGCACAGTCCATTGGCGCTGCCATTGAAAATATGACATTGACCGCAACGGAATTGGGGCTGGGCAGCCTGTGGATCTGCGATACATACTTTGCTTACAGGGAGCTGTGCGGCTGGCTGGGCACAGAAGGGGAACTGTATGCAGCCATGACGGTCGGATATGCAGACGAAGCTCCGGCTGCGAGGCCGCGAAAGGATCTGAATGATATCATTGAATGGAGGTGCTGAAGAAATGAACCGTTTTAGCAGTATGATCGAGAATTTTGTTCTGTGGGGCAGGCAAAATGATGATTTATATGCTGCATTCATGATAGGGTCACAGGCAAGGGAGGATCATCCGGCAGACCAATACTCTGACCTGGACCTGGTTATGGTTGTTGAGAATCCGGATGATTATCTTCTATCCGACAGCTGGCTGGAACAAATTGGGAAGTTTCATATATCGTTTACAGAGGATACCGTGGGCGGCGCCAAAGAGAGGAGAATCCTTTTTGAACATGCCCTGGATGTGGATTTTGTGATTCTCCCCAAAAGTCATTTTAACGCCATCATAGGGAGCGGGGAGATAGGGGGGATTTTAGAACGCGGCTGCCGTATTCTAATTGACAAAATGGGGATCAGGCCGCTGCTTCCGGCATTTCCCGTTGATAAACCGGCCCGGGGCCTGATGGCGGAGGCGGAATTTATCAATATTGTAAATGATTTCTGGTATCACACTGTCTGGACGGCAAAAAAGCTGGTCCGCGGGGAACTGTGGACAGCTAAAATGTGTGTTGACAGTTATATGAAGTGGAAGCTTCTGGCCCTCATTGAGTGCCGGGCCCTTATACAGAATGGATTGGATTATGACGTCTGGCACAACGGACGTTTTCTGGAAGAATGGGCGGATGAGCGGACTGTGCAGACCCTGTCCGGCTGCTTCTCCCATTATGAAAAAGAGGACATGGCAAGGGCCTTGCTGTGCACCATGGATCTGTTCCGGCTGGCTGCCAGTGAAATTGCGGACAAGTTACATTATGACTATCCAAAAGAGGCGGATGAATATGCATCTGCGTGGGTCTCTGCAGCATTACAGTAATTTTCAACCCACGCAGTTCATTTGTCATTTTCATGTTTACCGGGCTGCGACCGCCTTTGTCACAATCACATCGCTCCCGCAGCCCAGAAGATTCCGGGCTACAATTGTGCCCGCCTCCACCGGCGCGTCCAGACTGATCTCCTTAATCGCCTTCATGGCGTCGAATATCCGGTCCTTGGGAATGGCCCTGGTCAGCCGCACGCTGGCCAGAGGCAGAATTCCGCCCCGCACCAGCACGGAGGTGGCGATATTCCTCTGGGGGTCTGTCAGCTCCTGCCGTACGTAATCCATGCCTTTGGGACACGTGGCGCCCTCTATGGAGCGGATTTCCCCATTTTCAATGTCTGCCTCGATCTCGCACCCGTTTGGGCAGATAATACATGTAAATTCTCTCAGCATTCCACATTTACCTCCAAATCCCCATTTTTTTCCAATCTATCGGACTTTACCGTAATCTGGATCATTTCCGCCGGAATGGCTTTTTTCATCTTTTTTGCCGCAATCTCCCTGCCGTTCTGGCTCACCACAAGCCTGCAGTCCTTTAAGGGGCGGTTCACACGCATGGACAGCTTGATATCCCTGGCCCCGCTTACCCGCTGGGGCACGGTGTGGTTAATATTCCGGTCGGTTTTCACAGCTATGGTACAGGGGCGCAGAACGCCTTTCTCCACATATTCCGCCGCGCTGCCCGCCAGTTCCTCCGCCTCCATGGACACAAAATCCACCAGGTCGTGGACGTGCAGCACATTGCCTGCGGCGAAGATGCCGTCTACATTTGTCTGGAAATGCTCATCCACCACAGCGCCCCTGGTTCTCTGGTCCAGCTCCACACCGGCGTCCAGGGACAGCTCATTCTCCGGGAGCAGGCCCACAGACAGGATCAGGGTATCGCAGCTGTACTCCTTCTCCGTGCCCGGAATGGGCTTAAAATGCTCATCCACCTGGGATACCGTCACACCGGTCAGCCTGGAACTGCCGTGAATGGCTGTGACGGTGTGGCTTAAATACAGTGGAATGTTGTAGTCGTTTAAGCACTGTTCGATGTTCCTGGGCAGGCCGCTGGGATAGGGCTGGATCTCAAATACCGCCTGGACATGTGCCCCCTCCAGAGTCAGGCGCCTGGCCATGATCATGCCGATATCGCCGGAGCCCAGAATCACCGCTTCCCTGGCAGGCATGGTATTGTACAGATTGATATAGGCCTGGGCAACCCCGGCGGTAAACACCCCGGCGGGGCGCTCCCCTGGGATTCCCAGCGCTCCCCTGGTGCGCTCCCTGCAGCCCATGGTCAGGATCACCGCCCTGGCCTGCCACTGTCTCATCCCGTCCCTGGCTGCCACTGTCACCACCTTCTGGCCGGACACGTCCAGCACGGTGGCATCTGTAATATAGGGAATCTCCAGCTCCTCCACCTGGTCTATAAAGCGCCTGGCATATTCCGGCCCGCTGAGGGTGGTTTTAAAACGGGTCAGGCCGAAGCCGTCGTGGATGCACTGGCGCAGAATGCCGCCCAGCTGCTTCTCCCGCTCAATTATCAGGATGTCCTTGATCCCCTTCTGGTACAGTTTCACCGCAGCGGCCAGCCCGGCCGGGCCGCCGCCCACAATGATCACGTCTGCATATTCTCTTTTTATCTCCATCACCGCACCTCTTTCTGATCAGCTCTCGCGGACTTTGCCGAAGAACATCTGGGACCCCTGCCTTGCGTAGCGCACTTCCGTCTCTTTTTTATCCAATTCTTCCTCTATCATCTGGGCGATGCGCATCTGACAGTAACCGCCCTGGCAGCGGCCCATCATGGAGCGGGTCCTGTATTTGATCCCAGTCATGGTATCCACGCCCAGCGGATTGTGGATGGCCTGAAGGATCTCCGCTTTTGTCACCTTCTCACAGCGGCACACTACCTCGCCGTAGTCAGGATTATCATGAATGAGCCTGGCCTGCTCCTCCACGGTCTGCTCTTCAAAGCGGATAATTCCGCGGCGCACAGGGTTGAAATCCGGGTTCGGCGCCAGCTTCTCCCGCTCCTTCATCAGGGAAATGACGTAACGGGCGATGGGCACAGCCGCGGTCAGGCCCGGGGACTCGATTCCCACCAGGTTGACGGCGCCAGGAGCCACATCGTCCCGGATCTCAATCTTAAAGTCCTGGATCACCCCATTGCCGTCCACCCATTTGGGGAGGATTCCGCTGTAATTGCGGATATAGTCTGATTTATGGATACAGGGCCACAGGCTGGAGGCACTTTCCGCCAGATAATCCATATTCTCCTGAGGGACCCCGTAATATGTAAAATCCATGGTCATCTCCGCATTGGGGCCGATGATCACGTTGCCGTCCGTGGTATTGGTCACATGAATCCCCATGTAGGTGTTGCTGGGAACTGGGTACACGGGCATGGGCAGCAGAGGGCCGGTGCGTTTATCCAGTATAATGTAGTCCCCCTTGGAGCCGATCACCTCGTAACCTGTGAGGCCCAGCATGCCGGAGATCCTGCCGCAGCCCAGACCGGCGCTGTTTATCACCCACCTGGTCTTAAATTCTCCCTTGACCGTGGAGATCGTGTACACTCCGTCCTGCCCCCGGCTTATCCCCGTCACCTCATGGTCCAGGTGGTATTCCACCCCATTGTCACAGGCATTTTCCGCCAGGGCGATGGTGTAGCCGAAGGGGTCCACAATGCCGCTGTTGGGGGAGAACATGGCAAATTCCCCCACCACTGCGGGAACCAGCCGGTGAAGCTCCTCCTTGTCAATGATCACCAGACCCCGGGAGCCGTTGGCCTCGCCCTGCTTTAAGGTGCGCTCCAGAGTCTCCATATCCTCTGGGGTATTGCCCACCAGCACCTTGCCGCAGCGCTGGAACCGGAACCCCAGCTCATCCGACAACTGGTCCATCATTCTGTTGCCCTCCACGCACAGCCTGGCCTTCAGGGTTCCGGTGTCGTAGGCAAATCCCCCGTGCACCACGCCGGAATTCCGTCCGCTGGTCTCATAGCACACATCCAGATTCTTCTCCAATACCCCTGTTTTCAGCCGGTATCTGGCCATCTCCCGGGCGATGGCGCTTCCCACAACGCCTCCGCCGATTATCAATACATCATACAGCTGTTCCATTTTCTTGCCCTCCTGGTATGTACGGCGCTTTTGTTTTAGTTTTCTATCGCTTTTATTCATCCCATGAATATAATTTATTTTTACCACGTTTCTGTGTATAAGTCAATAAAAAAAGGATGAATTTCAAAATTCATCCCATGAGTTTGTCTTTATTCAGTTCTTCAATATAGCGGTTCTGGTTGTACATCAGGTGAAAGTACATGGCCTGCTGGGCTTCCACTGCTCTTTTGTCCCGGATGGCCTCGTAAATCGCGCGGTGGGATACAAGGGTCTGGTCATACTCTGTCTCCTTCACCGTCCTGGCAAAGACCCGGACGCCGTCAGTGATCACCGGCACCAGGTTGGACATCACCATATTGTGGCTGCAGGCCGCGATCTGGGCGTGGAACTGGGAATCCTTCTCCGCGTAGTCTCCCCGGCTGCGCACCAGCTCTTCCACCTCTTTCAGAATCCCTTCCAGTTTCTGCAGATCCTCGTCCGTGGCATTCTGGGCTGCCAGGGCTGCAATGGACGGCTCCAGGATAACCCGGACCTGCAGCAGATCTGTCGTCAGTTTGCCACGGTCGTCCACCATGGAGAAGCCCAGGGGATCGTCCGGCACGCCGTTCTTCTCTGAGATAAAGGTGCCGGAACCCTGGCGGATGGTCACAATATTCCGGGACATCAGAATTCTGAGCGCCTCCCGCACCGTGTTACGTCCCACCCCCAGATCCACTGACAGCTCCATCTCCGTAGGCAGCTTATCTCCGGGCACAAAGCCCTTCTCCTGAATCATCTGCACCAGCTTCTGGGCTGTGATATCACCTAAGGTCTGTTTTTCCATAGATCCTCCTGCTTTTTATACACGGACAATGTGATAGCCCGCTGCCTTTGACAGACGGTTCATGATAGCCTGGCCCAAGTGGTCCTCTGAAAAGCTCTCTGAGAAAATGTACTCTACCTTCAGATCATCGAACTCCCGCAGCACTGCGTAGAGATTGTGGGCCACGGTGGCCTTCTCGGCCCTGGCGCCGATGCTTCTCACCAGTCCGCATTTATACCTGTCCTCCGACTCATCGGTGCAGATTATTCCCACCTGTGAGCCGGCTCCCAGCTTCTCCTGGGCCAGATCCTGTACCTTCTCAATCATGCGCTCCACAGCAGCCGGGTCCTCGGCGCACTCCGGCAGGGGCTCCACCAGGGTCAGATCCGCCTTGGGGGCATAGTGCTTGTACTTCATCCCCGGCGCCTTGGGCTTTACATCCGCTGACATGGGGCCAAGTATGGCCGGATCAATGTTGACCTCCCCCAGCACCTCCCTGAGCATCTCCATGGTGACCGCTCCCGGGCGGAGCACAGTGGGGATTCTGCAGGACACGTCCACAATTGTGGACTCCACGCCGATTCCCACGGGGCCTCCGTCGATGATCATATCAATGCGGCCGTTCATGTCCTGCCACACATGGTCCGCGGTGGTGGGGCTGGGTCTGCCCGAGGTGTTGGCGCTGGGCGCTGCCACAGGCACGCCGGCCAGGGCAATCAGCCTGCCTGCCACCGGATCACTGGGCATACGGATGGCCACAGTGTCCAGGCCGCCGGTGGTGCCGTAGGGCACTTTGGCGCTCTTGGGAAAGATCATGGTCAGGGGGCCGGGCCAGAAGGCTTCCATCAGCTTCCTGCCGTTCTCCGGTATGTATTCCACTAGAGGCTCCACCTCCTCCGGGGAGGATACATGGGCGATGAGAGGATTGTCTGAGGGACGCCCCTTGGCCTCATAGATCTTCCGGGCCGCCTCCTCGTCCAGGGCATTGGCTCCCAGGCCGTACACCGTCTCTGTGGGGAACGCCACCAGGCCGCCTTCCTGAAGGATCTGGGCGGCCTCAGATAGTTCCTCATCCCGGATGTCTGCTGTATCTTCAATTGTGATTCTCTTTGTGTCCATTACGGTTTACCTCTTATTGCGTTTTGAAATGACAGTTAGGGCATAATTCTTGTTCTATTTTAGCACCCTGGGGTGGCAAAGTAAAGGGAAGAAAAAGCGGGGATAGAACGCAAAAAATCCCAGGCTGTCGCAAATTAACAAACCCGAGATTTCTCCTGATGGTGTTCCACTACATTATGCGCTTTTAATTCTCACTCCTGTTAACTGCTTTTGCGTATTCCTGCAGAATCACTGCCGCCCATCATACTTAATCAAATACGGACTCCATCCCGCGCTGTCCAAATGCAAACTATATGAGGGCCGCTGGCTGTCCCCCCTATAGATATAGTAAACATCATAGCTCCCGTGGGTTATATAGGCTTCCCGGTACACCAGCCGCTGGGCCTCGTCGTACCAGTCCTTGCTCCACTGGCCTGTGGAGCCGAATATGTTGGGATCACGGCGGGTCTCCCTGGTGCGGAGGGTGCCGTCCTCCCGGTATTCAAAGTCCGCCGAAATCACTGTATAACGCCCCGGCTGATCCTTCAGCCAGTTAATATCGCCCTCAGACCGGTAATGTGTCAGATGTCCGGCATTATCGTAATCATAGAACTCCCTGTAATTCTCCACTGAGTCTGACCCATCTTCCCCGCCTGCATTCACAGCAAAGGGATCTGGTTCCTGCCAGGTCTCCAGCGTGTACCCCTGGAAGCTAAAACCATTGTCAGTGAAACCGCTTCGAAACCCGGCTCCCCGCGCCAGCATTTCATCGTAATAGAATTCCAGCTGCAGGCTGCCGCTGCTGTCATAATATTGGCAGTGCGGTTCATCCTCGTAAAATCCGCGTTCCTCCAGGTACAGAGATTTCTCTGCCTCAGAAACAGGCACACATTCGGCCCGGAGCTGCTCACCCGGTGTTTCAAACTGTGTTTCCCACTGTCCTGTTTGTTCAAAGAACCACATTTGTTCCCACTTGGTCAGAAGCTCTCCACCGCTTTTTTTCAATGAAAACAGCAGGCTTCCTTCCTGAAAATAACTGTTCAGATCCGGATCTATATCATAGACATAAACGTCAATCTGATTCCAGTCCCCCTCAATCCGCGCTGTAAGCCGCTCCAGCGTCTGGAATCCGTCCGCCTGCAGGTAAGCGAAATATCTGCCGCCGCTGTTGTAAACATTGAGCTTCACGTCAATATTGATGTTGGGCGGATAATACTGGTAATAGGAGTAGGTCCCTGTCCATCCATCCAGAACCGTCTCCGCGACTCTCCGATATTCCAGAGCCTCCCTCATTCCATCTGCGGCTTTCCACAGGGCAAGGCTTACTATCGCAGCAGGAACCCTCATTCTGTTCCTCTGAGACAGGCTGTTCTCCTGAGTCTTGGTACTGGCTGTGATACCCTGCTGCCGGCTTCCGGCGCAACCGGCCAGGCACAGCGCTGCTGCCAGAAATACCATCACTGCGCACTGTTTCCCCTTCATCTTATCCCCACCCATTGGCCCCGCCTCCTCGTTTATCCACATTCTGCCCCCTAAACCCGGAAAATGCCGGAGCCTCAACACCAGCTCCGGCATTTTCCATCCAGGCAGCCCTTCAAGCACTCATATGCGCCTGAAACCAACATCTCTGCCTTTAGCATATCACATCCCTATCTAAATGTCACCGCTCACCGTACCCGGCGGGGGAAAGGTCACTTTCACCTTGTCCGGGCGGCGGTCACGCTTCTTTCATCGTGCCATGGGCTGGACAGGCTTTTTTCACTATGCCATGCGCCGGACAGGCTTCTTTCACCGTGCCATGGGCTGGCAGGCTTCTTTCACCATGCCATGCGCTGGACAGGCTCCTTTCACCACCCACGGCTTCCGGCCCACCCCTTCAGCAGCGCCGGCCAGTCCGTCTGGATGATCTCAAACCCATAGTCCGCCAGCTTTCCCCATACCGCCTCACAGCCCATGGCAATGGCCCGGTTGTCATCCAGTCCGCCGGAGAGCCGCACCTCTCCATCCAAAGTCAGGGAGTTTACCCATGGGGCAATTCCCGCCCCATGCAGCTCTTTCATAAATCCGGCGGCCAGAAAAGGGCTGTCCAGATCTTTAAAGATCAGCTCCGCGGCGGCCACGTTGATATCATACCGCTTCACCTGCTCCCACTCTTCCATCTCATGAAGAATGGGCATGTACATGATTCCATTTCCGATTTTTTCCATCATTTCCAGATACTGAGGCTCCGGCGCGGATTTTAAGATCACCTGGTCCTCCATCCCGCATTTCAGGATCAGGCGGATGATCTCCTCCCAGTAGAACCATGCCCTGTCCACGTTGATGAAGCATTTCCCACGCAGGAAATCAAACACAGCCTCCACCCGCTCCAGCCTCTGCCCTGAGGACAGGTTCAGGGAATTAATCAGCTCCAGACTCTCCGCCCGGCGGGAATCCATGGTGCGGATATTCTCCTGTACCCCCAGCACATAAGGCTCCTCCCCATCATGAAAGGCGTAAAATACCCCGTCCTTAGTCATGGCTGCATCCACCTCAACCAAATCAGCTCCGTGGAGCAGTGCATTCTCATAGGCCAGACAGGTATTCTGCAGCACATTTCCCCCCTTAACGCCTCTGTGGGCGGCAGCCAGAACCCGTTGCCGCAGGATCAGGCGGCGCAGCGCCTCATTGTCCGTATACATTGATCTGTACCTCCTGTATTATTGGCATCTCATATACTGTTCCACCATTAGGCTGTGGATCTTCGGCGTTCCGGCCACCACGCAGCAGCGCCGGTCCATGGGAACCGCTCCCCCCTCAAAGTCCGTGACGCAGCCCCCCGCCTCCATCACCATCAGCGCCCCTGCGCCGTAATCCCAGGGATTGATGTTGGGCTCATAGTAGGCATCTGTACGGCCGCAGGCCACATAGCACAGGTCCAGGGCTGCGGAGCCCAGGCGGCGGATGTCCTGGCAGTCCAAAAAGATCCGTTTCATCCGCTGAAAATTCTGGTCCGCCAGCTCATGGTAGTAGGGCGCGGTTCCCACGGAGATCAGGGCCTCCTTCATCCGGGCCGCAGCGCTCACATGGATAGGCTTCCCGTTCAGGAAGGCCCCCTTTCCCCGCACTGCATGAAACAGTTCGTCTGTAAAGGGATTGTAGACCACGCCCAGCTCCAGCACAGAGTTTACGCTCAGCGCCAGAGACACACAGCTCTGCCCGAAGCGGTGCACCAGGTTGGTGGTTCCGTCCACCGGGTCCAGAATCCACACAGCGCCGGTGAAGTCAATGCCGCTGTTGTCCTTCTCCTCCCCCATAAACTGGATATCCGGCCAGGCAGCCAGAAGCCGCTCCTGTACCTCCTTCTGCACGGAGAAGTCCGCCTCCGTAGCAAAATCAATATCTCCCTTAAATGTAATCTGCTGTGACTTTTCCGTATCCATGAAATATTTCCTCATGTCCTTTACAATAGAAATCACCTGCTGCATGTCCACATCCATGTTCATTTTCAACCTCCTTATGGCTAATCCCACTACAGGCCCGGCTCTGCCCCGGGCACACTGCCCTGGAACAGGCCGGACCTGTCCGGATTATCTTTCCTACAGTCCCAGATACTTTTCAAACAGCCCGCAGATATCCCTGGAATCCTGCTTCACCGGCATCTCACAGAAGATGCGCAGCAGCGGCTCCGTGCCGGAAAATCTTGCGCTAACCCAGCCGTTGTTCTCAAAATACACCTTGCAGCCGTCCAAATAGGAGACCCGCTCCACGCCGTATTCCGCCAGGTCGGGAAGCTCCTTCTTCTCATACAGCACATCCAAAAGCCGCTCCTTCTCCTCATCGGTGAACTCGTAGGAACGCTCCTCCATGTGCATTTCCCCGCACTCTGCCTGGATCTCCTGAACCAGCTCGGACAGGGGCTTGCCTGTGACAGCAATCATCTCCACCAACAGGGAGGCAGCGTAAATGCCGTCCTTTCCGTTGATGTGTCCGGCAACGGTCAGGCCGCCGGAGGACTCGCCGCCGATGATGGCCCCGGTCTCCGTCATTTTGGCGGAAATGTACTTAAAGCCCACAGGCACCTCATAACACTTCTGCCCGAATTTCTCTGCCACCTGGTCCAGGCGGTGGGTGGTAGCCAGGTTGCGCACCACAGGGCCTTTCCAGCCTTTGTACCTCACCAGATAGTAGTACAGCAGTACCAGTATATCGTTTGGATGGAGGAAATGTCCCTTGTCGTCAATCACTCCCAGACGGTCCGCGTCCCCATCTGTGGCGATTCCCAGGTCATAGTTCCACTCCACCACCTGATTCTGAAGTACCCGCAGGGTCTCCGCCGTGGGGGCGGGAAGCTTTCCGCCGAACAGTGTGTCGTGCTCCTGATGGATCACATCCAGATCACAGCGGCCGGAGATCAGAATTGTGCTGAGCGCAGTTTTGCTGACGCCGTACATGGGATCAAATGCCACCTTCAGATGACGTGTTTTGATGGCCGCCATATCGATCTTCTCCATGATATCGTCTATGTACTCGTTCATGGGGTAGAACTCCTCCACCATGCCCGCCTTCCGGGCTTCCTCATAGCGGAGCTTTGGAATATTGTTCACATCCACCTGATTGATATAGCGTTCAATATCCTTTGTCTGTTCCTCATCCGCATCCCGTCCGCCGTAGGTAAACACCTTGACGCCGTTGTACACAGCCGGGTTATGGCTGGCGGTCACCATCATCCCGTAACTGAATTCATGCTTCTCCACATAATACATGATCAGCGGCGTTGGAACAGAACGGTTGACAAACCAGCACTTGATCCCCGCGGCCGCCAGCACCTCGCAGCTCCACATCACTGCCTCTTTGGACAGGAAACGCCTGTCATAGCCGATCACCAGCCCCTTTTTGTCCACCTGCTCCTGTATCATCTTATCGGCAATGGCCCTGGCCAGAATGCAGATATTCTCTTTCGTGAACTCATCCCCAATGATGGCTCTCCAGCCACCTGTACCGAATTTTATCATGTGCTATTCTCCTTTTACCTCTCCCCTGAACGCATGTGAAGGGGACTTTCCTCTTACCTCTCCCCTGAACCCATGCGAGGGGGAAATTTCCTCTACTGTTTAATACACAATATGGTATTGATCTGCCGCACCATCCCCGCAGGGCTGCTGTAGGAGGTGGCCGGGCAGCTCAGCTCCATGAACACCTTGTCCTTCGCCATGCCGAACACCGCCGACCCGCCTCCGTCCACATTCATCATGTGCAGGACACCGGGAACCAATTGCCGGGCAATCCGGCTCATCTCCCCATAGTCGGCCCCCCGGGACAGGGCGGTTCTCCCTGAGAACACCAGCACAAACAGCTCTCCTGCCTCCGTAACACCCACTGCGGTTCTGGGATGCCTGGAGGGCCTGTGGATCTCACTCTCCTGGGTCTGCCTGGACAGCGGGCACAGCCAGCCCTCATCTCTCAGCCACTCTTTTGGGAAACCCTTCTCGTAGATGCCTTTTCCGCCGCTGACCAGGGACATTCCTCCCCCATAAGCCCAGCGCACCTGCTCCCACTCATCCCTGCCGACTTCTTCCGGCGGGTCCAGATGGACGAGGACCCGCTGTCCGGCACATCGGAAGTATCCGTCCCCAATATTTTCCAATTTCATAGCTTCTGCCAGCTCCAGCCCGCGCTTTGCGGACAGGGAGACCACCACGCCGATGCTGGGCAGAACCACATCCCCCAGCCGGGCGCAGATCACACGGTCCTGGATGATCACCAGGTTAAACCGGCCCGCTCCCACCGGCTCCCTGAAGTCATCCGCCTTCTCATCCACCTTATCCCTTGTCAGGTAAGGCGTGTACACGCATACCTCCCCCTGCCTCTGTCCGGGATTCACATCCCCTTTCGCCCAGGAAAATGCCGTCCCGCCCAGTTCGATCCGTCCCCCTCCCAGCAGGAACCGGAAGAACAGGAAGCTGCCGTCCGCCTTCATAGCGATGCAAGCCTTCTGATACAGGGGAAATGTCTCGGTCCTCCCCTCCCCGTCCCAGCGCAGCATATAGTCCAGATGCCCGCCGTCAAAATCAATCTGCTCAGCAGGCCGGTCCCGTCTCAGCTCATTGTAGAAGCCCGCCAGCTTGGGCGTCAGGAAGAACAGGAAATTGGAGATCAGCAGCAAGCCGTCCTCCTGCCCCTCTGCCACCAGCTCTCTGGGAGAACGGGAACAGCCGTCCGAGAGGATCACCCGGGAGTTCTTGGCCTGTCCCACCACCGCGCCCTGAACCAAAACGCCGGACGGGCCGGACCTGCTGCCCCAGGGCGCGGGAACTTCCATCAGGCTGTCCCCCGCCGGGCCGCCAAAGTCTCCTTCTGCCGGACTGTCTCCGCCTAAACCGCCTACACAGGGAACGCCCCCGTCCGAACAGCCTCCGCCTGCCGGACTGTCTCCGCCTGAACCGCCTCCGCAGGGAACGCCACCGTCCGAACAGCCTCCGCAGCGAACGCCCCCACCTGAACCACCTTCGCAAGGACCTTCCCCCACGCCCTCCTGCATATACGCAGACACATAATGTATCCCCGCAACTCCATTTAAATACTCTGCAATCCGCTCCTCCCGAATCCGGCAGTAAGCCCCATAGAACGCCTCACCTGAGTCCCAGGCCGCCTTCAGGTCAGGATCATTGTGCTTCATGGGGACGGGCAGCATTTCCCCGTTGTCCTCCCCGTATATGTTGACAAAATACTCCGGAAAATGGTAGTAAAGCTCATCCGCATCCAGCCCGTATATATCCGTCCCGTGGTCCGCGCAGATCCTGGCCAGCTGCCGGTAGGATACCCGGGTTTTCTCCCGCAGGGGCACCCAGGGCAGAATGTCAAAATGGGGCGGCACGTAGATGGTGCACAGCCCATTTCCCACAAACTGTCCTGCCATGGCCCTGGAATAGTAGCAGGAGGGCACGGTCCGCACAATGGATGCCAGGTTTAAATTCCTGCAGTGGAACAGCCCGTCATCCCCATAGACCATCAAAAAGGCGGTCCCCCCGTCAATCTGCTGCTGAAGCTCCCCGCTGAAGCGGACCGCCGACAGATCCAGGCCGGAATACCTGGCCCTGTCCTCCAGGCAGACGCCAGGCAGCGGACTCCCGGCCAGCTCCTCCAGCGCCTCCCTGGTCAGCAGGGTATCCCCCGCAGCAGAGCCGGTGATCACATAGATATCCAGGCCCCTGGCGGCAGCCTCTTCCATATCGTTTTCCATATATTGGAAATACTCGGAGTCCGCCAGGCAGAACACCGCCGATCCGCAGCGCTCCAGCAGTTCCCCCAGCACATGGCCCTGGTCAATGCCATCGCCCTCCCCCAAGGTTCTGCGCAGTCTCCCCCTTTTTATATAGGCCTTCTCCATGGTTCCTGCGCCCAGATACTGCTTGCGTATGCCGTGCACCGCACCATAGATCTGTTCCAGGCTCCACTGGTCAAAGAATTCCAGCTGGTCCAGAAAACGCTGCAGCCGTTGGTGGTAATTCTCCGTAACCTCCACGCCGACAGCGCCTTCACAGGCCAGCTCCCGGGCGAATTTATCCCGCACGGCCACAGAGGAGCGGTCCAGCACAAATTCAAGATCCTTGTAAAAGCAGCAGGTATACAGAGTATCTTCCAGAAACTGCCTTCGATAGTAGCTTCCGAAGGACCAGCGGCTGTCCGTCAAATCCAAATAGTTGTTCATATATCCATTTACCCGTCCGCGGCCGCCGTCCTAATCCGCGGCCGCCGCTCCAATCATAGTTTTATCTCATTTTCCGTGGAGAAATAATAGTCCAGCAGGAACCGGCTGCTGATATCGGTGATATGGCTGCCGGTGCGGATCTCCAGCCGTTTAAAGGACACCCAGTAGCTCAACAGCCGGCGGATCTTCCGGTCCAGGCACGGATAGATGATGGACTGGAAATGCTCCACCGTGCAGCCGCACAGGATAATCCGGTCCAAATCCAGCAAAATGATGGCATTGGCCAGAATGGGGGCCAGATAGCCGCACACCCCCTCGATCAGGGCCACTGCCTCCGGCTCCTTGCGCTTTACATCCTCCACCAGCCGGCTGTAGGGCTTCCCGTAGTCCGCCTCCAGCGCTTCCAGGGAGATGAACTTGGTCAGGCAGTTGGATTTGCCGCAGACACAGGGCCTGTCCCCGGTCTGCGTCATGGCCGTCACATGGCCCAGCTCCCCGGCCACGTTGTTGGTGCTCTCCAGCACCCGGCCGCCCAGCACAAAGGCGGAGCCGATGCCCACGTCAATCTTGGCAATCATAAAGTTGACATCCGACGGATATTCCGCCTTCTCATAGTATGCGGCCATGTTCACATCATTGCGGACCAGCACCGGCACACCCAGGCAGGACAGCTCCCCGGCCAGATCCAGATTGTACCAGTTCAGTTTCCCGGCCTCCACCACAATGCCCTTGTCCTCGTTCACCACACCGGTGACACTGATGACGCAGGCCAGAATGGGTCTGCCCGGCCCCGCGGCCTCAACCACGCGCCGGGTCAGCATTTTCACCACGGACAGCACATCGGTCCTCTGGTCCACAGGGGCCTCCTCAGCTGCCGCCACCGTGCCGTCCAGGCCGTTTACGAACACGGACACCTTCTCAATGTTGATGTCCGCCGTGATGATATAGAAGCCCCCATAGTTGACGGACAGGGACACCGGATTGCGTCCCTTGATCCCAAGGGAGGGGGAATACTCCAGCAGCACCCTGCGCTCCAGCAGTTCTGCCACAAGATTGGTGACAGTCTGAGAAGAAAGGTTCGTCTTTTCAGCAATCAGCTTCCTGTAAATACCAGGATTCTCATGAACCGCTTTCAATATATTTTTCTCATTGACCAGCTTCATCCGGTCAGGACTTGTCATTTTCTTCATGCAGCTCCCCCTTATGTGTTCACCTAACGGCCCATTTTCTTACATACCCACTTTTTAATTTTAGCAGCTCCATTGCCCTGGGTCAAATACAATGCCAGGCCGCAGAGAATCATCAGCACCACGGAGTAGACCAGGGCCATGGCCTGGGCGTTCTCATTGACCCCCTCATCGCTGGCCTCCTTGATCACAACGCCCAAAGGCTGGAACTTGGGAGAGTACAGGAACACGGACAAGTCAAAATCGGACAGCAGGCCGTTAAAGTTCATGGCCATCACCGACATGACGGTGGGCAGGATCACAGGCAGGATCACCTTCACCATGGTGTAGGGGGTGCTGGCCCCCATGGTCTTGGCCGCCTCCTCCAGGCTGTCCTCCACCCCAAAGAACGCGGCGCGGATCATGCGGAAGGAAAATGGCAGCTTTACCACAATATAAGCGATCAGCATGATCCAGATGCTGCCGATCAGCACCTTGCCGCCCACCAGCGCGCGGCCCACGTCATAGGTGAACATCAGCCCCAGGGCGATAAAGGTGGTAGGCAGCATCCATGGGATCAGCAGCCCATACTCGAAAAATGTATCTGTCTTGTGCTCATTCCTGCGCACAAACCGTGCCACAATCACACTGATCACACAGGCGCCCGCCGCAGCGGCCAGGGAATACACAATACTCACCAGATAAGGTCTGAAGGCATTCTGCTTGGTAAACAGGGTCACATAGTTCTTCAGCGTAAATGCGTCAAAGGACAGCGTGGAGGTCTTGATAGCCAGGGCATCGCAGAAGGAGAACAGCACCACCAGGCAGATGGGCAGCATGTAAATCACGAACATGGCGTAGGCCACAATATGGGCCGCAGCGTTGGCCGCCGGGCTGCGCAGCTTCTCCTTGCGCATCTTGGCCTTGGTCTTGGAAACGGATATGTAGTTGCCCCTGCGCTCCACCCGGTTCATAATCACCAGCAGCACAATGGTCATCAGCCCCAGAATCATGGCCAGCACTGCCGCCAGATCCCTGGACCCCGGAGATTGGGCGAAGCTGACAATCATGGGGTTAATGGTCTGAAACTGGTTTCCTCCGATCATCAGAGGCGCGGACAGGGCGCAGATACCGGTCAGGAAGGTCATAATGGTCAGGGCGAACAGGGTCGGCTTCAGCGAGGGAAGCACCACCTTGAAGAGGATTCTGCTATCCGAGGCCCCCATGTTCCTGGCCGCCTCGATCACGTGGAAATCCAGCCCCCGTATGGCGTTTGTCAAAAAGATAATATGGTTGGACGTACAGGCAAAGGTCATCACAAACAGCACTGCCCAGAAACCCGTGAACCATTTGGCATTCATCTCAGGGAACATCATCAGCAGCCCCTTGGTAACGATTCCCTTGGAGCCGTATACAAACTTATACCCCATGGCCAGCACCACGCCGCCGTACACCAGGGAAGTCATGTAGGCCAGCTTCAGCATCAGGGCGCCCTTGATATCCCAGTATTCCGTGAACAGCACCACCAGGGTACCCACCACGTTCACCGTGATCACCAGGCTGACGCCCAGCACCAGGCTGTTGATCATACTCTTCACCGCCCGTTTGGACTTTAAGAGCTTGGTAAATGCCTCGGTGCTGAACTGTCCGTCCTCATGCAGCACGCTGATAATAATATTGATATTGGGAAACAGGATAAATGCAGCGATAAACCAGAGCAGCACAATCCTGATGGCAATGGCTCCCGGAGTCATTTTCTGTTTTCTTCCGTGTATTTTCATATGGTCTGCCACCTCCCGCCGGCCTAAAACTGCATGATATCATCAGGGTTCACATACAGGTCAATCTGCTGGCCCTGTCCGTAGAACGCCCTGCCGTCATTTTTCTCCACGCACTTCACCTGCTGCCCCATCATGTCCAATACATAGCGGGCCAGCATTCCGTCGTACTCCAGCTCCTGAACCGTGCCTGTCAGCCTGGCATAGCCCTCCCTGGGCTCGGAGAGCAGACGCTCGATGCGCACAAAGCCTGTCTTGGCCGTGTCCAGCGTCCGCTTTCCTGTTCCGGCGGCGCGGCGGTTGATCTCCTGGGTGATCTCCCCGCCCAGGCGGTTGATATCCCCGATAAAATCGCAGACAAACTCTGAGGCAGAGTGATTGTAGATCTCATAGGGAGTTCCCACCTGCTCAATGTAGCCGTTGTTGAACACTGCGATGCGGTCGGACAGGTTCAGCGCCTCCTCCTGGTCATGGGTCACATACAGGGTGGTGATGTTTAAGTCCCGCTGGAGCCGTTTTAGCTCCCCGCGGAGGCCGATGCGCAGCTTGGCATCCAGATTGGACAGCGGCTCGTCCAGGCAGAGGATCTTGGGCTCCTGGATAATGGCTCTGGCCAGGGCGATTCTCTGCTGCTGTCCGCCGGACAGCTCGGACACGTTGCGGCTTAACTGGGCCTCGCTGATGCGGATCTTGTCAGCCACCTCGCTCACACGTTTTTTAATCTCGTCCTTGTTCATCTTCCGGACCTTCAGGCCAAAGGCAATGTTCTCATACACAGACATGGTGGGGAACAGGGCGTAGCTCTGGAACACCATGCCGATCTGGCGCTTCTCCACCGGCTCATTGGTCACATCCCGGCCTTCGATGGCAATCTGGCCCCTGGATGGGATGTTGAACCCGGCCAGTGCCCTGAGGGTGGTGGTCTTACCACAGCCGGAAGGGCCCAGGAAGGTGAAGAACTCTCCCTCATTGATGGTCAGATTCAGGTTGTCAATAGCAACAAACTCTCCGTAGCGGATCTCCACATTTTTAAAATCAATCATGATAATCACCTCTTATATTCTTTGGACAGCGGCCGTTGTCTGCGCGGCGTATTTATGCCGGGCGGTACCAGGCATGAAAAAGGGGCAGGCCAAAATACCTGGTATATTGACTGCCCCGTTGTGCTATTTCTTTGTGCTGCTGCTATTCAAGGTACTCCAGCTGGATCTTCTCCACCCAGTCGTTCACGTGCTCAGATACCAGGGCCCAGTCCACATCCTGGATCTTCACCTTGCTCATCAGATCCTTAATATCCTGGTCCTCGATCATATCCAGGGCCTTCTGGTTGGCCGGAATTGCGCCCACATTGTCGCTCCAGCCCTTCTGGATCTCAGCGCTGCCGAACCAGTTGGCAAAGTCCTTGGCCAGCTCTACCTGATCTGTGCCGTTGATAATGCCCAGCTGCTCAACCACGAATGGCTCGCCGATCTCGGGAAGCATCAGGCCGAACTCCACGCCCCGCTCCTTCTGGTAGCGGATCACGCCTGCGCCCCACAGCTCGGACATGGGAACCGTGCCGTCGATCACATTGCTGATATAGTCGTCGCCGTCCTGCTGGTAATAGCCGTTGGCGTAAAGCTCCTCGATCACCTTCCAGCCCTCCTCAGAGACACCGTACTCTCCGGCAGGATCAGGATAGCGTGCCAGTATGCTGGCTGTGATCATCTTGGCAGTGCCGCCCTGGAGCTGGAACAGGTTGTACTGGTCCTTGTACTTGGGATCACATAAGTCGGTCCAATCCTTTGGCGGATCGGTGACAATGTCTTTGTTGTAGATCAGCATCAGGGGCTGTACCACAGTGGGATAATAGTAGCCGTCCGCATCTCCCAGGGACATATCCACCTCATCTACCCATTCCGGCTCGTATTTCACCAGCAGGTCTTCTGATTTCAGGCGCTCATACTCCACTGCATTTAATCCGAACACCACGTCGCAGACCGAATTGTTCTTCTCAGCCACCAGGCGGTCCGACAGGGCGCTTCCGTCGATGGAAACGATCTGCAGGTTAAAGCCGGCCTCCTTGGCAGTCTTTAGCAGCCACTCGTCCTGGCCGTTGGAGGTGGAGTTGGAGTAAACCACCAGTTCCTGG
>OKVW01000512.1_pt1 | contig 22341 bp, 16 predicted proteins | sample 1606991 | NCBI WGS metagenome assembly OKVW01 (sample SAMN03281021, study PRJEB24777) | human gut metagenome | isolation source: fecal sample PR177 from 1 month old male Malay infant, vaginal delivered...
GCTGGCCGTGACTGTGGCCGGCCCGTCAAACCGGTAATCCTGGGGCAGGATTGTCTCATCCCCGTCCAGAATCCCATCATTGTCTGTGTCTATAAACCAACCGTCAAAGCGGTAATACTGGCTTTCCGCCTCCGCCGCTGGCATGAGGCGTTTTTCTTTGATCTGCGCTAAGGTGTAGGACTTTTCCTGGCCCTCCGTTGTGCCGTCATTGATCAGAATACTGGCCTTAAAGCTTCCGCCGGACAAGGACTGTACGTCAGGTGATACGTCCGCTCCGTCTCTGAGGGAGCCTCTCTGACCTGCCTTGTAGGTGATATCGGCCCAATTGGCCGGAATTCGGTTATGGCGGTAGATCACCTGGGCATCGTCATTGGGCATGGTGCCGCCCCACTCATAATCCATTGAAGGGACAACCCAGATAGTTGCGCCGTCCGGCTTAACCAAACTATCTGTTACACTATAACCATACTGGTTCTGGTACTCGCCTCCCACCACGCTGTCTGCCACATGGGGTCCAGATACCACCGGAGGGATGATATTTTTCAAATTGCTGTCCTGGGTATCATTATCCTCGTACTTCACAGCCAGCTCAAAGCCCTCCAGGGTGGCTTCATAGAGATAGATCAGCCGCACCGGCTGATTGGGCATGACCCCGTTGTAGGCAAAGTTCTCGTCAAAGGTTCCGCTGACGCCGTATACGTACTCTCCACCTAATTGACCGGTATAATCACCGTGTTCGAACCTGTAACCAGTGCACTTAAATCCGTAGACATCCACAGGCTGGGCAGTAATGGTATCCTCTGGGAACAGAAGAGCCGTCTGTTCAGGGGCCACTGTATTAAAATTATTGGTTTCATGCCGGACTTCCAGGAGTGACCGCGCATCAGGGTCATCATACCTGACCTTATAACGGTAGCGTATGGTTGCATCCTGTCCCGGCATTTTTCCGTTGAAGGTTCCCCCGGCGTTAAACTGGCCTAAGGGGACGGATGTGCCGCTGAAGTTATATTCAGTGGGGATTGTACCCGAATCATCCAGGCTCCAGTCATAGTTCTTTATGTTTTTCTTTTCCTCAACCAGCGGCGTCTCCACACTGTAGGCGTTTTCCATTGAAGTTGTATTAAATACAATATCTCCCGACTGGTTTGTGTGTTCCACCGTATAATTAAATGTTACATTTGGATCTGCCTCAAATATGGCGTAGTAGGTTACGGGCGCCGACGGGTAAACCGCGGGCAGACTTGTGATAAACTGTGGATTCTGCCAGTCATTTACTCTGCTCCATCCCTTAAAGATGTAACCGTACCGGCTGGTGGTTGGAAGCAGGGCATTGACCGGGCTTCCCGCCGTACCCACCAGTGCAGGCGGCTCGGGTGTTCCGCCGTTGCTGTCGAAGATAATCTGGGACCCAACCTTGCGGTATTCATAATTAACCGTCACATCCTGATTCGGCATGGTACCCGTAATCTTGCCGAAGGTAGCGCCCGGATTTAAATCTGCCTGAAGGGAAGGAGGCGTACTCTGCTCTATGATCACATCAGCCAGCTCATATCCAAGTATTCCTGGGGGTGCTGCTATATCCACGGCTTCCCCTGATCCTTTGGAAACTGCAGGAATCACCGGCGCACCTGTGATGGAGGCGCCCGTTTCGGCATCCCTCACAATAAAGCTGATCTGCATTCCGTTCCTCTTAATCACTGCGTTCTTGTCGTTTCCAGATCCTGCGCCCGCCAGGTTCTTTGTGCCCACTGACACATAGAGCCCTGTGCCGTCCTCCTTAGCCTGGTCTGCAAAGAAGTTGTCTGCAAATGGACTTGGAGCCGTGTCCACAGCGCTGCCTGCCAGCGGAACTGCCGCCTTGACCTCCTGTGCGGCCTCCGTGGAGATCCCCCCCGGCGAGGCGGCCGGCTGCTGTGCTGTTGTCACGCCGATTTTCGATGCGTTCAGATCCCCAGCTACGGTCACGGTCTTTCCGCTCTCCAGATACACATTGGCCTTTGCGCCGGATGGATTGAGGTTGTCCTCGATCATTACATCATTTATTACGCTGAACCGGCCTGTGCTGTTGAAGTAAACCGCCCCTTTCCCCTCCGATGTATTACCCGACACTTTGCCGTAGTTCATGGATAGGGCGGCATTTCCCGTAATGTTCACCGCGCTGCCCTGGCTGGCCGCATTTCCGTGGCAGCCTGTAACATTGGCCCCGCTGTTGATCTCCAGCCTGCCGGAGGCCGCGGACAACAGCGGATCTGCAGTTGATTGCCCATTTCCATCCAGGACAATGTCCGTCAGCTTCAGCGTGGCGCCTGAAACATTGAACAGAGGCCCTGTGTAGGAGGGCGACCGCCTCAGTGCTTTAATATAATCCGCATTCCCGTTGGTGGGATTTCCATCCTTGTCATAGTCTGTGCTGGCGATGGTGATATCCATATTGGAGCCGGATATCGTAATGGGTGCTGTGATATCACGACTGTCCATCACATAGATATAGCCCTTTTTATTTCCGATTTTTCCCAGCGCGTAATCAATCGTATTAAAGGGTTTGCTGTATGTCCCGTCAGCTGAAGCAGCGTCCTGGCCATAACTATTCGACACATAATAGGATGTATCCCTGACCGCGAAGGCTACCCGCTTATGTACCACTTCATATGGATGCAGCTGGAAATGCCATGAAAAGGCCACTTCCGAATCATAACCGGTAGACTGGCTGCCGCCTGCTTCTGTAAATACTCCATTTGACCAGTTACTGTATTGTCCTATGTACCTGGTTGTCGGCGGGGTAACACCAAGACTGTCATCATTTGTAATACAGTCAAATGTCATTTGGTTATTGCTGTTTACCATATGGAAGCCACGGGCATTTTTATAGACAATGGCTCTGTCATCATTGTCTATCTGAACGTCTGCACCGCTTCCCACCTTAATGGTTCTGCCTGCCGCTCCGCCCTGACCGTCCTTGTCATAGACATAATAATCTACAAATACATATTTATTATCAGGGCTGGGGGAGAGTGCAATTTTTAATTCCACACCGCCGGCAATCTGCTGCACTCCTCCATTTGTGGCTATATTGGCCTGGACCTTAGTATTGTTGCCAACCTGAATGTAAGTTCCATAGCCTCCCCAGCCATAGGTGGTCTTAATTCCACTCTGGCTGTAATCTGTCTGCCCGGCCTTCAGCCCGCACATATCAAACCGCGTATTGCTTAACCATTTATAGGCCGTTCCCTCACTGGCCCCATTCCCAAGGTTTTCCTCGGGAAGCTCTGTGGAGGCATATGCCGCCATTGTCAGATGGGAGGAAACCAGCACCACAAGCAGGCATACCGTCATCAGGCAGGACACAGCGCGTCTCCATGTCTGATAGATTTTCTTATTCATATGTCACATCATCTCCTGCTCTTAAAAATTTAATTTCTGTTCATCCACAAGCCCGTCAAGTATTGGAGGGGTGTCCGTTCCCACGATCAAGCCGCCTGCATACTTGTCTTCCTTGTTCTTGGAATCATAGTGATAGAAGCCGGGGCCTTCCTCGCCGTTGTACCATCTGGGCTTATACTCATCCTCCACCCTGGCGGCAAACCGGCCGTTGAGAAGGATCAGCCATCCCCCATCCTTGTCCTTAATCACCTTTTTGTCTCCTGATGCAAGCTTGCCGTTGGTGTTCACCACCCGGTAAGAATCCTCATTCTCCTGGACAACGCCGTATCCATACTCCTCATCTGCTTCCAGCCTGAGACCATTTATATAGAAGGAATCCTTTACCCGCTTCAGCTGGTTCCTGTTACCGTAGGCCACGCCATTGCTCTTAAATCCAAAAGTATGGACCCCGTCTCCCAGCTCTATCTTCACCTCATATCCGGTCTGCATGGAGCCGTCATTGAGCTCATCCGGTGAAAAGAAGTATAGGTCCGCCTTCTCGTCCCCATAGATATTCCCTTCTGTAAAATCAGTTGACGACCAGGCATCCGGATCATACTGGGCCACAAACGTACTGCGGCTGTCGAAAAGGACAAAGCCTGTCTGCATTCTTCCCAGTCCGTCAAAAGCATAGTAGCGGTTGTTTACTTTTCTTATTTTATTGCGGTACACCTCTCCGTTCTGGTCCGTGCGCCACCAGCTGTACTCCCCGTCTTCATAATCGCCTGCCATAAGGTTCTCCGACGGATACATCCAAAACCAGGCGTTTCTCAAAAGGCTGCCGCCGTCATAACCTGCAAAGAACTTGGCAGACACATCGCTGGTGGGGTTGCTCTTATCCGCGTTGCTGATGCTGGCCACCTTGCTCCACCAGGGAAGCATAATCCCGTACTCGTCAAATCCATAGGTCCCCCCATTGATATTCCGCTGCAGCATACGGTCTCCATTGCTCTTCACTTTCTTGGAACGGTCATTAAAATACAGCCATATCTGGTCATACTCGCCGTAATCCCTTCCGCTGATATCGCTGGATAAATCCTCCAGCCCTTTTAAATCCATATCCGCATAATCCAGCCAGCTTTCCGTTCTCAACGCCCCGTCCTCATCCGCGTAATAAACGCCCTCCTCCAACGGGTTGTCATCTTCATCCAGCGGCTCTCCATCCTCGTCAAACCAGCCGGTCAGCAGGCGTCCGCTCTCGTCAAATATGTAGGTCTTTCCATCTACGTTTTTCTTAAACGAAGATCCGCTCCTCCGGTATGCCTTGCCGTTCCCGCCAAAGTAATACCAGCCGGCCTCATGCCCCAGGTCGTCAGATTCCTCTGTCAGGACCCATTTGCTCTCAGCCCTCATCCCTGTCTCATCCACATAGTACAGCGCGTTTCCCTGCTCCACAAAGCAGTTTTTCAGCATGATACCGTCAGACCCCAGATAAAACCAGGACTCCTTGGACTGCCTCCACACATTCTGTACCGGCGTATCATTTTCATCCAGGTACTTCCATTCCTCGCCCTCATTGTTCCATCCTTCCACTGCATAAGCGGTCCCTGCCTCTATACCGGTCAGGGTCGCAGCGGTGATAACCAGAGCCGAAGCCATGACAATGATTTTCCTTTTTTTCATCCTGCTATCCTTCCAATTCCACTTAAAATATCTATAACCCTTTATAAGGGATTGTATGATTCCTTCAGATACACAGGTTTTTCCTTGCAGCCATAGCGCACCGCCTCCTCGTGTGTATCAAAATAAATGTCCAGCCGGTTCCCTTTAATGGCATTTCCCGTGTCCTCTGCCAGATAGGTCACACCGTCTATTACCAGTAATGTCCCAAGAGGTACCACGGACGGGTCCACCGCGATCGTATAACCCTGTTTTGGCACTGTCTCTGTTTTTGTCAGCTTTTCACGTTTCTCTCCGCAGCACAGCTCACAGCTGCAGTAGGCAGTGACCTCAAACGTTCCCAAGAATCCCGACTCCTTCGCCGGATCAGGTGAATGCCTGTAAACGGCCGCCGTTTTTCTCCCGTAAAGCATGGCTTCCTCAAAACTGTCATAATAGATTCGCAGCTTTTCACTGGCATTCTCATCCACTTTGTCCTCTATCACATACCTGTTTCCATCAACCAGCACCGTGTCCCCGATTTTAAAAAGCGACAGCGCTCCGGCCGCTGTATGTCCCTCCATGGGTACATCCCCGGAATATGTAAATGTCCTTCCATCCGAACAGTAGGCCGCTACCTCAAAATCTCCCATATATTGGAAATCAGCTTCCGCTGCCAGCTCCGGCTCCGCCTTTGCCTCATCGGTTCCTCCACGCAGCACTTCCACCAGATAGGGGCGTTCAAATGTGCCCCGGGCTGCACCTGTATTCAACTGTGCAAAGGCTATTCCCACTGCCAGCATGGCCATACAGCCCCCAATCACAAATGGTCCAATCAGTTTCCTGGCCATCATCCGTCTCTGATTCGCTCTTCTGAATTCAGTCATCCGATGCCCGCTATTCTTATCCATCAGACTCCCCCCAAACTCACAGTGTGTTATGCATGGGATCTGCGTCCATCTCATCCTGCGTCAAAAACTTCCACGTGCTGCTGCCTAAACACTTATCCCATGTAATATCACAATACTTCCATCCGCCATCCAGCCATACTCTGTTCCAGGCGTGGTCTGCCCGGTAGACAGGTTCGCACACCAGCCCAGCGGTTCTGCACAATGACAGGTAGGCGGATACATAGCCCCAGCAGACCGCACTGCCCTCCATCACAGCATCGTAAATGGTCTTATTCTGCAGGGTCCGGTCATAGGTAACGTTGTTATAGATCCAATCATAGAAAAACTCTGCTTTCTCCTGGTCTCCCATTCCCTGTCCCGCTTCCACAATCTGTGCCAGCCTGTCCCGGACCTGCCCATGCTGCTGCGCCGCCCTCTCCGGGTCTGCGCAGGACAGCAATATATAATATTTCCCGCCGGTATTGGCCGAATGCAATGTGACCGGCTCCCTGCCCAGGTAAATATAGCGGTAGAAATATTTACCAAATGTGTGGGCAGCCTCCGCAGAGTCGAAGCTGACCCCTGTTTTAATATAGCCGCCGGACAGAATCCCTGATTTCAGATCCTCTATCAGGGCCGCCCCCTGGCGCTCAAACTCCACATTACGGGCAGTCATGTCATTTGCAGACTGTCCCAGCCCAGCCGATGCCTGCGCCGGATTTTCCATTCCGCCAGCAGCCATGGTCTGGCAAAAAATCATGTTGACAGCAAAGGCCAGAAGAATTCCTGCCTGCCTGATCCTCTTCACTTTTACCCCCACCCCCAATGCACGCCGATTTACAACAGAATATCTCTTTTGTTGTAAACCCTTGGGGAGGGGGAGTATCAATTTTAGCGATTCTGGGAGTTATTAAAAGATTTCAGGTGAATTTTACATGATAACTAAATAGGCCTGGTTTTTGATAGAACCTGGTCTAATTGCCGTGTCGATATTTGTCGAAATAGGTAGAAATATATTGAAATATGTAGTATACTATAAAAAGCTTTATTAAATTATTGCTCCATCTACAACAAAAGAGATATTCTGTTGTACGGCACTTCTATCAGTCCCATATTTTCCAGCTGTTTCCGATGTTTACTCCCACTTTCAATTGTATAAATGCGGGTCGTATTGATATCCCTGTGCCCCAGTATATCTGCCAGCTTTGATAAATCTTTGGTTATTTCATAATAGGTTCTGGCAAACAGATGCCTTAAATTATGCGGGAACACTTTCTCCCTGCCCACCTTGGCCTCAAAGGCAAGATCTTTCATCTGACGCCATATATTGCTTCTGTCCATGGCTTTTCCGCTTCTTGTCACAAATATCATGCCATCTTTTATCTCATTGTGATCGGCATATTCCTGAAGCAGCTGGCACAGCCGTCTTGTCAGCAGAACGGTCCTGATCCGTCCCTTGCAGTCCACCTCAGCCTGCCCTTTCCGGATGGCGGCCACTGTGATAAAGGGCAGTTCCGACACGCGGATTCCGCTGGAACAGATAGTCTCCAGCAGCAGGGCCAGCCTTTCATTTCCCTTTGCCATTGCTGTTTTAACCAGACGATGGTACTCCTGTTTTGACAGCTCCCTGCTTTCCGGACAGAAGGTACATTTGCTGATTTTTAAAAATCTGATTCTGCAGTCGTTCCACTGGCAATATCTGAAGAATCCGTTCAGCGCAGCCAAGGCCCCGTTCACAGTAACCGGCGCCAGCTTTTCACGCAGGAACCCCTTCCATAGGATCACCAGATCCTTAGTTACCGGCCTGCCTGCCAAAAAATCCATAAATTGTACCAAACGGTATTCATAATTTTGAACGGTTTCTCTGCTTCTTTCGCACTGATCCAGCCACACACAATAATCTCTGATGATCTGAGTTGTTAATATCCGATTCTCAATTTTTTTCATGCTTGCCTCCTGCTGATGTTTCAATTTATTTGTAGTTTGTCCGAGCAGACAAAGATCATTCTATAATTATTTAATATTTCCATCACATTTCCATCACATTTTCCGTCTAAAACTATACCCTATACAGTTTCACACCAAGTCATAGCCTGCAAATCAGATTTCAGTACCACAAAAAGGCCAACGCATAACGCCGGCCTGCAGAACATGGATATGGTAAATAATTCCAATACATAAATATTGGGTCAGTTTAGCACATTTGTCAAGTAATTTACCATAACCATATCTTTATTGCAGCAGATAGGAGGAGACATCATTGATTGAGGTAAAAAATCTAGTAAAAGAGTACGAAGGATATCTGGCTGTGGACCATCTGAGCTTCACGGTTGAGGACGGGCAGATCTATGGCTTCCTGGGTCCCAACGGCGCAGGGAAGTCCACAACCATGAACATCATGACCGGTTATCTGGGCGCCACGGAGGGAGACGTCATCATAGACGGCCACAACATTCTGGAGGAGCCGGCCGCCGCCAAAGCCAGCATCGGCTACCTGCCCGAGGTCCCTCCCCTCTACCCGGATATGACTGTGCTGGAATACCTGGAATTCGCCGCCAGCCTGAAGAAGCTGCCCAGATCCCAGCGTCAGGAAGCGGTCTCTGAGGTAATGGATCTGGTAAAAATCACGGATGTGAAAGGGCGGCTGATCAAGAATCTCTCCAAGGGCTACCGCCAGCGTGTAGGAATGGCCCAGGCCATCCTGGGCAGGCCCCAGGTCATCATCCTGGATGAGCCAACCGTGGGCCTGGACCCCAAGCAGATCATTGAGATCCGCGACATGATCCGCGGCCTGGGTAAAAAGCACACTGTCCTGCTCAGCTCCCACATTCTCTCCGAGGTCAGCGCAGTCTGCGACCACATCCTGATCATTGCCCGGGGAAAGCTGATCGCCAGCGACACGCCGGAGAACCTGGAGCGGGAAATGGCCGGCGCAGGCGGAATGAAGCTATCCGTGAAAGGAGATGAGGCCCGGATACGCACGATCCTTAAGTCCCTGCCGGGCATCAGCTCCGCCATATTCTCAGAGTCCGGGGAGGAACATGTCTGCCGCGTGTCTCTGGAATTTGACGCCTCCTCATCGGGAGATGCCGACATCCGGGAAGCCCTCTTCTACGCATTTGCGGACCACCGCTGCCCCATTCTGTCCATGGAACCGGTTCACGCCTCCCTGGAACAAGTATTCCTGGAACTGACAGAAGATGAAAATCAGATCAATCAGGAGGACAATGAAAATGAGAGCGATCTATAACCGTGAACTGAAATCTTTCTTTTACTCTATGACGGGCTATGTGTTTATCGCCTTTGTCACCATGTTTATAGGCATCTATTTTATGGCCAACAACATGATCTCAGGATATCCTTACTTTTCCTACACCCTGAGCGCAGTGCTGATCATCCTGTTGATTGCGGTGCCGGTTCTCACCATGAGAAGCATGTCCGAGGAACACCGCTCCCGCACGGACCAGCTGCTTCTGACTTCCCCGGTATCCCTTTGGAGCATCGTAGCAGGCAAATACCTGTCCATGGTCACGGTGTTCGCCGTTCCCATGGCCATCTCCACCCTGTGTCCCCTGATCATACGGTCCACAGGCACCGCCTACCTGGCTGAGGATTACGGCGCGATCCTCACCTTCTTCCTGCTGGGCTGCGTCTATATATCCATCGGGCTCTTTATCTCCTCCCTGACAGAGAGCCAGCTGATCGCCGCCGCAGGCACCTTCGGCGTCCTGCTTCTGCTGATTCTCTGGCCCAGCCTGCTGTCCTTTCTGCCCACCACCGCCCAGGGTTCCCTGGCCGGCCTTCTGCTGTTGTGGACTCTGGCCGTGTTTGTCCTCTACCGCCTCACCGGCCATGTCCCCCTCTCTATGGGACTGGAAGGGGCGGGCGCTCTCGCGCTGGTTCTGACCTACGTGTTTAAGAAATCCCTGCTGGAACACGCGCTGACCCGGCTTCTGGGCAAGGTGGTGCTGGCCGATGTGTTCAACGATGTGGTGAACAACCATGTACTGGATCTGGCCGGTCTGCTGTACTATGTGAGCATCGCAGGCATCATGCTGTTCCTCACTGTGCAGATCATGGAAAAACGCAGATGGAGCTAAGGAGGCCTAAAATGAACAGAAAATTAAAAAAAGGCGGGGCCATGGCCCTGTTCACGGTCATTGTTATAGCCGCCGTGATTGTAATCAATCTGATGGCCGGGAAGCTGCCTGGCCAATACCGCCGCCTGGATCTGAGCACCAGCCGGATCTTCACTCTCAGCGATACCACCACCAGCCTTCTGGATGAACTTGCCCAGGATGTCAACATCTATATTGTAGGAGATCCTGACAGCATCGACAGCCGTATCACCCAGTTTGTGCAGCTGTACGCCGACTACTCCGGACGCATCCATGTGGAGGCCAAAGATCCGGTCCTGCATCCTGATGTGCTGACCACTCTGGACACGAAAAGCAACACCGTTCTGGTCTCCTGCGAGAGCACAGGAAGGAAACAGGCTATACCATTTTCGGATATTATCCAAATTGATCCAATGGCCTATTACCAGTACCAGCAGATCCATGAGACTGCATTTGACGGGGAAGGGCAGATCACCAGCGCCATCTCCTCTGTGACCAATGAGCACCAGACCAAGGTATACCAGTTGAGCGGGCACCAGGAAACGCCCCTGGCCTCCGCCGTAACCGAGGCCCTGGGCAAGTCCAGCATGGTGTCGGAGGATCTGAACCTGCTGACCCAGGGCTCCGTCCCAGCGGACTGCGGCCTGCTGCTGATCGGTAATCCCCAGACAGACCTGGCGAAGGATGAGACGGCCATGATACAGGATTATTTAAACAAGGGCGGCCATGTGCTGGTGCTGGCAGGCTACACCCCCGCAGGCTGCCCCAACCTGACAGAGCTTCTCGGCAAGTACGGAATGAACCTGGTCAATGGGTACGTGGCTGACCCTGCGCCGCAGCATTACTACAATAACAACCCATTCTACATCTTCCCTGAATATGACGTTTCATCCGGTATGCTGACAGGAATCAACAGCAGTGATCCTGCGCTGTTTTTAAATCCATCGGCGCTGACTGTTGCGGAGGATCTGGAAGAAGGTCTGAGTGTGACACCCTTTTTGACCACCTCAGGCCAGGCGGTTCTGGTGGACCCGGATACCCAGGAACAGGTGCAGGATACCTATGTGCTTGGAGCGGTTGCGAGCAGGCCCGTGGGAGGCGGCGCAGGCATGGATACCACAGCCACGGTAGCGGACGCTTCCCCTTCATCAGATGAGGATGCGCCGGTATCCACTCTCACCCTGATCACTGCCCCATCTCTTGTGGACGGAGACCTGCTGGCCCAGTTTCCCAGCATCACCAACCTGCGCATATTCATGAATGCGGCCACCTACGGGCAGCCGGACATCAAGAACATCTCCATCCCGTCCAAGAGCCTGGACGTCACATTCAACGTGACCACAGCAGGCGGGCTGTGGAGCGCTCTGTTTATCATTGTGATCCCGGTTCTGTTCCTGATCGCGGGCTTTGTGATCTGGATGAAACGGCGGAAGTTATAAGGAGGCGCCTATGAAAAAAAATATAAACAGACTGACAGCCGCTGCCGCTGTCCTGGTTGTCCTGTGCGGAGCCTATGGCCTGCTGTCCTGGCACCAGGGCCAGGCGGCGCAGGCCGCCAAAGAGACTGCCCTGGCGCAGCAGATCCACATGACGGACCTGCCGGATATCCATAAGATATCCATTGTAAACGGCGAGAAACAGCTGGACTTTGAACTGGACAGCGGCGTCTGGTACTATGCCGGCGACAGGGACTGTCCCATCCGGCAGTCCACCCTCTCAAGCCTGGCCGGACAGCTGTCCTCACTAGAAGCCACCCGGCGGCTGGAGCAGCCGGATGCCCTGGCCTCCTACGGACTGGCAGATCCGTCCATACACTATGAGATCACCTCAAAGGACCAGAACACCGCCTCTCTGCTGATCGGCAGCCAGGTTGCCGCCTCAGATTCCGGCGTTCCGGAGACTCCGCCCACCGAATACTACGCCTGCCTGGCCGGAGGCAGCCAGGTCTACACCGTGGACTCTTCCCTGGCAGACACTGCCGCCAAGGACCTATATGACTTCATTCAGACAGAATCCCTTCCAGCCGTCTCCGGCGCGGATATTCAGGACATAACCATCACCAGAAACGGCGTGAAGGAACATTTTGTGAAGAAGGAAACCGACAGCCAGGGGAATATCGCCTGGTACAGGGATTCCTCCGATTCAGAAGAAAACCGGTTGGAGGGCAACGGACAGCTGAATATTCTGGCGGACGCGGTCAGCGGCCTGACCATCCGCTCCTGCGCCAACTATAACGCCACAGAGGAGGAGCTGGGCAGCTATGGTCTGGGCGAGCCTGTCATGACCGTCAGCTGGACCGCCGATGGCCCGGAGGGCGAGACCAGCACCACACTGCTGGTTGGCAGCCAGTCTCCTGACAGCACTGCCTATTATACCAAGCTTCAGGATTCCAACGCGGTCAATCTGATTGCAAAGGAGAGCGTGGAAAAGGTGATGAATGCGGCTGTACCAGAATAACAATTATATATTGCCCGTATGACGGTTTCGCGGTATTCTTTATATAAGGAAATGTTATATGGAGGTACTGACAGATGAAGGAACTGATATTGAGAAAAGCTGATGATTTTGATATGAAGGATATAATGGAGCTTCTGACGCAAGTATTCGCAGGCGAACAGCGCATCCCCGCTGACATGATCCCCCTTCCAGAGGCGCTCTGCCCCCAGTGGTGGTGCGCCCTTAAAGGCACGTCAATCGTGGGCGCAGTCTGCGCGTGGAAGGAAAACGGCAGGACCCACTGGGGAAGATTCGCCGTGAATCCCGCCAGCCGCGGGCTGCACGTCGGCACGCAGCTGGCAGAGTATTCCCTGAGGGATCTGTTCTCCCAGGGAATCACGGAAATCCACATGGAAGCCCGGGATGTAACTGTCATGATCATCAGCAGATTGGGCGGCAGAATTACAGGAACCCCCGTAGAATTCTACGAGGGTTCCGTTACACCGATGATCTTATATAAAACAGATTTCTCAGATAAATGTTAAAGGGATACTCTAGCAAACAGCTGCCTGTTTCCTCTCATGCAGCACAAAATGATTCTTCTGGTATTCCAGCAGGCCCTCTGCCTTCATCTTGCTCAGCTCATTGGACATGGCGCTGCGGTCCACTCCCAGATACCCGGCCAGCTCCTGCCTGTTGTGGGGAATGTCAAAGGTGCGGCCGCCGTGGGAGATGGCCTGCTCCGACAGATAGGACAGCAGCTTGTCCCTGGTGGTCTTGCGGGACATGTGTTCCAGCTTGTTCTCCAGCTTAACATTCTGTTCTGACAGTAGCCGCAGCATATTCTGGATCAGGCGGGTATGGAAATCGCAGGCAAGGGAACAAAAGGTAATCATCCGCTGGTAATCCATGAACAGCACCTCGCAGGTTCCCTCAGTCACCACGCTCACCGGCAGCACGGCTGTTCTGGCACAGGAGTAGGATTCTCCGAACACCTCCCCCTCCTTAATGTGAAACAGACCTTCACTGCGCCCCCAGAAATTCTCCTGGATCACCAGGGCTTTCCCCGATAAAAGAACCATAATGCTGTTCAGCGATTCCCCCATCCGGTAGATGTACTCCCCATCCTCATACCGCGTTGTCTCAGCGGCAGCGCATTTTAACAGGGTATATAACTCATCCTCATTGATCCCGTAGAACAACGGGCACTTCTTTAATATATTCAAAAACTCTTCCATTCAGCCCCTCTTTTCGTTGTATTTACAACTTTATTGCTGTAAATATTATATAATCTCAACGTCAAGGCGTCAAGAGGCTTTTTTTGTATTGGGCAATCACGGCTGTCATTGCGTCTCTTCCGGGCGCTCCGATGGTGGTGCGTTTTTCCACACAGGTCTTCATGCTGATGGCGTCATAGATATCAGATTCAAACACAGGGCTGATCTCTTTGTACTCTTCCAAAGGGAGGTCGTCCAGGGCAATTCCTTTCTGGATACAGGCAAGCACCAGCTGCCCTACAATGCCATGGGCATCCCTGAAGGCCACACCGTGGTTCACCAGATAGTCCGCCGCATCGGTTGCATTGGTAAAGCCCTTCTTCGCGCTGGCCTCCATCACGTCTTTTCTGAAGGCCATGGATGAGATCATTCCGGTGAACAGGGCCAGACAGCCTTTCACCGTGTCAATGGCATCGAATGCCAGCTCCTTGTCCTCCTGCATGTCCTTATTGTATGCCAGCGGAATTCCCTTCATGGTAGTCAGCAGGGATACCAGGGCGCCATATACACGCCCGCTCTTTCCCCGGATCAGCTCCGCAATATCCGGATTCTTCTTCTGCGGCATAATGCTGCTGCCCGTGCTGTAGGAATCATCAATCTCCACGAAACGGTACTCATTGGTATTCCAGATGATGATCTCCTCGCAGAACCGGCTCAGGTGCATGGAGATCGTGGAGAGGGCGCTGAGAAGTTCTATGAGGTAATCGCGGTCCGCCACAGAATCCATGGAATTTAAGGTAGGGCCGTAGAAATCCAGAAGCTCTGCCGTGTATTCCCTGTCCAGTGGATAGGTGGTTCCCGCCAGAGCGCCTGAACCTAAGGGACAGTAATTCATGCGCTCATAAATATCATGAAGCCTGGAGCGGTCCCTGGAAAACATCTCGAAGTATGCCCCCATGTGGTGGGCCAGGGTGATGGGCTGGGCCTTCTGAAGATGTGTGAAGCCGGGCATGAAGGTGTCCACATGTTCCTCCATGATCACCAGCAGTTCCTCCAGCAGGCCTTTCAACAGGTTCTGTAACTCCTGCACCTCATCCCTGGTGTAGAGCTTCATGTCCAGGGCCACCTGGTCATTGCGGCTGCGGCCTGTGTGGAGGCGTTTGCCCGCCTCCCCGATGCGCTCGGTGAGTGTCCCCTCCACAAATGAGTGGATATCCTCATATCCGGAATCGGTGGATATAGCCAGCGCACCGCTGTCGAGATCCGACAAAATGCTTTCCAATCCGCGGATAATATCATCTCTGTCCTGACCGGTCAGAATCCCCTGTTTAGCCAGCATTTTCACATGGGCTATACTGCCCCGGATGTCCTGTCTGTAGAACTTCTGGTCAAATGACAGGGATTCATTAAAGTTGTGCACCAGCTGGTCGGTCTCCTTCGTAAAACGTCCGCCCCATAATTTCATGGCTTCACTCTCCTATTCTTCTCTTCTTTTCTTACGGTTCATTGTCACATACACAATACCCGATATTCCTGCAAAGGCAGCGCTTCCCATGGTAATCAGCGCTCCGGTCCGAAGGCCCTGGGGTTCGTAGGTCAGAACCACTGTGTGGGCGCCCGCCGCCAGATCCACGCCGATAAAGGTATCAAACAGCTTCCTCGGCGTCACCGGGTTGCCGTCCACCTTGACGCTCCACCCCTTGTCATAGGGGATGCTGGTGTACATCACACCAGGCGCATCGGCCGCAATATTGCCCTCAATCTCCGTATCCGTCCAACGGGTCACGGTCATTGGGTGCCGGTTCAGACGGTCTGTAACTTCCTTCAGCCCCTCTGTGCTGAACCGCCACACTTCAGCCTGAAGCTGCATATTGCTGTCATCCTTGGCTTCCAGTGTCACTATCTCGCCTGCGGGGCAGATTCCCAGCTCCATCAGATAGCCTCGGTCCAGGTTGTCAAAATTCTTCGTCTCTGTTCCAATCACCGCAGTGACTTCCTTGGTCTTGCGGTTTGTCACGTAGACATAATACAGCCCGGTCTCCTCCGGTGTGAAGGTCAGCTTACTTCCGGAAGGCACCGTATCACAGGGGACCAGAACTGGCGCTGCATCCAGCACTTTGCTCAGATCGTTCTGGACAGTGGCCGGGTTGCCGGAATCCAGTATCCAGTTGCTCTCCACATCCTCCGGCAGCATAAAGGCCACAGGCAGAGTATAGAGATTCTCATACAGCCAGGTATCGCCTCTTCGGCCTGTAAAGCTCACCAGATCGCTGTTGGTGCGCTCACTGCCGTACAGCCCGTACCTCACAGAGAGAAGGCTGTCCACAAGGGGCGTGCTTCCCGTTATGCTGTAGGCGTTGGTGGAACTCTCGCAGCCCATGCGGCGGAAGAAGTCCGAAAGGGAGGCATCCGCAGTGGAGGAAAACAGGGATACAGACGGAAAGTTCATCCACGCGCCGTCATTTTTCGTCTTTCGCTCCACCTTCTCCACACGGTAGAAGGTCTCCGGGTGAATCTCCTTCATCAGAGCCAGCACATCCTTGTTGTCCTTGGTGTAGGCCGTTCTGCTGGTGGTGGGCACGCTGGTCACCGTGGTATTGACCGCGGCCTCAATGGCTACCACAGCCAGCGCCGCCAGGATAATCAGGTCAGTGCCGCGTTTCCGGTTCTGATACAGGTAAATCAGGCCCGCATATAAGGCCAGGAACAGCAGCGCCACATAAAATATGGAAAAATGGAACTGCTCGGAATTATTCACCAGCTTTTCCGCCAGGATCACAAATGCTGCTGATCCCCAGAATGCAATCGCCACATGTTTCCATGGAGTCACGCCCAGGTACATATACGCCCGGTAACAGATCACAAGCATCAGCGCAATGTAGATGAAGGACTGCCGGCAGGGCAGACTGTTGGGATAGTGGAATCCATGCCAGATAAAGTTCAGCATATTGGTGGAAAAACTGGCATAAAACAGCACCAGCAGCACGCAGTATACCGCCTTCTCGCGGACAGGAATCTTCCTGTTTGCCAGGTACAGCAGGAAAAAGAGGAACACTGCCACGCCGCAGTAAATGTTGGGCCAATGGTCCAATCCAATCTCCGTGCCCACATTTCCAATATGCCTCGCCAGCATATCAAATATGGAAAAATAGGTACTCAGGCTCTTGGGGAAGTCAAAATTCCCGGATGCCGTGGCCTGCAGCGCATAAATCTCAGGCAGCAGAACCACCGCCGTCAGGCCCCCTGCCACCAGGGAAAACACTGCAAAGCGCAGACACGCCCCGAAGAAGGCTCCAATGCCCTTGGGCGGATATATCACCAGCAGCGCCGCAAAATACATCACCATGAAAATACAGATCATGATGGAAATGTAATAGTTGGACAGGATGGACGCGCCCAAGGCAAAGCAGTACAGGAATGGCTTCTTCTCCCGCACCAGCTGTTCCAGCCCCAGCATAATCAGCGGGAACAGGATAATGCAGTCCAGCCACATGATATTCCAGCTGTAGGCAGCCATATACCCGGACAACGCGTAAAAGATTCCGAAGAATCCCACGCCGAAGTCCTGGGTCTTACAATGTCTGCGGAGATACCAGGCAAAACTGAGCCCCGCAAGGCCGATCTTTAAGACAATGCCATAGCTCATGAATTCGATAATGTAATTCTTGGGGCACAGTATCAGCAGCCAGTTTAGGGGACTGGCCAGATAGTAGGCATACAGCGCCGAGAAATTGACGCCCATTCCGATATCCCAGCTGTAGAGCAGGCTGCCGCCCTGGGTCAGCTTGTGCTGGAATTCTGAAAAGAAGGGCGCATACTGATGGTACATATCCGTGCGCAGAAAGCTCTCCTCGCCGAAGGGGAAGATTCCCCGCTGGGCAAAAATGATAATCATCACAATCACCGGCACAAAGAACGCTGCCACCAGCCCGTCGGAGGGCTTTAACAGGCGGAGGGGAGGCTGTGCCTGGGCAGATGAAGCGCTTGGGCGGCGTGGAGTCCGTGGGCGGCTATCCCCGGAGCGCTGTAATTCAGCTTCTCCCGTACGCTGCAGCCCGGCAGGTTCCTGGAAATCATCGGCATAGCTGTCCTCATAGCCATCCTCATATTCCTCACCGTTTTCCTCTTCATACGGTTCTGCATACTCCGCAGCCTGAGAATCCTGCAGGTCCTGGCCATCTCCGCCGGCCGGACTATTGTCATTGTATTCATATTCTTCGTAATTCTGATTCTGCCCATCCTCATAGTCCTCATCCAGCCATTGGATGGGATCAGGGATCAGGGGCTGGGATTCCGGCCTGGGGTTGGGACCTGGCATGGGGGCGCAGCCCGGCCTAAGTTCATGGCCAGGCCTGGTTCTGCGGCCCGCGCCGGGAACCGCCCCCTCGCCCTGTTGTTCGTCCGTCTCCGGACGTTCTGTTTGTCTATTCTGCATTTTCTCTCCAGTCAAATCTTTATCGCTGCCCTGTGGACGCCTGTCAGGCTGGACAATATTTAAAATCTCATCCAGCTCCCGCTCCACCCGCTCAACTTCATCCCGATCCATGGCAGTTTCACCTTTCTTCACTGGTTGTTTTCTTAAAGATCCACAGCTTGCTGAATACATAGTTCAGGACAAGGTTCACTGCTGAAACTGCTCCCTTGCAGAGCATCTCAAACAGAAAACTCCTGCCTCCGCCCAGCCAGACCAGCCCGACCATCATAGCCCAGGTAAGAACCCCCGAAAATGCACGGGCTGCCACAAATGTTCCCACCTCACGGGTCAGATACACCGGTCTGAAATTAAAGTTCCTAAACACGATCAGCTTATTCACCACATAGGCAAACAGTACGGCCGCTGCCCATGAAAGGGCCTGGGCCAGCGCCACATCCGCATTGGCCCTGCGCAGCGCAGCGTAGGTCAAAAAGTCCACCAGCGTTGTCAGCACACCGCAGATCACATAACTGACCGTCTCGTAATTAAAGCATTTATCCCATATTCTACGTATCATTTTACACCTGAAATTCCTGTTTATTTTTTGCACATATCGCTACTATTGTAGTATAGCATTTGAAAAAAGTAAAGAAAAAACGCCTTTAACGGCGCTTTTTAGTTGCGATTCGCAAATACTATCCCATGAGTCGTTTTTTATGAATGATAAGGGCGGCTAAGGTACAAAGTCCGGGTCCAGGAAATCGGCGGCCCCCTCAGAATAATGCAGCTGCCCGTCCTCTGTGATAAAGATTCCGTAGACTCCATCCATGGAATCCAGCAGCGCTGTCCCCTTATCCAGCCCCAGTGCAAAGCAGGTGGTGCTCAGTCCGTCGCCGTCCACCGACTCCCTGGAGATGATGGAAACCTGCACCAGGCCATTCTCATAGGGATATCCGGTTCTGGGGTTCAAAATATGGTGGTAGTTCACCCCGTCTTTCACAAAATGCCGCTCATACACGCCAGAGGACACCACAGACATGTCCCGGATATTCAGAGCTGCCACCGGCTCCGAGCGGTCTGCAAAGGGACGCTGCAGCCCGATCTTAAAGGGCTGGCCATCGGGCCGCTCCCCCAGGCACAGCACATTCCCGCCCAGATTGATCACCGCGCTGGTAACACCGTTCTCCTGCAAATACTCCTTCATGCGGTCCGCGATAAAGCCCTTGGCAATGGCTCCCAGGTCCACCCGCACATCATCCCGGGTAAACTCCACCTGGTTCCCATCCACTTTAACCGCCTGATAATCCACCTTATCCACATCCGCCCGTATCTTATCCGCATCTGGAACCTGCGGATCAGCTGCCTTGAAATCCCACAGGGAGGTCAACGGCTCCACCGTGATGTCAAAAGCCCCCTCCGACATCCGGCAGTATTCCAGCCCCCGGGCGATGACCCTGGCTGTGACCGGAGATACCTCCATATGCTCTGTTCCCGGCTTCCTGTTATTGATAGCGCTGATCTCGCTGGTGTCAATGGTTTTGCTCAGCAGCTGCTCATACTGCCTGCACAGATCCATACTGCCCTGAAGCACGTCCTTTGTCTTTTGGGGAAATATATGCTTGCTGCCGTACACAGTCACCGTCACATATGTGTCCAGCAGAAAAGACGACTGGCTCACAGGCTGCCCTCCCATCTGGGCACAGCCTGTCAAACCAGCCGTACAAATCATCAACATTATCATCCACAATCCAGCCATGCGGCCATATCTGCTCATTCTCTTCATGTGAACATTCTAGCACCGGCATTTCCAAAAGTCAAGGCAGGTCCCCGGTCTGCCTCGATTCCCTGCCTCGATTCCCTACCTTGTCTCCGTCAGGAATTCCTCCTCCAGCGCGCTCTGGAGCCGTCCGAGAAGCTGAGCCGCCCTGCCTCCCACGGGCCTGCCGTCTACCTCACAGGCCGACAGGCAGAATTTACTGGAGGAGCTGACCAGCACCTCGTCGGCATCCATCAGCTCCGCCAGGGTAAAGGGCCGCTCATCCACCGGAATCCCCAGGTTCTCGCACATGCGGATAATGTGGGCCCTGGCAATGCCGGGCAGAATCAGATTATCAAGGGGCGCAGTGATCAGCGTACCGCCCTTTATAATGTGGCAGTTGCTGTGGGCACACTCCGTCACCCTGTCTCCCCGGTGGAACACCACCTCCTGACAGCCTGCCTCCAGGGCCTGCTGCGAGGCCATAACACTGGGAATCAGGTTCAAGGTCTTGATGTTGCAGTGGAAGAAACGGGTGTCCTCCAGGGTGATCAGGCGGATCTTCTCCGCCAGCTGTGGCGCCGGCGCCGGCTTAATCATCACCCACAGATTGCCCGGCCCGTCGGTGAACTCGTGGGCCCGCATACCTGTTCCCCTGGTCACCTGGTAATATACAAACAGATCCCCTGAATCCAGCTTTTTCACCAGATCACAGATCAGCTGCTTAAACTCTGCCTTGTTACAGGGCAGCTGAATCTTCAGCAGGCCTGCATTTCTGAAAAACCGGTCTATGTGTTCGTCGATGGCGAATATCCTGTAGTTGCGGCACGGACCCGCATCGTACACCCCATCCCCAAAATAGCATACCCGGTCATTCATGGGGATCATCATTTTATCAGCTTCATCGAACCTTCCATTATAATATCCAAGTGTCTTCATCCTATTTCTCCTTAAGCATCTGTTTAGTCCTTAACTTCCCCGGTGATAGCGGAAAGGGTATTCTTGATTTCCTTCAGCACAAAATGTGTCCTGGTGGCTGATACGCCCGGCGTACTTTTAATGGTTCGGTGAATCCTCTCCAGCTCATCCGAGGAGGCGCAGGATATCTTCAGCACAAAGTCATAGTCCCCGGTCAGATAATAGCAGTCCAGGATATTGGGATGCTGCATGATCACTTCTATAAAGTCGTCATGATATCTGGGATGTTCCAGGCTGATCTCCATCAGCGCCGTCACATCATTCCCCATGGTCTTGGCATCCACCACCACAGTGTAGCCCTTGATCAGCCCTGATTCTTCCATTTTCTTGATCCGGTCCAGCACAGCTGACACCGACAGATGGATCTTCTTGCCTATCTCCGATGCAGTTTCACGCCCGTTATCCTTTAAAATCTGTAGGATTTTGTAGTCCATGTTATCCATAAAACTTCCTCGCTTCGTTGTCCTTTTCTTGTCAATATTCACAGCCAGTGCTACGGTGCGAAACGGCATCTTTTTGCCGTTTCTGTGCATCGCGCAGCGTGTTGCTGTTCGCAGGACTGCGCTTTTGGGCAGGACTGTGAATAGTAACCTTTTCTTTTGTCAGTGAATGTATTATAATTGGAACAGTTGTTTACAAATGCTTACCACTCCCCTGAACGCAGTGACGGGGACTTTCCTAATTATATCACACTTTTTTCGGGAGTTACACTATGAATCTATCTTATTTAAAATATGCAGTTGAGGTGGAGAAAACCGGCTCCATCACAAAGGCGGCCCAGAATTTCTATATGAACCAGCCGCATTTGAGCAAAATCATCCGGGAATTGGAGCGGGATCTGGGAAGTCCCATCTTCGACCGCACCAGCCGCGGCATGGTTCCCACCAAACGCGGAGAAGAATTCCTGCGCTATGCCAAGGCCATCATGGTACAGGAGGAGCAGATCGAGGCCCTCTGCCAGGCGGACGGGGAGCGCTCGCTGAACATCAGCATCTCCGTCCCCCGTGCCACCTATATCTCCTATGTATTCTCCTCCTATATGAGAGAACTGGCGGACTGCCCTGCTATGAAGGTCAATTATCTGGAGACAAACTCCAGGGATACCATCCGAGGTGTTTCCTCCAAGTCATTTGACTTGGGCATCATCCGCTGCCAGTCCCTCTATGCCCCCTATTATCAGAAAATGCTTCAGGATGAGAATCTGGAAAGCCAGGAGCTCTGGGAGTTTTCCTGCAATCTGCTGATGTCAGAGAACCACCCTTTGGCCGGCAAGGAACAGCTGACTTACCTGGACCTGACGGATTACATTGAGCTGGTCCAGGGAGATATCCAGACCCCCTCCTTTACCTTTGAGACCGAGGGCTCCCCCTCCATGGTAGGCAAGTCCAGGAAATCCATCTCCATCTACGACAGGGGCAGCCAGTTCGAGCTGCTTCAGCAGCTTCCCCAGTCTTACATGTGGATCTCGCCGGTGCCCAGCCAGACTGCCGCCGCCTTAGGGCTGGTACAGCGG
>OKVW01000517.1_pt1 | contig 22251 bp, 20 predicted proteins | sample 1606991 | NCBI WGS metagenome assembly OKVW01 (sample SAMN03281021, study PRJEB24777) | human gut metagenome | isolation source: fecal sample PR177 from 1 month old male Malay infant, vaginal delivered...
GTTTATTGTCAAAGCGATCTGCAGCAGAATTGACCTGATGCTGGTCATCCTGTTCTCCGGCGGCGCGTTTGACATGATCAGCAAGTCCGGCTCCCTGCACTCCGCAGTTGCCAGGGTTGCCAAGGTGTTTCAGAACCGCCTGTACATTTTCATTCCCATTATGACCACCATCTTTGCTCTGATCTGCACCACCCAGGGCGTAAACCAGTTCATCGCCTTCGCGCCGGTTGTGGTTATGATCACCCTGGCCATGGGACTGGACTCCATTACGGGCGCGGCCATTATCCTGTTAGGCGGCGCGGTAGGATTCTCCACAGGAACCTTAAATCCAAGCACCACGGTTGTGGCCCAGGAGATTGCGGAGCTGCCCACATTTTCCGGCATCGGATACCGTGCGGTCTGTTTCGTGGTATTCCTGATTATCACCAACATTTACCTGGTGCGCTACGCCATGAAGATCCGCAAGGACCCCACCGTCAGCCCCATGTATGAGTTTGACAGCCAGAATGAACAGAAGGAACTGGACATCAACTCCTTCGGCGATATGACCGGCAGAAAGACCCTGATTATCCTGGCTCTGGTAGCTGCCCTTGTGAGTATGGTTGTGGGCAGCGTGAAGTTCGACTGGGGCATGGAAGAGCTGGCAGCCGTGTTCATCGGCCTGGCGGTTGTAGTGGGCTTCATCGACGGCAAATCCCCGTCCGACATGTCCAAGATCTTCGTGGACGGCTGTAAGAAAATGCTGACCGCGGCCATCATCATCGGTCTTGCCACCACCATCGCAAACGTGATGAAAGAGGGAAATATTGTGGACACGGTAGTGTATGCCCTTGCAGGCATGCTGTCCCACACGCCCAAGATCCTGCTGGCTCCCTCCATGTACATAGCCAACACCCTGATTAACTTCGTGGTTGTATCAGGAAGCGGCCAGGCCGCGGCCATCATGCCCATCATGGTCCCCGTGTCCGATCTGCTGGGCGTTACCAGGCAGACCAGTGTGCTGGCCTTCAACTTCGGCGATGGCTTCTGCAACTACATCCTGCCTCATTCCACCGCTTTGATGGGCATCATCAGCGCCGTGAATATTCCATATGACCGCTGGATGAAGTTCATGTGGAAACTGTTCATAATCTGGGCTTTGACATCCTGCGTCATGATCGGGATCGCCCAGGCAATCAACTTTGGCCCCATGTAATCCAGTTTGCGGAGGTATATATGAAAGAAGCGTTATTTCAGAAAATAGAAGATCAGAAAACAACCCTCTGGGAGATGGCGGATTTTATCTTCGACCATCCCGAGTATGAGGGGGAGGAGTACCAGGCAGCCGAACTGCTGACGGGATATCTGGAAAAAAATGGGTTTGCCGTGGAGCGCGGTGTGGGAGGATATGAGACAGCCTTCCGCGCGGTGTTCCAGAACGGAACCGGCGGCCCCACAGTGGGCATCCTGTGCGAGTACGACGCCCTCAGAGGCCTGGGACACGCCTGCGGCCACCACATGCAGGGACCTGCCTGCCTGGGCGCGGCTGTGGCTTTAAAGGAGACTTGCGGCGAGGCGCCCTTCACCCTGGTGGTGTATGGGACTCCCGCGGAGGAGACGCTGGGCTCCAAGTGCGATATGGTGAACAGGGGCTGTTTCAAGGAGCTGGACACTGCATTTATGATGCACGGCTCCCCCACCACCTGCACGGATGTGAAATGCCTGGCAGACCAGTCCTTTATCGTGACCTTCCATGGCAAGGGCGCACATGCGGCCCTGGCCCCGGAGAAGGGCAAGAGCGCCTTTGACGCACTGCTGGTGGCATTTAACGGCATCGAATTCCTGCGGGAGCACGTGCCGGACGATACCAGAATGCATTACACGGTCACAGAACTTCCCGGCCCGGCCAACGTTGTGCCTGCAAAGGCAGTGGGGAAATTCTCCCTGCGCTCCTTCTCCAAGAACAACCTGGAACAGGTGGTGAGCCGTTTCTATGATATTGTAAAAGGCGCTGCGCTGATCGCGGGCGTGGACTATGAGATTGAGAAAAAGCACAATTTCTTCAACAAGATACCGGTGATGAAGCTCAATGAGCTGCTGATGGAGAACGCCGGACTGGCGGGCGCGCCGCGGCTGTCGCCGCCCAGGGAGCGCACCGGCTCCACGGATTTCGGCAATGTGATGTACGAGATCCCCGGCTCCTGTATCCGCGTGGCATTTGTACCGGAAGGAACCGCCTCCCATACCCAGGAATTCAGGGATGCGGGCAAGACGGAGGCCGCTTACAATTGTATTCTCTACGGCGCCAAGGCCATTGCGGGCGCGTCCTGGGACCTGATCCACACACCGGGTCTGGTGGAGGAAGTAAAACAGGAATTTGCAGAAAATCAGAAAAAATTCAAATAGTACCAGCTCTAAGATCCCCGGTCCGGCCGCAGAAACATGCGGCGGGCCGGGGATCTTTTTACGGGGATCTTTTGCCAAATATTCCAGTGTACATAAAAAATAAGTTATGCTATACTAAAAAGAAGACTGCCCTGTGACCAACCGGGTGAGAAAACGGCAACAAGGAGGCCATAGCGCAATGCTGGGACTGAATGAAATACTAGGACATGAACAGATCAAAGAACATTTCTATAATGCCATTTTGACGGGGAATATATCCCACGCTTATATATTGACCGGGGAGGCAGGAATGGGGCGCAAGTCCCTGGCCGGGGCATTTGCCCTGTCCCTGCTGTGTGAGAACAGCCAGGCAGACCCCTGCAGGCAGTGCCATGCATGCAAGCAGGTATTGTCCGGGAACCATCCGGATCTGATTCGTGTGACCCACGAGAAACCAGGCAGCATCGGCGTGGACGATGTCCGGCACCAGATCAATGACACCATCCAGGTCCGGCCCTACAGCAGCAGCCACAAGATCTATATTGTGGACGAGGCTGAGAAGATGACGGTCCAGGCCCAGAACGCGCTGCTTAAGACCATAGAGGAGCCGCCTTCCTACGCGGTGATCCTGCTGCTGACCACCAATGCAGATGCATTTCTCCCCACCATCCTGTCCAGGTGCGTGCAGCTGAAGCTGAAGCCGCTGCCGGACGCTGCGGTGAAGGAGTATCTGACCGGAACCATGGAGGTCTCCCAGCCCCAGGCGGAGATCTACGCCGCGTTTGCCAGGGGCAACCTGGGTAAAGCCATCCATCTAGCCAGCTCTGAGGACTTCAAACTGATGTACAGCGAGATCCTGGGGATGCTGAAGAATCTGAAAAAATCAGATATTTCCCAGCTTTTGGAATATATCCGCAGTATGAAGGACCATAATCTGAATGTGTACGACTGTCTGGACTTTATGCAGATGTGGTACAGGGATGTGCTGATGTACAAGACAACCAAGGATATCAACCTGCTGATCTTTAAGGATGAGTTCTCCAACATCAATTCCATGAGCACGGTCAGCGGATATGACGGCCTGGAGCGGATTCTCACAGCCATTGACAAGGCGCGGATCCGTTTGGACGCCAACGTGAACATGGAGCTGGCCATGGAGCTTATGCTGCTGACCATGAAGGAGAACTGACAGCAGATCAGTGCAATCAATAGAACGGACAGCAGATCAGTGTAATCAATATGTGATGGATAGATGGGCCGGTGTCAATAAAAGGCCCGCAGAAGAAGGAGATTGTAAATGATAACAGTAATCGGAGTACGTTTCCGCACAGCGGGAAAAATATATTATTTTGATCCGGCGGGCCGCAGTATCAAGATTGGGGACCGCGTGATCGTGGAGACAGCCAGGGGAATCGAGTACGGATATGTGGTGCTGGGCAACCGCCAGGTGGAGGACGACAAGGTGGTTCTGCCCCTGAAACCGGTGATCCGCATGGCCACCAATGAGGACGAGTCCGCTGAGAAGCGCAATAAAGATAAAGAAAAAGAGGCCTTCAGAATCTGCCAGGAGAAGATCAAAAAGCACAACCTGGAGATGAAGCTGATTGACGCAGAATATACATTTGACAACAACAAGGTGCTGTTTTACTTTACAGCGGACGGCAGAATCGACTTCAGGGAGCTGGTGAAGGACCTGGCCAGCGTCTTTAAGACCAGAATCGAGCTGCGCCAGGTGGGTGTCCGGGACGAGACTAAGATCATGGGAGGCATCGGCATCTGCGGAAGAACCCTGTGCTGCCACTCCTACTTATCGGAATTCATCCCCGTGTCCATCAAGATGGCCAAAGAGCAGAACCTGTCCCTGAACCCCACCAAGATATCCGGCGTCTGCGGCCGCCTGATGTGCTGCCTGAAGAATGAGGAGGAGACATACGAGGTTCTCAACAGCAAGCTGCCTAATACTGGAGACTATGTGACCACGGCAGACGGCTTAAAGGGCGAGGTGCACAGTGTCAGCGTGCTGCGCCAGATGGTAAAGGTAATCGTGACAGTGGACAAGGACGAGAAGGAGATCCGCGAGTACAAGGTGGAGCAGCTGAAGTTCAAGCCCAGGAAGAAGAAGGGCAAGGACAATAAGGACAAGGGGCATTCAGAGGCAGAGCTAAAGAAGCTGGAAGCCCTGGAGAAAAAGGAAGGAAAGTCAAAGCTGGATGACAACTGATCATGAGCCCTGCCACACATGGAGAGAGGAAGGCCCGGTCCGCCTGAGGGACGATGAGCGCATCGATGATCTGCAGCGGAACGGTTACGGTGTGATCCAGCGGAAGGGCGCGTTCTGTTTTGGCATGGATGCAGTGCTGCTGTCCGGCTTCGCCTCTGTGAAGCCCGGGGAGACGGCTCTGGATCTGGGAACCGGCACAGGGATTATTCCCATCCTGCTGGAAGCCAAGACAGAGGGCCGGCATTTTACAGGGCTGGAGATCCAGGAGGAGTCGGCGGACATGGCCCGCCGCAGTGTGGCATACAACCATCTGCAGGACAAGGTGGAGATTGTAACCGGAGATATCAAGGAGGCCGGCAGCCTGTTCCCGCTGGCTTCTTTTGATGTGGTCACCAGCAATCCGCCCTATATGAACCAGTCCCATGGTCTGAAGAACCCAGGGGATGCCAAGGCCATCGCCCGCCACGAGGTGCTGTGCACCCTGGAGGACGTGATAGGCCAGGGCGCCAGGCTGCTGCGCCCGGGGGGCCGTTTCTACATGGTCCACAGGCCGCGGCGCCTGGTGGAGATTATCGAAACCTTCACCCGCCACCACCTGGAACCCAAGCGGATGAAGTATGTGCACCCCTACATTGACCGCGAAGCCAATATGGTGCTGATCGAGGCGGTCAGAGGCGGCGGAGCCCTCATGCAGGTGGAGGCCCCCATCATTGTATTTGACCGGAACGGCTCCTACTCCCAGGAGATCAGAACCACCTACGGATACTAAAAAGGAGAACATCATGGCAGGAAAGCTGTATTTATGCGCCACTCCCATCGGGAACCTGGAAGACATTACCTACCGGGTCTTAAGAACCCTGAAAGAAGTTGATCTGATAGCAGCTGAGGACACGCGCCACAGCATCAAGCTTCTGAATCATTTTGAGATTAAAACCCCCATGACCAGCTACCATGAATATAATAAGGTAGAGAAAGCCCGCTACCTGGTAGAACAGATGGCCTCCGGCGTCCAGCTGGCCCTTATAACCGATGCCGGGACACCCGGAATCTCCGACCCGGGCGAGGAGCTGGTGCGCCAGTGCTATGAGGCTGGAATCGAGGTCACATCCCTCCCTGGTCCCGCGGCCTGCATCACCGCCCTGACCCTCTCAGGCCTGTCTACCCGGCGCTTCTGCTTCGAAGCCTTTCTTCCCGCTGAGAAGAGCGATAAAAAAGAGCGCCTCAGAATCCTGGAAGAACTAAAACGCGAGACCCGCACCATCATCATCTACGAGGCCCCCCACCATCTGGTAAAGACTCTGAAGGACCTCCACCAGGCCCTGGGCAACCGCTCCATCACCATCTGCCGCGAGCTTACCAAAAAACATGAGACAGCCTTCTTAACCACCTTCGAGGACGCCTTAACCACCTACGAAACCCAGGACCCCCGAGGCGAATGCGTCATCATAATCGAAGGCCGCACCGTCCAGGACCTGAAAGAAGAGCAGATCCGCCAGTGGGAGCAGATGACACTACAGGAGCATCTAGATCACTATATGGGTAAAGGTCTAGAAAAGAAAGAAGCCATGAAAGCGGTAGCCAAAGACCGCGGCCTCACCAAACGCGACATCTACCAAGCCACCCTAAAATAAAGCCCTTTTTCATTCCATCACCATATTCCTGCGAACCCAGCGTCGATAGGGGCAGGTGTTTCATGAGGGTCATTGAAACCGCCGGCACTTAGGCGGCGTCCTTTGCCGCCTTAGTACCGCTGCGCTTTCACCTAAGCGCGAGCGGGCCCTCATGAAGCACCTGCCCCTATCGACGCGTACCCTTCACGAATCCAATCCCCAATCCCACAACAGGCCTGCTGCCATCCCTTCTATAATAGATACCCAATTATCATCTACTATAGAAGCCATGGCAGCAGGCCTGTATTCTCTTTACTCTGACACGGTAAGACCTGCCAGCTTTGCCAGTTGCAAAACAGATGCCTTAGAAACCTTCTTTCCTTCGAAATCGATCAGATCTTCGGTACTGCCTGTGAAAATGTCGGCGGATTCAGCTTTCTTCAGGATAATGCAGTCGTCCTGTACGGTTATTTCCAAACCGTCCTTAACATCCAGGTTCAGACTTCTGCGAAGTTCAATGGGAAGCGTGATTCTGCCGAGTTCGTCCAGTTTACGGACAACGCCAGTCGTTTTCATTTTTTACCCCCTTGTAAAAAATTTACTCCCTTGCAATTATAAAGTTAGCAGATTTACCAATAAAAGTCAATATGTCAGCGTGTCGAACCTGTTAAAAATTGGTAAAAAGTATCAGAAACTTGCATTTATTTGCCGAAACTTAGGATTTGTAAACACTTACATTGGAAATAGCTGTTTGATGCAGATTTTGTCGATGAAATCTTAAAGCCCAGGGTATAAAACCCGGAAAATAATCTTGACAAATGAATGTGTTTCCTGTAGTATTACTTTGATGTTCAAAGTATTTGAAGGTTAAAGCATTGTTCCACAAAATACGGTAGGGATTCGGATGGGAAAAAGAATGACAACTAGGATCGTAGGAACCGGTTCGTATGTGCCGGAACAGATAGTAACCAATAATGACCTGGCAAAAATCGTGGAGACCAATGACGAGTGGATCCGCAGCAGGACAGGAATCGGCGAGCGCTGTATCGCCACCACGGAGAGCAATTCCCACATGGCGGCAGTGGCGGCCAGACGTGCGCTGGACCAGGCGGGAGTTAAGCCTGAGGAAGTGGATCTGATTCTGCTGGCAACCTCCTCACCGGATTACTGCTTCCCCAATGGAGCCTGCGAGGTACAGGGTGAGATCGGGGCGGTGAATGCCGCCGGATATGATATCAGTGCAGCCTGCACCGGGTTTGTGTACGCGCTGAACACGGCCCACGCATTTATCAGCGCCGGCATTTACCGGACCGCACTGGTGATCGGGTCCGATGTGCTCAGCAAGCTGATCGACTGGACGGACCGCGGAACCTGCGTGCTCTTTGGTGACGGAGCCGGAGCGGCGGTGGTACAGGCGGCTGAGACGGGCATTACGGGAATTAAGATGTGTTCCGATGGAACCAAGGGGAGTGTACTTACCTGCGGCGCAAGGACCAACGGCAATTTCCTGATTGATAAGAAGCCGGAGCTGGGCTACATGACCATGGACGGCCAGGAAGTATTTAAGTTCGCAGTGAAGAAGGTGCCGGAGATCATCCGGCAGATTCTGGAAGATAATCATACAGATATAGAAGAAATCCGCTATTTCGTTCTCCATCAGGCCAATATCAGGATCATTGATTCCGTGGCTAAACGCCTGAAGGTGAGCACAGACCGCTTCCCCAACAACATGGAGCACTATGGTAATACCTCCGGAGGATCGATTCCAATCCTGCTGGATGAGATGAACCGGAACGGATTGTTACAGCCCGGAGATAAAATAATTCTCTCAGGCTTCGGTGCGGGGTTGACATGGGGCGCAACTCTGTTAGAATGGTAGAGCATAATCATTTAAAAACTTATAAAATCATGTAAAAGGAGATCGAACATTATGTTGGAGAAAATGAAGGAAATTATTGCAGAGCAGTTAAGTGTTGACGCAGAGACCGTTACAGAGGCTTCCTCTTTTAAGGAAGATCTGGGCGCTGATTCCCTGGACCTGTTTGAGCTGGTGATGGCTCTGGAGGACGAGTATTCCGTTGAGATCCCGGCAGAGGATCTGGAGCAGCTGACCACTGTTGGCCAGGTAATGGATTACTTAAAAGCAAAGGGCGTTGAAGCTTAATAGTGCATAAGAGTGAGACGGCGTGTGGCGAGCACGCTGTTTCCTTTAGCTGGCGATGTTACCGCAGGAATGTGGGACTGGAGGAAACGATATGAAGACAAGAATTACTGAAATGTTAGGAATTGAATATCCGATTATTCAGGGCGGCATGGCCTGGGTAGCAGAACATAATCTGGCTGCGGCTGTATCAGAGGCGGGCGGCCTGGGACTGATCGGCGGCGCCAACGCGCCGGGCGAGGTGGTGCGCGATGAGATCCGCAAGGCCAGAGCGCTGACTGACAAGACCTTCGGCGTCAATGTGATGCTGCTGAGCCCCCACGCAGAAGATGTGGCCAAAGTGGTGGTGGAAGAGGGCATTAAGGTGGTGACCACCGGCGCGGGCAACCCCGAGAAATACATGGATATGTGGAAGGCAGCCGGTATCAAGGTGATTCCAGTGGTAGCCAGCGTGGCCCTGGCCCGCCGTATGGAGAAGTATGGCGCGGATGCAGTGGTGGCAGAGGGCATGGAGTCCGGTGGACATATCGGCGAGCAGACCACCATGAGCCTGGTTCCCCAGGTGGCGGACGCAGTGTCCATTCCGGTGATCGCAGCAGGCGGTATCGGGGACGGCAGAGGCATCGCGGCGGCATTTATGCTGGGCGCAGAGGCGGTCCAGATGGGAACCCGCTTCGTGGTAGCCAGGGAGTCTATTGTACATCCCAATTACAAACAGCGCCTGATCAAGGCCAAGGATATTGATACCGCGGTGACCGGCCGGAGCCATGGACATCCTGTCCGCTGCCTGAGGAACCAGATGACCAGGGAGTATGTGAAGCTGGAGCAGGAAGGAAAGACCTTCGAGGAGCTGGAATACCTGACGCTGGGAGCTCTGCGCAATGCAGTGATGGAAGGCGATGTGATGAACGGCACTGTAATGGCCGGACAGATTGCAGGTATGGTCAGCAAGGAGCAGACCTGTAAGGAAATGATTGAGGAAATGATGGCAGAGGCTTCTAAGCTAATGCATCTGTCATAACAGGTATAACAAGGTATAACATAAGAAGCCACCAAAAACAAGCCGCTGCACTGAGCCGGTGGAAGATCCCGCTGAGTGCCGGTGATATGTATGGGTATGGCACCGGAGCGTCTGAGCGCAGGCGCCGGGTGTGCATAACAAAAGGAGTATAGCATGAGCAGGATTGCATTTATTTTCCCGGGACAGGGAGCACAGAGCTGTGGTATGGGCAAGGATTTCTATGAGCAGTCGGAGACGGCCAGACAGGTGTTTGATAAGGCGTCGGAGCTTTTAGGATTTTCCATGACAGAGCTGTGTTTCACTGAGAACGACCGGCTGGATATCACGGAGTACACACAGGCCGCCATGGTGACCACCAGTATCGCCATGATGAAGGTCCTGGAAGAAAAGGGCGTGACGCCGGATGTGACGGCGGGCTTAAGCCTGGGAGAATACTGCGCTCTGGCCGCAGCGGGTGTGATGAGCGAGGAAGACGCCATCACCACAGTGCGCCAGAGGGGAATCCTCATGCAGCAGGCCGTTCCCGCAGGGGAAGGCGCCATGGCGGCCATTCTGGCCCTGGACGCCCAGGCTATTGAAGAAGTGACAGACAAGATCGAGGGCGTGTGGATCGCCAACTACAACTGTCCCGGACAGATTGTAATATCAGGTAAAAAGGCCGCTGTGGAAGAGGCCTGTGAGAAGTTAAAGGAAGCAGGAGCAAAACGCACCGTGATGCTCAATGTCAGCGGACCCTTCCACTCCGGCATGCTGGTTGAGGCCGGCAGAAAGCTGGGAGAGGTGCTTAAGACAGTTCAGATCAATGATCCGAAGATTCCCTACGTGGCCAATGTGAATGCCTCCTATGTGGGCAGCGCGGACCAGGTAAAGGATCTATTGGAGCGCCAGGTGTCCTCCTCCGTGCGCTGGCAGCAGAGCGTGGAGGCCATGATCAATGACGGCGTGGACACATTTATTGAAATCGGACCGGGTAAAACCCTGGCCGGATTTATGAAGAAGATTAACAGGGGCGTAAAAACCCTGAATATAGAGAAGTTTGAGGACGTGGACAAGACAGTGGAAGCGCTTCAGCAATAGGTTGTGTAAGCAGACAGGAAAGGGGACAGGATTATGTTGGATGGCAGGATTGCATTGGTGACAGGAGCCAGCCGTGGACTCGGCAGGCAGATCGCTCTGACTCTGGCGGCCCAGGGAGCCACAGTGGTGGTTAACTACAACGGCTCGGCAGCTAAAGCGGAGGAAGTAGTGAAGGAGATTGAAGCGGCAGGAGGCAAGGCGGAGGCGTTTCAGTGTAATGTAGCTGAATATGACAAATGCGCTGAGCTGATGGGCCACATTGTAGAAACATACGGCAGGCTGGATATTCTGGTGAACAATGCAGGGATCACCAGGGACAATCTGCTGATGAAGATGTCTGAGGACGATTTTGACGCTGTGATCCAGACCAACTTAAAGGGTGTGTTCAACTGCGTGAAACACATTTCCCGCCAGATGTTAAAGCAGAAGGCAGGCAGGATCATCAACATTTCCTCAGTGTCCGGCGTTCTGGGAAATGCAGGCCAGGCCAACTACTGTGCGGCCAAGGCCGGCGTGATCGGACTGACCAAGTCCGCTGCCAGGGAGCTGGCAAGCCGCGGAATCACCGTCAACGCGGTTGCCCCCGGCTTCATCACCACGGAGATGACAGACGTGCTCAGCGACAGCGTGAAAGCGGCGTCTTTAGAGAAGATCCCCATGAAGCACTTCGGTAAGCCTGAGGATGTGGCTGACACAGTGGCCTTCCTGGCTTCCGACGCAGCAGGCTATATCACCGGACAGGTGATCAGCGTGGACGGCGGCATGGCAATGTAACAGATAACCACATTATAATGAGGAGTTTAAACATATGAAAACGAGAGTTGTTGTAACTGGCATGGGAGCCATTACCCCCATCGGCAATGATGTGGAGAGCTTCTGGAACGGCCTGAAGAATAAAGAAGTGGGCATCGGCCCCATCACCTATTTTGACACCGCTGAGTACAAGTGCAAGCTGGCCGCCGAGGTAAAGAACTTCAACGCCAAGGAGTACATGGATGTGAAGGCGGCCCGCCGCATGGAGCTGTTCTCACAGTACGCTGTGGCTGCCTCCAGGGAAGCGCTGGAAGAGTCCGGCATCAATATGGAGCAGGAGGACCCCTACCGCGTAGGCGTCTGTGTGGGTTCAGGCATCGGATCTCTCCAGGCAGTGGAGAAGGATTGTAAAAAAATGGCAGAAAAAGGCCCCAGCCGTGTGAATCCCCTGCTGGTACCTCTGATGATCAGCAATATGGCTGCAGGCAATATTGCCATCCAGTTTGGTTTAAAAGGAAAATGTTTTAACGTGGTGACCGCATGTGCAACAGGCACCCATTCCATCGGCGAAGCCTTCCGCTCCATTCAGTACGGTGAGGCGGATGTGATGGTAGCAGGTGGTACAGAGGCAAGCATCACCCCCATCGGAATCGCGGGCTTTACCTCCCTGACCGCGCTCAATACCACGGATGATCCCGCCAGGGCGTCCATCCCCTTTGACAAGGAGCGGAACGGCTTTATCATGGGCGAGGGTGCAGGCGTTGTGGTTCTGGAATCCCTGGAACATGCCAAGGCCAGAGGCGCGAAGATCCTGGCAGAGCTGGTGGGCTACGGCGCGACCTGCGACGCCTTCCACATCACCTCCCCGGCGGAGGATGGAAGCGGGGCAGCCAGGGCCATGGTCAACGCCATGGCGGATGCGGGTATCAAGGCTGAGGACATAGACTATGTCAACGCCCATGGCACCAGCACCCATCATAACGACCTGTTTGAGACCAAGGCCATCAAGCTGGCTCTGGGCGATCACGCCTATAAAGTAAAGATCAACTCCACCAAATCCATGATCGGACATCTGCTGGGTGCGGCAGGCGGCGTAGAGTTCATCACCTGTGTGAAGTCCATTGAGGACGGATATGTACACGGGACTGTGGGCCTTCAGATGCCGGATGAGGAGTGCGATCTGGACTACACACCCAACGAGGGTGTCCAGATGGACGTAAACTGCGCGATCACCAATTCCCTGGGCTTCGGCGGACACAATGCCAGCCTGCTGGTGAAACGTTTCTGTGAATAATGAGAGGGGTATGTCATGACTATTGATGAAATCATGAAACTTGTTAAGGCTGTGTCCGACTATAACCTGACCAGCTTTGAATTAGAGGAAGGGGAGGTCAAGATCTCCTTAAAGCGTGAGAAGGAGATGCCCCAGATTGTTACTGTGGGAGCGCCCTCTATGGACGCAGCGGCAGCCGCAGTCAGCGCACAGATGATGGGCGCAGCCATGGCGGCGCCTGCACCGGTGCCGGTTCAGAGCGCGGCTCCCGCGGCCGACCCTGGTATCAGCTCCGACAAAGTGGTTACCTCCCCGCTGGTTGGAACATTTTACAGTTCCTCCTCACCGGATTCCGAGGCATTTGCCAAAGAGGGCGACACCGTGAAAAAGGGCCAGGTACTGGGAATCATTGAGGCCATGAAGCTGATGAACGAGATCGAGAGCGAGTTCGACGGCGTGGTGGAAGCGGTTCTGGTGAAGAATGAGGACGTGGTGGAGTACGGCCAGCCCCTGTTCCGTATCCGTTAAGGAGGAGACACACATGATGATGGGAATCAAGGAAATTCAGGAAATACTTCCTCACAGGCACCCGTTTCTTCTGGTGGACTGCATCGAGGAGCTGGAACCCGGCGTCCGCGCCGTGGGATATAAGTGCGTAACCTACACAGAGCCATTTTTCAACGGACATTTCCCGCAGCATCCGGTGATGCCCGGGGTTCTGATCATTGAAGCCCTGGCCCAGGTCGGCTCAGTGGCCATGCTCAGCGTGGAGTCCTACAAGGGCAAGATCGGATATTTCGGCGGAATCAACAACTGCAAGTTCAAACAGATGGTACACCCCGGCGACAAGCTGCGCCTGGAATGCGAGATCATCAAGCAGAAAGGCCCTGTGGGCGTGGGAAAGGCCACAGCCACGGTTGACGGGAAGCTGGCTGCCAGCGCAGAGCTGACCTTTATGATCGGATAATCAATGGAACTGATCAGTTAAGAAACTGGGGAGAACGAGGTAGAGAGCCGATGTTTAATAAGATTTTGATTGCAAATAGAGGAGAAATCGCGGTCCGCATCATCCGTGCCTGCCGTGAGATGGGGATTCAGACCGTGGCTGTGTATTCTGAGGCGGATAAAGACTGCCTCCACACCCTTCTGGCTGATGAAGCCATCTGTATCGGGCCTGCGGCGTCCGGCCAGAGCTATCTGAATATGGAGCGTATTCTGGCGGCCACAGTGGCCTTAAAGGCGGACGCGATTCATCCGGGCTTCGGCTTTCTGTCCGAAAACGCCAGATTCGCCAAGCTCTGTGCGGAGTGCAATATTGCCTTTATCGGTCCGTCCGCTGAGATTATCAACCGGATGGGCAACAAGTCCGAGGCGCGCCGCACCATGATGGAGGCGGGAGTGCCGGTGGTTCCGGGCAGCAAGGAGCCGGTATACAAGGCCGACGAGGCCCTTAAGATGGCAGAGTCCATCGGGTTCCCGGTGATGATCAAGGCATCCTCCGGAGGCGGCGGCAAAGGAATGCGCATCTCCAGAAGCAGCGAAGATTTTACGGAGAATTTCAACGCGGCCCAGATGGAGTCCGTCAAGGGATTTTCCGATGACACCATGTATATAGAGAAGTATATAGAGAAGCCCCGCCACATCGAATTCCAGATCATGGCAGATAAGCTGGGCAATGTGGTTCACCTGGGCGAGCGCGACTGCTCCATCCAGCGCCGCCATCAGAAGGTGCTGGAGGAATCCCCCTGTGATGTGATCTCAGATGATCTGAGAAAGAGAATGGGAGACACCGCGGTGAAGGCAGCCAAGGCCGTGGGCTATGAGAACGCCGGTACCATTGAATTCCTGCTGGATAAGAGCAAGGAGTTCTACTTTATGGAGATGAACACCAGAATCCAGGTGGAGCACCCGGTGACGGAGATGGTGACCGGACTGGATCTGATCAAAGAGCAGATCCGTGTGGCGGCAGGGGAGCCCCTCAGCGTGCGCCAGGAGGACGTTGTGATCAGCGGCCATGCCATTGAGTGCAGGATCAACGCTGAGAACCCTTCCAAGAACTTCAGGCCATGTCCCGGGCTGATCACCAATGTACACACCCCGGGCGGCAACGGAGTGCGCGTGGATTCCCATATTTACAGCGACTACAAGGTGCCTGCCAACTACGATTCCATGCTGATGAAGCTGATCGTATATGATAAGGACCGGGTCTCAGCCATCGCCAAGATGCGCAGCGCCCTGGGCGAGCTGATTATAGAGGGAATTGAGACCAATGTGAACTTCCAGTATGAAATTCTGGAGAATGAGGCCTTCCAGGAAGGCAATACGGATACCAGTTTTATTGAGAAATATTTTCCGGAGTATGTTCGTTAACAGATTGAATCATCGCTGACAGAAAGGTAGGGGATTGCCCATGTTGCGGAATATGTTTAAAAAAACATATACCAAGATCGATACTAAATACAAACCGCAGGAAGCGGCGGACGGTGCTGAGCCCAATATTCCAGAGGGAATGTGGCGCAAATGCAATAAATGCGGCCAGCCCATCTATGTGGAGGACGTGAGGAACAACTATTACGAGTGTCCCAAGTGCAACGGGTATTTCCGGGTTCACGCCTACCGCCGCATTGAGATGATCGCAGACTCCGGCTCATTTGAGGAGTGGAATAAGGATATGCCCTTCTCCAACCCCCTGGATTTCCCAGGATATGAGAAGAAGGTGCAGGCTGCCAGGGAGAAGAGCCGTCTGGAGGAAGCCGTAGTCACCGGCAAATGTGCCGTTGACGGCAATCCTGCAGTGATCGGCGTCTGTGACGCCAGGTTTATCATGAGCAGCATGGGCCACGTGGTGGGTGAGAAGATCACTGCTGCGGTGGAGCGCGCCACCAGGGAACAGCTTCCTGTGATCCTGTTTGCATGTTCCGGCGGCGCCAGGATGCAGGAGGGAATTGTGTCCCTGATGCAGATGGCTAAAACCTCCGCTGCCTTAAAGCGCCACCATGAGGCGGGGCAGCTGTTTATCAGCGTGCTCACCGATCCCACCACAGGCGGCGTCACCGCCAGTTTCGCCATGCTGGGTGATATCATCCTGGCTGAGCCTAACGCCCTCATTGGATTTGCCGGCCCCAGGGTGATAGAGCAGACCATTGGCCAGAAGCTGCCGGAGGGCTTCCAGCGCTCCGAATTCCTGCTGGATCACGGTTTTGTGGACAAAATCGTGGAGCGGAAGGACCAGAAGAAGGTGCTGGGCCAGATCCTGTATATGCACAGGAAGCATCCCATGACCATTCCCGGAGGGGAGCCTGTTATGCAGGCAGAGTCTGGGGATACTGCCGGGCACTCCGTGGATACTGCCGGACATTCTGTGGATAAGAAGGCCAAATCCGGCCATGACGGTGGAAAAACTCCCTGGGACACTGTGCTGCTCTCCAGGAAATCCGACCGCCCTGTGGCTTCTGATTACATCAATGCCATATTTGACGAATTTATCGAGTTCCATGGGGACCGCTATTTTAAGGACGACGGCGCCATTGTGGGCGGCATCGCCATGTACCACGGGATGCCCGTCACGGTGATCGGCCAGCAGAAGGGCAAAAACACCAAGGAAAATATCAAGCGCAACTTCGGAATGCCGTCCCCTGACGGATACCGCAAGGCCCTGCGCCTGATGAAGCAGGCCGAGGCGTTCGGCCGCCCGGTGATCTGTTTCGTGGACACCCCAGGCGCATTCTGCGGCCTGGAGGCTGAGGAGCGCGGCCAGGGCGAGGCAATTGCCAGAAACCTGTTCGAGATGGCGTCCCTGACGGTTCCCATGCTCTCCGTTGTGATCGGAGAGGGCGGCAGCGGCGGCGCATTGGCCATGGCTGTTGCCAATGAGGTGTGGATGCTGGAGAACGCTATTTACTCCATCCTCTCCCCAGAGGGATTTGCCTCCATCCTGTACAAGGACAGCAAGAAGGCCCCGGATGCGGCCAAGGTCATGAAAGTGACTGCCAGCGACCTGCAGAAATTGAAACTGATTGAGCGGATTATACCAGAGGAAGAGCCTGCTAACCAGAATAACCTGTTTAAACTGGCGGACACCATGGACCGGGCCATGGCCGAATTCTTTAAGCAGTATTGCGCCATGAGCGGTGAAGAGCTGGCCAACCACCGGTATGAACGTTTTAGGAGAATGTGATGGAAGAATTGAAACCATTAGTAATAGGAGATCTGACAGTAGAAAAACCAATTATTCAGGGTGGAATGGGCGTGGGCATCAGCCTGCACCGGCTGGCAGGATCTGTGGCAAAGGCAGGAGGCATGGGAATCATCTCCGCCGCCCAGATCGGTTTCAAGGAGCCGGATTTTGCTTCCAGCCCCGAGGCGGCCAATGCCAGGGCAATCCACAAGGAGATGAAGCTGGCCAGGGAGATATCCCCTGAAGGAGCCATCGGATTTAATATCATGGTGGCTACCAGGCACTATGACTGGTGGGTGAAGGAGGCTGTGAAGGCCGGTGCGGATATCATTATCTCCGGAGCGGGACTTCCTGTGTCTCTGCCTGAGCATGTGGAGGAAGCCTACAAGGAGATGGGCGGTGTGACGGGACGCAGGATCAAGCTGGCGCCTATTGTCAGCTCCGCCAAATCCGCTATGGTGATCTGCAAGATGTGGGACCGCAAGTGCCACATGGCGCCTGACCTGGTGGTAGTGGAAGGCCCCCTGGCAGGAGGCCATCTGGGCTTCTCCCTGGATCAGCTGACCCAGTACGGCGCAGACACTGCAGATGTGCCCGCTACCTATGACCGGGACGCTTACGACAAGGAAGTGCAGGCTGTCATTAAGGTTGTGAAGGAATACGGCGATAAATACCAGAAACACATCCCTGTGGTTACGGCAGGCGGCATTTACACCCATGAGGATGTGATGCACCAGCTTTCCCTGGGCGCTGATGGGGTTCAGGTAGCTACCCGCTTTGTGACTACACGGGAGTGCGATGCGCCTGAGGTCTACAAGCAGGCCTACATACAGGCCGGTAAAGAGGATATTGTGATCACCAAGAGCCCGGTGGGAATGCCGGGGCGGGCAATCCGCAATCCCTTCCTTGTGGCAGTGGGTAAGGGGCAGCGGCCGGCTATACCGCACTGCTACCGCTGTCTGGAGCGGTGTGATATCGCGAAGATCCCCTATTGCATCACCCAGTCCCTGGTAAATGCGGCAAGAGGAGATGTGGATACGGCGCTGCTGTTCTGCGGAAGCAACGCGTATCTGGCGGAGAGGATCAGCACGGTGGATGAGGTGATGGATAGCTTGGTTAAGGGGGATTGAGGCGCGGAGGGGGACGCGGGCGGAGCTGGATGTTTCCGCCCGTGAGAGTCAGCGGCCGCTGGAACTCATGCTTTGAGGCCCTCATATGTCAAGCCCACGACAAAAATTTCTACTTATTCACAAAAGTCCACCTTCACTAAATGACGGTGGACTTAGATTGGATTTTTATACGACTTACTTCCCGAACAGGTCGGAAATTGTCCGGTTGTTACTAATTGTAACATCATTCACCGTCCATTTCTGCATCAAGCTCTGCAAACAATTCACGGGCAGAGGAATAACTTTTTGTGCAAATATTACCATTCATAATATCTCTTGCTTCCTGTATGGCGGCTTCCGTCTCAGCACTGTATCTGGGTTGCTTCACAAACAGTTTTTCCGCCCCGGCTTTTGTTTCCGGATCAATACGGACATTAATATTTGCAGTTTTAGCCATTGTGCTCACCTCCTTAATTCTTTGAGTATATCATAATGTCTTTTACCCCATTGTAATATCTTTTGGAAATTCTGCTTCCACAACCTCCGCATATCGTTCGTCCCCTCATTTGGCACTGCCGGAGCCTTAGGATTACCAGCTCCGTAACCCGTCCCCGAGCCTCCCCTTCATTCATAACCTTTTTCTGTACTGCTCAGGCGTAACACCCTCCAACCTCTTAAAAACCTTCGAGAAATAAGTGCTGTTTTCATACCCCAGCTCTTCTGATACCTGGTAGACCATCTTACCCTCCGCAAACAGCTGCTTGGCGTGTTTTATTTTCTGCCTGTTTACATACGGAATGAAATTCTCATTCATGTTTTTCTTAAAATAAGAGCTTAAATAAGGCTCCGATACCCCAATATGTCTGGCTGCATCCGACAATTGAATGGTTTGATTTAAATGATTGTCTATATATTCCAGGGCGCTTTCTATTATATCAGATTCAGACTTTTTCTGTCTGGTAAAAAACTGCGCCGCAAAATGATGGACAAATGTCTCCCACCACCGGCGCATGTCTTCAAAATTAGTAATGTGGACTATTTTTTGATAATGCTTATAACTGCCGAACACCTCAATTTCTTCAATCGCCCCGCCCAGCTGCCCTGCTTTGTCTGAAAAACGGCTCAAAGCCTCAATCATCAGCTTTTTTACTAAGGTCACCGAGAGATACCTGTGTTCCAGAATCTTATGGAACAGTTCATTTAAAGTCTTTAAGATATCATCTTCAGATATTTTCTGAATTCCGCGCTCCAGCATTCCCATATAGGCAAACACATCAAAGGGATAGGTCTTTTGTACCTCTATGGGTAAATCAAGATAAATGATTTCTTTCTCTGCCCCATAGAAACCGTAATTTTCAATTGTATTTGCAAGCCGCATAAAAAAGCCGGATTTATGATTCTGGTCCTGATAGGGCGTAATTCCAATATAGCAGCGATTTGTAATGAATGGTGAGATCTGCCTCAGCAGCTGTCCGACCTCCTCACGGTCCGTCTGATCCTTCATGAGAATGAGCAGCTTGCCCTCATAATTCAAACTCATCATGCTTCTTCCCAAATTCTGGTAATATTGATACGCGATTGTCTCTATTATCTTCATATCCGTCATTTCTTCAGAATATTTCCACAGCATATAAAAACTCAGGCAATATCCTGTCTGATACTCCAAAGGAATGCTCTGCATCTTTTCACGTATTTCACACCCCCTCTGTGCCGCAGACTTCGGTACATTCTCAGCCGCTTCAAATGAGGTCTGCAGTACATTGCCCAGAGAGATTGTAAGCGCCTCTTTGGAGAGGCCGAATTTTCTGATATAGTCCACGGCACCCAGCCGCATAGCTTCTTTTACAGTATCAAAGTCATCATAGCAGCTCACCACGATTGTCTTAACCGGCAGCCGGCGGCTGCGGATAATTTTCAAAAGCTCCAGGCCACTGATTTCAGGAATGTTCAGGTCCAAAAACATGATGTTTGGACAATCTTCTTCTATCCTGTTCAGCGCTTCCCTGCCATCCTGGGCATCTTCCAGCAAAGTTATTCCTATTTTATTCCAGTCGATGAGTGAACGCAGCCCTGCTCTCGCCAGCAGTTCATCCTCTACAATCAGCGCCTTCATGGGTATTCACCGTTCCTTTCATTGCCGGAATCCTGAGTGCCACTTTAAAACCAACCTCCAGCTCCGTATCAATCGTCAAACCGTATCTCTCCCCATACAGGGTCTGAATCCGCTTGTGGATATTCGTAAGCCCGATTCCTGTAACACCGCGCTTGTTGGTCTCCTCTGTCAGGCTCGGTACCCTTCCTCCGGTTCCCACCCCATTATCAATCAATGTCAGAATAACCTCTCCATCACATAGCTCTCCCCTCAGTGCAATGATTCCCTTTTCCACATGGCTCATACCGTGGATAAAGGAGTTCTCCACCAAGGGCTGCAGGCAGAATCTTGGGACTAAATATTCCCTGATCTGTTCTGGTATCACAAAAAAGAACTGAACCTCATTGCCGAACCTTACCTTCATGATCTTCACATATGCTTCCAAGATCCGGATCGCATGGTCTATACTTTCCAGCTCATCGTCATTTTTATAAGTTTCGCCCAGCAGAACTCCTAATTCAGATAAAATGTCCGCCACTTCATTATCCTGGTTGATAGAGGCCTTCCAGCGTATGGCGTTTAAGGTATTGAATAAAAAATGAGGATTAATCTGCGCCCTCAATGCATCAAAACGGGCTTTCTCCTTCATGCTTGTTTCCTGGCGCACCTCATCCATCAAAAGCATAATCCGCTGCTGCGCGCGGAGGATTCCCTCCTCTAATGCCCTGGTTTCCAGGAAATGGTTCTCCTTCAGAGTCAGCTGCTGGGGCTCATTGTTCTCTATATACCGCACCCGGTCTGCAAAGAATAAAATCGGCTTCGTAATATACCTGGAGATAGAGAGTACCATTACCACCACTCCGATGGCAATGATTACCATAAACAAGATCATGTAACTGAGAATCTGTTCACTTCTGGAAAATATACTATGAACATCCCCAATATACATGACAATATTGCTGCTGGAGGACAGTGGGGAAACCATGACATAATAGCTGCCATATCTCCCCTGCTTCTTTCCGCTGCTCTGCCACCTGTCATAAACATCCCTGATCACGGATTCGGGCGCCACCTCCATATCTCCAAGCAGAATCCGTCCATTGGAATCAAACATGACAATGGTCCCCTTCCGGAATCTTGAGTCATCGCCAAACCGTGAAAATACCTCCTGGGGGATTCGCACCAGAACATACCCAAGGGGATGTTCCTGGTATCTCATCAGAACACGTCCAAACGCCGCATATTCTCCGGTATTGTCCTGTCCGAACAGTTCATTGATATCGTTATCCCAGTAAGGGTATTGACCGTTTTTCTTCATAGCCTTGTACCAGGAGCGCTCCGATAGATCATCAGGAGCATCTGCCACTTTCCCCGAACTGATCATTCGCCCATCATTCATGAGAATTATCATTTCTCCCTGAAAATTCCCCAGCACAGATACCGTACTGTTCATGATCATTTTCCCAATCTGCTTGGCAGCCACATTTTTTTCATAATCATTGCCTGCATTGTAATAATCCGTCAGAAGCTTATTGTTCTCCGTGTAGGTAATCAGCGTGCTGCTGACATAATTAGATTGGAGGATGGCACTGTTGATCTCCCTCACACTCTGGCTGAACATCATCTGGAATGCCTCCGAAATACCTGACGAAGTGGTATACTGCAATAAAAAACAGAGTGTGGACAGGGCCAAAAAAAGAGGCACAAGTACATACAGTATGATACTTTCCACCATGCTATATTTAATACTCTGCCCCTGCTTTTTCTTAATCATATTCAATTATCCTTTTACTGCTCCGGCCGATAAGCCGCCTACTAAATTATCCTGAACAATCACAAAAAAGAGAACAACGGGAATCAAACTTAAAATAACAGAAGCCATCAATGGTCCCCACTCGGTGGAATACTCGCCGATGTAATCCCGAATGCCTACCTGCACGGTCTTTTTCAACGTTGTATTGATAAATGTATTCGCATACATAAATTCATCCCAGGACATCAGAAAGCAATACAGAGTTGTAGCCGAGATGCCCGGCTTTGCCATGGGAAATATAACTTTGATAAAAGACTGGAAACGGCTGCAGCCATCAATCAGTGCAGATTCCTCAATCTCCCAGGGTATCTGCAAGAAGAATGTGCATATATTCCATACTGCAAATGGAAGCACAAAAGAGCAGTTTATAATAATTAAGCCGATATGGCTGTCAATCAAATTCATTTTTTTCATGATAACATAGTAGGGTATGGAAAGCAATACACCCGGAAACATTTTAGTGAACAGAATGCCCATCTTCATTTTTTCCGCGCCCCAGATTTTGTAGCGGCAAAAGCCATAAGCCGCCATAACTGCAAATACCATGGAGATCATTGTAACAATGACAGAAATGTAGGTA
>OKVW01000518.1_pt1 | contig 22228 bp, 20 predicted proteins | sample 1606991 | NCBI WGS metagenome assembly OKVW01 (sample SAMN03281021, study PRJEB24777) | human gut metagenome | isolation source: fecal sample PR177 from 1 month old male Malay infant, vaginal delivered...
ATCGCCGACCTGGCGCAGCACCGGCTGCAGCTCGGTATAGCGCTCCTGCAGCGCGCCGATGGTCTGCTGGCGCTCCACCAGCACGGCGGTATCGCGGACCGGCATATGCAGCCAGCGCTTGAGCATCCGGCTACCCATCGGCGTCACCGTACAGTCGAGTACCGAGGCCAGGGTGTTGTCGGTGCCGCCGGCCAGATTCTGGGTGATCTCGAGGTTACGGCGGGTGGCGGCATCCATAATGATGCTATCCTGCTGGCGTTCCATGGTGATGGAGCGGATGTGCGGCAGCGAGGTACGCTGGGTGTCTTTGACATACTGCAGCAGGCAGCCGGCGGCGCACAGGCCGCGCGGGGCGTTTTCGACGCCGAAGCCGACCAGATCGCGGGTGCCGAACTGCAGGTTTAGCTGCTGGCGCGCGGTGTCGATTTCAAATTCCCACAGCGGGCGACGGCGCAGACCGCGGCGGCCCTCGATCAGCGACGATTCGGCAAAATCTTCCGCATACAGCAGTTCCGCCGGGTTGGTGCGTTGCAGCTCTGCCGCCATGGTTTCGCGGTCGGCCGGTTCGCTCAGGCGAAAGCGCCCGGAGCTGATATCCAGCGTCGCGTAGCCGAAGCCTTTGCTGTCCTGCCAGATGGCGGCCAGCAGGTTGTCCTGGCGCTCCTGCAGCAGCGCTTCATCGCTAATGGTGCCCGGGGTGACGATACGCACCACTTTACGCTCGACCGGCCCCTTGGTGGTGGCCGGGTCGCCAATCTGCTCGCAAATGGCCACCGACTCGCCCTGATTGACCAGTTTGGCGAGGTAGTTCTCTACGGCGTGGTGGGGGATGCCGGCCATGGGTATCGGTTCGCCCGCGGACGCGCCGCGCTTGGTCAGCGAGATATCGAGCAGCTGCGAGGCGCGTTTCGCATCGTCATAAAATAGCTCGTAAAAATCCCCCATCCGGTAAAACAGCAGAATGTCAGGATGTTGCGCCTTTAGCTTGAGATACTGCTGCATCATAGGAGTGTGGTCTGATAGATCCTTGCTTGCAGACTCTTTCATATTGATTTTACTCATTTTTAAAGTCTTCTGAGTACTTATGTGACCCCAAGTGATACCCCTTTAAACTCACATAAACCCATAAATTTGTATACCAGAAGTATTCTAGCTACTATCTGGTATACACACTTGAACCACTGGTATACATTGATGAAAATGACACTCAATCAGTCGATTATAATCAATAAGTTATCTATCGACGTGAAACCGAGCCTTGATCCGCAAGGCAGAGTAGTCTACTTACCCAATCCAGAGCGAAAACCGTATCTTATCACTGATAATCACCGGGATTCACCAGTTGGTTTTGGTGTCAAAATCAGTGCAACGAAAAAGACCTATATCGTTCAGCGACGAGTCTCTTCTCCTGGCAACCGCCCTAAGACAGGGGGGAAATCCCCATCTGAGGTTATCAGGTCTACAATTGGCAATGTCTCTGATTTCGCTAATATCGATCAAGCCCGCGAGGTTGCTCGTAATTTAGTTCAAACCATGAAGTTGACCAAAAGGAACCCTAACAAGATAAAACGGGAGTCCGATGCTTCTGAACTCACTATCAGTCAAGTTTTTGCTCAATACCGCCAGCATCTGCTGGGTAGAGCGAAACCAGCTAAACCCAACACCTTGGCTGTATTAGATAAAGCAGAGAACAGGCTTTCTGAGTGGGCTGGTTTGCGAGTTAAAGATCTTACTGGTAATGAAATTCTTCGGAAGTTTGATGAGATTGCTTCAAGAGCTAGAACAGCAGCGGAACAGACCTTTAGGTGGATCAATGTTGCTGTCAGACATGCAATCGAAATTGAAGCCAGCAATGCCCAGACCCAGCAACGACAACCCTCCTTGTCCTACAATCCATTCTCTATCTTGAAAGTTCAGAAGAAGTTTAGGACTCGTTCTGAGCTTGAGGATAGCTATCGTGCGAAAGGTGTTCGAAACCCACTTTCTCCGAAAGATACACTTGGTCGGTTCTTGACTGCATTACATAATAAGAGAAGCTTCAACCGCCTTGGGTGCGATTATCTGCTACTCACCGTTCTCTTAGGTGCTCGTAAGGAAGAAACAGCATCTTTATGTTGGAGGGAAGCTCTCACCAATGAAGAAGCAAAAACGACAAGCTATGTTGACCTGAGTAACAGAACTATCCGTTTTTACGACACTAAGAATCGAAACGATCACGAGCTTCCGATTTGTGATGCCGTCAAAAGAATTTTGGAAGATAGAAGAGACATAGTAAACGATACGGGAACCCGGAAGGACAAACAGAAGTGGGTTTTCCCGGCCCGTTCTTCTCGAAGTAAAGTTGGTCACTATTCCGATAGCAAAAGTCTAAGAGAATATATCTGCCAAGAGGCGGGAATCCTGAAGCTTGGTATGCATGATCTACGAAGGACATTTGGTAGGGTTGCTGAAGAACTTGTTTCATATGCTGTCGTTAAGAGATTGCTCAATCACAGAAATACAACAGATCCAACAGAAAGGTATGCAGAACCTGATCAAGAACGGATTTTTGAAGCATTACAAAGGATTGAGTTGCATATGCTTATGACTGCTCCTAAATTATACAATGTGTTACTTGCTTCGGCTAAGTATCCTCCATTACCTGAAACGAGGGAGTGAAGATGAGTGTGGTGGAAGTTTTGCGGGAGTATTCAGAGGTATGGAAACTATTTGGTCAAATGCCTGATTCTGCCACTGTAAATAGTGAGCTTGCTTCTGTCTTTCTTGGCATAAGCATCAAAACCCTTGCCCGATATAGACAAAATGGGGGAGGACCACCTTATATCCAATACCAAGCAGAAGATACGAAAGCGAGAAATCAGCGGGTTCTCTATGTATTAGGTGATCTGCGAGTTTGGAGAGATATCCATAAAGTAAGTAGTTCAATGCATGGTGCTCAGGTTCGTGGTTTGGCTTTTACATCATTGACCGACTTTATAGAAGAACATCCTTTTATCGTCAGAAGTAAAATTATTCAAAAAAGAAAAATTAAACGGTTAGGAGTTAGCAAATCAGAAACTGAGATATACGATGATGTTATCTTAGGGCATATACTCTGTGTGGAAGAAACAGTTTTAACAGGTGAATTATCTAATAACGGTTTGCAAGTTATTTGGATTTCAATTGAAGAAGCTTTAAAGAAACATTGGGAACATAAAGATGATAAAAATATATTTTTAAAATGTTTTAAGTTGTGCGCAGAAGAAATTATTACAAATGCAGAAATAATTAGCGATTATGATTTTTTAAAACAGCAATTGAGGTGATAATGAAAATTACACAAATGGAGATCAAAGGTTTTAAGAGCTTTGATAATGTAGGGCAAACTATAAATATAAATTCATTCACCAGCTTAATTGGAGGGAACGGAACAGGGAAAACGGCAGTTTTACTCGCATTAACAAGAATGTTTGGCGTCAAAAGCTCCGATAGAATTATTCAAGTTGATGATTTTTATGTTCCTCCTGGGGATGAAATCGATACTCAAGATGAAAGAGAGCTATCAGTTCGTGTAAAATTCGAATTCGCAGATTTGGAAGATGGTGAGGACAATACAGTTGCAGATTTCTTTAAGCATTTAGTTTCAAGTGAAGCGGCAGAGATCCCATACTGTACTGCAAAATTAAAAGCAAAATGGACAAAGACTAACCTTGCAGAAGGAGATATAGAAAGCGACCTAGTGTGGGAAATCGGGGAGTATGAAAAAAATATAACAGCATATGAAAGATCGAAAATTCATGTTCATTATGTCCCTGCATACCGAGATCCTGCCCAACAACTGAAGCAAACAGCCGGAACCATCATGCACCGTCTGATAAATGCAGTTGAATGGTCTGATCAAATGGCGTCAACAGTTGATGAGGTTGCTGTATCAATCGGAAACCAGTTCCAAGAAGAAGTTGGGGTTCAGACGATAACATCGTCATTAGGTAGAAATTGGAAAACCCTCTTCACTGGGGGTTACTTTGAAAAGCTTCAAATTAAGCCAGTAGTGAATGGAATTGAAGATGTATTAAAACATATCGACACTGTCTTTTTACCCAGTCCAGATACACAACCATTACCAACTGAAAGATTGAGTGATGGTATGAAATCATTATTTTATTTATCTTTAGTCAAATCTGCGTTTGACATTGAAGATGAGATAATCAATTCTGATGGGAAACAGTTATCAATATCAGTAGAAGCATTAGACCCCCCAAATCTAACTATAATATTAATAGAAGAACCTGAAAACCACCTTTCACCTCAATATTTAGGAAGGATAGTTAAACTGTGTGAAGAGATATCAGAGAATGATCGGGCACAGGTAGTTTTGACTACACATGCACCATCTTTACTTAATAGGGTAGAGCCAGAGAATATAAGATATTTCCGTCTTCATGATAATAAAAATACAATTGTCAAAGAAATATTATTACCAAGGGAAGATAAAGATGATGCCGAGAATGTTGATACTTTTACATATGTTAAGGAAGCTGTAAAAGCATATCCGGAAATTTATTTTGCAAAAGTTGTTATACTTGGTGAAGGTGATAGTGAAGAGATCGTCATTCCTAAAATAGCACAAGTAAATGGAATAGAGCTTGATACTTCATTAATAACATTTGCACCATTGGGTGGTCGATATGTTAATCATTTTTGGAAACTTCTAAATGAGCTTTCAATTCCTCATGTAACTCTTCTCGATTATGATTTCAGGAGAGGAGGTGGAGGTTGGGGAAGGATTAAATACGCGGTAAAACAACTTATTTCAATTGGAGTAGACAAGAATATATTGCTTAAAATGAGTGATGGGGTTTTGTCTGACGAAGATTTAGAAGTAATGCATTCATGGGATGAAGATAGGGATGAAGAAATTGCATGGATAGAGTCGTTAAAGGAATATGGTGTGTACTTTTCCTTCCCTTATGATTTAGATTGGCTAATGCTAAATGAATTCTTTGAGGATTACAAAAAATTTGTACCTGAAAATGGAGGACCAAGATTGCCAAAGGATGATGATCCTGAATATAACAAGAAAGTTAAAGCTGCAATAGCTTCAGTTTTGAAAAAAGAAGAAAAAGATATTGATATTAGTAAGTTTGATGACTTCGAGAAGTACTTTTGGTACCGCTACTTATTTTTAGGAAGAGGTAAGCCATTATCGCATAATTATGTTCTATCAAAAATGGAAGACGATAAGTTAAGAGATAACAGTCCTGAAGTTCTCAATGAACTTATCGAAACAGTAAGAGGTCTTCTGTGATGCCAATAATAAAAGATGATGATTGGGTTCTAAAAGACATCCAAGAAGTAGAAGACGAGGCTATGAAAGTAATACGGAATAGCACAGAACATAATCTTGTTCTTGCTGGTCCCGGTGCAGGTAAAACCGAGTTATTAGCTCAGAAAGCATGTTTCTTAATTGAGACAGGAAAGTGCAGGGATAAAAGAATAATTGCATTGTCCTTTAAAAAAGATGCTGCGCAAAATCTTCAAGATCGAGTTAACTCACGACTTGACTTGAAATATAGACAAAAGTTTGAGTCAACGACATTCGATGCATTTTGTAAAAGCATTGTAGATAGATTTAAGAGTACACTTCCAGTGGCGTATCGGCCTTCAGATGATTATGAAATATATTTTCCTGAAAATAAAAAATTCGTAGAAGAGGTTAAACGAGATGCCGTTGGTTTTGAGGGACTAACTGCGGAGGAACTTAAGAAATTAAAACATAACAATTTCGAAAATAATTATATTGTTAGGCCTTATAAAAAGGGTGAAGAGCATTCGGTAGATGCTCGTATTAAACGATTTGTTTGGTTCCGTTTATTGGAGGGAAAATCCAAAGTTTCGTTTAAAATGATAAACTTCCTTGCGAATTATATCATAAGAAACAATAAGTTCCTTTCAAATGCTATTAATTCGACTTACGAATATGCTTTCATTGATGAGTTTCAAGATACTACTTATCAACAATACGAAATTTTCAAAAGTATTTTTTTAGATAAAAAAATAAAAATAACAGCTGTAGGTGATACTAAACAAAGAATAATGGGATGGGCGGGAGCATTGCATAGTGCATTTGAGATTTTTAAAAATGACTTTGCGATTGAACATCATAATGAATTATTGAGTAATAGAAGATCGCTGAAAAATCTTATAAGTTATCAACGCATGATGGAGGCATTCATGAATCATGCTGATAACAAACCTGAGATGGAGTTAATCGAGAATGAAGGTTCAGCAAAGTTAATACAATTTGATGAAAGCAATATAGAAGGGGCATACATAGCATTATGTATCCAAAAATGGATTGAAAAAGGGGTTGATGAAAGAGAAATATGTATCTTATTCAGAAATCCGTCTAAGCATTACACGGATAAAATCATCTCATCTCTACAAGACTTGGATATAAAGTGCCGCATCGAGAATACCTATCAGGAATTACTTAATGAAGCAATAGTTCAGTTAATCTTAAAAATGCTAATGTTTACCTGCGATAAAAAGTCTATTGAAGGCTGGAATTCTACAATGGAACTTTTATGCAACATAAGAGGGGTAAATAAAAGCAGAGATATTACTCGTTTGGAAAAAGAGCTTAGTCGTTTTATAAAATCGAACAAGGACATCAATGGAAATGTTGTTGATTATATATATGGATTAATAAGTATATTTGGTATCGATGAGATCAAGTCTTACTTCCCACAATATATAAATGGAAATGGCTTGGACTATACTATTAATTCTCTTTCACAACATCTGGAAACTTTAGGTATCAAAGATAATAAATTAGCAGCTATTGATATGTTACTCGGAAATAAAACGATACCACTTATGACGATTCATAAAAGTAAAGGTTTGGAGTTTAAAAAAGTCATCGTCGTAGGTCTTGAACCTGGTGCGTATTTTGGCGATGAAGAAGAGCAGATAGAAAATCAAAAAACAGTCTTTGTGGCATTTTCACGAGCGATTGAAGAGGTCATATTAACTCGCTGTGCAAAAAGAGCTAACTGGTGGGATGAAGTATGTTCACAAAATTTTTCTGAGATCCCATTGATAACGGATATGCTAACCTATTGTGGTCTTGAAGCTGAGATTTATAAAGATTAATCATGGGATGGCGATTTTATATCGCCATCAGACTTAGTTTGCTTTGTGCATGTTAAACTTAAAATTGTTTCCTATTTCGTTAATAACTTCCAGTGTTAACTGACTCTTTGTGGTTTGAATTATTTTATAGGCTTGGTTTTTCCCATCTGCCATACTCTCCTCAATAGTTGGTAACTTTTTATTGTTTACCACCTCTATTTTCAGTGGATCAAGATCTTTGTTATTTAAAACCAGCTTCATGGGTTTTGTTTTTAAGCTATTTAATGATGTAGTTAACTCATTATCATATAGTTGCCAATCACCAGCACCGTCAGAAAGATAGTCTATGAATATATGATCACCTGGAGCATAAGAGTCAATAGAGATACTGCCATGAAAGTTGTATTTTCCATTAGAGAAGAAGGTCGTTTTTCCATTAACCCTAACGGTATTACCTTTTACAGTGTAAGAGTAATCAGATAGCCAGCTTCCTACAATGCTGTCATATCTCTGAGTAGAAGGGGAGGTCGGGTTGTAGTGCGCATAGATTGCGAATGCTGTCGCAATAATCCCGCATAAAGAACCTATAACTCCTATTAACTTTAAAAATGCAGAAGTTTTTCGTCCCATGAAACATTGCCCATATAATATAGCTCGTTAGATCAGTGATTTTATCATCATATAGTGTCCATTAACATAGTTGTTTAAATTTTCGTACACCGTACATTTCAATATTTACTAATTCCTGATTTGTACTTTACAAAACAAATTACACTTTTCTATTATTCATTTTATATCAATAAGTTACTAACTAAGGTAAATATAGGGGGTTATATATTCACCTTAAGGTGAATATATGGCCGATTTCTTATTTGGGCTGCGAACCATAAGGTAATTGAAAAATAATGGAAAATAAATTTGTAACTTGCTAGAAAATTATGTTACCTATAAATAAAAAAATAATTTATGGGGTGATAATGAATAGGAGATATTCAGTAAAGAAAATAATGGCGAGTGATGGAAACAGATTTTGTATGATTTTGGATTCAAAAAACGGTTTACCATTATATTATCAAAATATATATCTTAGCTTGTTACATAAGCAAAAGAACAAGTCATTTAATACAGTATTGCGAAATGCGTACACTTTGATAGCTTTTGAAAATTATCTGATAGAATCTAATATAAATCTTATCGAAAGAATTAAAGCTAAGACATTCCTTAGCTTTACTGAAATCTATTCGTTGTCAGAACACCTTAGAGTTAAAAATAAAAAACAAAAAATTATAGATATAAAAGAGTACAAAAAGATCAATCAAGAAAATCTTCATTATAGATTGACAGTAATTAGTTCCTACATTTGTTGGATTTATGAATCATATTTTAGCACTACAATATATGAGACAAACATTATATTAAAAAGTGTTAATTTACTTTTTCGTAAACATAAACCTAAATTAAACTCTCAACTCTATTTGAATAATGATTTTAAATCATTAGAAAAAGAGAGCTTAGACATTCTATTGCAATGTATAGAACCTGAAAGCCAATACAATCCATTTGTTGATATCAGTTGCCGTAAAAGAAATCAACTCATAATCCTCATTCTTCAGGAAACTGGAATGCGAGGGGGTGAGCTATTGAACTTGAAAATTTCTGATTTTAACGAGGAGAAAAGATATCTTAAAGTTTGTAAAAGAGTGAATGACCCAGCAGATCCAAGGGTTTTTCAACCACTTGTTAAAACATTTGAACGAGAATTAAATATTAGCAAAAAATTGTCTATGCAAATCTCTTCATATATAGACAATGATAGGTCTTTCTATTCGAAAAGCTTAAATCATAATTACTTATTTATTACTCAAAAATCTGGTCCTACGGAAGGGTTTCCTCTATCAATAAGTGCATATCATAAGGTAATTAAGCAAATAAGTAGGATTGAATTCAATGGAGTATCTTTTCAAAATTTCACAGGGCATTGTCTACGGCATACATGGAATTATATTTTCAGTTTGAAATACATAGGGGTCACTGATCAATACAGATTGACCCAATTAGATAGAATCAGATGCGTAAGAATGGGGTGGAAAATGAACTCCAAAACGGCTTTGATTTACAATAATCGTTATATTAGCGAAGAAACTTTAAAAGCTTTTGAAGAGGCAGACTTGGTAAATAATAAAATCATAAATAAAATTGAAGGAGAAATAGATGAAAGCATTAATGTTAGAAAATTACTTGGTATTAAAGGCAAAAGACAGCAGAAATAATTTTAGTTTAAATGACAGTGTTTGGTTTCTGAGCAAAGATGTTAAATTAAATTTCTCATATTTTGAAAGCAATATTAATGCTAACTTATTAGCATCTATAAAAGATACACTTGCATATACTGCTGTTAATTTTAGTTCAGCTTATGCAAGAAAGTTTTTCTTTTCTATAAAGAAACTTGTTGTTTTTAATCAAGGGAAGTTGGACAAATTTGATTATGGGTTACTAAATAGATTTTACAATGCGTATTACAAAATAAGTTATACACATGTTGAAAGTTTAAAGTACTTTTTAATAAAACATTATGAACTAAATGATGAATTCTTAGATCAAGAAATGCTGGATTTGATTTCCAAATGGAAAGTAACTAAGCCCAATAAGACAACTGCCTATATTGAGCGTAAAGAGTCGTTAAGACCATTATCAGAGTATGAATTGAAGAATCTTATCGGGTGTATGACAAAGGAATACAAGGAGGGAAGTATGACTATGAATGACTATCTTTTAGTCATGCTAATGATATATTCAGGTAGAAGACCGATGCAGATAGCCCAATTAAAAAGGAAGGATCTCTATGTCAAAAAAAATGGTAATTATTTAAACATACCCAGATTAAAGCAAGGAGATAGTTTCAGAACAGAATTTTCCGAATTGTGCATAGGGGATAATTTGTTCAATTCACTATCAGAACTAAAATCAGTAGTTAAAGTTTTTGTGCAGAGTGAGGTAGGAGATATCTTAACTGAAGAGGAATTAAACAATTTACCCCTATTTATTGATCCTTATTTTTTTAATTCGACTTACAAGCTTGATGAATTATATGAAAATAATTTCTTCAATTTGCATATGAGTTCTAAGAGAATAACCCGTAGGGTTCAGGCCGTTTGCAAGAGAGTAAGTAAAGATAAAAATAAAAAAATTAACTCTCGTCAACTTAGGGTTACATTAGCCACAAGGCTTGCACTTAAAGGTTATGGATTAGGAACGATAGCAAAAGCTTTAGATCATAGCAATTTGAAATCAGTATTATCGTATGCAAAAAACAATGAAGAGTTTTCATTCAGAATTGATCAGGCGATAAATGATTCAGTAAGTCCTTATATCGCTTCATTTTCAAAAAAAAGTGACGACATTACACTTGGATTGGTTGACGATTTGATAATCATAAAAGAGCTTACTAAAGAATTAATAGCAGCTTATACGAAGCAAGCAGAGTTTGAAATTCTAACGGACTTTTCCTCAATCTTAGAATGCAAAATAAATAAAATAGTTGAATTGCTCAACTGGGAGGGCATGAATAATGAGTTATTATAAGAATTATGAAGTCTTAGCTAATGAAGTAAAGACACAGGCAAAAAAAGAAAATATTATAAATTGGGATGATTTGTCATGGGGTAAAGGGGTTTCATTTAAAAATAACAATCACATAAAAAGATACAACGAAATGGGAGAACATTTTCAACAATTATCCAAAGTTATTATATACAGAGAATGCTTCCCTAATGTGGGCAAATCTTTGCTTTATTTGGCGACAATAAAGATAATGGAATATTCATTTATTAATATGAAAATAGAGCCACACATTGTCAATATTAACCCAGACATTATTAACGATATAATACTTCAAGGTGAAAAGAAATTCTCAAATGATCGGGCAGGGGCTATTGAGAAAGCATTAAAGAATATTTTAGATGTATTGGCTATTAATAATATAGTGAATCCAAAGCTTAGTAAGTTTAACTCCAGAGTGAGAAAAAATAGAAATAAAGCTATCAGGGATATTCCAGAACAAAATAGAGTTAAAAATAAATTACCAGAAGATAAAGTGATAGATCTTGTTGGTAGGGTTTTTAGTTCTAATGATAAAAGTCAAAGAGATATATTTACTACATCTATCATTGCACTGCTTCTTTGTGCTCCAACACGAATATCTGAGGTATTGAGCCTTGAGGTTGATTGTGAAGTAGAAGGGAAAGATAAAGAGGGGAAAGGAACCTATGGCATTCGTTATCATAGTGCAAAAGGCTATGGAGAAAGTATAAAGTGGGTTCCAAGGAATATGCACTCAATAGCAAAGTTATCCATTCAAAGATTAAAGGTATTATCCAGGATGGCAAGGTGTATAGCAAGCATACGAGAAAAAGGGGAGTTGGAGTTTTATAATAGTTTAGATACTGAAGAGAATGGAAGATATTTTCATGAAAAGTTGTATGAACTTTTAAATATAGATAGTAAGAAGTGCTTCAATGCTAAAACCAAAAATATTTTAATGCGGGTTGAGAGTGGGGTCCTTAGTGCAAAGGAATTTTGGAATGAAGTTTTTAATTATAATGATAAAACTAAACCCTGGGATACATTTTCAAAAGCGATAAAACTTAGTAATAGATTATTACTCCTAAATAAAGACCAATTACATTTGAAGAAAGGAGTCGATTTATTCTGTATCTTGCCAACAAGTGATAAGATATTTTATTCTGACTTTAAAAAAAGGTCAGGAAAGGAGACTACTTTAAATTTTTTTCAACGGCACAAGGCATTACATCCTAATGGTATGAAAGAGGTTTTTAGTAGTCATCAGCCAAGACACCTTTTAAATACTCTTGCTCAAAGAGCTATGCTTTCTGATATAGAAATAGCTTTTTGGTCAGGGAGGAAAAATGTTGAACAAAATAATGTGTATGACAATCGAACTTGGGAGGAGTTGAGACAAAACGAGCGAAGAGTATTGTTTGCTGATGAAATGATTTCGGAGTTAGGTGGAGGAAGTAAGGAAGAAATCATTTGCAAACTTAAAGACCATTTAAAAACACTTGAAGAAAAAAACAATTTATACAGAAGCCAATATAATTCACAGAAAGCAAACTATGTTGAAAGAGAAATTCAAGAAGTTGGTAGAATTATAAATCATATTGTTAGTTATTATCTTAGAGGAGAACATAATGAGTAAAAAGTTTAACAAGGAAGATATTGAATTCATTCTCGATAAAATAAATGGCTGGGAAGGTGATTTAACCTGGGTTAGTCTTTGTGATTCCGTAGAGGAACATTTCGGTAAAAAACCAACGAGACAGGCTCTTTCAAGACATACAGTAATAGCTTATGCATATCAGCAGAAAAAGAGAATTAAAGGTGAAACTGTTAAGCATATTAAAAGTCCTCAAAGTATTGCCTATGCTTCGAATAAAATCAATAAATTAGAAACAGAAAATTCGAGGTTAGTTAGTGAAAATAACAGGCTTCTACTTATGGTTAGAGATCTTCAAATGATTGCATATGGTAAAGGTATTAGAGAAGATCAAATTTTTCCTTCAAAAAAACCTAAACATTAATAGATTTTACCTATTGATTTTTTTAAAAATATATGGTAATTATATATGTATTGTCAGGAAGACAAAATCAAATTTGCAAGGATGCAATTTATGGACAAAAACAATTATAATTCAGTGATGACACTGGAAGAACAGCTTGTTGTCATTGTAGATAAATACATATCAAAACGGTACCAGTCGCACGATAAAAGTTTCTCGTACCAGCTATACATCCTTTTCGTAGGATATCATTTAAAGTATTTCTACCCAAGACAGCTATACACTCGTTCTAATCGCAACATAGACAACGTTATGACGATGTTCAGTTCTGTATACAAATGCCTGACGAGTAATCTTTTACAGCGATTAAACAATAAGGAAGCTGTTATCAGGGAGCTAAACTATCTCGTTAACTATATCGATAGCAATCAAGAAAAGGCAGAAGAGATATATTCTATTGTAAGAACACAGTATGAAATGAAGATGATAGATAAAGAACTGACACATGAGGTAGTTCGTGCGAGCAAGATAAGATTATAAAGGCACCAGAGAATTATGTATTACAGCTTGAGTAAGCTATGGAAATGAAGACTTTTATTAGTGTTATTTCTTCAATTTTGTATTATTTCCTGCATTCATATAGAACAGAGCAATCGGAAGTAAGCATATTCGCACTCACTACCTTATAATAGCAAGTAATTACTACCAAAATTAATAGGTGGCGATGTTATAAGCCATAATTCATAATTTTCTTTACTATCTGGGAGTAGTAAGGCTATCATAACTTGAAACAGACCACTTCTAAGATTGTGTAATCTAAAATATATAGGATAATGATTGCGTAATGAACATAATAAATAGTAATCTTAAAAAGACTTTGACCATCCTCATTTTTTTGATTTTTGCTATTTTAAGTTCTTTTTCTTTTTATCTAAACTTACCTGCTTCCGGCTACTGCCTTATGTATCTTCCTTTTATTATAGGGTTGATATTCTGCTATTTTCTGTATCCTAAATATAAAAAGGCATTAAAGTCATATGTTGATTCAATATTATATTTTCAAGCTTCGCTGGTTGCAATTATTTTGGTTATAAAAACTGTAATTAAAGTTCCAGAAGATATTTTTACACAGCATTTAAATAGTATTCACGGATTCTTATATGTTTATGCAATGGCAATTGTTGCTGTAATAAAGTGTTGTGTTTCTTACTGTGATGGGTATTTATCTTATATGGACGAAAGAGAACAACACATAAAAGAAGCAAATGAAATAAACAAAAAAAAAGAAGATGCTATAAAAAATAATAAAATATCATTAATTACAGGAGTTTCCATTTTTACCTTGTTATTATTACTTTTTAAATGAATCTTTTTCAGGTTCAACCGTTGCTATCATCACTAAAAGAGGTGAGAATACTAAAGAAAATATAATTATGGTTGATGTGACCCAATACAAGAATGTATTTTGGTGATGGTTAGCTAAATAAATAAATGATATTATATTTGCCAAAATGCAAACTAAAATAAAAATATAGCGTTTTTTCATTGGGTTTTTCTCCTCTGGTTTATTTTTATATTTTCATCTTATATCTAATTTTGTCAAATTTTTTTAAATTTACTTGTGCTACTTTATAATCATGATCAGCCAAATAAAAAAGCCCCTTGCGTTAGGGGCTTTAAAGGTGGATGGTTTTTGATTTTTATTATTGTATTTCTTTCCAGACACCATCAGCTTTCACAAGCTTAACAGGCTTTGTCTGTTTCATATTGCTAATGGATGCATCGACAATGCAGTTATAAACATTGTTTGCTTCTTCTGTGCAACTAACTTTTTTCACATAATCTATTTTTAAAAGGTCTTTTTCGGGAATACTTGAGTTCAGAGCTTTCATACTTGCATTTGATCTATCTACAACACTTTTGAAAGCATTGTATATGTCTTTTTCAGAAGGTTCGGAATTACAGGCTGTTAATAGAAAAGTCGAAAAGAGAACTGCGAGAATTGAGTATGTTTTCATTTTCTTATCCAGGAAACGATTAATTAAGAATGCCAGATTTTGTATTGTTATTATCAGTAGAGAATGTCCATTTGCTTACGGTTTCTCCATTGAAGTCGATTTCGAGAGTTTTAGACTGAGTCTGGGAACCGCCAGTTAGCAAACCGACAACAGGGATAAAAGTCGAGGCATTGAACTGATTGTTATACATTAAGTATCTCCACTGCTCGTTGCCATCGTCAAGAGTCGTTCTTGTATCTGGTTCACCTAACTTAGCGAGTAGCTCGTTCTTAGTAGTCTTGTTTTTAATGATCTTTGACTGAAGACTTTGTGCAGTTTCATTTTTAATTTGTTGGTTCCCTGATGTTGAGCAGCCAGAAATTAAAAATATTGCAATGAAAAAGGCGGTAACAATAGATTTATTCATTCTATCTTCCTTATTATATTTGGTAAGGGTTAACTTTTATGTGTGAAAACGGCTCTGTGGGCAAATTTCTTGCGTAAATAAAATCTTAAAGAAATTGCTGAGGCAAAATAGATAACGACAGTTAATATAAAACTTTGACTGATAGCGAATATGATGAAAGCAATTACTAACAGCACAATTCCTATGAGAAAAGCTAACCAGGATGAAACGGCTCCATATTTAATAGTCGAATGACAGCCAGTGCAGACACGAACACCATGTTCGCTTTCTTTAAAGCAAAATGGACACTTTATTGTTTCATTTTTCATAGCTATCCCAATCTGGAAGATTAAATGCTGTTTGTAGGGATTCTCGATGACTGGGTCGCTTTAGTAAAATTGCTTGTACCGATCGATGTTTGAATCATGATAGGTTAAAGCTATCATAAATAGATTATCGATCTGTAATAACGATCAATATTTTCTTGACTAAACACAAATTTATTACCATGGAATAGAGTGTGTTTACCAAAGTGATTTACAATTGCTTGTTTATAAACGAATTTTTCTCGCCTTGTTTAAAGGTTGCATTACATGAATTTTTGAGAAGTGTGTGTGGGTTTTGTGAAGAATGGACTTACTATACCTTCGGAGAAGCTCTGCAAACCTTCTAAGAAATGGAAGCCAGCCGATAAACCTTAGATGCTTTTGCTGTTGTACTGCGTTTTTTTGAAGAATCTTCTCTGCGATTTCGTTTCGTCTTCCTTCTCTGAATCGCAGTTCGATTTGAGCAATTTTGTCGCCTATGCTTTCGCTTCGCACATTCGCTCTGGCAATCTGTTCGACAGGAACAGGGACAGGGACAGGGACAGCTTCCTTTGTCGCTCGAAGAGCTTCTAGATGGTCTGGGTTGTAGTTGAGCCTGTTACTAAGATTTACCCAACTGTAGCTCTTGCCCAATTGCGAAGCTTTGAAAGCTATATCGCGGTAAGAGAATGAGAAGCCGTTCATCTTACCGGTAGAAGCAATATTAGCAGTCCAGCCGACTTCGGCTTCTTCCAGTCGTTTTATGAAAGTTAAAAGATCAGGTGTATCTGCAAAACTTTTATCAAGTATCTGTTGGAGAGCTTGCTTAGGGGATGGAGCACCAGTCCGAGCCGATAGCATTTGTTCGTTTCGAGAGATTCTCTTCCGCTTCGGTTGCTTTGGTGCAATGGAAGGTGCTGTCTTGGTCGCTGTCAGACCGTGAGCGATTTCGAGTTCACTAATGATCTGGGTGCTGATGAGGTTTTCGTTTCTGCCAAGGTATAGCTTACCAGCATAGAGGTCTATCCTGCTTGCAATGATATGTATATGCTGGCCATCGTCGTCATGAAGCACATAGCAACGAAGGTGAGTATCACTGAATCCCATTCTCCTCATATAGTCATCTGCGATGCTTGACCACTGTTCAGCCGTTAGTGATTCACCATCGGGTAATCGAAGCGAGTTGTGCCAAACTGGTTTTGCGACATCCTGGCGAAGATGCTTAGTGCTATCGAATTCAGCGATCAGTTCAAGGGCTGAATCACCTAACATGTTCCCGCCAATGACGACTGGATCACTTTTGTGGTGTGCTCCCGGTTTCAATGCATATTGGACAACACCAGCGAAGCTCTTACCTCTCTTGATCTTCTGCATTCCTTTCATGCGAAAAACTACCTTACGGACGGATCAGAACCTGTAAGACATGAGCGAAGCTCTTTAATCTGCTTTTTAACAGCGAAGATCTCTGTTTTCGTCAGTTCACTATTACTGCTTTTAGTATCAAGGTGGATTATTAGACGATTTAGCTTTTGAGATATATCAGACAATGATTGCCAAACTTCTAAATTGATTGCAGGAATGGTCGGAGGAAGCTTTTGAAGTGATGCCATGCGAAGCCATTCACCTTTGCGTTTATCACCACGGCTTGCATTGAGAAGCTCTAACTCTTCTTTATTTAATCGTACACTTACACAGTGTATTCGCAATGATTGAGATTTATTATCGCTAATAGGCTTGAAATTATTTTTATACGACAGTGTTATTATTTTACCCATATAAACTCCTTTTTATATGTTTATTCGCTTTAAAGTGAGCAATTCCTTTGCAGCACATTATATATTTATAGTGGAAATACAATTCATGTCAATGAGTTAGGTTAGACTTTGACTATCTTTTTCAACCGAAGGGCGAAAAACAAGGGAACTCAAAGAAGCGGAGCTTCGACGAGTTAGCCCTTGCTGTTTATATTGTTTAACCTTTATTTTGCTGAGTTAATATCATGTTTAGTACAAACTCTTTTTCTTCATAATCACTAAAATCTTCAAAATCCCACCCGTCCAATCTTTTGAATTGTGGAAAAAAGTTAATATAACCATCAAAATTGGTTTGTTGACTAAATGCAATTTCATTACTCTTAAATAAAGGTATTATGAATATATAAGTTAGGAACGTATAATGAAATTCCCCTACGGCATAAGGAAGATTCTGTTTTTTATTTTTAGAAAGATAAACAATTAAGGATGGTTCTTTGTGATAAAGTTGGTAGTTTTTTAATATGGCTATTTTAGGAAGTTTTTCATAGAATTTAGTAGGTGACCTTATCCATTCTATAGTTTCATTAAATTCATACAAGTCTTTCCTGTCATTAATGACACTCAAAGCAAACTTCACAAGTGATTTATAAATATTTTGTTTGCGAATTTTTTGATGGAAATGTAAATCTACATTTTTTGGTGGTTCTAAATCAGAATTACAAGGTTCAGGATCTGTTGGTGTATGTGCTAAAACGAAATCCACATGTCGGTCATGCCCATCAATAGTTTTATTAATATATTCGAAAGAAAAGTTTTTTCCTTTGATTTTAGAAACTTTGTTGTCTTTGTTTTTAATTCTAAAAAATGATGAATATAATTTCAAGTATGTATCAATATCTCTTTCAATATGCTGATCGAAATATTCATTGCAAAAATCACACTCTTCATTGAGAATTATTTTTTTATTGCCAAGAGACTCTGAAATGGCATGAGCTTCTTTTGAAAATGTTGGAGGAGAGTCGTTTTTATTATTACAAAATCTACACACTCTGTTAGCTTTAAACCCTTCTCCAATCTTTATTTTTCCTTTTACTCCCTTAGGATCAATCCCATGCATAGAATATTGATCTATAAAGTCGCTGAAGTTAGAATTAAAAAATTCAATATTGACATCTTTACTTACTTTATCAAGATGGGCTAATGAAAGAGAAGTATGTAATTTAATTAATTGTGTCTGACTAACATTTTCTATCGCTGGTAACAGATAAAAATGTTCATTTTCCTCAAGGTTGTTAATGAAAGTGTTTAATCGGTTCAAGCTTGGGGATTTGTTTTTATATTTATTAATGTATTGGTTAATTCTAAATCTAAGCTCTTTGGTGTTTTTTATTAGCGATAACACACATCCTATATCTTTATCAAATTCATATTTTGGGTCTAAAGCAAAAGATATTTCACTCATTGAAAGAAAAAAATCATATGAATTAGACATTGTCCCTAACATATGATGCTTATCCTTGGATATGAAATTGAACCAAATTCTAATTTGTGTTTGATACATTGTAGAGATCCTTTTCTTAATAAATATAGTGTCATGTATCTTATACCCTAAATAATTCGAGCTGCCTGAAGGCGGCAAGCGAGCGAATCCCCGGAGCATACTCAAGTATGTGACCGGGGTGAGCAAGCGCAGCCAACGCACAAGCAACTTGAAGTATGACGGGTATAGTTCATGATAAGCCAAGTTGATTGAAGTCAACAGTCTTTTTTAAGTATGCTAGGTGTATATTTAACTGTGTATCCTTAATTAATGTTATTAATTATCAATTGATTGCCGTGGAGTGATTATACTGCTGCATCATCGGCGTGTGGGCGTCGAGATTGTCAATTGTGCTCATGGGGTGTTATCCAGATCCCTGATTTTAAATGGCTGCGATTTTGTAGTTTTCGTCGTTATCACATGGATGAGACATAATAACGGAGATGGGCAGGTGAGGGAAACCGACGAAAGCGCGCGGCGCGATCCGGATTCCAGTTGCGCCGCGCGGGGGTTACGGCGCCAGATAAACCTGGGGGACCGCGTTGTCCGGGTGCTGGACGAGGCGGACATCCGCCCCGTACCAGCGATGGATAACCGGCTGCTGGATCACCTCCTGCGGCGTGCCCTGGGCGACCAGATGTCCCTGGTGGAGCAGCAGGATGCGGTCGGCCCACAGGGCGGCGAGGTTAAGGTCATGCAGCACCACGCAGACATGCAGTTGCCCGCCGGCGGTGAGCCGTTTGAGCAAACGCAGCAGGTGCTGCTGATAGTAAAGGTCCAGCGCCGAGGTGGGCTCATCGAGAAACAGCCAGCCCTGCGGCGCGCCGTCGCGCCATAGCTGCGCCAGACAGCGGGCCAGCTGTACCCGCTGCTGCTCGCCGCCGGAGAGGCCGGGATAGCGGCGACCGGCAAGGCCATCGCAGCCGGTGACGGCCATCACCGCCGCCAGCACCGCCGGATCCGCCGTCGCGCCCCACGGTGAGCGTCCCATGGCAATGACCGTTTCCACCGTCCAGTCGGCCTGCAGGGCCGTTCGCTGCAGCATGACCGCCCGCCGGCGCGACAGCGCCTCGGGGGACCAGGCCTCCAGCGGCTTGCCTGCAAGATGGCGGGTGCCGCTGTCCGGAGTCAGATAGCCGGTCAACAGGCGCAGCAGAGTGGATTTCCCGGCGCCGTTCGGCCCGATAAGCGCCGTCATCTCGCCGCCGCGCAGCGCGACGGAGACGTTGTCGATAATCTGTCGTTTACCAAGGTGAAGTGACAGCCCCTGGGCGCAGTATTCATTAACCATGTCTGGAGTTCTCCCGACGAAAGACCAGCCACAGAAACCAGGGGGCGCCCAGCAGGCTGGTGAGCAGACCGACCGGTATCTCCGCCGGCGCCGCCACGGTGCGGGCCAGGGTGTCGGCCAGCAGAAGCAGGATCGCGCCGGCCAGCAGCGAGCCGGGGATCAGTCCGCGATGGTCAGGTCCCAGCCACAGGCGCATCAGGTGCGGCACCACCAGGCCGATAAAGCCGATGACTCCGCTGATGGCCACCGCGGCGGCCACCAGCACCGCACTGCACAGCAGCAGCCAGCGCTGCAGCGCCTGCACATTAACCCCGAGATAGTGCGCCTCTTCATCGCCAAGCTGCAGCAGATTGAGGCGGGACGCCATCCACCACACCGCCAGCGCCGCCGGGATAATCAAGGTCGCGGCCACCAGCAGCGTCGGCCATTCGGCCTGGCCCAGACTGCCCATTCCCCACAGCGACAGCTGGCGCAGCTGGGCGTCATTGCTCAGCCAGGACAGGACGCCGACCAGCGCGCCGCACAGCGCGTTGATGGCGATCCCCACCAGCAGCAGGCGCGACAGCGAACCCTCCTCCGCCCGACTGAGGATGAAAATCACCACCATCACCGCCAGGCTGCCAATAAACGCCGCCAGCATCGGCATATACAGAGCGATCAGCCCCGCAGCGGAGAACGGGAGCACCAGCCAGCTGGCCACCGCCAGCGCGGCGCCGCTGCTGATGCCCAGCAGGCCCGGGTCGGCAAGCGGGTTGCGAAACAGCCCCTGCATCACGCAGCCGGAGAGGGCCAGCGCCGCGCCCACCAGCAGGGCCAGCAGCACCCGCGGCAGACGGATGGTCAGCCAGATATGGCGCAGCATGTCATCCCCGGAAGGCAGCAGGTTGACCAGCGGCAAGCGCATGGCGCCGAGGGTGGTGGCAAACAACGTCAGGGAGACCAGCAGCAGCGTCATCAGCAGCAAACGGCGAGCGAGGGCAGGGCGCATCAGGGCAACTGCTCCGCTTTGTTTCGCAGCGCGATTATCGCCTGCGGTGTGCGCGGCCCGAAGCCCAGCAGGGCCATATCGTCGATCGTCAGCAGCTGTTTATGACGCCCCGCCGGGGTCTGCGCCAGGCCGGGCAGTTTCCACAGCCCGGCTTCGCCGCCCATCCCTTTGAGACCATCGGCGGAGATCACCACCAGATCCGTCTGGCTGGCGGCGACCCCTTCCTGCGACATGGCGCGATAGTGGTCGAAGCCCTGCATCGCGTTCTGCAATCCGGCGGCGCGAATGGCGCCATCGGCCGCGGTATGCTGTCCGGCCACCAGGGTATTCATTCCGCCGTGGCTGAGAATAAACAGCACCCGCTTAGCAACCGGCTGCGTTGGAATGGCGGCGATCTGCTGCTGAAGCTGCTGGCGCAGCGCGTCGCCTGCCGCCGTTTTGCCTAACGCTTCGGCAATGACAGCAACTTTGTTATCGATCGCGGACAGACTTTCGCCGCCCGGCACGTTCACCACCTTCACCCCGCTCGCCTGCACTTTGTGTAAGACCAGCGAGGGCTGCGCCTGGGCGCTCGCTAACACCAGCTGCGGGCGTAACGCGAGGATCCCCTCGGCGTTCAGCTGTCGCAGGTAGCCGACGTCCGGCAACTTTTGCGCCGCCGGGGGCCAGCTGCTGGTGCTGTCCCGCGCCACCAGGCTCTCCTCCGCGTGAAGGGCATAAACGATCTCAGTGACATCTCCGCCGAGTGTGACGAGCCGCTCAACGGCGGCGTGACTCAGCAGCGGGAAAGCGATCAAGAGCAGTAACCAGCGCATCATGCGGGCTGCCCTTCACGGGTCAGGCGGTCTACCTGCTGGCGCCATTGCGTCTGCTCGGGGTGCCCCTCGCTGCGCTGGCCGTAGAGCTGGGCAATCTGGGTGCCGTCTTTGGCGAACAGTTCGACGCTGGTGACGTGTCCGTCCGAAGTCGGCTTGCGGGTCACCCACACTTCATCGAGGCTCTCTTCGCGCAGATGCAGGGTAAAAGTAGTATTGAAGATATTCAGCCAGCCGCGCATGGGGGCCAGCTTTTCCAGGGCGCCGGTAAAGATCTGCACGCAGCCGCGATTGCCGACGAAAATCATGATTTCATTGCCCTCCTGGCGCACCGTCTCCAGCAGCGACGGCAGCGCATGGCGATCCACGCGGCAGGCGAGGTCGTCGCTCACCAGACGGAAGGCCTGCTGGCGGGAAAGCTGATATTTACGCAGCAGACCGAA
>OKVW01000521.1_pt1 | contig 22109 bp, 22 predicted proteins | sample 1606991 | NCBI WGS metagenome assembly OKVW01 (sample SAMN03281021, study PRJEB24777) | human gut metagenome | isolation source: fecal sample PR177 from 1 month old male Malay infant, vaginal delivered...
TGAAATATCTTAATATCTTAACTGCTTCCCAGACTATCTTTCTCTCCAAAACCCTCTCGTTTTTAAGATTAATCATAATGTCTCGCGAGATTTAATTCCATGTTTCGAATCTTTGCGAGTTAATAATGCGTATATATTCCATAGTAAATGTAATGCTTTGTAGCGAAATTTGCATTTGGTAGCATGCGCAGCAGTTCACAGGAGGGCAGTAATTAGTATTGAATCATTACAGTGTTAATTATTGTCAGGACATTCCGGAACAAAACCAAGAGTTGATTACAACAGTGCGAAATAAGATCGCGACGTAACGACTCTTTATTTCTTAGGATATTGGTACAAACAGGATATTGTTATGAAAATGAATAAAGTTGCTATGGCTGTTGCTTTCACCGCTGCTCTGGGCTCTATGTCTGTTTTAGCTGACACGACAAACGGTAAAATTGAATTCCAGGGTGAACTGGTGAATACCGCCTGTGGTCTGGCACCCAATTCAAGCCCGGTTTCCGTAGAATTTGGTCAGATTCCTGTTTCTGCACTGGCTAACGGCGCGCGCGCTGGAAACGTACAAAAGAACATCGAACTGCAGGATTGTGACACCACCGTAGCAAAAACCGCGGTAGTGACTTACTCCCCAACCAGCATTAACCCAACGGATACATCTCTGGCTGCTTTCACCTCTGGCACCGCATCTGGCGCGGGTATCGGCCTGCGTGACAGCGCAAGCCAGGAAGTAGTCTGGGGTACGGCGACAACGCCTGTACAACTGGTTAACGGCACCAACACCATCCCGTTTGTAGCCTATTTGAAAGCTGAAAGCGCAACCGCGACGGTATCTGCGGGTACCTTCCAGTCAACCGTTAACTTTGAGATTGCTTACCAGTAATCCGACAGACGTTCTGAGTGCGGGAGGTTCTCCCGCACTTTATTCAGGCAGGGATCGTACCAGGGAGGGACAAAATGAAAATAAGCACTGTGTTCTTACAATCGCTTTATTTGTGTGCTCTGGTGGGGTCAGCCTCTGTTTGGGGAGTTACCGTCACGCCAGGAAAATTAGCGATGAGTGGAGAGCTGATCGAATCGGCATGCGGTCTTGATCCGAACAGTCGGGATATTGAAGTTGAGTTTGGCGAGGTTTCCGCCAGCCTGATTCATCATAATGATGAAAGCAGTATTACGCGACCACTGCTGGTTCGCTTGACGGGATGTTCAGTGGTGACTCGGGGTAATGATGGAGCGCTTTATCCCTATGCTTCCATCACGTTTATTGGCAATGCGGCAGCATCAGACCCTACCACATTATTGGTCAGCGGCAAGGCGGATGGATTTGGCATTCGTCTGCGCGATAGTCAGGGTGAAATATTAACGTTGGGCCAGCCATCTCCAGAATATGAACTGAGCGGCACCAACAATGTTTTAAAATTTTCCGCTTCGCTGGTGCCGGTGGAAAAATATATTAAAGCAGGCGAGTTTACAGCCGTTGTGCAATTCTTCATGGATTATAACTAATAAAATAATAACGTGGCGGAACGCAGTACGTTTTTAACGGATGATATGCGAGACGGGGATTATGTCGGTAAAATTAAAAACTAATCTAACGATAATTGCTTTTCTGGTGATGAATTGCTGTTATTCAGCAACAAACAGTGCAGATAAGAGCGTTGAGTTTAATACCGATGTTTTGGACGCTTCGGATCGTACCCGTATTGATCTTTCGCGTTTCGCGACGGACAACTATGTCACGCCTGGCGATTATTTGCTGGATATCCGGGTTAATGGTCAGCAGGTCGATCAGGAGAAAATTCGTTATATCGAAGCTCCTGAAGGTAAGCGCACATTGCCGTGTATCAGCGGGGATCTGCTGGACAAACTGGCGTTGAAAGAAGACGCGCGTGCAAAGGTCACTCAACTCTATGAGAACTGCTACGCATTGCAAAGTCTGCCAGGAACGAAGTTAAGTAACTACGCCGGTGTGCTTGAAATCTCCGTGCCGCAGGCGTGGATGAAGTACAACGATCCCAGTTGGACGCCGCCTGAACGCTGGGATGCAGGGATTCCGGGGCTGATTTTTGACTACAGTCTTAACGGACAGCTTACCCGCCAGTTTGACAATCACGATAACTACAGTTCGCTTTCGGGTTACGGCCAGGCGGGCGCGAACATTGGCGGCTGGCGTCTGCGCGGTGAATATCAGACCAGCTACTATAGCCAGGACCACCAGTTTGATTTCGACTGGAATCAGATCTACGCCTACCGACCGTTGCCGATGATGGCGGCGAAAATGACGTTGGGTGAGATCTATCTGAACTCGCAGGTTTTCGATACCGTGCGCTTTACCGGGATCAATATCGCCAGCGATGAGCGAATGTTGCCTCCGGCATTGCAGGGGTATGCTCCTGAGATCCACGGTATTGCCCGCACGAACGCCAAAGTGACCGTCAGCCAGAGTGGGCGCGTTATCTATGAAACCACCGTGCCCGCGGGACCGTTCAACATTCAGGATTTACGCAGTTCCGTGCGTGGTACGCTCGATGTTCGCGTCGAAGAGCAGGATGGCTCGGTTTCCAGTTTCCAGGTCAACACCGCCAATATTCCGTATCTCACGCGTCCGGGCTATGTCCGGTATAACATCTCAGGGGGGACGCCGTCCCTTTATAACCATAAGCTGCAAGGCCCCACGTTCCTCTCCGGCGACTTCTCATGGGGGGTGAGTAACGCATGGTCGCTTTACGGCGGCTTGCAGTCATCGGGTGAAGAATATACCGCGACCTCTGTAGGTATCGGCCGCGATCTCAGTGCGTTAGGCGCCATTTCCTTCGATGCCACGGAATCGTGGAGCCGCACGCCTGAAGGCGATCGCCTGAAGGGAACCTCGTACAAGCTGAGCTACGCCAAAACCTTCGATGAGTACAGCAGCGCAATTACCTTCGCGGGATACCGTTTCACGGAGGAAGACTTCCGCTCTATGGCGCAATACCTCGATGAGCGTTATCAGGGATATGACCATATCGGGCGCGAGAAACAGCTTTACACCATCACCGGTAATAAAACGTTCTGGGCAGATGACCCGAGCAAGGCGACCACCGTATTTCTGACCTGGACGCACCAGAACTACTGGGACCAGCGTAGTCAGGACCGGTATGGCCTGTCGGTAGGACGTTCGTTCCGCATCGGCAATATAAGCGGTATTACCGCTAACCTCTCCGCCTATCGTACTGATTACGAAGGGAGCAAAGACGATTCGATCTCTTTCTCGGTGTCAGTACCCGTTGGCGACAACAAATGGGCGGGACTGGATGTTCAGACCAATAACGGCAAAACCAGCCCGATGGCGTCTTACACCGACAACAGCGATTACAACAATTTGTGGCGAATTCGCGCAGGCGCCAGCCAGAGCGGTAACGCCAGCATGGATGGCTATTACCAGCGTCGTACGCAACTGGCGGAAATCAATACTAACGCCAGCTACCAGCAAAACGAGTATATGTCGCTGAGTACGACCCTGCGTGGCGGCTTCACCGCGACCCGACACGGTGCAGCGATGCATAACAGCGGCGCCACAATGAACACGGCGCGCGTCATGGTCGATACCAATGGTATTGGCGGCGTTCCACTCAACGGCGAGAAGTCACGGACAAACAGCTTCGGCATCGCCGTGGTGCCTGATGTGGTGAGCTACAACAGCTTTGATACCCGTGTTGATGTCGATGCGATGGACAGTGATATCGAACCATCAAAAGCCATTAGCACCACCACCCTGACGGAAGGAGCCATTGGCTATCAGGCCTTCGGCATGGCGAAGGGGATGAAGATGATGGGCACGCTGCGCCTCGCGGATAACAGCTTCCCGCCCTTTGGCGCGGAAGTTTACAACACCGATGGTGTGAGCGTCGCGATGGTGCTGGAAGACGGGAAAGCCTGGCTGGCGGGCGTTAATGACGACGAAGTACTGAATGTGATGTGGGGCGGGAAACAGCAATGCAAGATCACCATACCGCCAGACGCAAACGACGGCCGTTCGGACATGCTTCTGCCGTGCCGTTAATTGCCGAAAGAACGAGTTATCTCACTGTAATAAAAGGCCAAAAATGAGCAAGAAAACACATAGCGGATATCTGATGGCGGCGTGGGTGCTGAGTATGGCTGGCGGCTACGCGCAGGCAGGGGTCTCTTTGGATCGGACCCGCGTCATTATTACGGAGAAAGAGGCTTCTTCGAGTGCCAACCTGTCCAACACCAGCCCGGATATTCCTTTCCTCGCGCAGTCCTGGGTGGAGGATGAAAAAGGCAACAAGATCACGTCGCCACTGCTTGTGTTACCGCCGTTACAGCGGATCAACGGGGGCCAGAAAGGAATTGCGCGCGTCACCAAAACGGCCGGTATCGAAAAGCTGCCACAGGACAGAGAGAGTCTGTTCTACCTCAACGTCAGGGAGATCCCGCCGAAGCCGGATAAACCGAACACGTTGCAACTGGCGATGCAGTCACGCATCAAGCTGTTTTACCGCCCGGCAGCCGTGATCCCGAAGACGAAGGGTGAAGTCTGGCAGGACCAGGTAGTGTTCCATAAAAACGGTAGCCAGATGACCGTGGAGAATCCGACGCCTTACTACGTCACGATCCTTGGGCTGTCGGAAGGCGCAGGGCAGAAGATTACCCGTTTTCCTGGGATCATGATCGCGCCGAAGTCGAGCCAGCAGTTTGCGGTAACGAACTCAAATGTCAGCCAGTTTTCCATGATGTATGTGAACGATTATGGCGGACACCCGGAACTGAAATATCGTTGCGATGGCAACACCTGTAAAGCATTACCACCTGCCCAGCAGGGTTAACCAGGAAGGAACCTGACAATGCAAAATCCTTTTCCTTATATTGCCCTGCTGGTGATGGGTATGACGTTTCAGTGTGGGGCGAATGTACCGGTGCAGCCACAACATCTCGCTCAGGAAAATGTCGGTGAAGATAGCGGCATTGTCCGGTTTCACGGTTCGGTGTTTGCCTCTCCCTGCGTCCTGATGACGCAAGGGCGTATTCAGGACGTTGAAATGGGTGAGATCAGCGCCCGACGCTTTCACCAGGCCGGCGATCGCAGCCAACCGGTGCGTTTCAAACTGTATCTGAAGGATTGCCTGAAAGGGGCGTCTCAGTCACGGAGCAGCCTGGCCTCTCGTACCACCGGCAATGACTGGCGCGGTTACAGTACCGGGGAACAAGCGGTACAACTGACGTTTGTCGGCGAATCCGACATCAATAACACCCAACTGTTACGCATCACGGGAACGACTCAAGGGGCGGGGATACGTCTGCTCGATAAAAGCGGGAACGCGCTGGATGTCGGCCAGACTCACGCCCCCTGGCTTATCAACCCTGGTGACAGCGAGCTCAATTTTATGGCCGCACTGGAGTCGACGGGGCCGCACGTGAGCGCCGGGAGTTTTAGCAGTCTGGTTCGCCTGAAGATGGAGTATCTGTAATGAAACTGTCAGACCTGTTACGCCGTCAATCGCCCGTCCTGTTGGCGCTGTGTTTACTCGGACAGCCGGGTGTCGCGTGGTCCGTGGTTGACGGTGAAATTGAGCCGGTCAATGGCACCTACGATTATCTGATTAATATTGCTAATAAAGATATTACCAACAACGTGGCAGGCGCCACGATAGCGGATGAATTCAATCTGGACGGAATGTTTCAGGGGCGTGCGTACTGCTCGCAACCGATGATAAACCAGCCGGTTTACTACATGTCTCAGGCGACGTTAACTCAGTCAGGTACATCGCCGGGTTACCTTAAGCTCAACGATTACATGGATGTCAAAATTGAGATCTACATCGGCGGCGCACTGCAACAGTACGTAACCGTGCCGTTCGATAACGTCTCCAACAAAGTCAATCAGAACAACTGTAACCCGCCCAGTACGGTGCTGGACAACCAGTTTACTTCCGGTGCAAAAGGAAAGGTGACCTTTATGATCACCAAACCCATCATCAATGGGGTGAACTTACAGGGGTCTGAAATCGCCAAACTCTACGGTCGTCTCGGGCCTGGCGCAATGGGGCAGACGCCGCTGTCACGGATCACCATCGCCTCAGGCATCATCACCGTACCGGATAAATGTATCGTCAACCGGGGAACGCCCATCGTTGTCGACTTTGGCAATATTCCAGGAACGGGGAGCCAACTGAACGGCGTTAACTACAGCCAAAACGTACCGATTCATGTGAAGTGCGAAGGCGGCAGTTTTGCCCAGGGCGAGCTCAATATCAAACTGGGGATCCAGCAGGCGAATCCGGCATTTGTCGACGGTAAGTACCTGAGTACTCAGGGCACAACTGACCGTTCAGAGCTGGGCATCGCGCTACGTGATACCCACGGTAGCCCTGTGGTGCCAAACACGTTCTATACCGTGCCGGGATTTGCCAATAACGAAGGCGACTGGAACCTGACTGCCGCGCCGGTGGCAAAAAGCGTCACTTCGATGATCCCGGAAGGTGAATTCCACGCCTCGGCAACGGTTGTGGCTGAATTCCAGTAAGGAGGGAATTATGCATCGTATGACGGTTATCCTCGCCTGTTTGCTGACGATTTTCGCTGTGTCACCATCCTGGGCACAGGGAGAGCTGATTGGCGGCGATCTCAGCTTTAAAGGCATGGTGATAGCTTACCCGTGCAGCATTGCGCCAGAGTCAGAGCAGGTACCGGTCGATTTTGGCAAAATATCGACAAAATCCATGTATATCAATGGGAAAACGACGCCAGTTCCGTTCACCATCACATTGCAGGATTGTACGCCGGGCGTCTTTAGCACCGTGACGGTAACGTTTAGTGGAGAGGCCAACGGCAATCTGCCGGACCGACTGGCCATCAAACCTACTACACCGGGCAATGCGGGTGGAGTAGGGGTTGGTCTGTTGGAGGCGGATAATACGCCTGTGCGGCTGAACGTGGCGACCACGCCCACGCCTGTCAACGACACCGTTTTGCAACTTAATTTCCAGGCATTTGTGGAAGCAGAACCGCAGGCATTAGCAAACGGAACCATAAGCACCGGGCCATTTACCGCCACCGCAAATTACACATTGAACTATCAGTAGCGGCATCAACAGGAAATTGAGGCATGATGTATCAGTGTTTCCTTTACGGTAAAGATTATTTTTTTTCGCAAGGTATTAAAACGGTCATTAGTGGTTTATTGGCGGAGAAAACGGAATTTTTATATTCCTTAACAGATGATTATGCGCAGCTTATTACACAGCTACAAACCCGCGTTAATGACGGTTGTTGTCGGTGGATACTCTGTGATTTGGACAGCCTGCCTCAGGAGCGGTTTCATGCGATGCAGTTAATGAAGGATTTCTATGAGCATGAAAATAAAAATCTGGTTATTTTATTAAACGAGCACAACATGCCGCTGTTTTTTGCGTTTTATTCATTATTGCCTACGGCACACTGGTTATTGAAAAAAGAAAACATTGAGGATATTACCTTTTTTTTTCAGGATTTATTGGCGCAACGACGCAAGGGCGGTCGCTTTAGCACCTCGCTGGTGAACTATACGCGGCGAAAACTCTGTAACCGGGAATCGGATTATACGATTTCTGGTCATGAGTGGTGGCTAATGGAAGAAATATTCAAAGGGAAATCGTTGTCGCAAATTTCCGGGGAGGTGAATGTTGACATCCGCCGCCTGAGTTATATCAAACGCAATTTAATGAAAAGACTCAATATCAAAAACAATATTGCATTATTCGCGGTGTTCAGAAGAATTATGCCCTGAACCCGCGGGAAGTGTTTTCGGTGAATGTGTTCGCCGATCTATTGGTGCAAATGATTGCACCTCATTCAAACCTAAGTAAGGAAAACAGAAATGAAAAAACTGACTGCTGTCGACGCTGCTAACGTTGTAGGTGGAACTTGTAAAACCTGCGTAATCTCGTATCAGAAAGTCACCGTTGGTGGCGTAACCTCCTGTAAAGAGGTGACGACCTGTACTGACAAATACGGGACCACAACCACGATGAGAAATGCTGATTTCAGCCAATGTGGTGGGATCCCGAACCTCTATTAATCGGCCCTGGCCTGGAGGTGTCCGCACCTCCAGGTTTTTCTTTTTCCCTGTGAGAATACTATGGCGACTAAGTTTAAACGCATAACCATTATTAGCTATTCATTGTTCCTGATCGTTATCTCTTCGCTGATGACGGTGCTTTGTTACCATATTTTTGTCTTTAATACCTTTGCCGCAGATGATTCAAAAACCCAGGCTTTCCGTGAAGTCAGCGCTGAACAAGTAGCGAATAGCCCGATAAAGGAAGATCACAGTATTATCGAAGTGATGTCTTACGCGTGTCATTATTGCGCTGCAAACGAAGAAAATCTTGCTGAGTTTTCTCAAAGCCTGCCGCCGGGCACTACATTCACCTCTGTTCATATTACCAGCGAAAATAATGGCCTTGCCGCTTATGCGCCGATTTTTGCCACCCTGGAAGAGATGGGCATTGAAAAGAATGTTCGCGACAGCGCCTATAATGCCATCATTACGCGAAATATTGATCTGACCGATGATAATGTGCTGAAAAAATGGCTGATAAAAAATAATATCGATGTCACTAAATTTAATACATTACGCCAGAGCGATGCAGTAAAAGATCGCCTTAGCGAAATGGCGGCAATTACGGCGCATTATAATATTAACGCTACGCCGGTGTTTATTATTAATAAACGTTATGTTGTCGCTCAGGACAGCGAATTTCCTCAATTTGCGCAGCGCATGCTGCAATTGCTGAAAGAGGATAAATAAGTCCAGTGGTCAGGTTTTTTATTATCTGGAGCGTGTTTAGTTTTAAAAACAGCGTGGAATGGTTCGCTGACGTGAAGCGTTTACTTTCGCAGGTAAGAGGGTCACTCCTGCGGAAAATCGTGCGCTATGTGCCACTTTCTCTGCTGTTGCTGGTAACGAAAGGACTCTGCACGATGCGGCTGCTGGGGCGATCGTTTCGCTTACAACAGGCAGTGGCAAATGAAAACTATCGTTGCCTGACGGGACAGAAAGGGCGGTTGAACGTGACCTGGGTTGCCATGCGTCGTCGCCTGCTGGAAGAGGCCGCCACCTGGGGGCAAAATCCGACGCTGCTCTGGCAAATCCGTGCCTGTGCGGCACAACTGAACGCGGTGGTCGCGCCGCTGCACCAACAGAAAGTGCCTTACATCCTGGCGCCGCTACATACCGTCTCGGACGTGCTGGCCGCGATGGTCGGTGCCTGCGTCACGCCCGGCAACGCCAGCGTGGTGGTCTCCTCCAGCGCGGAGCTTTATAACGCCCACACCCGTGCGCTTGGCGGCATTGCGCTCTCTTACTGCTCCATTCATCAGGAGAGCAAAACGCTGGCGAATAGCCTGATGGGGCTCATCACCGATGTCGCTGTCGGGCAGCAGAACATGATTATTTTTCCCGATATCTCACCTGACTATACCCTGCAGGCGGAAGGGGCGCTGGCGGCAAAACTGTCCTGTCGTTTATTCGGTCGCAGCGCGAAGTTGCACAATGGTGTGGTTCGCCTTTCCGGGGTGATTGGCGCGCAGGTGGTATTTTATCACCTCAGCTACGACGGGGGGTTGCGCATCCATATTCACCCGCCGGTGAGCAGCAAAAACGTCGCCACCGCGCTACCTGACATTATTGAATCCACACTGCGGGCGCACCCACAGGAGTGGCTCCTGTGGCACAGCCATTCGCTCTTCTTTATTAACCACTAATGATTAAAATGAAAACCACGATCCCGAATCTGATCTTTCAGGAAGAGACTAACGAGTGCGGCCTGGCGTGTGTCGCGATGCTGGCACAAACGCAGGGACAGAGCGTCTCTCTGGACACCCTGCGCGAGATTTTTCCGGCCTCCGATCACGGCACGTCGCTGGACACGTTAATGACCATTCTGGCGCGAATGGGCATTGCGACAACGCCGGTGCTGTTTGATCACCATGAACTGAACGATCTGCCGCTACCCGCCATTTTGCACTATGGCGCGAGTCACTATGTTTTACTGGCCTGGCGCAAAGGCAACCACGTGTGCGTGATGAATCCGGCGATTGGCGAGCAATGGCTACCAGTTGCCGCGCTTAAGCAGGAGATCAGCGGTTATGCGCTGATCGTTGAACCTGAGCAGGCTCTGGAAGCCGATCCAAACTTACCGTTAGCGACGAAAACACAGAGCGCGCCGCAGATGATGAGTATGCAGGAGACGGCGGCAGTACCGGGTATTTATCGGCTGATGCTGTTGACCTTCCTTGTGTCACTCACGCTGTTTCTGATGCCAACAATGGTGAGTAACGCCATCAATCAGGCCTTCTCCAGCGTGGAAAACAGCGACTTTCCGTATGGCTGGTTTATCCTGGCGTTTGTGGCGTCGTCCCTGATAGCGCTGGGCGTACGGGTGATTAGCGAGCGTTTTATTAAGCGTTTTGTGTTGATTCACAGCGGCGTGGGATTTTCCCGCCTGCTTCATAACCCGCTGCGTTTTTTTGAAAAACGCGCGCCGGGTGAAATTTTCAGCCGTTTTACGGCCTGGCAGATGGGCTTGCTGCAAAAGATTGAGCTGGATAACGGTCTGCGATCCGACTGGGTGATCTGTGCGATCGCGCTGGGGATTATGTTCTGGATCGCCCCTGTACTGGCGGCGATCTCTGCCGTTGGCGTCACCGTAATGGGGGGCATCAGCATCTGGGCGGTGATCCGCGATCGCTGGTTCACTCAACAATTACAGTTGAAAAGCGCCACGTTGAACGATTTCTTCATGGAGACCCTTCAGGGTATTTTGACGGTAAAAACCGCCGGGCTGGAAGGTCAACGACAAGGACAGTTTGCCACATTCAGTCGCGATCTGTTTTCGTGTATGCAACGCCAGAAAGTCTATCAGCAGGTAAAAGAGGGGCTGTATCAGCTTACCGGAAGCCTGGAAATGGTGGTCTTTATGCTGGTCGTTCTGCCGATGGTCCATGGCAAGCTTATCTCACTGGGCGATTTTTTTGCCTATAGCTTCCTGCGGCAAATCTTCACCTCCTACGTCACGCGTATCTTCTACGCCATTATTCAGAAATCGCAGTTGAACGTGATCGACACCCGGGCCCATGCGCTATTTGCTCCCGATGAAGAGGCGGCAGCCGCATCGCTGGCGGTGCTACCGCCTGCTGATACGGTGCCGGATCTGACGTTTGAAGGGGTCTGCTACGGCTACGATCCGGTGAAGCCCGTGTTGTCGTCCGTCTCGTTGTCGCTGGCCGCGGGTGAGCAGATTGCGATTGTTGGTGAATCCGGTGCAGGGAAAAGTACCTTATTGCGGCTGATTGCCGGGTTGTTCTTACCGCAGGCGGGGGGCTGTTATGCCGCCGACACGGAACTTCACGCGCAGCACCTGGCGCAATTTGTCTGCCTGCAAAGCCAGGAGGACATTTTGTTTAATACCTCGGTGCGCGAAAACATTACTTTGTTTGACGCGCACTACCGTGAACGCGATCGCGCACGGATTGAGGCGTTACTGGATTCCCTCGCGCTGGGCGATGTGGTGCGTGGTTTGCCGGGGGGAATTGATGCCCTAATACGTGAAAGCCATGCGGCGCTTTCGCTTGGCCAGCGCCAGCGTTTGCTGCTGGCTCGCGCGCTCTACAGTTCGCGTCCGGTGCTGCTGCTCGACGAGCCGACCGCCAATCTTGACGACGACACTGCGGCAATCGTGATGGCGGCCATTCATGCGCATTGCCAGGAAAACGGCAAGTCGCTGATTGTGGTTACCCACAGTGACCAGGTACTGTCGCGGTTCCAGCGGGTTTATCAACTGGTTGAGGGCACGCTCAGCCCGCTGGAGGTCAGCGTATGACGCAGAAATTGCGTTGGCGCATGGCAGGCGGTTTTCTGGTCCTCGCCGCCCTGGTCACTGGCGCGTGGGTGATAATGGCTTCGCCTTCGCCACAGGCTGATTTACCGCTGGAGACCATCGGTACTGGCGACATCGAAAAAGTCGTACTGGTGACGGGTGTCCTGAAACCGGCGGTGCAGGTGAACGTCGGCGCGCAGGTCAACGGACAGTTGCGTAAATTGTATGTTAGCCAGGGCGAGAAGGTCCGGAAAGGGCAACTACTGGCGGAGATTGACCCGACGCTGCAGGAGTCGGATCTGAATAATACGCGCGCGCAACTGGCCAGCGCCAAAGCGCAAAAACTGTCGGCGCAGGCGACACTGCTCCGTTATCGCCAGGAGCTGAACCGCCAGCGCATGATGTTGCACGACGGCTCCGGCGTGCGCAGCGAATTCGAACAGGCCCAGGCGCAGTACGATGCGCAGGTGCAACAGATTGAAGTGAGTGACGCACAGATTGTGCAGGCCGAAATGGCGGTAAAAGCCGCGCAGGCCAACCTGAGCTATACCCGCATTGTTGCCCCTATCGACGGCGAGGTGCTGGGCATTGTGACTCGCGAAGGGCAGACCATCGTCTCTTCCCAAATGGCCCCCACCATTCTGGTGCTGGCGAATCTCGATACTATGCAGGTACAAACCCGTATCTCTGAGGCGGACGTGCAAAAAATCCGCCCCGGTCAACCGCTGCATTTCTATGTCATTGCCAATCCGAATAAACGCTACACCAGCACCATGGGGTTTGTGCAACCCGCGCCGCAGGACGCGCTGGAGGCATCCAGTGAAAAAAGCATGGGCGGTAATCAACAGGCGACGGCGGTTTACTACACCGGCACCTTTGAAGTGCCTAACGTGGAGCGTGAACTCAAAACGTCGATGACGGCGCAGGTATTTATTCAGATTGCCGAAGCCAAAAATGTGCTGCGTGTTCCGGTCGCCGCACTCGGACAAGCGCTGGATACCGAACGCTACAAGATAACCCTCATTGAGAACGGGAAAACACAGTCCCGCACGATCCGCATTGGGATTAACGATCGCCAGTACGCTGAAGTACTGGACGGCCTGAAGGCGGGCGATCGCGTCGTGTTGGCACAGGACATGGTGCGGGGATAACGGATGGAACCGATTATCGTTTTACGGCGGGTCTGCCGGGCATTTAGCGCGGGGACACAAACGCTGGCGGTATTGAGCGATATCTCCCTGACCATTCAACGCGGTGAAATGGTGGCGATTGTGGGGGCCTCCGGCTCGGGGAAATCAACGCTGATGAACATCATCGGTTGTCTGGATAAGCCTTCTTCGGGAGAAGTGTTGATTGATGGTACGCCGGTGCATAACGCCGACGCTTTGCACCTTGCCGATCTGCGCAGTCGCTATCTGGGGTTCATTTTCCAGCGCTATCACCTGATGCCCTATCTGACTGCGGAAGAGAATATTGCCATTCCTGCGCTATACACCGCCATGTCGGAGCAGGAACGTAAAACGCGTATGCAGCGTCTTGCACGCCAGCTTGGGCTGGAAAACCGGTTGCAGCACCGCCCGTCACAGCTTTCGGGCGGTCAACAGCAGCGCGTGAGTATTTGCCGGGCCTTGATCAACGGCGCGCATATCATCCTTGCGGATGAACCGACCGGCGCGCTGGACAGCGTCAGCGGCAAAGCGCTGATGGATGTCCTGCATCAACTGCATGCGGCAGGGCACACGGTCATCATCGTTACCCACGATCGTGACGTCGCCCGACAGGCGCAGCGAATCATTGAAATCAGCGACGGCCGCATCCTCAGCGATGTGCAGCACATCACCGCGCGTCGCCCGATGGCATTGCCGGAGCAGGATAATGGACGCGCTTCGTTGGGGCGTAGTCTTCGTGAATCGGTCCGCATGGCCTGGCGTTCGTTGCTCGGACACCGGATGCGCGCGTTTCTCTCCATGTTAGGGATCATCATCGGCATTGCGTCGGTGGTCTCCTCAATGGCGGTAGGGGAAGGGGCACGTCAGGCGATCATGAGTGAGATCGGCAAGCTGGGTAATACGACGCTGGAGATCCGTCCGGGAACCGGTTGGGGCAGTAAGCGTCCGGATATGGAGCGCGCCCTGTCAATGGATGATGTGCGCAGCTTACAGGCGCAGCCGTGGATCATGGGCGTTTCGCCCGTTATCAGCAGCACTACGCTCGCGGTACGCAAGGGGCTGGACTCTTCAATGATGCTGTCCGGCGTATCGCAGGATTTTTTCGCCCTGCAAGGGCTGCGCTTTGTGCAGGGAAATGGCTTTACAGCGCGCGATGTGGCGGAGGGTGAACCTGTGCTGATCCTTGATGAAACCGGGCGCGACACGCTATTCCCTGGCGGTGAAAACCCGCTTGGCGAGATCGTGCAGATTGCCGGCGCGCCGTGGCGGGTGATCGGCGTGGCCTCCCGGCCGGGTCCAAAAGTGGTCGGGGGATTTATGGCGGCGTGGGTTCCGCATACCGCATTGCAACAGCGGCTCACAGGGGAAAAGCCCCTGGAATCGTTGATCCTGCGTTTTCAACCTCCGCTGGAACCGCATGAGGCGGCGCAACGTGTGGAGCGTCATCTGCTGCGGGAACACGGACAGAAAGATTTTTTCATTCAGACTGACGACCAACTGGCGAATGCCCTGCAGAAAACCTCTGATTCGATGTCGCTGCTGATCACGGCGATTGCTGCGATCTCCTTGCTGGTGGGCGGCGTTGGGGTGATGAACATCATGCTGGTTTCGGTGACGGAGCGGACGCATGAGATTGGGATTCGCTTATCCGTTGGCGCGCGTCCCTCGGACATCATGAACCAGTTTCTGATTGAAGCGGTGATGATCTGCGCTCTTGGCGGTTTGATTGGGGTGCTAGGTTCGTGGGGCATCGGACAACTTTTCGCTTTCGCCACCGATGCGTTCAGGATGGTGTTTACCGCTTTCCCGTTGCTGATGGCCTGCGGATTTGCCGCCCTGACTGGCCTGACGTTTGGCTATTTCCCGGCGCGCAGAGCGGCTCGCCTCAACCCGACAGAGGCGCTGGCTCGCGAATGAAAAGACATCTTTTTCTCTTCGTCCTTCTTTTGCTGGCAGGGTGTAGCCCACTGACCCGCAGCGACTACCAGCGCCCGCTGCTGTCGTTGCCCACCCAGTGGCCGTCTGCGACGGACGAGGCGGCGGAATATGGCTGGCAGCGTTTCGGCGATCCCCGTCTGTCGCGAGTGATTGAGCAGGTACTGGAAAGCAATAACGATCTTGCTGCCGCCGCCATCACGTTGCAGCAGGCTCGGGTTACCGCGGGGTTGACCAATACCAATATGACTCCAGACGTGACGGTCAGCGGTTCCGCCAGTAACAGCAAAAATGTGCGTCGCGGGACGCCATCACAGGAAAACTACAGCAGCAGCATCGCGATTGCCTGGGAGCTGGATCTGTGGGGAAAACTGGCGCGCACCCGTGAGCAAAGTGAGTGGCAGGCTGTGGCGAGCGAGCAGGATTATTATGCGACGGTACTCTCCACTATCGGCACAACGGCCCAGCTTTACTGGCGTATTGCGCTGTATAACCAGCAGATTCGAAATCAACGTGACGGTCTGGCGATCTCCGAACAGACCGTACAGCAGGTGGTGTCGTGGTTTAACGCCGGAAAGGTCGGCCAGCTTGATGTACTGCAGTCGCAGCAGGCTTTGCTGGAGCGACAAAACCAACTGCGAATGTTGGTTCAACAACGCCAGAGCGCGCGCAATGCGCTGGCGCTATTACTCAACAGACCGGCCGAGCAACATGCCGATGAATCTCCCGCGCTGGATGTGAACCAGCAGGTGCCCCTCGCGCAAAAAACACCGCTGCGGGTGATTGCCCATCGACCTGATATTCAGGCGGCGGAGTCTCGCTTGCGTGCGGTGCTCGCAGGCTTTGATGCCGCCCGGTTGCAGTTTTATCCCGCGCTTTCTCTGGATGCGTCGCTCAATGCCGGCAGCCAGGTGTTTAGCCAATGGTTTAGCGAGCCGATCCGCTCGGTTGGCAGCACGTTGGCGTTGCCGTTTATCCAGTGGAACACCCGGCAGCTCACCGTTGAGCAGGCGGATTTAGCGATAAAACAGGCGGCGATCGCCTTTCGCACCACCGCTTATAAAGCACTTGCTGAAGTGGATGACGCCATGGAAAACCGGATGAGCGCCGAGGAGCAGCGCGCCAGGCTTCACCAGTCACTGGCCCTCAGCCAGCGCCGTTTAACCCTGACGGAGAGTCGCTACCGCGCGGGCGCAGTGGATTTTCAGACCTTGCTGAATGCCCAGGACGATCTGTTGACTCTGGAGAATTCCCTCGCACAAACCCAATACGACTATCTCTACGCCACGATGCAACACTGGCTGGCGCAAGGGGGTGGCGAAACGCAATACAGGATGATGAAACATGAAGTTGAATAATGAGTTTAAGCGGGTCGTCGTTACCGGGTATGGTGCCGTAACTCCCCTTGGCGCGACAGCGAACGAGAGCTGGCAGGCGATCATGGATTACCGGCTGGGTTATCGCTACGTTGATAAAACCGCTGTGAATATTAAAACCCATTTTCTTGGGCTGGTGGATAACGAGCCGAGCCTGGCTGGGGTGCCGGCCGCCATTCGACGTCGCCTGCCTCGTTTCGCCCGGCTCACGCTCGGCGCGGCGCGTCAGGCGATGGCAATGGCTTTTGGTGATAAGCCGCCGCAGGAGTTTTATAACCCGCTCGATTGTGGCGTGATCATGGGCACGGGCTGGGCGGGACTGGACGAAAGCTATGATGCGCAAAGTGAGTTTGCGGCGACAGGTGTAGCCTCTCCGTTTAACTGTTTTTACTCGATGCCGAGTGTGACCACCGCTGCCTGTAGCCAGTTCTGGGGACTGAATGGCTATCAGAACACGGTTATTGCCGCCTGCGCGACAGGGACGATCGCCATTGGCGATGCATACGAAGCGATCCGCAGTGGCCGCGCGCAGATGATGCTGGCTGGTGCAGGGGAGTCTCTCACCAGTCATTGCGCGGTCTGGAACATTGATGTGCTGGGCGCTTTAAGCAAAGAGGCATCCGATCCGCAACGCGCCAGTTGTCCGTTCAGCGCCCACCGTAGCGGGTTTGTGCTGTCGGAAGGGGCGGCGGTGTTGTGTCTGGAAGAGCGCGAGGGGGCGCTGGCGCGTGGCGCAACGATTCTGGGGGAAATTACCGGCTACGCCAATTTCTCTGACGCCTGGGATTTCACCTCGCCTGCGGAAGATTGTCTTGCCCGCGTGCAGACCATTATCTGCGCGCTACAGCAGGCGAAGCTGGAACCCGAACAACTGGATTACATCAACGCGCACGGGACGTCGACACCCCTTAACGATATCAATGAAACACAGTCGCTAAAAATGGCGCTGGGGGAGGCGGCGTACTCGGTGCCCGTTTCCAGCACGAAATCCTACTCCGGACACTTAATTTCCGCCGCAGGCTCCTTTGAGAGCATCGTCTGTTTACAGGCCATCGCCAGCGGAATTATGCCCGCAACGGCCAATTTCCAACAGGCGGATGAACGCTGCGATCTCGATTATATCGTCGAAGGCCATCGTGCCGGCCAGATCCGACGCACACTGAACCTGAGCTTTGGTTTTGGTGGGGCGAATGCGGCGCTGATTCTGGAGAAGCACGCATGATGCCGCTGCATTACAGTCATCAGGATGCCCGGCGCTGGGCCGCGTTTTCCGGGGATTACAATCCGGTGCATTTCGACGAAGCGTGGGTGACCGCGCAGGGCGGCAACAGGCTTAGCGTTCATGGCATGCGCACATTGCTGGATGTGAAACGTTTTATCAGTCCGCCAACCGAACGCTCGCCATTTATGAAATGCACGGTACGTTTGCGCAGACCGCTGTGGCGGGACACCGCCTACCGCCTGATGCGCAATACGAGTTCGCGTGTTGCGGCCTCGGTGCGTGAACTGTCCACGGAAGAGACCTGCCTTTCCTGTCAGCTCACGCCGGAGACCCATTTTGATTCTGCCGACGCAGAGAGTCAGCAGATGCTTGAGACGTCGGCGATCGCAACGTTGCATCAGCTATTTCTACCGCTGCTTCCCGATGCGCAACAATGGCATTTTCTTGATGCGCTGCTTTTTCGCCACCTTTTGCAGGACTCCGCGTTGTTACGCCAGCCTGTTATTGCCGACATGTTGCCGCAATGCCGTTCGCTTGACGCACTTTTTTCTCAATTCCCTGTCGTGCAAACGCATCAGGAAGTTATTTTCGACAGCCATCTGCTGGCTCCGTGGCAGGCAGAGTTATTGCCAGAAAATCTTGTCATCGAGACATTGCCCGCGCTTGTTGTGGGCGATCTCACCCGTGGCGCGGTGGTACGCATTGCGGCACGAACCTGTTTTCAACACCACTCCATTAGTAACGCCGTGACGCTCAAAATCGGCGCGCTGACAAAAGGAAAATAAAATGAGCCAGCATGAAATCATCTACGAAAAAATCAGTGAAATGATCTGTGACGCGAAAGATCTGCCCCCCCAGGCATTGACGCCTGAGACGACGCTGCCGGAACTGGAGCTGGACAGCCTCGATTACGTCGAACTGATGGTACTGGCGAAACGTGAATTTAACGTGACGCTAAAACCTGAAATGTTTATGAAAAATCCTCACATGACGCTGGGTGAATTAAGCAAATGTATTGCGCAGGAAATGGCAGGTTAATATGACCCGGAAATGGATGCTGATCACTGGCGGTAGTCGGGGAATTGGACAGGCGCTGGTGAGCCACCTGCTGCCAGAATGGAACATCGTTTTTACCGGCCGGAGCGAGGCGGGTATTGTGAGCACGCTGGAAGCTGCGCAAAGCCAGTGTTCATCGACCTGGGTGAAGGGGGTTCGCTGCGATGGTAGCGATGAGGAACGTGTCGGGCAGGTCGCGACATCTCTGCTTGATGAGTTTGGCGCGCCAGCCGCCATTGTCCATAATGCCGGAATGACCAACGACGCCCTGCATATTCACCAGAGCGCCAGCGACTGGCAGGAGGTGCTGGGGAATAATCTGGTTTCTGTCGTTAACTGGAACCGGATTTTGCTGCCAGCCATGATGACGCAAGGGAGCGGATCGATGGTATTTATGTCGTCCGTGACGGCGATTAAGGGGAACAGCGGCCAGACAGCCTATGCTGCCAGTAAGGCAGCAATGATGGGTTTGACGCTTTCACTCACGCGGGAAGTGGGGCGTTTCGGTATCCGGGTGAACTGCCTGGCGCCTGGCCTGATTGACGGTGACATGGTCCAGGCGATTCCTGAAGCCCGCTTGAAAGCGATGCGGCAGAATATTCCTTTACGTCGGCTGGGGAGTATGCAGGATGTTGCGCAGGCCGTTGCGTTTCTGGTTGGGGAAGAAAGTCGTTATCTCACCGGGCAGACGCTGGTACTGGACGGTGGCTTATCTGCCTGATGCCTGATAAAAGCAACCGCGAGAAGAGATTTCTCGCGGTTTACGACAGGCTAAGTTGGTTAATACGTTGTACCAGGGCGCGTCGTTCTTTGACGGATTCCTGAAAGATCTGCAGTAATACAGCACTGTGTTGTTGCACAATGCCCGCCAGCTCCGGAGCGATTTCTGCGGTTTCTCCGACGCGTGCTTTAAATTCTGATGACAATGTGTCCCCCTTTAGTAACGATGCCAGCCAGATGCTGGCTTTCAGGATCGTTACCTCCGGCGGATAGGTGGATTTGGCGGCAACTGATTTTTGAATTTGACACCAGCCAGAAATATCTCTTATTGCTTCAATGGGATAGAGTTCATTCCAGACCGCATTGCTGTCACCGGTATGTGCCGGTGCGACGCACCGCGCCAGTGACGGAAGGTTATGTAACAAGCCACCAATTTCAATTTTCAGGCATTGTATCGGGTCAACGCCCATCTCTCTGGCGAGATATCCTGAGATGCGGCCAACCACCAGAGAGTGCTGAACGCCGTGCTGGCTGAATCCATCAATAATAAAGGCCAACATTCTGGCGATGTCACGAAAATTGTGCAAAGAGACGGAGTCGTTATGAATACGGGGGATTTCTTTTATATAATTATCAAATTCTATGGATGTAATGCTTTGCCAGAAATGTTCGCCGTTGGATACTTTTCTGAAAGCATCGATATATTCTGGTTTATACAGAAGGTGCTCCCCACCAACTATTATATTACTAATTTCATCTTTTACCGATGTTATATCGCTGGTGCGGTAGAGGGCGATTAAAACATCCAGACGATCTGCCAGATAGATAACATGACTTTCTTTGGGAACTTTTTCACCATTAACAATTGCGCTTAATGGGTTCAGTAAAGGAACGCTTGCCAGCAATTCTGCACCGACCGCGGCGTGGTTGTTGAGTTCATTATCGTAATAGCTTAAAGGCAGAAGACGCGACTCTTCATTCAATCCACCGATATCATGGAGCAAAGCCGCCAGCAGGGTTTTCCGACATTGCGCAGGTGTGAACTGAGACTCCCGCGCCAGATGCCAGGCAATGAATGCCGTTCTGACATGATGCAGATTAAGGCGTGGGTTGATCATATCTATTATTTTTGAGATGCAAACCAGTAATTCTATTAAGTTTATATTCATGATAGTGAAAATCTAACTTACGCTGTGCTTTGTTAAAGAAAACCACACAAATTAATGTTGTTTGCAACCATACTGCGGGAATGCGTGGTTACCAAATAGTATTGCATTATTATTGAATTTTTTAAGGAAAATTATCTTTCCGTCCAGATTTTTGCCAAATAACAAATCATCAGAAATCTTATCATCAACATTGTCAGTATTGTCACGCGTGGTTTTGCTATTTGTTATTTTATACAGATGTTCATCAGCATTGTATGCTTTATATTTTAGCTTAAGCGTACGCGAGATTAAAAATTTTTGATCGTTATGGGTGAGAAAACCATCAATATTGATAAGAAGATTGTCATCCACCATGTTGACGAAAATTACCCCTTCCGCATGAATGTTATCGTTGTTGATGCTCTGGACGACAGAAAATTGCGACTCGCAGGAGAACGCGGGGGTTCTGGCAAAACAGTAAAACGCGCCAGCCAACATCAATCCGATGCAGATCAAAAGAAAAAGGGCTTGTTTAGGCATTATTCTTTTCTCGGTAAGAAAAGCTTACGCAGCTACCCTTATCACACTCAATGAGTAACAATTGCATAATATTACCCAGGGTTCCTTTTACCTGCTTTTTGTAGACGTACAACTCCTTTGCCTGTGAGCAGTCGAATTTGAGGGGGGTAAAATCAAAGCTTTTTTTTACATCCAGCAATGACAGCGATGGAGGCATAAAAATGACACATTGATCCTTAACAACCCTATGTATATCTGCGTCGGGTTTGAAGACCTCTGGTTTTATTAGAAGCAGAATAAAGGCGCTCGCCAGAGCGATAGCACGAGCAACGTGCTGAAAAAAGAACGAGTGTGGTGCATCGGGCGTCGGTTCAGCCTCTTTTTCTTCAAGAAAGGGGGGGCGATACTCACGATCGTTATGGATAATGGCATCTTCCGCTATTTTGAAACCGATACGAGGAACAGTAGAAATAATTTCTTTCTGTATGCCCAGATCGCTCAGGTTTCTGCGCAATGTGGAAATATATTGATTCAGATTACTGTTCGATGCCCTGGCGCCATATTTATCAAACACAGACTGAAAGATTTCGTTCCGCGAAAGGATATCGCCACGATGATTGAGCAATTCCGCCAGCAGGCGTGTAGAGGTCTGGGATAATTCAATACAATCCCCGGTCAGTAGGTTAACGAGAGACGCATCCTCGGTATCAAAAGTGATAAATCCCTCAATGTCGAACCTCATGTTCATCTCCATCCTAAGTCCTGCTTTTCTCTAACACAGACTGTTTTTGATAAAAGAAAGTGAATGTTAGATAAAAATACTGTTTTTACACTCATCTAAAGTTAATGTTGCTGGGTGACGCACTGGATTTCATACTACGACCACTTTTGAAATCCAGGAGTCTGCAATGAAATTCTCACTGTATTCATACAACCCGGATGCAGTACACCCAGGCTACAACTTACCTCATGACAATCTGCAGTTGTTAGCGGCGGAAATGGGGATAAGTGGTCTGGCGATGATCAGGGTTCCGGAGCAAGTGTTTATTCTCAATCTATTAAAAGATCACAGTACGCACGGCCTGTCGACCAGAGAACTTGCC
>OKVW01000524.1_pt1 | contig 22074 bp, 12 predicted proteins | sample 1606991 | NCBI WGS metagenome assembly OKVW01 (sample SAMN03281021, study PRJEB24777) | human gut metagenome | isolation source: fecal sample PR177 from 1 month old male Malay infant, vaginal delivered...
GAGATCTACACTAGATCGCTCGTCGGCAGCGTCAGATGTGTATAAGAGACAGACTTTATATAGTATCATCATATTGTTTGGAGTTATCTGCACATCCACAACGTACCGAACACTGTCTTTTATCGTTTCATTCAACACTTTAGTAATCGCTGCGGACTCTTCTTTTTCCCAAGCCTGTTCCTGGAAAACTCCATTCAGATAAACTGAGTTTTTGTGTATCATCATAACTGAAAATCTGTTACCTAAATTCAACTTACTAATTTCTTCTTCATTAATACGATCGTAAATCAATTGTTTCATAAAATAATTATGATATATTTTCTTTTTTTCTTCTTCTGCCCTAAGTTCATTGCGTATTTTAATCAATTCGCATATAAGTGTTTCCGCGCATAATTCATGTTTTAAAAGGTAGTTTGACACCCCATAACGGATTCCTTTTAACGCATAATCGAATTCACGATATGCTGAAACCAAAATAACTACGGTGCCAGGATCAATCTCTTTTATTTGTTTAGCCAGTTCCAGACCATCCATATTAACCATTTGTATATCAGAAATGACAATCTCGGGTTTCTCCTTCCTATAAATCTCAAGTGCTTTTCTGGCATTTAACGCACACCCAATAATCTCATACCCATTTTCTTCCCAGTCAATAAGCGTCCGCAGATAATCCATCGCGAGTTTTTCATCATCAACCAACAATACCTTAATCATAACCGCTTCCTCCTTGCTATAACCCAAATCCTCTTATTCAAAAATGCAGAAAAGGAAATGCCATGCTATATGCATAAACACTTCCTTGTACTGCTATACTGCCTGCTGATCATAGTAATACATCATTATACACCGGTTGCAATTGGGAATCTCGATACATCCCTTTTTCCGTGATCATAAACAGAATGAACATCTGGCGGAAATACTGACTGCGTATGATCATTTACTGCAACTGCCGGATTGGCCCACCATAAAATATCTGGGGAAATGCTGTTCGATAATATAACTGACCTCGTATCTCAATATATGCTTTATCAGGATACAACGTAAAACCGGCAATGCCTTTTGTACCATACATCTGATCTACATCATTTACAAAAAGTGTCTTGCTCCCATCTTCATTCTACTGAAGCGTATGATCGACCGGCATAAAAGTTGTCGTTCTGTGATGCTGTGGTCAGTTGAACTCAATTCCACCGGAAATCCATGGATCGATCCCCCCTACAAGAGCAGGTTTTATTACATGATTGTAGTGTACAAAATTATAATCATTTCCGGTGAATACGCCCTCCCAGCTCTGGTAAAACATTACTTTAATATACTGATTCTCCAAATATACTGCATTGTAAGTTTTATCAGTTTTTTTACGACTAATTTTTTCAGTCGTGGGATATGGATATACCTTTCCCGTACTCCCCTGGTAAACACGTTTCTCTAAAAACATGGGATTTTTATCAGCCGCACCAGCCTCATAGGTCGGTATTACTATTTTTTCTTCCCAAATCTTTACGTTATCCCTTCCCTACACAGCCTCCTTTTTATTTTTTGCTATTTTTATTCTGTGATACTATCGATTACTCTTATTTTTATTCGTATTCATTACGTATAGTTGCTAAGTGCTTTATTAAAATTGCTATTTTCTCTTTTATGAAAGCTCAAGTAATCTAAAATTTACTCAGCCAAACATAACATCCACGCTTTTTCCGCGTGGATGTTATAATCAATTTGTGCAGACTTCGGACTATTTTTTTATTTTAGCAGTATTAGCCAAGCCTTTGTTTTTAAACATGTTCTTATACTTTGTTAGTTTGTTTTTTGGTACTTTAATAACTACATTCTTATAAACTCCTTTGAAAGCTTGTTTACTAACTTTCTTCAATTTCTTAGACTGTATTACAATGTTTTTCAGTTTCTTACAATTGTAAAATGCTCGTGTGCCAATATGAGTAACTTGTTCTCCAACCGTAACCTTCTTTAACTTTATGCAACCGTAGAATGCCTGATTCCCAATCGTTTTGACCTTGCTTCCAATAGTCACCGTTGTCAACTTTTTATAATTTTTGAATGCGTTTGTACTAATTGCTGTTACCATAAACGTATAATCATTGATCTTAACCGTTTTAGGTATTATTACTTTCGTCAGTTTCTTACTAATCGGCTTGACTAAAGTCACTGTTCCATTTTTTGAAGCCGATTTGGTAACCTTATATTGGAATTTTCCAACTTCATGTTTGCTATTCTTTTTAGGTATGGTTGTCATACGCTTATAAGAGGTCTCAGCATTAACTAACACTTGGTAATTTGAGACCAGTTTCTTTTGGTCTGCTGTTAGTGCATTATAAGCTTTTCTTGCAGCCTCAATCGATGCTTTACTACTAGATGTCACCTTTCCAATTCCACTAATCTGCTGAATCACTTTGCCAGCGGCAGCTTTGTCCGCTTCTGTTTTTTTACTATGGTCTGTTAACTTTGTTAACTCCGCCTCTGCAACAGTCAAGATATTAAGGTTAGTAACCAATTTCTTCTGGTCGCCACTTAGAGTATCATAAGCTTTTCTCGCTGCCTCAACAGCTGATTTGCTACCTGTTGTCACTTTACCAATTGCATTAATCTGATCAATCACTTTACCAGCTGCTTTCTTGTCTGCTATGGTCTTTTCATCAGCAGCCTTTAACTCTTTGAGTTCAGTTTCTGCTGCACTTAACACTTCATAATTACTTACCAGTTTCTTTTGCTCATCATTAAGTTCTTCATAAGCCTTTCGTGCTGCACTAATCTCTTTTTCTTTCTCCAATGTGACAGCACCAATTTCTAATATCTTTTTAATAACTGCATCAGCGGCTTTCTGATTTTCGTCATCCACTTTGGTTACCGTTACACTAAACACTGCTGATTTCGTAACTCCATTTGATGTATATCTGACAGTTACTGTTTGCTCACCTATCGTATCCTTATCATATCCCGACACCTCATATTCGGAATTTTCAAGAACTCGTTCATCGCCATTACTATATACCGCCTTGACGATTAATCCGGTTAGATCAAGATCCTCGCCTAATTTATATGTTGTTTTATCAGGCTTGTTGATTTCAATACCAGTAAGTCCATCCACCCTGATAGTAACTTTTGTTGTTTCTATGATCCCACCTTCTGTATAACTAACTGTCAAGATCTGCTCACCGACTTTGTCTTTGTCATAACCCGACACTTCATACGCATCGCTAGTTAATTCTTTTTCGTCTCCATCGCTGTACATTGCCTTAACTATCCATCCAGTAACATCAAGTTCTTTACCAGCTTCGTAGACTATTGTATCAGGTACCGTAGCTTCGATATATTCAAGTCCATAGATGACGATAAAAAATGTTGCGGTTTTTGTAATCTCACCTTCAGTGTAACTTACCGTTATGGTCTGAATCCCCAGTTTATCCGGAGCGTATCCGATTACCTCATAATCACTCTCAGCAAGTTTTTTCTCATCACTATCACCATAGACTGCTGTAACAGACATGCCAGTCAGATCAAGCGGATCATCTGATTGATAGATCATCTTTTCAGGTCTTAAGAGCCTGATTGAAGCAAGTTCTCTAACAGCAACATGAACTGTAAATGATGCTTCTCTTATGATTCCATTTTCTTCATAACCCACAGTTATTGTCTGTTCGCCTGTTGTTTGCTGATCATAACCTGAGATTGTGCATTCTTCAACAGCGATTGATTTCTCGCTGCCGTCATTATACACTGCGGTAATATCCAAACCAGTTAAATCAAGTTCTTCATTTAGTCCGTAAGCCGTCTTATCCGGTCCGGAAAGTTCAAGTAATGCAAGTTCCTGCTCAGCGGTAACAAAAGCTCCATTGACCTGAATGACCGGTATTCCAACCCAATCAGAGGATGTCGATACTTCAAGTACCGTTATCTTTATATACCTTGCTCTGGTATTTTCCTCAAATGACTGGGTATACGTTGGTGTCTTATTTACTAAGTCCATATCAGGGAAACTATCTGTATAATCAATCGCGGTTTCCCAATTTTCTCCATTACCCGAAAGTTCTACCTTATGCTTCATCGTCTGCCAGAATGCCACGAAAATATTATCAAGATCTGCCTGAGCACCTAAGTCTATAGTAATACTTCCATATTTTTTATTTCCGCCAGTTGACCATGCTGCCCCAGTTAGATTCATCGTACGGGCATTAATAAATGGATTTACCTCCGGATATCTTTTGTCAGTTCCCTGACTGCTAAGAATAACACCATTCTCTTCATACCAGGATGTAAGATCAGAAGTTACTGTTACTTCCTTTTCAGCCTTAACCATTCCATCCTTACTCTGCACCATGATGGTAACCGTGCCTTCCTGCAATGCTGTAACAACCCCTCGCTGCACCGTCGCGATGGTTTCATCGCTCGATATCCATTCCACTTCTTCTGTCGCATGTGCCGGTTCTACCACGGCTTTTAGCGTCGTTCGCTTATTTATCGATACGGGATAGCCACCACCTGTTAACGAAAGTTTCTCTATTGCAATGTCTTGCTTTTGAGCCAAACCCTTTACTGCTGCATTCAGTGTCTCTACGCTGCGATCAACCTGATATTGTGCCGTATAATCCAACTCGCCTAGTTCAGCCTGTTGCAGTAACCCCTGTGCTTCCGACAATGCCCTCTGATACTTCTGCAGACTCTCTTCTGTATAGAAGCTATCTGAGTATGTTTTTGCCTCAATGGCTGCATCAATGGCCTTTATAAGTGCCTTCGTCTCAAGAATTATCTTTCCGATTACACGAAATTCAATCGTTCCCTCATATGTTTCCCCATTATAGGTATCAGCTGTAAGTTTCACAATCGCACTGCCTGGTTTTACAGCTTCCATCTTACCAGTTTTAGCATCAATATCAATAACCGCTGGTTTATCTGACTCCCACATTATCCGAGCCAGATCAGATGCACCGTCACCACCAGTAATATTGGCCTGCAGCTGTTTTACTGCTCCTGTGCTTATTGCTATGGTCTGAAGATCACCACCTTGAGCAAACAGGATATTGCCTTTCTCATCGGTAATCGTGAAGTTTTCTACAGCATGCAACGTTTTTGTTACTTCGACAACTGCCTCGGCATATATTGTCTCAGTATTTTTCGATGTTGCTGTTATCGTGCATGTCGCCTCTTCTATTTCATCTACAGAGTCGTAAAGCTTAGTCGCTGTTACAAGACCTTTATCATCTACAGTTGCTACGGATGTGTCAGAGGAAGACCAAATCACTTCCTGTGAGGCAGCTGCTGGAATCACCACTGCCGCTAACTGATGCTCTGTCATCAATGTGTCTTTAACTGGTATCAGCCTGACCTTATCAAGACTTAACTGAACTTCCCGGACCTCTGCTGATGCACCATAAATATTAAAATTATCAAGTGCTGGCTGCCAACTAAGACTACTGCCTCGACCTCTAACACCGACAAACTCAATGGCCTTTAAATCACCTGTAAAATCGGTATTCTCATCAAACTTAATTTCATGTGTCACAGTAAGCTCCGGATTATCTATAGCAGTAATCACTAATGTCATTTGCTTGGCCTTCATATCAAAAGCCACCTGCATATGGTACCAATGATCTGCGTCAAAACCACTGCCTACTGGTGTCACATTGGACAATATGACATTATTTTGCGGAACACCACCACTGCTAAATGCCATCTCCGGTCCTAACTGACTTGAACCCGATTGGATACTCAGATAGCGATTGCCCTTGCTGTCCATAATAGTAAAGTAACATGGATCAGAGCCATTACTGGTGTTGGTGCTTAAGTTTATATCAAAATCCATGACAATCTTGTCACTAACGATTGCATTGGTGAATTCTTTCCTCTGTCCTCGGCCACCACTGCCACCAGCCTTTAACTGCAGATATTTTCCGTTGTCTCCATCTGCCACTTTAGCCTGTATTCCAGCACTTCCAGTTCCACGAACTGTTCCCCATTCATCATCAATTGCTCTATTTTCAAAACTATCACTGAGCACTGGCACAAAAACAGAGGCTGATGCTGTCAAGGTTCCGTCTTTCGCAGTTACCGTAATTGTGGCAACTCCGGCGTTATGTGCGGTTACAATCCCCATCTGATCCACTGTAGCAATTTCCGGAGAATCAGAACTCCAAATCAACTTATCATCTGTTGCCGATGCGGGCTCAACTATAGCCTCAAAACGGTGAGCTGGAGCTGTCTCAGTTAATCTTGTTTCAGCGAAGTAATCAGATTTAAAGTAATAATTGGACGTATTTAGGGAAATACCTGTAATTCCCGTTTCTCCTTCCTGTACAATTACATTACACGTGGCAGCATGTCCACCGCTATTAGTCGTTGCCGTAATCTGCGTCTCTCCAACACTATTTCCAGTGATATTTCCGTCTTGATCCACCGTAGCGATACTCTCATCAGCGGTCGTCCAAGTAAGCGTTTTATCTACCGCGTCCTCTGGGAGAACTTTCGCAACTAAAGTTCTTACCCCACCACGCGAAACTGTCATCTGCTCACGATCAAGCAAAACTCCTTCCGTTTGAACAGGCAATACTTCGATATTACACTCTGCATAAAGATCTGGGTTATCATCTGAAACTACCTTAATTGTCGTCTGCCCAACACCAACTCCTTTAACAAGACCGTTTTTATCTACCGTTGCTATTTTTTTATCTGCTGATGTCCATGCTACTTTATAGAAACTTGTTTCTTCCGGAGTTATCGTAGCTTTTAACTGCATCGTGCGGTTATAACTGATTTGTTCATTTGTCTTATCCAGTTCAATTTTCTCTGCCGCCGTTTTGGTTACCACCACATCAAACTCCAGACTGACTTCACCGTCAACTGTTGTTACTGTAATCTTAGTGGTTCCGGCCTTCTTTGCATTCAGCTGAACCATCGTTCCCTTGCCGGTTTGCTGGCGCATCTTACCTTTTGGGGTCTGCCATGTTTCACCAAAAAAAGATGCCACTTCTGGATTTGAGGATTCAAATATCACACTTTTGCCTGATACCCCAGCTGCAATATCCGCAGACAATTGTACTCTGCTAAACACCGGATAAGTAACGGTACTGTTATCTACCACATCTTTTTCATCCATCGTGACCGCCAGATCACCTGCTCCGGCCTTCACAGCTGCTGCTACATTCACAGTAGCTACCGTGTTATGCCCTGCCGAATCCTTTGCTGTAACAGTCGTCGTTCCCGCCGCTACCGCTATGACAAACCCATCGTGTGATACCCGAGCCACGTTACTATTTGCCGATACATAAGTAATATTACTATTGGTTACAACCTTATCAATCGGTGCGATCGTTGGCTTAAGCCGCTCAATCTGACCAACAGTTAAGTTAATTTCAGACTTAGCCAAAGTAATGCCCTCTGGTTCAACTACCTCGACCTGATAGGCAGTATCATCAAGCGGTGAACGCAGCATCAATGCTTTTTCTTTCGGTATTCCACGCATCAGATTTGCATACATACTGTCCATCATGTCTCCAACTTTTCCAGGCTGACTACTTCCCATCTCAATAATGCTGGTATCACCATTATTAAACATTGTTCTGCCGCTGCAATCTGCACTTCCTCCAATGCTGCTAGGTGCCCCAGGCGCCGGAATCCAGTCTGTCTCCCAGTAGTAGTAACCCCGTGTTTGGCCGTACGGATTAGGTACATCCAGCGATGCTTGCATGTAATCAAGAAGCCAATTATACTGACCGTTTCCACTTCTCGCATAATGATCACGCAACCCCATTGATGACGCCTGACTATTATGAGTCGCAACTCTGTGCGTAAACGCAAATCCAGTTTCTACATTTACATAGTCCAGATATCTCAGGCTTTCGGAATTATTTAGAAACCTTGCCATATTTATGATATTATAGGCTGATCTTCCGCCATACAAGGAGAATGCTGCTCCATTTATTAACGCACCGTTATTTAAGTGATTATTGAAAAAGTTATTTGCATTTGTTGTATCATAACCATTATTGGTGTGAATATATGCTCCCACACCCGGTACTATCTCTTCAGCAGCTTTCCTGGACGCTTCCACAATCCTTGAATGCGCCTTACTGTATTGACCACTTGCCAAGGGAAACAACAAACCGCCATCTTGTTCATTACCATGTTTCACACCGGCCAGATTGACACCTTCCTCTTTCATTTTAGCCAGCCAATCATAGACATAATTGTATACAGCGGTCTCCATATACTCTAACTTGGCATGTTCCAGATTTCCCTCATAATCAATGTTAAGCCATTCATAGGGAATATTCGCTTTCGCAGCACTGATCCATGCATCACTATAATGTAAGCTAGGCATGTAGCTCATCCCCAACGCCGTTGCACGTTTTGCGACCATTGAAGCATGCTCTTTATCAAAATACCCATCAATCATCTGATATTCCAGCTTACCGGTTCCGTCTTCATTTGGAAAATCACTATATTTTAATTTCAGATCAGTCTCATAAATCAGATTGCCTGCATGTACGAAAACCATCGACATCACTGAATTAACACCGTGATTAGACAAAACTCTTAAGCAATCCTGCTGCACACCGTTGGAAAAATACTTTCCCTCACTATCTTCGATTGCCGGTAGAAAAGAAACATCTGCACCCCGAATGTAATTTTGATCATGCAGCTCAAATAGGTCAAAGTTATCAACATAAGCATTATTGTCGCCATTACCTGTCCAGTTATCTGCCAGAGTTGGTTTTCCATCTACATAAACCGTAATGGAGTCTTTATAGTTATCATCATAGATAGTGTTCGCGTAAACTGTTACTTCTGTGTCTGTGGGGCCAGTGATAAAAGTAATTGTAACAAGGGCGTAATCTTCCGTCCCTGCTGGAGCCTGACGCAGAACCGTTCCTCCTGCTGTCCTAACTCCAAGATTGACCCGGTTGCCCAATGATGTTCGATCGACAGTTTCTCCAATTTTTCCGATCCAGTTAAAATGTTCTTTTGTTGTATATGTATCTTGACAATCTACTTTGGCACGCATTGTTAATGCATATTTAGTATTTGGACGAACTGGAATATTTTGAAATACTTCGTCGCCAGCTCTAAGTTTTACAGCACCACTGTCAGTATCAGCGACATCTTTGTTTATAGCGGCTTCGCCTTTTGTCTGCCAGTTATTTAAGCCATCTTCAAACCCCCAGTTTTCAATCGGGTTTTCATCATCTGAATCTAATACTACCTCTATCGAATCAATATATAGGCCCCCAGAATTTCCGGCTCCGATCTCAATTGTCATCTGACCATTATATACGAGAACATTACGGTGTCCGGCCTGAGTCCAATTGCTTTGATCAGAACTGATATGAGGGTCAAGCAGTAAAACCGAATTTGGAGCACCGGTGTCTTTAATCGTCATGTTTGATGTTCTATTACCACTCGAAGCTCCTCGCACTGACACTTTTACCGTATAACTTCCCTGGGGAATACTATCCAGAGTAGTACGGATGATTGCATCCTTTTTTAACAGAACGCTTTGAGAGCTGCCGCCCTGACCTCCTGACTCCACAGTCACTTCTCCATTCGTTTCCCATCCATCCAAACCATCCTCAAATCCAAGGTTTTTTTCAGCACGTCTAGTTGACTGATCGTTCTTTTCTGACGCTGTGGCCGGAATATATGTTCCGAAAAGATTTACTACTAAAATAGCCACCAAAAATATTGGTATAAATCGTCTACTAATCTTTCTTTTCATATTTCATTTCTCCTTTTCACTCTAACCAAATGAACATTACTCTGCTTAGGCCTCCTGAATCCTGACAATCCTCTAATACACCAGTTTTATCTTGACATAGATAGATTACGCCTATGCATCTCCTCTTATTTCAATTATCCTTTCATAACTGATGAGTATCTGTCTTCACCTCCTCTTTACACGGTTAATCAAGAAATAGTTAAACACTTTCTTGCTCCGCCCCATCTTATATATTCTGTCGGCGAACTCACTCCCAATGAATTCACGGTCAAATCCCGAAACAAGTCCCTCCGGCAGGTGACAAGCATTATTATGTAAATATAGTATAGCATCACTGCGTATTAACACCTATATAACAATCTTTGGAATAAGTATTCATTCTATATATGTGTTTTTTTGCTATAGATAAGCCATTATTGTATACGATCGGAAAGCACTTCCCGGATATTAGCTATCCCTGATTCAGCAAGCTAGAAACTTCCGTTAGATATCCTACTTGCATTTTTTAGATTGTCAACTCGGCGAAAACCCCTACCATTTCCAAACTATTTTTTACTTACGTGTATTTCCATTTCTTGAATCGGTTTAATCTTCACATTAAGCAGCTGTGCCAAAGAACTACCTTCTTTCTCCACTCTCCCAGCCATAGTGGATGAAACATCAACCTTTACATTTTCTTTCAGAGGTGTGATTACAATAACCATTTTATCACCATCTTCAGGCTTCCAGACTTCTTTTAACCCAATTTCCCATATCGCATGATTACTGAAATTATCAGAAACCAACTCACCATTTATGAACGCATGCCCAATATCACCCCGATATTCAATCTGCATCAACGCATCTTTACAGTCCCGATAGTCTTTCGGTATCTGAACTATAAACCGGGAAGCTCCACTTTGTGTTATTTCCAAAGTTGTTGTTTTTCTCTCTTCATCGCTAACTTCCATTTCAACACCCGACCATATACCATACTGCACGGTTTCATACTGATCTATCCCCTGGAAATCACATGCCGGGTATGCCAGCAACCTGTTAACCACATCCTTTTGATCATCCGTTTCAATCCGAATTACAGAACCATCATAAGTAATTGGTTTATTGCACAGTACAGCTGTTTTTGTGCCTTCAACCTCAAGCTCGTAGAACATCAGACTCTGCTCACGTGTCAGGGTCACAATTTCCACCTCACCATGTTCTCCGCCAAGCACATAAGAAGTCATTTTTCCAGCTTCTGGAGCCATTCTAATTGTGTCGTCCTGAATCGCTTCTCCATTTACCGCGCCAATCTTGGTACCATCCCAAACATACTCCGGCTTCATGCCTTCCGGGGCAAAAAAGAAGTATACAGTACGACCATTTTCTTTTATTACAGAAAGTGGCTGAGCCTGTGCGTATATCAGTTCGTAGCCTTCAACATCCATCCCAAAGGGCAGCACTGCCTCTTCTCCTGCTGCAAGTGAAATACCTGAAATCACAATATCTTGATCCGCAGTCTGGATAGTGATTTGCTCATCTTTTTTCGGCTTGCATTCAATGTGATCCTGATAATTATTTATAAAAACAAATCCGCTTGTTCCGTCTGTTCTCACGGCATAACGCAATGTATCTAAATCTTCCGGGGCAATATCCTGTGAACCCTCAGGTAAAACCGTTACTGTATGACAAAACTTATCCTGAAAGTTTTTCACAAACAAATGCAGTGCTTTCAAACGGTAATAGCTGGGCCGCAGCTGCCCATATTCTCCGATGGCCGCCTGATAATCATATGATATTTTAGGGCATTGGCATTCATTCAGGTACGGTGTTCTCTCACCTTTAGGGTTACTCCCGCCGCGGTACATATAGTAGCCTAAGAAGTTACAGCCGCTGGCAAGCTTGATATTTGCCATGGCATCGACACTTTCATAAGGAAGCTGGAACCGATAACCATAATAACACGACATTCCCCCGCCCATCTCACAGCATGCATACGGTCGGCTTTCCGGTTCATAGGTTGGTTCAAAATTATAGGTTGCCGGTATGTTATCATTATGATTATCACGATAAATATATTCCTGCGTTAACGGATGCTCGCCCGTATAGTCATAAAAGATCCATGGCATAAAGGCATATCCGCCCCAAAGAGGAAGCATTTCATCTACCGGCGTCGCCGCCCCGCCCCAACCGGTACAGGTGTAAAACGGCGTAATGATTCCTTCTTCCTGCGCCATCTTTTTCAAGGCTTTCATATATTCATTTCCATCTTTGCCAGCCGGTAACCACTCATTTGAGATTCCGGTCGTCATTTCCCAGGGTGCTGCCGAATGCATGTATTCATTTTCAATCTGAGTCCCGATAATCGGTCCGCCGTCTTTATAATACAGATCGCTAAACTGCTCTGCCAGCTTTTGATACAGCCGTCTGCTATAAAAGAAGAAGCCTTCATTCATACTTCTTACATCAAATGGCATACCATAAAGCCAATCAGGCATTCCCCCATTTCGCACTTCACCATGGTCAAACGGACCGATCCGAACAATGACGTATAGTCCATGTTTCTGACAGATTTTTATAAATTTTCTTACATTTCTGCAGCCATCGAACCGAAACTTACCTTCCACCTCCTCATGATGATTCCAGAAAATATAAGTTGCAACGATGTTGATGCCACCCATCTTCATTTTTAAGACAGTGTCTTCCCACTGACATTCATTTACCCTTGAGAAATGGCACTCGCCGCTGATTCCAAAAAATGGCTTACCATTCATTTCCATGTAGTAATTTGTAAAGGAAAGTTCATTTCCATTCGGATCTTTACCATAAAATTTATCTGATAAAGGTACAATTCTTTTCGGAGCACAGTCTTTTATATTCAAATAGTAATTCATCTCATTCTCCTTTAGACATTAAGTCATCTTCTTATAAATAAGGCAGTTTTGGTGATTCACATCAAGTGTAAGTGTTTTTTCAAAATCTGCCCACGCTTCCTTACTTCTGCCCAGCCCGAGTTTTCCAAGCCCCATCAGATAATAGCAATGTGCCTGATTACGTTTTGTCAGATCCTCTTCAAATATCAGGAAATCTGGTAAAGACACCGCAAAATAGTCAATCTTTACTTCATCTCTGACATGCTGCTCACCATAATCGATCAAACTGTAAAATCTGGCATTGGCTTCTTTGTTATCACCAAGCTTTTCCTTTGACCATCCTTGGTATAAAATCATATCTGCCGGCTGACCATAAGCATAAACCGCCACTTTTAACTCCGTTTCATCTTCAACAGTAAGTGGAATCGTTTTCTCGTAAATGTCCACTGGCGATAATCTGCATTTTTCTCTTAGAACTTCTGCTCCCTTATGGAATATAACTACCTCTGCCTCTTCATATAAGCCGGTAGCATATGCATAAACACGTACACCATCCGCTCAGGTTTCCAAGTTTACCATCGCATTGATCGTCGCGTTCTTTACATATCCGACTGCTTTATACGGCATAAAATACTGTTTAAAGGTCTTTTCTTCATATGGTTTCAGCCAGGTAAAATCGGCCTGATTATCAGTATAAACCCCGGTCATCAGCTCAATATACGGGCCATCTTCATCCGTTAGATTACGATCCCATGCCTGCCCAAACTCACCATTTCCCCACTGGGTATGGTCATTTACCGCCACTGCCGGATTTGCCCACCATAAAAATGTCTGAGGAAATGCAGTGCGGTTATAGAGCTGACCGCGAATTTCAATGTACGCTTTATCAGGATATAATGTAAACCCGGCAATTCCTTTTGTTCCATACATCTGATCTACATCATTTACGAACAAAGTCTTACTGCCGTCATCGTTCTCCTGAATGGTATGGTCTACCGGCATATAGGTCGTTGGTCGATGATGCTGCGGCCAGTTAAACTCGATTCCAACGGATATCCAGGGTCCCGCCAATCCTACCAGTGCCGGTTTAATCACCTTATTGTAATAGACAAAATCGTAATCATTCGTTTTATCATATGCCCTTTGAATCTAGTATATCTTCCCCATTTTTAAATTATCTTACATTATGAAATATAAAATTAGTCTCCTCTACTGACTTCACCTTTACATTATCCAATATTAAGTTCCGAATGTTCTGAGCAACCATTCCATATTTTCCTCTAGCCCTAACGTCAATTAAAGAAATCCGTTCTAATGGGCTTTCAGGCAATCCCACCATATAGATTGCATTCCCTGCCACAGTTTCCAGCTCTATATTTCGGAATATAATATTTCTAATAACTGGTGTACCAGCGGAATTCAGTTCTTTTCTATTCACATCAAATTGAACATGGCTATAATAGTTGTCAATATAGATAGCTCCCCGAAACCATTCACAGTCTTCATGTTCTGTGCTCATATTAGCAAACTGTATATCCTCATAGACAATATTTTCAACCACTCCCCCTCTTCCCCTCGGTGCCTTGATACTTCCAACACTATAGGCATTTTCAAATGTACAATCCTGTACCAATACATTCCGTATACTTCCGGACATCTCACTTCCGACAGCTACTCCAAAGCCACTGATAAAACTACAATTAGTAATTCTGTAATTTTCTGAAGATATGCCGACATTTCGCCCCTCTTCGTCACGTCCTGATTTAATTGCAATGCAATCATCCTGACTTGCTATCTTAGATCGAAATATATAAACATTACTACTGGAATCCGGATCGATACCATCACCATTTGAGATCCCTTCGTACCTGTTGCCATCAATATCTTCTTTTGTATATACCTTCAACTGATTGATACTGACGTGATTACAATAGATAAAATGAACACACCATGCTGGTGACTGTCTTACTGTAATACCTTTCATATATAGATAATCTGTATTTCGGATACATACCGCACGCCCCGGTTTTCCTTTCAGTTCCATTAACTCTTGCTTTCTTAAAGTACTACCATTAGCATCTATTGTTCCATATCCAGCAAGCGTGATGTTTTTTAATCGCTGCCCGCCTTCTGTCCGTACATTGATTAAACTTGCATAACAGTGTGTCTCAAGGCCTTCGAAGCGATATTTCATAATCGGAAAATCACTGATACTATTACTCCCAAGTAAAATTGCTCCGCTTTCCAGATATAATATCATATTACTTTTTAAGTATAACGCACCAGTCCGGTATACACCTTTAGGAATATATACACAACCGTCTTCACAACAATCGTCAATAGTATTTTGAATAGCCACAGTATTCAGTGTTTCTCCATCGCCATATGCGCCATAATCACTAACATTGAATACCTTCGGCTGATTCTTTGTTTGGATATGCAGCAGCTCGCTTCTAGATAAGATCATACCAGCAGAATCTTCAGCTTCTATATAAATATCGTATAGCCGATTCGGCAACAAGCCTTCTAAAGTGTAATCTGTCTCCTGGATATGATCAGCCTTTTCTCCATTAACATAGATTTGATAAGTTGTATGTTTCTCTCTCGATATTTTGTTCCATAGTAATGCAACACTGTCATGCATGATTGACCCTGGTGCTGCCTGTAATAACAAGCTCCGTTCTACTATCATAAATACTTACTTTACCTTTCCTTTGCGAACCTGCCGTCGCTTTTATATACTTCTGCACACATAAGCAAAAACGGTCCAACTCCAAGTAGATCATTTACGGAGATCGGACGACTGCAATAGTGTTCATAGTTTCCTACTCCTGTACCAATACATACATGGCCAACTGCCAAATCCCCGTCAACCCACTCTAACATACTGATAATCCCTTGATTACTCGGCACTAATTGGTCCGGCCATATATAACCCGTCCAACCACATTTGATTCATAAAGATATCTTTATGCCAATATCCTCCCTGAGAATTTTTCGGATAACGCTTAAGGCTACTCATTAATTGTTCCAGTGCTCGTCGATATTTTTCTTCTCCTGTTTTGTCATATAATGAAAAAAGCAATCTACCTGGTTGGATATCATCCAAATCACCTTCCGGACGACAAAAATAAAATCCCCCCTCCTCATCCATCACTGAGTCTACCCAATGCTTTATGTATGAAAAATATTTTTCTTCATGACAAATTTCATAAATGTCATTAACTCCCAATAGAAAAACTCCTTGCGTATAATGAAAATGCCCTTTCGGCGGTAACTCTTTCGCTTGATACTTTCTCATCATAGTTTCACAGGCTGGGCAAAATATGATTGTGTTTTCTTACTCGTATAAATAACAATTTTATCAACAATGATTCCAGGATCAACGTAATACATTTGAAGTGTATGTAACCCTTCTTGTGATATTTCTGCCATAAAGGATAATTTTTCGTTATTCTCAAGAACTCCCTTTCCCCAACGGTCGTCACCATCTGAATCATTCATATATCTGTTCGTACCTTCGATGAGGACCGGTTCTTCGCCATCAATCCCTATGGCCACCCTCATCTTTCCACGCTCATTCAAAGTTGGAATACGATGTATCTCAATTTCAACTACTCCGGCCTTTTTTGTCAAGAACTTAAACTTCCCACACTAAAAAGTGTGCTCGCACCTTGAAAACTCTATATTGTAGCCAATTCACGTGACTTTAGTTAATCCTCCCTGCGCAACTTCATAAGCGAATACATCTCCTCATCACTGATGTGATTTTCCATATTTGTAATCAACACCACTCTTCTGTCATCCTCTGAATACAAAAACTCTCTTTGCCATTTATAGAAGTAAGGTGAATCTGCCACAATGCGTAAATAACTCATATATCCGCCAAGCACAACGGCTGTCCATTTCATATCAGTCAGGCATTCATTTTCATAAAAATCCTGCCACTTATCATGTTCTCTCCCACGCAGCAGCTCATTTGCCAATAAATATTCTTCCTTTGCTCTTCCGGCATAATAAAACGCAGTTTGATAGTCACCCGCCAATGCAGTTTCTAAACTTCTTGTTGCAAGCAGCGCGCCATGATAGCTGTAATAGTGAATCTGCGCCTGTAGCAGTAAAGTATCCTGTAACAGCATAGCTGCCGTTTGAGATAACACCTTCGCTGTATTACTGCACATTTCCAAATATTTGCTGTATTGTTTTTCGCCCTTAATAAAAAGCTCACCGAAATATTTCACTTGTTCTGCAAATGTTTTTGCTGTCTGCAGCCACTGAAGCTGTTCTGATGGTTCCTGCTGATTCTTCATAAACGAGCTGATCAATCCCCTCACATTGTGGTTTGGAAACTGCTCGCCGGCATGTTCATCTTCATGAAACCCAAAAGCCAGTGCAGACTTAAAATATTCCTTAAAACATTTTGAAATGTCATCTGCATTTTCTTTTCCATAGTAGTCTTTTACGTATTGATCCTGATAGCTTTCTATGTCTATTTTACCTGTTCGCCAGATTCTGGCGATAAAACTTAGATAATATACATGTGGTTTTACATTCGAACCATTAATAACCCAGTAATCTTTGACCCCAGCCTGTAATACATTTTGCAGTTCCTGCTGTATAAATACCGGACTATTTGGCAGCATTGTAATATGGCTGCCTGCCAGTAAATCAAAATAAGACACATGATAGTAAATTCCATGACATCCATCTTTTTCCTCTGGTAAAGACGGGATACGCGGATTATAATTTTTTTCCAGTCTGCGAGATACCATCTTTCCATATCCATTATCCGCCCAGATCTTAACGACACCCTCCGGTATTGAGAGAAATCCTCCTTGATAAAGCTCCATCGTTTCACCATATATATTTGTACAGCATACTGCATCAGGAATACGTTCTTTCACAAGGTTATACTGTACCTCTATCAATTCACTGATCAGTTTACCGCGTTCCATATCCGTCTGATAACGGGGATCATTTTCCCAGAACGGACAATCCCCCTGTCCCCGGAACCCCAGATTCCAAACCACCTGAAAATCTTTTTGCTTCTCGATAGCTTCGATCCAAAGCTGCTGAAACTTATCCGGATGTTCATCATAAGAGGGATTCAAGTCCGGATATGCTCTTGCAAACATTTCTGCACCTAATGGCTCTGCATGATGATGCGTAATCTTAAGTCCCATTCCTGCCGCAAGTTTTCGATAACGTATCCCATTTCTATCAGTTCCCGGTATCACCATGTTGCCTCCCAGGCGCAGTAAAGCCTCAAACACCATTTCCCACGGCTTATCCTTATCACCATCTAGTGTCCAGGTGTGCAACAATACTTCATCATTCACAAACCAGCCACGATTTCTGACCGCGAACGGATGTGACTGATATTTATAATCATCCGGTATCTCAACGCAATCTCTCTGAGTAATTTTTTGATCATTCCAAAACCATAGATCATGAATACCTAAAAAAACTCTGCTGACATGATACAATCCGTATATAAATCCCAAATCATCAGCCGCATGTATCTCTATCCGATCAGTGTCAACAATAATACAATAGCACTCCTCTTCTTGTACTTTCTTTACAAGAAAAATATCGTTTCGTTCCAGCTGATCGCCTATAAATGCAGTTTCTATATCTCGCTTTAATACTTCAATCGCCCATCTTACTGGTTTCGTCGCCGCTTTGGCAACAATTTTTGAGTTACTACCTATTGTGATCTTCATTTTTTCTCCTCTTTTTCTTTATCCCTTTATTCCATCCATTGCAATTCCATCCACGAGATATCTTTGGAAGATTATAAAGAATATAATGATCGGCAGCAATGACAGCACCGACATAGAAAACAACCCACCATAGTTATTATAGGAGTTCGGATCCAAGAACATGTTCAATGCCAAAGGAGCCGTATAATTCTTTACACTGTTCGTGAAGATCAATGGTTGGAAGAAGTCCTGCCAAATCCAGTAAAATGCAAATATAGAAGCGTTTATGATAGCCGGTTTTACGACAGGTATCAGGACTCTAAACAGTATTCCGATCTTCCCACATCCGTCGATTTCAGCAGCTTCATCTAATTCTCTTGGTATTCCTCTGAAAAATTGTACCATTAGAAATATAAAGAATGCACCTCCAAAACACCACGGCAGGATCAATGAAGCTTTCGTATCAATCAGTCCTATATTTTTCAGGATGATATATTGCGGCACCACCATTACCTGTGCTGGAATCATCATTGTTACCATAACGCAGCCAAACCAAAAACCCGAAAATCTGAACTTAATTCTCGAAAATGCATATGCTGCAAATAGAGAAGAAACTACACATGTTACCGTTCCAATAATTGTGACGATTGCTGAGTTAGAAAAAAATGTAGCAAAGCTTACACCTGCCACACCACCAAAGCCACTGGTATAATTCTTGACAAGATCCCATACTTCCGGTATTAACGAGTATGTATTAACAAACATGGTATCATTGCTTTTAAATGAACTTGCCACCAGCCACAAAAGTGGATAAATCATGGTAAATCCCAACGCGCAAGCACCAATATGAAAGCCGACTGATTTCATTTTATTTTTTTTTCTCATGGCAAAATTTCACTCCTTTACGCTTCATAATGCACCCAATTTTTCTGGGTTTTGAACAGAACAATAGTAAACACACTGATAATCGCAACTAATACCCAAGCCAGTGCACAACTGTAACCCATATCGAAATGTGTAAATGCACGCTGATATAAGTAAAGTACATAAGACAGAGTACTATCCAGTGGGCCTCCATCTGTAATAACATAACTCTCTGTAAAAACGCGGAAGCCATTGATAATCTGCAATATCAAATTGAAGAAAATTGTTGGGGTAAGCATTGGCAGTGTAATCTTAAAGAACATTTGCCTTGGTTTCGCCCCATCCACCATTGCTGATTCATACAACGTTCCCGGAATCTGTTTTAAAGCTGACAGGAAGATTAGCATAGATGACCCAAACTGCCAAACCCCCATCAAGATAATTACCCACAGTGCTGTATTCGGATTTCCCAGTAAAGACGTCTTCTGCTCAACTCCAAATACGGCAAGTAATGCCATGACAACACCACCATTCCCAAATATCTGCTTCCATACTACCGACACGGCAATGCTTCCGCCAATAATTGAAGGAATGTAATACAATGTTCGATATATGCCTAAACCCTTATGGTTCTTATTCAAAATCATTGCTACAAACAAAGCAAACGCCAGTCTGAGCGGTACTAACAATAATACGTAGGTAAATGTGACTTTGAGCGCCTGATAGAAACTCTTATCCTTTGTAAACGCCCTGATATAGTTATCGATCCCAATGAATTTCGGCGTATTTAACATATTGAAGTCCGTAAACGAATAATAAATAGAAATCAACATCGGAAGCAGCCACATCGCTATAAATCCGATCAACCATGGTGTCAATAAAAGATATCCTATTACATTATCCCTTGTTTTATATAATCCTCTCGCTTTTTTATTCATGTTAACATCCTTTCTGCATTTTCGCCCGACGGGCGATGAAAAAGGGGAAGTTCTTTTTGTCTTCCCCTCTCCAACTCTTCTCGCTATTTATTAATTATTTCGTTCCAAAATCGCATTCGCTTCTTCTCTAAACTGTGCTGCTGCTGCTTCAGGTGTGATTTGTCCGTAAAAAGCACTATAAGCTGCATTGTTGAAAGCTTCATTTATTTCTGACATGCCAACCGGATCCGGAGCGGGTGTCTCACCACAAAGTTCTTCTGCTAAATCTACATATTCAAACATTTCTTCCTGCTGCGGGGTCATGTTACCTGCATTCGAGAGATATTCACGCACTACAGATGATACCGGTGTTCCTCTTTCTGCCATAATAATATCATTTGCTTCTTCTGAGTTAACAAACCAGTTAATAAATCTGGCTGCCTCTTCTTTCACTTCAGACGTTTCAGACACTGTGAAAAACATTCCCGGCTTCATCCACAAGCCCTTATTCTCCGAGTCATCTGATAATGGCGGTGTAACCATTTTCAAGTTACCATTCACTTCACTGAGTTTAGATGCATAATTGTTCCATTCAAAAGTCATCGCTGACTCTCCGGTCACTACCGGCCCGCCTTCTTGTCCTAATGTCTGGATTGCTGCAAACTCATCCGGATTTGGATTTGTTCCCGCTTCAATCATATCCATCCATAGCTGCAAATAAGATGCCATGATACTGTCGTCGTCATATCCAAGTGACTTATTGTCTTCACTGAAAAGGACTCCGCCCTTCTGTCTAACCCAGTAATTGAAAAGATTCGTATCGTCCACCGGACCAGAAGCTGATCCCATTTTTCCGGTTGCATCTTTTACGGCCTGATTCATTGCCACAAAATCGCTCCAGGTCCATTGTCCTGTAGGAACGTCAACCCCCGCTTCGGTGAGAACATCCGGGTTATATCCCACCGCCAGCAGCGAAGTCGATAATACCATTCCAGCCATTTTATCGTTGATCTTGCCTGTATTCAGCAGGTTCTCATCAATATTTGAAACATCAATCGTTCCGTTATCGATAAACTCCTGTAAGTCTGCGACGGAGTTATTCTGTGCATATGTAGAAATATATAGATAATCCATCTGGACAATATCCGGCATTGATCCGGACGCTGCCTGAGTCGATAATTTATCAAAATATCCATCCCAGCCAGATGGCATTGCCTCAAATGTTACATGAGGATTAAGCTCCGTGTACTTATCAAGCAGCTGCTGGGTATAATCATGTCTTACCTGACCGCCCCACCATGTAATGCTTAATGTCACCGGCTCCGCTTCACTATTCTCTGCTGATTCGGTATCATCACCTGATGTATCTGCTGTGGTCTCCGCTGCTGCAGTCGCTTCTGTTGCTTCCGTTACCGCACCTTCGGTAGCTGTCTTTGTTCCTGAATTCCCACATCCTGCCATAGAAAGAACCATAGTACTGGCAAGACCCAAAGCTGTTAATCTTTTCATCACTTTTTTCATTTCATTTCTCCTTTTCCTTAATTTTTATATCTTTATTCTATCTGATTCTGCCATTTAAAAGAATGCAATTTTACGATTATAACTTTGAACAAAACCGACTTTTTACAAAATCCCGATACTCTGTTGGTGAAAGACCCGTCACCTTTCGAAAGACCCTTGAAAAATATTGTCCATCAGGAGAAAATCCTAATAAATCTGCCAATCTGGTAGTTTTAATGTCAGAATTATACTGAATCAACCGCTTTGCCAGTTCGATTCTTTGCTGCAGCAAAAACGTAGAAAATTTTTGTTTTTGACTCTTTAAAAACAATCTCCCAAAATATTCTTCATTCATATATAATATTTCTTTGCACAAAAATTGAATACTTAGTCCTTGATCACTGACATATTGATATGTCAATAGTAATATATTTTTTATCCGCTTTTCTTCTTCCGCCACTTCCTGCTTTTCAGCAACTACCTCAACCATGTTCTCCAGAAGATTCCTTTCCCTT
>OKVW01000526.1_pt1 | contig 22038 bp, 16 predicted proteins | sample 1606991 | NCBI WGS metagenome assembly OKVW01 (sample SAMN03281021, study PRJEB24777) | human gut metagenome | isolation source: fecal sample PR177 from 1 month old male Malay infant, vaginal delivered...
CTTCCATTCTGTGCCCCTTGCCCTTTAGATCCATCCCCGTTCCAAACTTTGAGCCCGTTCCCTTGGGCCGTTCCGCCCGTCTCCCATGGCTCTCACGAACGGATGCATCTAAGCACTCCGCCCGCGTACCTTTCCACGCCTAACTCCCCATATCCCCTTTCCTAATTGAGTCTACATAAAAAGTATAAAGCGCCTCCCTGCAATAATTGACTCAGAATATGTCAATTCTCCAGGAAGGCGCTTTTTAATTGTCACCAGAGGAAAGCTGTTCTCTATAATACGCCAGCATCAGATCGACCATTCTTCCATAGCTCTGCACCCCATCGGTCTGGTTCTGCATTTTCAAATAAGCATCGTTCATCTTGCTGGAAGCCTCGGCTACCTGGCCGTCATAGCGGGCCCAGAAATTGTTGTTGTACTGCAGGTCCGCCACCGCTTCCTGGGGCAGACGTTGGTACAGGCTTATGTAGGCGTCTATGTCGGCCTTGGCCAGGGCGTTGCCCGCGTAGACCCAGCCCATGAGATAGCCGCTGTAGCGGAACTGGGCGTTGTCTGAGCCAATGCAGGCCATGTAGCCGATGAAATTGGCCTCGTCCTCCCGCATGAAGCCCTTTAAGTGGGACAGTTCATGGCAGATGGTATGTGGGATATTGTAGCGGGGCATCTCCCGGTTGTAGTTAGCTTCCACTGTGAATGGGGAGTAGATGCCGCAGAGCTGCTGGACTGAGAGGATGCGGGACAGCAGCAGTGGTTTGGGCTGCGGATAGAAGCCGTCCAGCTCCGGGAATTCCCGGCCAAGTCCCGCCATGGCGGTTCTGGCTTCCGCCCCGTAATTCAGGAGATCCCCAAATCCAGGCCCAGGAGTTTCGGAAGTCTGGCCCTCGTATGGAACGGGGATGTCCATATCGTCCTTGGCGGCGTTGATCTGATCCGCCAGATAGCTGCACAGCGCGTACAGTTCTGCTGTGGAAGATTCCTGGATCACCAGGCCGCTGTTGTAGGAAAATGGATGGCGGTAGTAATTGATACCGCAGTTCAGCGTAAAGACCAGCGCCAGAGAGGATACCAGGCAGTACAGGCCGGACAGAAGTCTCAGAGGCTTTCGAATGTTTCGCACCGCAAACACAAGGCACAGGAGGACTAGGGTGTAGAGACCAAACTCCACAACAGAGAATGGAAGAAGCCCCATGATCCGGCCTATAACTGATACAATGACAGGGTAAATGTGGACGGCATACCATTGGCCGAAGCCAGGACACTTCCTGGCAGCCAGCTGGAGCGCTCCCGCCAGGGCCAGCATAATGGAGGCGGGCAGGAAAGAGTTGCGGTGATGCATTATGAACACCTTCTTTTGCAGCATATTGCTGTATTTTTCTCTTCCATTATAAAAAAATACAGCAATATAGTCAAGGAATTTACTTGTAAATAATAGGAAAATTGTGGAACAGGAAATCAGCAGAATGGGAATTATATCAGCGTCAAAATCCCATGCGTCAATATACACAGCACAATCCCCAGCACTGTCGGCATAATCACCGCCACAGCCGTCCATCGCGGGGAGCCGGTCTCCCTTCGGATGGTACATCTGGTGGTGGCGCAGGGCCAGTGGAACAGGCAGAAGATTACGGTACACAGAGCGGTCTGCCAGGTCCATCCCCTGTCCGCCAGGAACTGCCACACAGCGGGTACTGCTTCAGTCTGAAGGAGCGGGGCGGTCTGGAGGTAGAGCATGAAGAGCAGCGGCAGAACCGTTTCATTGGCAGCGGTTCCCATGAGGAAGGCGGCCAGGATCACGCCGTCCATTCCCATCAGCCGTCCCAGGGGATTCAGAAAACCGGTGACAGCCTGCAGCAGGCTGACCCTGCCGGGACCGGGGATGAAGGTGAAGCCGCCGGGGCCTGCGATAAATATCTGTCCGCAGATCCATATGGCCAGGGCCGCGGGGATGGACAGGGCGGCCGCCCGGCCCAGGACCAGGAGGCCCCGCTCAAACAGGGCGCGGAAGATGACTTTCCCGGCCTGGGGGCGGCGCAGGGGAGGCAGCTCCAGGGTGAAGGCTGCGCTGCGCCCTTTCAGGATGGTGTGGGACAGCAGGCAGGAGCAGGCCAGGCTGGCTCCTGCGGCCGCGGCAAAGGCTGCTGCCAGGATGAGGGCCCACAGCAGGCAGGCAATCAGGCTCCCTGCCCATCCCGGGGAGTGGAGTGCAGGGGAGCTTATTCCGCCGAGCACTTGTGAGGGGGAGTTTCCCCACAATCCCGGGCCGAAGAACAGTGGGATCAGGGCAGCCAGTACCGGGAATTTACCGCTGCAGGGAATCAGGGAGTTGGTGAGGACCGCCAGAAGGCGCTCTCTTGGGGAGGCGATGCAGCGGCAGCTGATGACCCCAGCGGCGTTGCAGCCCAGGCCAACAGCCATGGCCATGCACTGCTTGCCGCAGGCCTGGCAGCGCTCCAGACAGCGGTCCATTGCAAATGCGGCCCGGGGCAGCAGACCCGCCTCTCTCAACAGAGCCAGGACAGGGAAGAAGATGGCCAGGGGCGGCAGCATCAGCGGAATGGCCCAGGCCAGGGGCCGGTACAGGCCCAGAACCAGCCAATCCCGGAACCACGGGGGAATTCTCACCAGGGCCAGGAACGCGGCCAGAGGCCCCTCCATGCTGTCCATTCCGCCTGCCAGCAGCTGGGAGAATAAAATGGTGCCGCCCATGGACAGCCAGAGTATCCCCGTGAGCATCAGGAACAGGAACAGCTTTCCAAGGACCTGCCTGGCCATCAGCCGGTCCAGGGACGGAATTGGGGATGGTGCGGGACGCCGGGGGGCGCACTCTCTGGCCAGGTTTTTGGGGGAGAAATCCAGACACTCGTAGTGGAAATTCCGCCTGTGGTCGGGGTGGCAGGCGTGGTGGACTGCGGTCTTGACATCATCCAGGTACTCGCGGCAGCGGGCACAGCAGGGAACCACTGGGATCTGAAGCACATCGGAGAGCAGGTCCAGATCAATGGACAGGCCCATTTTCTCCGTCTCATCCCACTGGTTAATGCAGAGGACCACAGGGACGCCGGCATCCCGGATTCTGTCTAAGTGCAGCAGGCGGGACAAGTAGGCCAGGCCGCGTTCCAGCTCGGCGGCCCGGATGACCACCAGCACTGCATCCGGGATGCCGGAGCTGATAAAATCCCGGACCAGGGTCTCCCAGTCCCGTCCGGCTGTCAGGGATTCAGGGCCGGGCAGGTCGGTCATGAGATAGGAACAGCCGCTGTAATAGAAGCTTCCCATGGCAGGCTCGGCTGTAGTCTCCGCCCAGTTGCCGGTGGGCGTGTTCTGGCCGGTGAGTCCGTTAAATATGGTGGTTTTGCCCGTATTGGGGCAGCCCGCAAGGGCTATGAGGGTACGTCCATTTTTCATGCGCTTACTCCATCTATAATAAATCCGCTCCGGACCCGGATATGCCCGCGCCCCGGGCGGATTAACCTTATATTTAAATATGCGCCGGAAAAAGGAAAGTGCCTGGGCGCGTAAAGTTTGATTGGCGGACGGGGGAAAATGTGCTAGAATAAAAAACAGCAATTATCAAACACACTCTAGGGGCGGACATGAAGAAAACCATAGGAATCCTTGCACATGTAGACAGTGGGAAAACCACATTTTCAGAACAGCTGTTATACCACGCCGGAGCAATCCGCACACCTGGGCGGGTGGACCGGCAGGACACGGTGATGGACGCCAATCCCATTGAGAAGGAGCGGGGCATCACCATTTTTGCGGACCAGGGAACATTTACCTACGGGGACAGCACTTATTATCTGCTGGACACACCGGGCCATGTGGATTTTGGCGCCGAGACGGAGCGGGCGGTGATGGCCATGGACTATGGGGTGCTGCTGCTGGATGGCACCGGCGTGATTCCCGCCCACACAGTCACCCTGTTCGGCCTGCTGAAACGTTTCCAGGTCCCTGTATTCTTTTTTATCAACAAGATGGATCTGGCGGATTCCCCCTCCGCTGCAGAGAGGACCATGGAGGCCGTGCGCGCCCGCCTTACAGAGGATGCGGTTCTAATCCATGGCCCTGCCGCCCTCTCCATGGAGGGCAGTCTGGCGGAGTTTGTGGCAGAGCGGGACGAGGCTGTGCTGGAGTCCTATCTGGAAGGCCGGGTTGAGGAGCAGCAGGGGGTCGACGCCCTGAAAATGCTGATAAAAAAGCGTCAGGCGTTTGTGGCTATGTACGGTTCCGCGCTGAAGGACCAGGGAATCCTGGAATTCCTTCAGGTGTTCCACCGCCTGACAGACACGGACTACCGGACGCAGGAGCCGTTCTCAGGCCTGGTCTACAAGGTGCGCCGTGACAGCAAGGGGCGCAGGCTCACATATATCAAGGTACTGTCCGGAGCCCTGAAGATCAGGGATGAATTCACCTTCTGCCTTCCGGGGAGCGGTGAGACGGTGGGGGAGAAGGTCAATGAGCTGCTGGCCAGCTTCGGCTCCCGCCTGAGTGTCGTCAGCCAGGCTGAGGCCGGGGATCTGGCAGCTGTGACCGGCCTTACGGTGCCGGTGTGCGGGGATATGATGGTTCCTGCCCTGGAAGCCAGGGTTATGGCCCATGACGGCACGGATTCCCACCGCCTGCTCAGCTGCCTTAAGATCCTGGAGGACGAAGATCCCCAGCTGGGGGTACGCGGGGAGCGGCTGCCCGGGGGAGAGGAACAGATCTGCGTGGGGGTAATGGGCACCATCCAGCTGGAGGTGTTAAAACGGCTGATGGAGGACCGGTTTGGAATCCAGGCGGAATTCCTGCCGCCCAGGGTGCTGTACCGTGAGACCATTCTCAAGCCGGTGGCAGGGTACGGCCACTACGAGCCCCTTCGCCATTACGCTGAGGTCAATCTGCTGCTGGAGCCTGCCCCAAGAGGCAGCGGAATCTCTTTTGAGAGCAGATGCCATGTGGACACCCTTTCCAATAATTACCAGAACCTGGTGCGGACCCACGTATTTGAACGGGTTCACAGAGGGATTCTCACCGGTTTCCCGCTGACGGATGTGAAGGTGGTGCTGACTGCAGGCAGAGCCCATCTGAAGCACACCGAGGGCGGAGACTTTAGGGAAGCCACCTACCGGGCCATCAGACAGGGGCTGGAGAAGGCAGAGAACCAGCTACTGGAGCCATTTTACCAGTTTGAGATCACAGCCCCGGCGGAGTATACGGGCCGCATTTTGTCGGATATCCAGAAGCTGTCCGGGGAATCCGGGCCGCCGGTCCGGTCCGGCGACTGGGTGGAGGTGCAGGGCAGCGGGCCGGTGGCCTCCTTTATGGACTACAGCCGCCAGCTGGCTGCGGCAACCAGGGGGAGTGCCTCCATTTCCATGGTAAACGGTGGGTACAGGGAGTGCCACAACCAGGAGGAAGTGATCAGGGAGACAGGATATGACAAGGGCGGGGACACAGAGCAGCCCTCCTCCTCCGTGTTCTGTTCCCACGGAGCCGGCTATACGGTAAACTGGGATGAGGCGGAGGCGCTCATGCACTGCCTTAAGGGATAAAGGAACCTATGTATTGACCGTGGGTAGGATATCCATTATACTAAAGCTAATGTGCATTTTTATAAGAAAAAGAAATTAAGGAGATACTGACTATGGGATTTCAGGACGATTACGTGATGAGAACAATCAGCGACCTGGTGCAGGCCCTTGCCCGTCTGGTGCTGAAAAAGAACAATATTGATTACGAGCTGCCCGAGGACGAGGACAAGGATACGGAGATGGACCGCCGCTACCGCCGCATAAAGACTCTGGTGGATGATGGGGATGTAAACGGTGCGGAGAACATGCTGTTTGAGGAAGTGGACCCCGAGGACATGCGGTATCTGGAGGTGGCGCTCACATTTTATATGTATTTAAATGAGTTAAGCGATGAGGAGCTGATCGGCTGCAATTATTCCAGAGAAGAGATCGTGGAGGGAATCAATAACATCTGCGCGGAGTTCGGTGTCACGGGATTTGAACATTTTGTAGATACGACGATGGTCTGAGCGCCGTTAATACTTTAAGAATAAGGGGGCAACATGGCTATTAATACTGACTGTGCGTCGTATCTGGGCGAATACTATAAGGGGCTTTTTTTCGGCAATGTGAACAAGCGTTACCGCGCCATGACGGCTGCTGATATGAAACGGCGGGTGACCCGCCTCACAGGGGCATATCTGGATGAGGTGGAGAAGCCCAACGAACTCAGCGACATTCACGCAATGCTGGCCAAATCCTGTGCATATCTGATGCACAAGGAGAACTCTGTAAAGCCCGGGGCAGGGCAGGAGGAGTGGCAGGAACAGTATGGAAAAATGCTGGAATTCTGTGATCAGCTGGCAGTTAAGGATCTGGAATTCATACCGGATCTGTCCATGGAAGCGCTGGAGCACGTGCTGAAAATGCAGGGCATCCGGCGTTATCTGCTGTCCAATTCCCTGGAGCGGGCCTATGAACTGTTCTACGTGCCCAAGACCATCCAGAAGGGCATCCGGGAGTCCATACGCCAGAGGCCGGAGGACGAATATGCAGGTGCAAGGGAGATGAAGCGCAAATTCATCCTCCACATCGGTCCTACCAACAGCGGCAAGACCCACGATGCCCTGGAACGGCTGAAGGAGTGCAGCCACGGCGCCTATTTCGGCCCGTTGCGGCTGCTGGCCCTGGAGGTGTACGACCGTCTGAACACAGAGGGACATCCCTGTTCCATGATCACAGGGGAGGAGACACTGGAGATCCCCGGCGCACTGTGCCAGGCCTGCACAGTGGAGATGCTTAACGACCACCAGTATTTTGACGTGGTGGTGGTGGACGAGTGCCAGATGATCGCAGATCCCTACCGGGGGCACAACTGGACCAGAGCCATCCTGGGGCTGCGGGCAGATGAAATCCACCTGTGCATGGCCCCGGAGGCAGAGGACATTGTGGTGCAGATGATCCGCCGCTGCGGGGATCAGTTTAAGATTGTGCGCCACAAGCGGAATACCAGGCTGACGCTGGAGGAATCGCCCTATGTGCTGGGGCGGGATCTGAAGAAGGGGGACGCGCTGATCGTGTTCTCCAAGAAGTCCGTGCTGGCGCTGGCAGCCCATCTGGAGAACCAGGGCGTCCGCTGCAGCCTGATCTACGGCAACCTGCCGCCCGCCACACGCAGGGAGCAGGTGCGCCGCTTCCTGGCCAAGGAGACGGACGTGGTGGTCAGTACCGATGCTATCGGCATGGGGCTGAATCTGCCCATCCGGCGCATCGTTTTTGTGGAGACGCGCAAGTTCGACGGGGTTAACAAGCGCACCCTGAATCCCGAGGAGATCAAGCAGATCGCCGGAAGGGCGGGGCGGTTCGGACTGTATGAGGAGGGCTTTGTGGCGGCCATTGACGACCTGGATGTGATTGCCGACGGCCTGGCCAGGCTTCCCATGCCCATCATGAAGGCCTATGTGGGCTTCCCGGAGCAGCTTCTGACACTTCCGGCGCAGATCGACACCCTGGTGAAGATCTGGGCAGGGATGGACACGCCCTCCATCTATGAGAAGATGGAGGTGGACGAGCTTCTGGCCCTGTACCAGAACTTTGTGGCAGTCCACTATGACGACATGGAGGAGTATTCCAAGCCGGAGATCTACAAGCTGATCACCTGCGCCATTGACATCGACAACAAGCTGGTGATGGATCTGTGGCGGGATTACTGCCGGGAGTACCGGGAGGTGGAGGAGCTGGAATTCCCCTACAGCCCGGGCAATGACCTCTACGATCTGGAAAGCTACTACAAGATGCTGGACCTGTACTTCCAGTTCTCCAGAAAAGTGGGGCTGCCCACCCAGGTCCAGAATCTGACCCAGGAACGCCATGAGACGGAGGAAGAGATCAGCCGCATCCTAAAGACCGAGTGCTCCAGCTACTCCCGCAAATGCTCCTTCTGCGGCAAGGAGCTGTCCTGGGATTACCCCTTCTCCATCTGTGAACGTTGCTTCGAGAAAGGCAGAAGCAGCCATCCACATGGCCGTGGAGGCGGCAGAAGCTCCGGGGGGAGAGGCAAGCCATCCTCCTACGGCGGAAATGGAGGCAGAACAGGCCAGCGGGCATCCGGAGGAAGTAAGCCCACGCCGGCGCGTGGCCCGAAAGGGGAGGGGGACGGAGCCAAGACCACCCCGGCAGCGCCCGGCGAGACTGCTTCCGGGCAGCCCTCCTCAGGGGGGAGCAAACGCCGCAGGCGTTCCCGCAGAGGCAACGGATTCGGGCAGAAACGGGAACCAAGGGAAACGCCGGAGGAGTAACACGGGCAGCAGCAGGGGGCTGCAGGCCCGGAGCCAATGCCCGGTCCAATGCAGCAGATCCGGCCTGAGGCCGAAGCCCGGACTGCCAAAACCGTGGGCGCAGGAGAAGAACATGTGCTCATGAGTCACAAGAGTATGAGAGTGAAAGAGACAAACGGAGGAAAAAAATGGAAAATCAGCGTATCATTCAGGTAGAAGAGAAGGTGCCCTTCAGGCTGCTGGTGCCCTTAAGCATTCAGCATATGTTCGCCATGTTCGGGGCATCGGTTCTGGTTCCCTTCCTGTTCGGAATCAGCCCGGCTATCGTGCTGTTTATGAACGGAGTGGGCACACTGCTGTTCATCTTTGTCACAAAAGGAAAGGCCCCCGCATATCTGGGCTCCAGCTTTGCATTCCTGGCTCCCGCAGGCGTGGTCATCAGCAGCTTTGGATATGAGTACGCCCTGGGCGGTTTCGTGGCAGTGGGCTTCTGCGGCTGCGTTCTGGCCTTCATTGTGTACAAGTTCGGCACAGACTGGATCGATGTGGTGCTGCCGCCTGCAGCTATGGGACCGGTGGTGGCCCTGATCGGACTGGAGCTGTCCGGAACTGCCGCCCAAAATGCCGGACTGCTGGATGAGGTGATCAACCACAGGAACGTGATTGTGTTCCTGGTAACTCTGGGTACGGCTGTGTTCGGCTCCATCCTGTTCCGCAAATTCCTGTCGGTCATCCCCATTCTAATCGCAGTGATTGCCGGGTATGTAGCAGCCGTGGCCTGTGGTATCGTGGACTTCTCGGAAGTGGCAGCCGCGTCATTTTTCGCACCTCCCCACTTCACTGCCCCTAAGTTCAGCCTGGACGCCATCATGATGATCCTGCCTGTGCTGCTGGTAATCACCTCCGAGCATATCGGACACCAGGTGGTAACCAGCAAGATCGTTGGCAGGGACCTGTTAAAAGACCCCGGCCTTCACCGCTCCCTGTTTGGAGACAACTTCTCCACCATGATCTCCGGCCTGATCGGTTCCGTCCCCACCACCACATACGGTGAGAACATCGGCGTTATGGCCGTGACCAGGGTGTACAGCGTCCGCGTGATCGCAGGCGCGGCGGTGCTCTCCATCGTCTGCTCCTTCATCGGCAAGCTGTCCACCATGATCAGCACGATCCCAGGCCCTGTAATCGGCGGAATCTCCTTCCTCCTCTACGGAATGATCGGAACCTCCGGCCTGCGCATACTGGTGGACTCCCAGGTGGACTACGGCAAGTCCAGGAACCTGGCTTTGACCAGCGTGATATTTGTATCCGGCCTGTCCGGCATCGCCTTAAAGATGGGCAACATCCAGCTGACCGGCATGGTGCTGGCCTGCGTGGTGGGCATGGTGTTAAGCCTGGTATTCTATCTGCTGGACAGATTCCACCTGACCAACGATCAGGAGTAAACTAAATGCATACAAGTTCGGGGATAAAACGAGTGGTATTTGCGATTCTAGCTGCAGCCATTGTGATTACCTGCTATATCCCTGCCAAAGGACTTACTACAAAGATAAGGGTGGCATATGACTGCAATATGCCGCCCTATCAATTTACAGATGACCAGGGAAATGCCGCCGGCATGCATGTGGAGATCCTGGACCAGATTGCCAGGCGCAATGATCTGGTGCTGGAGTACATACCCATGGAGAGGGCCAGCGACTGCATGGAACATTTAAACAGCGGGGACGTGGACCTGGTGCTGGGGGCCATGATGGAGGACCGCCGCCAGGAACAGATGACGGATGAGATGTCCTCCTCCACACTGTGCCTGGTGGTGAAAAAGGATTTCCTGGATGCCCAGGGGGAACTGCCTGATCTGACCGGGGAGATGGCTGTCTTTGAATACGGGACAGCCAGCTATTCTCTGATCTCCAAGATCGGCGCTTCCATGTACGTGGCGGTAGGAAACCAGCGGGAGGTGTTCCGGGACCACATGGGCGGAGGCGCCAAAGCGATCATTGGGATCAAGGACAGCATTCTGTGGCAGTTAAATGAAATGGGTGTGGAAGACCAGTACATTATCGCCAACAACTACATGTCCACGGTCCGCTACGGAATACTGACCCAGAAGGGGGATCACGACCTGAAACGGATTCTCAACAGAGGCCTGGTGGAGCTGCGGGCCAGCGGTGAGTATGACAAGATATTCAGGAGCTGGATAGTGGAGGAAGCGCCCTATGACACCCGGGCCCTGGTGCGCAGAAGCATCTGCGTCATCGGCGTTGTGGTGCTGTTCTGGTTCGTCTATGCGGCGGTCAACCAGCGGATCAAGGCCATCCTGAAGAAGCAGGTGGAGGAAAAGACCAGGGAGCTGCAGGAGGCTAACACAGAGCTGGAGCGCCAGATTGTCCAGATCCGGGAGGCCAATGACATGCAGCGCTATCTGGTGGAGAATTCCCCCAACGGCATGGTGCTGTTTGACCGGGACTTTACTGTCCGGGCCATGAACAACAGCGCTGCCCGCCTGTCTTGGGGGGAAAACGCAGGCGGGGCTGCAGCCCAGGCCGGCGTGGCCGCAGTCCAGGCCAGCGTGGCCACAGCCCAACCCAGCGAGTCCCCGGCCCAGGCCGGAGGGGCCGCAGCCCAACCCGGCGTGTCTGTAACCCAGCCCAGCGTGGCCGCAGCCCAGGCCGGCGGGGCCGTAACCCAGCCCAGCATGGCCGTAACCCAGCCCGGCGTGCCTCCGGCCCGGCCCGGCGGCGAAGCTTACCGGACGTATCCCCGGCTCACGGACATTCCCTTTTTTAAAAACCTGCTGGAGCAGCTGGGGGACAGCCCGTGGGAGAACGATACCGGCCGGCTGGACCGGGCAGTTACCATCCCCGGCGGGGCCAGCGAGAATCATACATACCAGTGCAGCGTGATCCAGGCGCCGGGCGCAGATGCCCAGAGCGGCATACTTCTGACCATATTGGACATCACCAAGGAGGAGCAGGAGAAACGGCTGGCCTTTGAGAAGGAGAAGAGCAAGGCCATGAACCGCCTGATTGCGGGAATTGCCCATGAGATCAAGAATCCGCTGATGTCCATCCGCACATTTGCCAACCTGATTACCACCCGCAGAGGGGACCAGCAGGTTCAGGATATGTTCGCGGAGTTCGTACCTGATGAGGTGGACCGCATCAACAAACTGGTTGAGGGCCTGATCAACTACGCCAAGCCCACCCAGAAGCAGGTCACCTCCATAGACCTGGGAAATGTGATCAATGAGTGCATGTATCTCACCCAGGCCGTGGTGAAGCAGGGCCGCATCCAGGTGGAGGTACGGGCGGAGGAAGGGCTGCTGATCCGGGGCGATCAGACGCAGATTAAGCAGGTTCTGATCAATATTATTCTGAACAGCATCGAATCTATGGAGAAGAAGATGAAGGAGCAGAGCGGCCAGGCCACACACCGCCCGGTTTTAACAATTGAGGCAAAGGGCGTTGGGAGCCAGGCTGTGATCACAGTGGAGGATGAGGGCTGCGGCATGACGGAGAAAGAGATCCGCCGCTGCACAGATCCCTTCTTCACCACCAAGACCACGGGAACAGGCCTGGGGCTGGCGCTCTCCAAGAACTATCTGGAAGAAAATGGGGGCTGCCTGCTGATTGAAAGCAAACTGCAGGAATACACCAGGATTACCATGAAATTTGACCGTAGGGCGCCGGGGGATAACTGCGCCGTACCGTCAGCAGAAGGAGTTGGGTATGAAACCGTCAATATTGATCATTGATGACGAGCGGGCCATCTGTGCGTCCCTCTCGCTTGTGTTGGAAACAGATTACGCGGTCAGCGCTGTCACGGATGCGGATCAGGGGTTAAGGCTGATGGAGGAGCAGAATTTCGGTCTGGTTCTTCTGGATCTGAAGATCGGGGACAGGGACGGCATCGAAGTGCTGAAGCAGATCAAGTCCCATGATCCCAGCGTAGCGGTCATTATCATGACAGCCTACGGCAGCATCCGCTCCTCCGTGGAGGCCATGAAAAACGGGGCATTTTCCTACCTGTCCAAACCTCTGGACGTGGAAGAACTGCTGATCTTCATCAGGCAGGCCCTGGAATTCCGCCATTTAAACGAGCAGGTCCAGTATCTGAGCCGCGAACTCCAGTCCCGGTATTCCTACGGGGAGATGATCGGCAAAAGTCCGGCCATGCAGCGGGTCTACCAGATGATCGAGAAGGTCAAGGACGTGGGCGCCAGCGTCACTATCACCGGCGAGAGCGGCACAGGCAAGGAGCTGGTGGCCAGGGCCATCCATTTTCAGAGCAAGCGCAGGGATGAGAAGTTCGTGGATGTCAACTGCGCGGCCATTCCGGAGGGGCTTTTGGAGGAAGAATTCTTCGGCCACAAAAAAGGCTCCTTCACCGGCGCCATCCAGGATAAAAAGGGCAAGTTCGAGATGGCGGACGGCGGCACCCTGTTTCTGGACGAGGTGGGGGATATGCCCTTAAACCTTCAGGGAAAGCTGCTGCGGGTGCTGGAGCAGAAGGAATTCACCCCCATCGGGGGAAGTGAACCCCGCAGAATTGATGTGCGTGTGATATCAGCCACCAACCAGGACCTGCGGTCCATGGTCAAAAAAGGGCTGTTCCGGGGCGATCTGTTCTACCGGCTGAACATTGTGGAGATCAAGCTGCCGCCTCTCAGGGAGCGGACCCAGGACATCCCCCTGCTGGCCAGGCATTTCCTCAGCAAATACAGCGCGGACCAGGGAAAGGCGGTCCAGGGTATTGACCAGGAGGCGGAGCGGATGCTGGTCTCCTACCAGTATCCGGGCAATGTCAGGGAGCTGGCCAACGCCCTGGAGTACGGGGTGATCCTGTCCGGCGGGGAGACCATCAGGGCAGGGGACCTGCCGCTGCTGATCCAGGAGGAATGCGGGGGAAGGAGACTGGCAAATGCCTCCGGCCCCGGCAGTACCCTGGAAGAACAGCTGGCCGGCCTCTCCATTGCCCAGGTGGAGCGCATAGCCATTGAGGCCGCCTTAAAACGCAACGGAGGCAGGCAGAAAGTCACTGCAGAGGAACTGGGAATCAGCGAGCGGGGGCTTCGCAATAAAATTAAAGATTACGATCTAAACATACGGAATTGAGAAAAAAAGCAGGCAAATTTTACCGCAGCGGAAAAATTTGCCTGCTTTTTATTTGCACACTGCCTGGGAAACCCTGATAACAGGGGAAATTAAATTTGGCATGAATCTTGCATTATAATAACGTATCCGTTTAGGAAAAAAGCTTGAGGAGGGAATTTTATGTTTAAAGGGAGAAAGATCAGACAGACGTTGTCATGGGTAATGTGCGTGGCGGCAATGGCAGGACTGGCGGGCTGCGGGAAACCGGCCGGTGCGGGGGCAGGAGAACAGGCGGGCAGCCTTGGGGCCACAGAGACCACGGCACCTGCGGCGCCGGATGAGAACGCCACATTTAAAAAAGAGATCATCATAGGGCTGGCCAATGTGTTTACCACATCGGACCCACAGAATACCAGCTCCATCACCAACCAGATCTTCTACACCGTGAGCCACAGCAATCTGGTGAAATGGGATTACGACACCCAGGATTATGTGCCGGATCTGGCGGACAGCTACACAGTCTCCGATGACGGCCTGGTGTATACATTTAACCTGAATCCCAACGCGTTTTTCCACAATGACGAGCCTGTGAAGGCAAGTGATGTCATCTACACATTCAACCGCGGCAAGGATTTCTCCTTTGTTGCCTCCAAGGTGCAGATCATTGACAGCATGAAGGCCATTGACGACCACACCCTGGAGATCACGCTGTCAGGGCCGTCAACCGGTTTCCTGTTTGACATCACCAACCCCAATATGGCCATCCTGTCGGAGAAGGCGCTGACCGAGATGGGGGAAGAGGGGACTACCATCGGCTCCGGCGCATTTTACTATGATACCATTGACTTCGGAAATGCGGTGACCATGTGCCGTTTTGATAAGTATTTCCGGGAGCTTCCCAAGACCGAGAAGATTACATTCCGCCAGTATGCGGAGGATGCCACCCGGGTGATCGCGCTGCAGACCGGAGACATTGACTACTGCCAGACGCCGTCCACCATGGAGCTGGAGTACATAGCAGAGGACCCCAACCTGGATCTGATCCAGATGAAGGGAACCCGTTTAAACTATATGGTTATGAATGTTTCTGAGGAGCACGGTGCCCCATTTAAGGATATCAATGTGCGCAAGGCCATGAACATGGCAATCAACAAGGACGATGTGGTTGCAGTGGCTGCAAACGGATTCGGCGAGGCTCAGAACTACTATTTCACCGATATCTCCGCCGGCTTCTACGGGGGGATGGAAGGATACAGCTACAATGTGGAGGAGGCCAGGAAGCTTCTGGCAGAGGCGGGCTACGCCGATGGGTTCACATTTTCCGTACTGTGCCATGACTCCACTTCCAGGGCCATAGCTCCTGTGCTTCAGGCCCAGCTGGCAGAGGTGGGCGTCACCATGAATATTGAGGAGGTGGAGACAGCGGTCCGCAACTCCATGATCAAGGCCAATGAGCACGATGCATGTATGGCTGCCCACGTTTCCCTGGTTTCCATTGACAACAACCTGCGCCTTTTGTTCTACACGGACTCCGGCAACAATCGCATGAAGTATTCCGACCCTGCATTTGACGCCAAGCTGGATGCAGCCCTGGTGGAGCAGGACGCCGCCAAACGCCAGACCATGTACGATGAACTGCAGACCCAGGTAGTGGATGAGGCGCTGTGCATTCCGCTGTATGTGGAGACACTGAATATTGCCAAGAAAACCAGCCTCAACGGGATTAAGTTAAATGCCACCGGCTGCCACGACTTTACATACGCGTATATGGTAGAAGAGTAAACACGCTCCGGGCGCCGTGCTGCGGCGCCCCAGCTGAATGGGAGAATGGAGGAAGGTATATGCATCGTTACATATTAAAAAGGCTGTTAATGCTGATTCCGGTTCTGATTTGTGTTTCCTTTGCAATCTATTTTATTATGGACCTTGCGCCTGGCGACCCGGCCCTGATTATCGCCGGGGATCAGGCCACTGACGCCATGATCGAACAGGTACGGGAAGACTACGGGCTGAATGATCCCCTGGTCGTCCGATATGCAAACTACATGAAAGGACTTCTCAAAGGGGATATGGGGTCCTCCTACGTGAGCAAAAAGGATGTATGGGAGACATACTGCCAGCGTTTCCCGGCCACGGCGAAGCTTTCGGTGGCTGCAATCGTGGTATCTCTTGTGCTCTCGCTGGTCCTGGGTGTATATTCTGCGGTCAACCAGAATACATGGAAGGATAATGTGTCCGTGGTGCTGGCCCTGCTGGGTCTGTCCATGCCTCAATTCTGGCTGGGCCTGCTGCTGATTATCGCATTTGCCCTGAATCTGGGCTGGTTCCCCTCGGGCGGAGACTTAGGGGGCTGGAAGAGCCTGATTCTTCCAGCCATCACCATAGGGACCAACAATGCGGCGCTGATGACCCGCACCACCCGCTCCTCCATGCTGGATGTGATCCGTCAGGACTATCTGTGCACGGCCAGGGCCAAGGGGGTCAGTGAGAAGAAGGTGATCATGCACCATGCCCTGCGCAACGCGCTGATCCCCATCATCACAATCGCCGGTGTACAGTTCGCCTATATCCTGGGCGGAGCCGTGCTGGTGGAGACTGTGTTTGCGTGGCCGGGGGTGGGCCGCCTGACAGTGGATTCCATCAACATGCGTGATATTCCCATGGTAACCGGGTGTGTAATCATTACCACCATGATTGTCTGTGTGGTGCAGCTTCTGGTGGACATATTGTACGCCTACGTAGACCCAAGGATCAAAGCCCAGTACACAAAGTGAGGTGAGGACAGATGGCAGGAACAGTTTCCAATCAGGAATTGGTATCAAAGAAATATGCAAATCGCAGCCAGCTGGCTGAAATATGGAGAAATCTGAGGAAAAACAAAGGGGCCATTATCGGCCTGATCATAGTGATTCTGCTGGTTGCGGTGGCCTTGGCCGCGCCCCTGATTTTTGACTATCAGAGGGACATTGTAAGCCAGAATGTGCCGGAGCGGCTTCAGTCCCCCAGCATGAGCCACTGGTTCGGCACAGACCATGTGGGCCGGGATATCTTCGCCCGTGTGATCTGGGGGGCCCGCTATTCCCTGCCCATCGGCATCGTGGCAGTGATTGTGGCCGTGATCCTGGGCGTTACCCTGGGCGCGGTGGCTGGCTACTACGGCGGGGTGATTGAGAACGTACTCATGCGTTTCGGCGACATTTTTGCCTCCATCCCTCACATTCTGCTGGCCATTGTGGTAGTGTCGGTTCTGGGACAGAGCACGCTGAACCTGATGATCGCCGTGGGCGTCACCAGCACGCCGGCATTTATCCGCGTGGCCAGGGCCGCGGTGCTGACTGTGCGCAACCAGGAATACATAGAGGCAGCCAGGGCCATCGGCATGAAGGACTGGCAGATCATTCTGCAGCACATCCTTCCCAACGCCCTGTCACCCATTGTGGTTCAGGTGACGCTGCGGGTAGGCTCCGCCATTATCTCTGCCTCCTCCCTCTGCTTCCTGGGCCTGGGAATCCCGGCCCCGGCTCCTGAGTGGGGCGCCATGCTGGCGGAGGGCAGAAAATATATCCGTGATTTCAGCTATATGACGCTGTTCCCCGGACTGGCCATCATGGTCACGGTTCTGGCGCTGAATATGCTGGGAGACGGGCTTCGGGATGCCATGGACCCGAAAATGAAGCGATAAGCCGACAAGGAGGTTGCAGGATGAATACAGAAAAAGACCTGATATTAGACGTGCAGGATCTGGTGGTGCGCTACGAGACCGAGGACGGCATTGTCCGGGCAGTGAACGGTGTGAATATCCAGCTGGAGCGGAAGAAAACCCTGGGCCTGGTGGGGGAGACCGGCGCAGGCAAGACCACCACAGCCATGGCGCTCATGCGGCTGATCCCATCGCCGCCGGGAGTCATAGAGTGCGATCACATCACCATAGACGGCAAGGCGGTGATGAACATGAACCCAAAACAGCTGGAGGAGGTGCGGGGCAAGGAGATCTCCATGATCTTCCAGGACCCCATGACTGCCTTAAACCCCGTATTCACGGTGGGAGAGCAGATCGCCGAATCCATAGAGATCCATGAGAAGGTGACCAAGAAGGAGGCATTTGCCAAGGCGGTGGAGATGCTGGAGATGGTGGGAATCCCGGGCAGCCGGGCCCATGAGTATCCCCACCAGTTCTCGGGGGGCATGAAGCAGCGGGTGGTGATCGCCATTGCCCTGGCCTGTAATCCCCTGCTATTGGTGGCGGATGAGCCTACCACCGCCCTGGATGTGACCATTCAGGCCCAGGTGCTGGAGCTGATGAAGGAGCTGAAACAGAAATATGACACCTCCATGATCCTGATTACCCACGATCTGGGAATTGTGGCTGAGGTCTGTGACGAGGTGATGGTGATGTATGCGGGCCGCGTTGTGGAGCAGGGGACACTGGAGGAGGTTTTTAACCGCACCAAGCACCCGTACACAGAAGGCCTGTTCGGCTCCATACCCAACATCAATGACAGAAAGAGCGAGCTGCAGCCCATTCCGGGGCTGATGCCTGATCCCACGGATCTGCCGGAGGGGTGTTCCTTTGCAAGCAGATGCCCCTATGCCGCAGAAGCCTGCCGCAGGAACCAGCCCAGGCTGCGGAATGTGGGCGGCACCCACTGTGTGGCGTGTACGGCATATGATGATCCGCAGTTCCACATCAAAAGGAGGGTGAGCAATGGCTGACAATATTCTGGAAATCAAGAACCTGAAGAAATATTTCAAGACCTCCAAGGGGATGCTGCACGCGGTGGATGACGTGAGCTTTACCATAGAACGCGGTAAGACCCTGGGCATTGTGGGAGAGTCCGGCTGCGGGAAATCCACCACCGGCAGATCCATCCTCCGCCTGCTGGAGCCAACCTCCGGCCAGGTGATTTTCGAGGGGCAGGATATCACCAAGCTGAGTGTGGAGGAGATGCGGAAAATGCGCAAGGAGATGCAGATCATTTTCCAGGACCCCTTCTCATCCCTGGACCCACGCCAGACTGTGAACCAGATTATCAGCGAGCCCATCAGGATCAACAAAATCCTGACCGACAAGCGGGCCATTGAGAAACGGGTGCTGGAGCTGATGGAGACCGTGGGACTGGCGGAGCGCCTGATTAATACATACCCCCATGAGCTGGACGGCGGCCGCCGCCAGAGAATCGGCATCGCCAGGGCACTGGCCATGGAACCCAAGTTCATTGTCTGTGATGAGCCTGTGTCCGCCCTGGACGTGTCCATCCAGGCCCAGATATTAAATCTGTTAAAGCAGCTTCAAAAGGATCTGGGCCTGACCTACATTTTCATTACCCATGACCTCTCTGTGGTCAACCATTTCTCAGATGATATTGCGGTTATGTATCTGGGGCAGCTGGTGGAGAAGGCGCCCGCCGAGGAGCTGTTCCGCCATCCCCTGCATCCCTACACCAGGGCGCTGCTGTCAGCTATCCCGGTGCCGGATCTGAGGGAGAAGCATGAGCGGATTCTGCTGAAGGGTGAGATCACCTCCCCCATCAACCTGCCGGATGAATGCCGCTTTGCCAAGCGCTGCAACCATGCCTGCGACGAGTGTCACAGGAAGAGTCCCCAGCTGCGGGAGATCCGTCCGGGGCATTTTGCGGCGTGCTGCCTGGTGCATGCAGAGGATGAATGACCGGGGGAGGACCCACTACATTGAGGCCGACGAGACAGTGGATAGCCTGGAAGAACTCCAAAAACAGGTGGAGGACATGGGCTTTGCCATTACCGCATTCTCCTGCCGCAGAAAGCCGGAGCAGGGAATGAAGGTCACCTTTACGGTCAGCGTAAGCAAGAACAGCGACTGTCTGAAGCTGTCAGATCTGCTCAATGGGAATTCCCATATTTTGGAAGTCGAGGTGTAAAATGTAAGGGAGTCTGCTGTCCGGCAGGCTCCCTTATTTCGGTGCTTGCACTGTGAGGGCAATTGTGGTATTCTGGTCATACAGACAGCGCTTCTGCCGCTGTTTTATTCTTGGGAGACGGTCTCCCATACCCGGCGTTTCGCCGACGATTCACGATAGGTTTTATTAAATTGGAGAAGGCAGGCGCCTTGCATTTCACAGGAAAGGCCGATATAATAGGATTATAAACCCTTTGGACCTGCCGCCTGTCTTCGCCGGATTACAATGAAAGAGAGGTAGAAGATGGGGGTAAAGGATATTGCGCTGGCCAGGTATTTCAGTGATGAAGAACGCTATGCGGATCTGATCAACGGCTTTGTATACCGGGGGCGTGAGGTTGTGAAGGGATCGGATATCCGGGACAGGGATACTTCCGTGGCCGGCAAAGGCAAAAAGGGGCATTTCCGGAAATGCAGGGATCTGATGCGCAAGGTGGTGATGGGCACGGACGTGGTGCTGGTGGGATTGGAGAATCAGGATGAGGTCCATTATGCCATGCCTATACGGGTTATGCTGGAGGATGCGGCCGGGTATGATGAGCAGCTGCGGCGTATTCAGAGGGAGCATCGTGACCGGAAGGACCTGCGCGGAGCCGAGTATGTGGGAAGGTTCGCCAGGACGGACCGGGTGTCTCCGGTTGTAACCATTGTTCTGTACTATGGAAAGAACCCGTGGGACGGGCCCACACAGTTATGCCAGTTGATGGATCAAAAAGAGCCGCCGGATGAGCTGGCCGCCCTGGTCAATGATTACAAGATCCATGTGCTGGAGGTGGGAAGCTTTGAGGATACCTCTCTCTTTAAAACAGATCTGCGGGAAGTATTCGGCTTCATCCGGCACGCTGGGAACAAGGACGCGGAACGGGAGTTTACCAGGGAAAACCAGCGGGCCTTCCAGGCAATCGAGGAGGACGCCTACGACGTCATAGCAGCACTCACCAGCTCCCGGGAGCTGGAACAGATTAAAGAACAGTATCGGTCGGAAGGAGGACAGATTAATATGTGTGAAGCGATCAAAGGAATGATAGAAGATGGGCGGGTGGAAGGCCGGAGAGAAGGGCACTGCGAAGGCCGCAGAGAAGGGCATCGCGAAGGCCGCAGAGAAGGGCATCGCGAGGGCCGCAGCAAAGGCCGCCTGGAAAAAGCCCAGACCGCAGCCCGCAATATGTACCTGCGCGGCATGCCATATGAGGATGCCGCAGCCATCTGCGAGGAGGATAAAGAGCTGGTGAAGTCCTGGTATGCGCAGTGGGAGAATTAGATACAGTTCAAAGGCGCAGTATCATACCAAGGAGGACAGATTAATATGTGTGAAGCGATCAAAGGAATGATAGAGGAAGGCCGGGTGGAAGGCCGGAGAGAAGGGCATCGCGAGGGCCGCAGAGAAGGGCATCGCGAGGGCCGCAGCAAAGGCCGCTTGGAAAAAGCCCAGACCGCAGCCCGCAACATGTACTTGCGCGGCATGCCATATGAGGATGCCGCAGCCATCTGCGAGGAGGATAAATTCCTGGTTAAATCCTGGTTTGCCCAATGGGAGCAGCAGGAAATGCCATCATCATAAATAAGTCATTGACATCCGCCCCGAAATCTGCAATAATGATCAAAACGAAACACAAAACCGATGAAGCGGAGATCAAACCGTAGGGAGCATTTCCAGAGAGCAGGGGAAGGTGGAAGCCCTGTAATAAGCCGGACGGCAAATGGACCGCAGAGGGTGAGGTGAAAGGCGCGCAGCCGAGTATCCGAGACGCAGCCCTGCGTTACAGGCGGAGCATGTGACTGCATGCTTATAAAGTTGGATCAGATAAGGTGGCACTACAGGTATATAATATTATAGCCTGCCCTTTCTATAATGAAGGGGCAGGTTTTTTGTATTCAGTGCAGAAGATCCGCACAATCAGAAAGGAGAACAGGAATGTCCAAAACATTTTTAATGGGGAATGAGGCAATTGGGCTGGGAGCCATCCACGCAGGGGTGCAGGTGGTGGCAGGCTATCCCGGAACTCCCTCCACAGAGATTCTGGAGACCGTGGCCAGACACAATCCCGGAGATATCTACGTGGAGTGGTCGGTCAATGAGAAGGCCGGTATGGAGGTGGCCGGAGCCGCGGCCTACACAGGCGCCAGAACCATGGTTACAATGAAGCAGATGGGATTAAACGTGGCGGCCGACCCGCTGATGTGCCTGGCTTATGTGGGCGTCAAGGGCGGCATGGTGATTGTGGTGGCCGATGACCCCGGCCCCATCTCCTCCCAGACAGAGCAGGACACCAGGCATTACGCCCAGTTTTCCAAGCTGCCCATCTTTGATCCCAGCTCCCCAGAAGAGGCCTATGAGATGATCGGGGATGCATTTACATATTCTGAGAAATACCACACGCCGGTGATCTTCCGCCCCACCACAAGGGTCTGTCACGGCTGCGCCAGCGTGGAGTTAAAGGAGCGGGAGCAGCGCCCGGCCCCAGAGGGATTTGTAAAGGATTCCGGCAAATGGGTGATCTTTCCCCGCCTCTCCAATGCCAACCACAGGATGATCGAGGAGCGCAACCCCATGATTGGCCAGGACTTCAGCAGCTACCGCTACAACCTTTTAAACAAGGAGGAGACAGAGGACTGCAGCAAGGGCATTATCACCCATGGCATCAGCTACGAGTTCGTGATGGAGGCCCTAAACGGCTACAAGGGCGCCAGGGTACTGAAGGTATCCACCCCCAATCCCGCACCCAAGTCCCTGATGA
>OKVW01000532.1_pt1 | contig 21884 bp, 26 predicted proteins | sample 1606991 | NCBI WGS metagenome assembly OKVW01 (sample SAMN03281021, study PRJEB24777) | human gut metagenome | isolation source: fecal sample PR177 from 1 month old male Malay infant, vaginal delivered...
GGGGCAAATTTCACATTACGATGGAGTCTGGCGCCGAGTTCGACGTTATCACCGGCGACATCAAGGCGGACCGTGACACAGACGCTCTGCATCAGCACCGGAACGGAAATGTTCTGGAGTTTATCGTCGACAGCAAGAGAATCCCGGAGGTTTGCCGCATCACTGGAGATATGTCCCATGCAGGCGATATGTTTGCTGGAAAAATCGCATCCATCCGCTCTTACCAAGCTCAGCAACAAAACACTTTACATCAAGGAGGAACTATAACATGTTTACGCGGGCCGACTTTGAACATTGCACTGGAGGAAATCGGAAAGCGACATAACACGAAGCTGCAGGTCGGAAATATCCGATACGGGACAACGGACCATCAAGGGCATACTCATTGAGGACCCCGGCGTTTCGCCTGAGCAGGGTCTGTTCAATCGTCCAGCCCCCGAGTATGGTATCCCGGCAGACACCTATGGGAAATCCGTCATCATCAACGAACGGAGCTTTACCGTATGCGGTATCAATCCCAAGGCCCGCAAAAATGCCATTCTCCTTAGCGCAAAGAGAAAGACCTATCACTGCCCGCCTCTTACGCTGAAAATTGCATTGGGCGCAGAATAACGATATTCCATTATACGGAGGGACAAACATGTTTACCATCAATAGGCTCCCCGACCGGGAAGAGCAGACCGAAAAGAATGTGCTGGAGTACATCCGCAAAAAGGGCCGCAACTCCGAAATCCAAGCCTTCTGCATTAACCCGGAGGTCATGACTCCGACCGTGCTCAGAGAGATGGTCAAGCGCTGGCCTGCCGCAATGAAGCACATCCCGCGGGACCTCATCACCGGCGCCCTGGTGGACGCCGGGCTCCATTCCCGGCAGGTAGACCAGTACTACCGCCCCGATGCCCTTCTGATGGCGCCACGGACACTGTGTACCTATGAGCGGCTCCTATTCGCGGTCAAAATCCGCTGGGATTTGCTTGATTTGGTGCCTGAGTTCCTGGCGCCGGATGAAAACGGCAACTACTCCAAGGAAACCAAACAACTCTGCCTGGCCGCGCTCAAAGCAAAGTTCTATAAGGGTACCGCCAGGCACAAGATTCCCAGTGAGCTAATCATCCAGCTGCTGGAAAAAGATTTGGAGGCGGGCGCGTAAGCGCCCGGCCTTAAAACCCCAAAAATATGAAGAGGAGAACACAACATGGAACATATTGCAAAAAACCAAGTTCTTTTCCCGCTGAGTGACCTTCAGCCCGGGCGCGACGAAATCGTTTTGGAAGGGACGCCTTGCGCGCATCAGACGTTTGACGACGTTTCCCTTCTGTTCCAGACTTCTGCCACCAAAATCCTGGAGGCAATCTGGGTAAAGTACATCAACGAGTGTGGTAGCCCTCAGGCCAAAGCGCAATTTCAGGAGCTCTACCAAAAGACCTGTTTAGCAGCCTTCGGCCAGTCTATCGTACTGACTGGGGACATGATGGTTTACGGTTCGAATAGAGCTGCCGTCAATGCGGTAAACGCATTGGCTGCCGTCGGCTTCCAGTACGGGTTTCTTTTCCCGCAAGAACTGGAAGACGGGTATCGTGTCAACCACTCAAAGGTCCCGTGTGAGGCACTGGAATTCCAGGTAGACAGAGAGGTCGACCGCTGGGACACCATCAAAATCCTTTCGACTGACCCAGGGAGAATCGAAATTTGGCAACTTTTCCATTCGGTGATGGACTTTCTTGTTACCGTATTGAATGTCAACCATGGGACACATTAACGAAACGGAGCCATGGATTGTAAAGCACTTGCAGCCTCTATCCACGAAGAGAAAAGACTCGGCACGCTGGCCGTCATCTCTGAAACCGAGGAAGATATTCTCACCGACGATTTCAACGAAGACCGGCACATCCCCTACCACCTCGTCCCACCAACCTGTGACTGGCTGAAGTTGAGGATTCTGTGGGGCTCATCCATCACCGGCGACCCGGACGCTTTTGCGGACGCTATCGCAGAGACGCTGCTTCGCATTGACTCCGATATGCTCACCTGCCTAAACCATATCTGCATCATTTCTAAGGCCGAAGATGTCGAGCTCCTCTGCGCTGCGATGGATGCCGACACGGAAGAGTTCCCAGAGTGCATCGACTTTGAGGAACCCACTATTCTCGGCTGCAAATGGCACATTCAGAACAGTATTATCATTAATACGGCCGCTATTGAACAGGCCGCACAAGAGCTGGTCTTCAGTGACCCGGACTATCTATATCTCGATGATGAGATGAAGATAGCCTTTTGGACGACTTTGCTTCACGAAATAAGGCATCTCGGCTTGGAATGCAACCCCTTCCTTCCAGAAGACAAATACCCGGTGTCGCTTCGTGACGAAGCAAGTGTGGAAGCCTGGGCCATAGAGCAATACGAAATGTTCTAAACAGCGTTTAAAGAGGAAGGCCAGGATTTTTGTTCCCGGCCTTCCTCTTTTTAAAGTCACCATCCGCTTCATTCTTTATTCCCATCCAGGTTTTTGGAGTGCATCCAGCAATCCGAGCAGGTCTTCCTGCAGCAGTCCCCCGGCAATCAGCGGGAGTTTCTTTGCGTACGAGGTGCGCAGTTGCCTGTAGTCGAGCCCATTGAATCTTACGCGGTCCAGGCCATCCATATCTTTCGCTATATCAAAAAGGTGCATTGTACGGGCTTTATCCTTTTGGGTCAGAGACGGAATCGTATCTATAAAAGACTTCCCTTCGTCATCGCTCAAGCAATGACAGGCAATGATAAGGTCGGCCATCAGGTACTCTTTTTTTGAGAGCGAGAGCCCGCCTACCCGCAGCCCTTTTTTCTTGATGAGGGACACGGCCGCAGCACCATGGCGCTCTTCAACCTCATCTGTTTCCCGGGCACAGTCGTGGAGCAGGCTGAAATAGACCAGGATGTTTTTGTCGCCCTCAGCCAGCTCCTCCCCGCTGTGATGAATGTATATCAGGGAGAGGAGCAGTACCCGCAGAATATGCCGGATGGTATGTACGTTGAAAATAGACTCCTGTGTTTCCGCATATCCAAATTTTCTGGCCTGTATCCCATATTGGAGAAAGTCCAGAGAAACAGGGCCAAACAACCTGTCCAAATTGGTGCGGCTGGACACAATCATATCCTCCGGGCAGATATTTGTCACAGTCCCCGGCCATACCAGGATTTCATTTTCGTTCCAAAACCCTGGAAAGTATGCGACAACATCCCCGGTGCCGACCTGCCCAGTGAGAAGTTGCGTGCCGCGGCCGTGGTGGTTTGCAAACCACAGCGCGTTTCCTGGGTCAGTCGTCCATGACAGCGCCTTATCCTGCGGAGTAGACCTCTCCCCTACCCCACGATACACAAAAACCTGGCCGTCATGAGCCACTTGAGATAAATCAGGGACCGGCGCGTGCGAGAATACATAAGCGATTATTTCGGGCTTCCACGCCCCATTCTGATACTCAATCCGCTTATATATCGACATCCACACCTCAAATACAAAGCTCGGCTCAATTTTCATATACCTGTACTGAAAGTCCAGCATGAGAAGCGGGATAGGGACGTCCCACTTGTAAAAGTCCAGCCAGTTTTCTTTGCGCAGGGCCCGGCAGCCACTTTGCTCGACGGCTCGAAGCTGTTGAAGCCCGGATACACCGCACTCATTCAAACCGTCCAACGCCAAGTCAAGCTGCATATAGGCCCCTTGCACAAAGTCTGCATAGAAGATATTGGCATATATCCGACCAGGCGCACAAATCACCTTATCCACTGATAGGCCATAAGCCGCCAGGACCTGGGCAATCTCATCCAGTTGTTTCTCCCCAGCAGTCACTTTTTGAACGTATGCTTCCGTCAACGGCTGCGGGTCCCTGATGCAGCCCCGTGTCTCCTCATAGTATCTGTTCACCCGGCCATTCCTCCTCCGCCATCAAGTTGACCAAATTAAAAATCCGTATGGCCTCGTCCCCTTCAATGGGATAATTGAGCGGACGTCCTTCTATGACAAGGGAAACGGCGAGGGCTTTTGTCCCAGGCATATTGTTCACCCACATCTCGTCCGCGTGCTCTACATCCCACGGGCGCCCCAATACATCCACGATACGCTGCATCATGGTTTTCTCAAAAATGTCACAGTGCTCTGACAAAAGATTGCCTTTCTCGTTGCGGCAGCCGTCCGATTCCAAGAAGGCCAACCGTCGAATCGGCCGATAAGAGCCATCCGCCTGATACCCCGCATACAGTTCAATTCTTTTCATCATCGTCCCCCGCTTTTCCCCCCCCGGCCTGCTGCGTCTCCTTCTTTTTCTTGCTCAACAGGGCCAATGCCTCTTCCCCAACGTCGTCGTCTCTGCGTTTTTTCTTTCGTGTTTTCTCGCAGTCCGACATATCCTTGAGATAGTCATACCCAATCGCTTTCACAAATTGGCGGCTGATGTCCCGCAGCCGTGCGGCGTGCAGCTCATAGACCGCGGCCTTGAACCCCTTCAAATCCCAATCCACGATGCCGCCGTCCAGTGCATTTGCATAGTCCTCCAAAGCATTGCAGACGGCGATAACAGCCCCGTAACAGGTGCGGATATGGAAAGACTCCCCGTTCTGGAACCCTGGGCAATCTATTGTGACATCAGGCTTGTTCCCATACGCTTCCGTCAAGTAGACTACTTTTGTCATGCCAGGCTCATAGACCTGCTTCAGATGGTATCGGTCCATTCCGTCCGCTCCTTTCCGATATTCGCTCCAAGAAGCAAAACAACGCATCCCATTTTTCCCGTATCACCTTGTCCGTTTCCCCATTTACGGCAATGCGGATGGACCGTTGCAGGTATGTCTCGCTCTCTTCTGCCACGATACCCAAGCGCTCCGCCTCCAGAATAAGGGCGCTGAGGAGCCTTTCATCATAAGCCAGTGCCAAGTACCCACATGTCCGCGCATATTTCGCCCCCCTATGCTCCTCCACAATCCCGGAACAACACGCAAGCGTCCGGTATCCAGCCTGGTTGATACGGTAGACTCCATCAGCGATTGACGCATCGACCGGAACCTCCGCCCCATTGAGTTCCACCAACTTACTGACCCCCTCATTTGGGTATAGCCCTAATAGGAATCTGAGGTCATCCACTACATCTCTGGGGAACTGTAATTCTGCCCACTTCACGATTTTCTCTACCTCCTCCATATCCTTCAATAGACGGTCCATACCATCACCTCGATTCAAGCATAACAGAGGTTTTTAGCCCAGTCGAATTATTACTTCTGTATATAAGCAGTCACTACGTTCCCCATGCGTAGCTTATATGCGAAACAGTGCCCACTCAAAAATCTTACATACTGCCTATGAGGGATTCTCCCTCAATTTGATACAGAAGGCAGGTCATTTTATGAAAGAAACCAGTTTGACGTGGGCAAAAACAGAGGTCTTCAACCAACTTTCATCCAATTATCCAGATATTCCAGCAGCCACCCTGCACAAAGTCGTTGACGGCCTTTTCACCAAAGTATCTGGAAAAGACCGTTGGCGACAGGAGGAGGTGTTCTGCAGCTTTGGGCTGGTGTACGCCATGGGGACCATTCAAGCGACAAAGCCACAAAACCTCGACTGGCAAAAGTATGTCCAAAGCCTGGACCCTTGGATTTTTAATACCCAAATGCAAATCGTTTGCGGTTCGGTGGATGTGCCGGACATGCAGCTCATTCAGTACATCGCGCACGATTTTTTCCGCGGGAATGAAGCGCCCATGAAAGCGTTTCTACGAGAGAGCATCACTGAGGCAACCGCTTTGGGAATGCGGCGAGATGCTCTCTATGCGGTAAGAGATATTTCTCTGCTATACCTGTATACGAGCAAAACCGAAACAATGGATACAGCGGCCAAAATCAAGAAGCGTTGTGTTAAAAATCTGGAAACTCCCGTGGGTAAGGTTGCCCCGGCAGTCAATTCCGCCCTCATTGACGGGATTCAAGACATGGTAAATGAATCTTCCAGCCTCAGTCCGATGACATTGGGGTGGGCCAGGAACTTCAAGCGGCAGCCAAAGGATTTTAGACCCATCGCGGAGAGCCTGACCCGGACATTGCCGGAGGGCATACTGTTGGGCTGTATTATGCTCTATCTGGATAGGGCTCCCCTGGCCTTTACCGCCGCCTTTTTTAAAAGTTTTCTCTCAACAACATTCCAAATCCCAATTCCGGACCCCAGATTAGGGACCCATCTCAGGGGGTTGCCTGACCAGAAACTGTTTGAGGAAGATGACATCGACCTATTCAGCGGAGCGTTTCAGGTTGCATGCCTGAACGGGGTCATGGAGGATTTGACGGTCGACGAAATCGAAACACAAAGCGACTTCTTTGAGACGGTATATATGAATCCGGCCAGGGTCATCTCGCTTGTAAGCGGCTGTCCTGTATACTTCAACGTACCCTTCTCCAGGACGCTTGAGCATTGGTTCATGGAACACGGGGCCAGCGAAATGGACGCCCACGATTTCGCCGTGATTGCCGGTACTCTTCGTTGTACGCATAACCGCATGCTGTCCCCTGTCACAGTAGATGTCAGCCCTAAAAACGATGAGCTCGACCAACTCAAAAAGCAGCTTGACACCGCTCGCGGTCAGGTCAACAGCTTTCAAAAGAAAGTCAAGGAGCTTGAATCAAATTACGCAAAAAGCGAGAAAGCAAGGCGTCAGGCAGAGTACAGCATGAAAAGAGCGCAGGAGAACCGTCCAGACGGTGCTGGCATCGCCCTTCTCACAGAGGAAAATACAAGGCTCACCATCGCGCTGGAGGAACTGACCAACGCCATGGCAGTTGACGTGCAGGTGCCTGAACAGCCCGTTCAGTTCCCCTACCATACAGATAAAAAAGTCGTGCTTTTCGGTGGCCATGACGTATTCCATAAGATGATTTCCAAGTACCTGCCGGATATAAAAATCATTCCTCCCAGCGACTCCTCGCTTGACGTGACTCCTATACGCGGTGCCGACCTAGTATGCCTGCAATGTAATAAATGCAACCACGGCCAGTATTGGGCGGCGGTCGCGGCCGCCAAGGCACATGGGCGAAAACTGGCCCATTTGCGATATGCAAACGCGGAGCTTTGTGCGAGGGTCATTGTCCAGGAGCTGGAGCAGATGCAGAAGGGGCCGGAAAATACCGCTGTATGAAAGATTAATCGGCTTCATATGCAGCAGGCTACACAGAAAACAGAACGCAAGGCACTCCTCGTTATGAGGGGTGCCTTGCGCCACCTTGATTTCTCTCATACTCTATAACAGTTTGAAATTTCTGATGATTTGGAGTTTTCCGAATCACAAGAATACCTAACTTCAAATCGAAGGGAGACGCACCCGCATGACGAATCAAACTTATCCAGCCAACTGGGTCAAATACGATAATGAAGACATCAAATTCGTCCGCCAGCTGGGCCCGGGTACCTACCACATCATTGCACCCTTTGGTCCGCTTCCCGATAAGAACGGAACATTCATGGTCAAAGAGGCGGCCATCAATACTGACCTCATTCCGGAAGAGACACGCCGCAAAATACTCAGAGAAGCTGAATGCAGTGTGGACCCTGAGCAGGCGCCGGAAGAGTTTAACGGCTGGCTTGCGCTGCAGGTATTTGACGAGATGTGGGAGTACCCGGAAACCAAGCAGTTTGCCTCTTATATGGAGGTCGTTGCGTACCTGTCCAAGCGCACAGCCAAAGATGACGGGCTAATTACCATTCCGCCCTTCTTGAAATCACCGTCTAGCTATCGTATACTAAAACAGAAAGCGTAAAAAGGGAGACACGAACGTGAAAATACAAGCAAATGAGTTCATTCTTGAAGTTACACGCCGCTGCAACATGCAATGTAGACACTGTATGCGTGGGGACGCAGAAAATATGGATATATCCAACGACATCATTGATGCGGTACTGGACGCTGCAGATGAAATTGGTACTATCTGTTTTTCCGGTGGAGAACCCTCACTGAACCTCAATGCAATTCAGTATTTTTTTCAGCGAGCGCAAGCGCTGGGAAAGTTACCCTACGCTTTTTCCATTATCACGAACGGGAAAGCGCATCAACAGGAACTGACTTCTCTGCTGTCATACTGGTTTCAACACATGGCGCTGCCGGAAGTCTGTAGCGTACTCCTGTCTGATGATATTTTCCATGAAAAAACCGTGCAGGGAAATATTCTGCGAGGACTTCCCTTTTACAAATCTGAGAAAGAACAACATACGACAACTGAATCCTGGGTTATTCGGGTAGGACGGGCAAAGGATAACGGGATTGGACGGGAGCCAGAGCCTAGTGACCCTTCCGCCCCGGAGTCGCTGTGCGTCACATCCTATACCGACGCTTTTGGTGTTCAAACCGCACAAATAAACAGCCTTGTTTATGTCTCGGCCAACGGGATGGTCTTTTCTGACTGTGACCTAGCCTACCGGGATATGAAGGAACCCATCTGTATGGTCCAAGACCTGCGGGACACCATTGAGTCGCTGGCTGCAAGACCGGCGGCCAACGTCGTTTGAAAGGAGACACGACCATGGACGAAAAATACACCTCATTTAGAGACATCCCACAGTTCACTAGGCCCGGCGGGTATGAGGTCGACTACCCCCTCCCACACCTGGTCGAATGGGTCGAGCAGAGCATCAGAGAGGAAGGTCTGCAGATGGACCCCGACTTCCAGCGGGGGCATGTCTGGACCGAGAAGCAACAAATCGATTTCATCGAATTCCTGTTGCGGGGCGGCCGGTCCGGCCGGGTGCTCTATCTTAACAATCCCGGCTGGAGGATTCAGGTCACCAATGGCGCCTACAACGATTTTGTATGCGTAGACGGGTTGCAGCGCTATACGGCTATCCGCCGGTTTATCCAAAACGAAATCCAAGTCTTTGGAAGCTACTACGAGGAATACACGGACCAACTCAGCTTCTCGCTGAATACCATGCGGGTCAACATCAACACGCTGCCGACAAAGGCCGCGGTCCTTCAGTGGTATCTGGAAATGAATGCAGGCGGTACGCCACACGAAGAGAGTGAGCTCTCCCGTGTCCGCGCACTTTTGGCTGCGGAACAGAAGGTGGCGTGAGATGACGCGGATTTTGGAAAGGCCGTATGCGGCTGTCTGCATCCGCCAGCTTAAACCGCAAGGCAAGGTTTATACCCTCGACACTGAAAAAGTCGAACCCATCGTTTTTCTAGCGCCAGGGACGGAGCTTGTCGAGCTCAAAGATGGCGCCCGCATCCTCGATGAGGATGGGAACGAAATTCGTCCAGAGCACCGCTTTTACCGGACCGCGGGGACTATTTTCACATACCATACAGTTGCCGATATGCTATGAGTGACCAATCAAGACACGAGGAAAAGTATAGCGTCTGCCACAGCGAAAACCAACGGCGGATTTCCGGAGATTGATTCGTGATTTGCTGAAAGAGCCCCTTCGGGGGCTCTTTTCTTTTTGTTCACAAATTGTTTACGATATTTTAGGGGCTATTGTTTATATGCGAAGTGAAAAACTTGAAATTGGGTTTTACCCGTGCTAGAATAGTGACATGGTTCGGGACGGGAAGGTCCCGTTCCATCTTTCGCTCTCCTTGTCACGCCGTCAGCGGCGCGTGGGTTTAAACGAAAGCTCAGCCCACTTCCCTACTGTCTCCGGGGAATGTGGGGACCTCCAAACGTCAAGAAAACGAACTGGCGAAAGGGCCGCGGATGATTCCGCGGCCCTTTTGCCGTTTGCACGCCGGGTTGTTCCTCCATACTCATTTGGACTATTCGTGATGACGAAAGGAGAAAATCGCAATAGTCACACTGAGTTAAGGAGCGAAAATATATGCCTATCACCGAAAATGCGAAACAGGTCCTGGAGAAGCGCTATCTCTCAAAAGATGAGACCGGGAAAGTGCAGGAGGACATCCCCGGGATGTTCCGCCGGGTGGCCCATACTGTTGCTCAGGCGGAGCGCGCCTATGTACCGAAAGAAGATAGGAGCCTGGCGGTCATCAACGCTCAAGAGGCATTCTATAAAATGATGTCTGAGCTGAATTTTTTGCCCAATTCTCCAACCTTGATGAATGCGGGGCGGCCGCTCGGACAGCTCTCGGCCTGCTTTGTCCTGCCCGTAGAGGACAGCATGGACGGCATCTTCGACTCCATCAAGAACACCGCCATCATCCAAAAGTCCGGCGGTGGTACGGGATTCTCTTTTTCCAGGCTGCGCAGTACCGGGTCCACAGTTCGTTCTACCGGGGGTGTGGCCTCCGGGCCCGTCTCTTTCATGAAGGCGTTCAATTCGGCCACTGAGACAGTCAAGCAAGGCGGGACTCGCCGCGGCGCAAACATGGGGATTCTCCGTGTCGACCATCCGGACATCCTGGAGTTTATCACCTGCAAAAATGATACCAACGAGCTCAACAACTTCAACCTCTCCATTGGTGTCACGGAGGCATTTATGAAGGCGGTCGCCATTGGCGCCGACTATGAGCTGGTCGACCCGCACAGCAAGAAGGTCACCAGCACATTGAATGCCAAGGACGTATTCCAGAAAATCGTGGATTCCGCCTGGCAGAACGGTGAACCCGGCATCGTCTTCCTGGACCGCATCAATCGTGACAATCCGACCCCCGACCTCGGAGAAATAGAAAGCACGAACCCCTGTGTAGAGGGCAGTACCCGTGTCCTGACGGACAAGGGCTACTTCCCCATAAAGGAAATAGCCGAAAAGGGCGGGCCTGTCCGGGTCTGGAACGGCGAGTGTTTTTCTGAGGTCACGCCCCGGGAGACCGGCCGAAACCAGCAGATGACCCGCGTGGTCTTCTCGGATGGCAGCACGCTCATCTGTACGCTGTACCACAAGTTCATTTTGACCGATGGTACCAGAGTCGATGCAAAGGACCTGCGCAAGGGTATGGAGCTCGTCCAATATGACCTGCCGGTCATGGAGGGTGGCGGCGAAAACGACTGCGGTTCCCTCCGCGAATGCCAGGAAGGCGTCTGGGTCCCTACCCCGCAGCATCCCATCGGAATCCGCATCAGTTGGCTGACGACTATCATCGGCTGGTGCGGTTTAGGACGTCCTACGCTCCGCAAGGAGGGCATAACATTTTTTGTCTCTGGCCTGGATAACCTCTACAAGGCCCAGGCGGTCTTGCATTCGCTGGGATGTTTCTGCCGCATCTTCAAGGCCAAACGTGGTATTTACGGCCTGGAAATACCGCCTGTCAGTCTAAAGCAACTGATGAGGCTTGGGCTGAAGGTCGATGGACTGACGGAAGCGGACATCGCGGATGCTGGCCCATACCGCATCTCTGTGGCCTCTATCTGTCCCTATCACAAGTGCCGCCAGGTATACTGTTTTACCGAGCCCCTGCGTCACGCGGGGGTATTCAACGGCATCCTGACCGGCAACTGCGGGGAGCAGCCACTCCTTCCCTATGAGGCATGCAACCTGGGCTCCATCAATCTGCTCAACCATGTCAAAAAGTCCCTCAATGGCTATGTGGTGGATGAGGAAAAGCTGAACATGACCGTCCAGACTGCCGTCCGCTTCCTGGACGACGTTATTGACGTCAATCAGTATCCGTTGCCCGCCATTGCTGAAATGACCAGAAGCACCCGTAAAATCGGTCTGGGTGTAATGGGATTTGCGGATATGCTGCTCAAACTCGGCATTCCGTATAATAGCCAGAAAGCCGTCGACATTGCTCAGCACACGATGCGGCTCATCAACAATGTTGCATGGCATACGAGTAGGCAACTCGCGGAAAAACGCGGGCCGTTCCCCGCTTATAGCACACAGTCCAGAGTCCCCAACGGCCCCACCCGCAATGCCACCGTCACCACCATCGCTCCCACCGGCACACTGTCTATCATCGCCGGGGTATCCAGCGGAATCGAACCGGTTTTTGCCTTTACCTATATCCGTAATGTAATGGACAACGCTCACCTGGTTGAAGTCAACCCTATCCTGGAAGAAATGCTGTGTGACCGCGGACTCAATACTCCGGAGCTGATGCGTGAGATTTCCGAAAAGGGGTCCCTCGCTCATGTGGATGGAATCCCCGAGTACATCAAGCAGATTTTTGTCTGTGCTCACGATGTGGCACCGGAGTGGCACGTGAAGATGCAGGCCGCCTTTCAGCAGTTCACTGACAACGCTGTCTCCAAGACGGTCAACTTTCCCAATACTGCCACCCGTGAGGATGTTGCAAAAGTCTACCGCCTGGCCTACGAACAGGGATGCAAGGGCGTTACCATCTACCGTGACGGGTCCCGGGACTCCCAGGTGCTCAATATCGGCGATGTAAACGATGGGATAAAAGACACGCCCGCTTACGGGACCGTACTCCCCCGCCCCCGGCCAGCCGTCACCTCAGGCTTTACCGAAAAGGTCAAGATTGGCTGTGGGAACCTGTATATCTCCGTCAACCAGGATGAGCAGGGTATTTGCGAGGTTTTCACCAATACCGGACGCGCCGGTGGTTGTCCATCCCAGAGTGAGGCGTCTGCCAGGCTTGTGTCTGTGGCAATCCGCAGCGGAATGGACCCCCATGAAATCATCAACCAGCTCAAGGGCATCCGCTGCCCGTCCTGCTTACGCAATGAAGGAGTCCATGTGACCTCTTGCCCTGACGCGATTGCAAGGGCGCTGGAAAAGGCCCTGAGCGGCAAGGACCAGCCTACCTCGTGGCTTTCCACAGGACCTCTTACCGGGAAGTATAAGAAAACCAGTCCCGAGATGACCGCAACGCAGTCTCTCCACACAAAGTTCTGTCCCGAGTGCAGGAGCGCACTCACCCATGAGGGTGGCTGCGTCATTTGCCAGAATTGCGGTTTCTCAAAGTGCGGCTGATTTGCTAATTTCAAAAATGGGCCACCCTCGGGTGGTCCATTTCCTTTCCTCATCATGCTTGCCGGTATCAGAATCTACCATTCTGAAGTATTGGATTGCTTTTGACGGTCGGGAGTCACAAGCGATTTGAAATCAACACGAAAATGAGGGATTCCAATGGAAAACCACAACGTAATGGAGACGAGCGAAATCATCCTGGACTTGCTGCAGAAATTAGAGAAATCCACCAGCTCCGGTGATGTCACCAAGGCTATTTTGGCGTACCGCGTCATCCGCGACCTGAGTCCAAACTTCAACCAGGACATTACCTTTGCACTGAGGCTAGGCGGTAAGGCGGAGGAGATGTTTTGGTCTGTCGACGACTCCAGGTTTACCCCTGATGATGTCATCGACGCTCTGTGCTATACCGAGAGCACTCAGCTGAGGCTGCCTGAGATTTCCGACCTGCCTATGGAACAGTTCGCTACTGTTGCCATTCGGGCCTGCGTAGAATACCGCGCCCATATGGAGCACGGGGACTTTCCTGATGACGGGGTATCCCTGCAGGAACTGCTGGAGCACATCTGATGGACCGGGCGCTTGCGTTGGAGGTCCTGGGTCTTACTGGAGAAGCTGCGGGCCCAGAGGCCCAGGCGCGATACCGGCAGCTTGCCAAAACCGTGCATCCAGACGTTGGCGGCAGTTCATGGCTTTTTCAGCAAGTCAGCGAAGCCTATCAGGTGCTTACCGGTGGTGCGCCTGTCACGCAGCCTAAAGAGAAGGTACGTTGCACAAAGCAGGATATACTGGGGCGTCAAGACTTTACGCTCTCATTCAATACCTTTCTTGACCTGCTCAAACACCCTTATTGGGACTTTCCCGCTTGGTTTAGGGGCGTCCAGTTCAAGCTAAACGCTTTTGACGTTATTTCCTACAATCCGGCCGTTGAACTGTCCGTCGACGCAAAAGCGGTAGGTTTCTTTACGCACAAAACCCAACGGAAAAAAATTACCTACAAAGGGGCGCTGCTCGGGGATGTGGAAATGCCGACGGCCTCCTTCATCCTCTCCCCTGGGGTCTACAGGGTGCAAGTTGCTTTCGCTGATACAACAGAAAAGCAGCTTTCGCCAAAGACGCATATTGTGTTGGTCCTGCCCGGCAAGTGCAAAACTATTGAGGCTAAAGCCGATTTAAGCTCGTTCATGACAAGGAGCAAATTAACCTTTCCATTCCTGTGCAAGGGGAAGAACGGATTATGCGGCAACTGATTTCAAAGCGCATACGAGGAGGAGGGGGCTGCACAAAGCTGCCCCCTCCTTTTTTAAGGGACATTGCTGCGGTTGATATTCTTCCATCCTCTGATATGAGCATTGTTATGACGGTTGGAGGTAAGCTCAAATCGAAAGGAAGGAGACAGAACCATGGATAAGGAAATTTCCCTTCCATTGGACGGCATGGAACTGGCCATCGTGCCAAGCGAAAGGGGCTACCGCTTTATTCTACGGCAGGAAGGCTATGAGGACACACAAGTGTTCACCCTCTCGGAATTTGCGTGCAATTTTCACGGCACCCTTTTGCGACAGCTTGAAATTAGTATTGACCGCGACTACGATGACCCAGCGTGCGCATATAGGACAAGCCTGCTCGACCCTGGCGGTCGCCCCTGCGTCATTCAGAGGGACGGCGGCCCCTACTCCCTGTACTGCGCAAAATGCCGCTGTTGGATACCGAGCACCGCCAACAACGAAATGCGGAAGGAAGGTGTCTATTCGCATTCCCACATATGTGGCATCAAAGGCCCCGACGAAATCTATGAGGATAAACAAATCGACGGCATGTAGGATGTATGGCACATGCGCCGAATAACAGAAAAGGAGACACGATTGTGGACTGGAAAGAAATCTACAAGGAACTGCCCAAGATGACCTATGAGGAGAACAGCGAGCTGATTCGGGCCGCCTGTGCCCGCAATATTACCCTGAGTTGCCCAGCGGGACAACAGGCCCTCAGTTCCGGGCAGGATGTTGGCCTCGGCTTGATAGAAAAGTTCTTCTCCACCGCCAAGTTTTTAGATGGGACCCCCCTCATGTCCGAAGAGGCCGCCGGGGCCATTCAGGACTTGCTTGCCACTATGGACGAAGGTGGTCAGGAGCCGCCTGCTGAATCGCTGTTCCGCCTCCCTGGAGACAAATTCCTGCGCCAAGTCCACGAGGCTGGTCAGCGTTCCTTTGACGATGCGATGGAGTCTTATGCTGAATGCCTTAGCAAGAGGAATTGGTGGAATGAATCCCACGGTATCAAGCCGTAAATGAGTATGCTTCTCTATCACGGTACGACAACCGAAAATGCCGCCTCCCTGCTCAATGCCCCGTTTGCAAAGGGCGGGGAGCTTTGGCTGGCAAATGACCCGGGCATCGCGCGGTCCTATGGGTCGTGCGTACTCACAGTCACTGTCCCTGCTTCCGTTAAACTGGACGCATATCCACTGCGCAGCGGATGCCTGGAGCCAATGGAATTTCTCTATCGGGAACCAGCTGAGTTTCTCATGTACCACGAAGGGCCGCTCTATATGCGGCTTTTGAAGGAGATTTAGGAGGAAAATCCATGTCTATCGAATTTAACAAAGACATCACCACGTGCGTCCCTACTGCTTGTCTCGTCGAGGACTACCAGGGCCTGCTGCGTGCCATCAAGGAAGAAAACTGGGAAGCTGTCCAGACAGTCGCGGACTGCTTGGCAGAAAGTATCAGCTTGCATACCACAGGGCTTAGCGGCCTGGATATTATCCCCAGCGGCTCTTCTCTTGTCGCCATGGGCACCCAGACGGGAATTCTCCTGCGTGATGGGAGAGACCTACTGTGTGCCTCCGGGAAACAGGCTTCCCGGGCGTTGCGCGGCGGATGCTGCCAGTGCGGGTCGGACTGCTCTCATTTCAAACAGGACTGTTTTCCTGAGACGGAGGGAATCCTGCTGCGTCATGAACAGTTCTATCGATACGGGGCCGCGAACGATAATACTCTTTTGTAGTTCAATTCAAAGACGATAGGAGTTCCAAATTCATACATCGTAAGGAGGCCACCATGAATAGAAAATATGTTGCCGTTATCGAAGCATATGCTGTCCGAGACACACAATTCTGTAGAAGTAGTGACATTGAGCCCATGAGTGAATCCTGGGAGGACCTCAATGAAGCCGAAATATATCTGGGCATTTTTACTGGAACGGTAGAATCCGTGCTCAAGGAAGCTTCTGGTTTCGCTAGTACCAGTCCTGACAATATTCGCCTCATTGACGTATTCTCCGACGCAGCCGTTCAAATCAATTGATTTGTGAAGTTCTATTCGAAATTCTGGAGCCTCGAAACGGAGTGACTTAAGCCCTCTATGGTATATGCTGCTTAACATCGAACACTATGGTATACTGGATTGGAGAGTGGTACGCTCCCAGAGTCTTGACTGAGGAGGACGAACCCATGAATCGTGATGAGGTTTTAAGAAGGCCGTTTGACATTGCCATTCATAAGGTGACTTTCCAGCACTATCTGGAGGTCATGATTGCACCAGACGGAACAATCCACTACGCTGTACCCTCTCATCAGGAGTTCCTGATTTGGAAAGCCATGGAGAGAAGCGGTATAACACGGGACCAGGTAATGGACGCATGCCCCAAGGAGTTCTACGGCAATTTCATTGACTGGCTCATCCCGCAAAGCGGCGGATATGTGCCGGTTTGGGAAAAGTTCGTCTACGACTGGCCTCTTAACACAAAGCAGGTGGCCGCCTTGCGAATGCTCAAGCTGAATGGTCTCTACCACGGCAAGATTCCGGCGCCCTCCACCAACGTTTGAACCAGCCCGTAAAAAGGGGCTCTTGAAACTTCGTGGTGGATAGCCGCTAAGTACAAGCGTACAGTCCCACGGATACACGCCGCACTTGGGCTTTCCCAGCCCATGACCATGCTTGGAAGTACCCAGCTTAGGGAGGCAGCCGTAAGGCTGCGTTATCCAATTCTTTATGCATTGGTGAGTTACACAAAAAACGAAAGAAGACCGGACATGGCCACTAAGATTAGGGGGGGCGTTGCACTAAACTGCAACGCCCCCCTATTTTTAGTATTCAGGGCCTAGCCCCATTTCTCGCGTTTTCAATAATATTTTCCGCATCGTTCAGTTCAGTACCGTCCAGTTTGTCTTTCATAACCATATATGCAATCGCAGTTCCAGCTCGCCGGATGCATTTCTTCCCCGTCACCAACTTTTTTTCAACATCTCCAATCACAAAAATGTTTTTCCACAAATTGTTCTCTATGCTCCAATCAATATTATCCAGTTTTTCTGCAACATCAGCCCACTCAACCTTTTTACGCCATGCAATAAGCGCAACATAGGCCAGGGTCATCTGGGGAACGGGACGCATTAACAGGTTCTCTTCCCTTAATTTTGACACAGGTAGATTTTTAAGCGTAAGGGAACGATATTCGCGGTACACGTGCATCTTATTGAGCAATACCGTCCAAAAATCAGAAACTTGCTGGTAGGCCGTTTCGATTTCCTCCGGCGGCGGGACTTGCTTGGGAGAGAAATTCGCATCCTCCAATAGGATTTCGGCATTTTTATACAAGACTCTTAGCGTGGTGAGGTATTTACAGCGATGAGCAAGTATATTGCTCTTTGTGTTGACCAGGCCAATTCCCCCCACAGGGGCAAGCGGGCCATCACCACCTATCAGCCTGCTAGATATGGTGGCAAATATGTCATTATCCCTTTTTGTTTTAACCCTGCTCGCTTGTCCAGTATTCTGATTTAAATTATTGCAAATCTTTCGAATCTTATTGTCCGCCGTCTGCCCGACCAAGATAATACTGAATTCTTCATTCGCCAATTCGGGATGGGGTTGCAAATCATACATTGCCGGAAAGAGTTTTGTGCCAGCAGGAACCCCCATTAAGCCCTGAATCGCTATTCTTAGCCCTAGTAATTGGTCCTGCCCGTGCAATGCGATAAGACGCTCTTTTCCTGGAAACGTAATAAACCCCATATCGCGTATAGGTATTTCATAGGCGGCCAAAACGTCTCCTACAACATTAGTCAACGGTTCAAAGCTTATCTGGTCAAACCCCGGGAATACTCCGACAACAAAACTTGAGAAAAAATAGTCTGTGTCTTCAATGATATGCGGGACTATTTCTTCCACGATATAGTGGATGTCATACTCACGGCTTTTTCTTTCTTCGTTTGTCATATTGGGCCATACAGGAAGCTCTCCGATAACCCCAATCTTGTTAATAAGTTCGCCAGCGGCCATTTTTGTAATATAGTAGGTGGTATCACCTGTCTTTACTCTAGTACATCCGAACGTTTCCATATACCCTCCCATATGTTTAATTAAACATTGTTATGTTTTAATTATACAGCGTCAGTGTGCGTTTGTCAATGATAGAAATAGGTAACACATTGTTTTCCGGTTAGATGGGCCCGATGCGGGTTATTTTCTGCAACGGGCCCTTTTTGCGCTTTAGTGGTCCCAGCAGGAAACACCCATACTCACTTGTAGTACATTCAAAGACGTTTGGAGTTCAAAATTAAATCACAAAAAGGAGACTTGAAAATGTTGAAATGGACGGAGAAGCAAAACCGGGTCAATGGGAAACCCGTGCCTGCTTATACCGCGGAGCTGCCCTCTCCCTATAACGAGGCAGCAATCTACCAGTATGAGCATGACGGTAGCCTTTTCCTGACATGCAAAACACTTGGGCTGGAGCGCATACCACTCAACAGTAATGTGCCGGAATTGGCCTATAGGAATGCGGAAGAAATCATGCTCCTGGCTTTTCTCACGTATGAGAGCGGGGCCAGGAGTGCGCTTGCGCTCTTATGACACTGACCAACACAACTCAGAAGAAAGACTTATCAAGAGGAATTGATATGTTGCCTGAAATTCTTGTATGTCCCAAACGCGGTGGAGTCAGCCCTGTCGGTTACCGACGCATTGACGTGACCTCACACTCACAGGAAGTGTTCAGAAGCTGTTCCCCTTTTTTTGCCGGGCCGGTTGTCTTATATGGCGGCTATACCGCAAGAAACGTGGAGAACGCCTGGCAGTATTCCAAGGTATACAGCCGCTTTCTTGACGAGCACGGAGACCCTTCCCCTGCTTACTTCGAGTGGGCGAAGAAGGGCTGGGACGACGCCGTTGCACACCGTCACCCGCTCGGGAGAATCGCTCCCAAATACAGCTGGTGGGAAGGCAGGAAGCTGGACTACATCGAAGCCCGAAAGCAAATCTATATCCCGCTCTACAGCAAGGCTGTTGTCAAAACAGAAGGGTTCCAGGAACTTCAGCGGTTATATGCCGCCGGAGAATCTATCTGTCTGCTTGATTATGACGCATATGACTTCAAAGCATTTGGGTATTCTCCGGAGGACGCCATCAATGACCCAGAACACGCAATGGGGCACTGCTTTATCCTGAAGTTTCTTCTGGAAGGCACGCTGCCTATACCGCGGGCTTTCAAGGTCATCATCGCCGGTGGCCGGGATTTTTCCGACTATGACATGCTCTGCCGCTATGCTGACGCATGTCTTCGAAACAAAGCAGTCGATGGAATTGAGGTCGTATGCGGAAAGGCCCGCGGCGCTGATTCGCTGGGAGAACAGTATGCCAAAGACCGGAGGTACGCCATCCGCTACTTTCCTGCCGACTGGGAGCACCTTGGCAAGTCTGCCGGGTTCATCCGCAACGACCAGATGGCCGCTTATGCGGACGCGCTCATCGCTTTCTGGGATGGAGCATCCCATGGCACTAAACACATGATTGACACTGCAACAAAACGAAAATTGGCCGTCCGAGTGAAATACTACAGGACCAACATCGAAGGGAGACAAAATCATGAGTAATATTCGTATCCACCCCCCGGATTGCTGCCATAGCTGGGGCATCGAGTTCAACTATAAGGAGGAGCACCGGAAGGATGACGCTATGGAGTTTATCTCCTGTTGCAACCGCCTTCTGGTCATCCCCAAATACCCCGGGAACGGCACCTGGTTCCACCAGTGCGGCTCTCAAGAGCCCGTCGGCTACCAGTTCTTCGAGTATTGGGGCGAGGAGGCCGAGATGGTCGTTCTCAAGGCCGCGGCGCTCGTAGCCGAGGATTTGAGCTGCGAGATTGACCTGAACATTGGACCCGCACAGGACGAATTCAGCTACAAAGATGCCGAAAGGGACATCCTCCAGTACCTGGTCGTGCAGCCTGAGGAATACTTCGCTGAACGCGGTACGACCCGCGCCGCAGTAATGACCGACGAGGAGCTCATCGGCTGTCTTGCCGACGAACACCACAAGTGTGTCTGTTCCTTTGGGAACGACCGCGCCTGGTCTAGCAAGGACGCCTGCGATACTGCCCCTGGAATCGGGCACATCCCTCCGAACCAAACCACCCGGGTAAAAATCCAAAGCGGCGAAGTCACCAGGACCATCCTGGAGCCACTTTACCGTATCGGCTGACCGCAGCATACAAAAGGAGTACTGCATCATGTTTGAAAATCTTTTGAAGGCAGGCCTAAGCATCTTCCGGGATACGATGGAAAAGGACGCTATTGCCAAGATGCTGCATACAAACCCAGAGGCGCTTGCAGCATTTGAAGCGGCCTATGCGAAGCATGTGCTTGAGGGTGAGAATCCGGAAAACTTTTTTAATATCAACTCTCGCCAGGCGTCCATGTCCAAACACGCAGATGAGCACAAGGAACAAGGCGCTGCTCCTGAGGCCGTCGCCGAACTCCAGCATCGCATCGTCGCCGAACTGTTGGCCCAGACATCTCTGTATATCTTCGACGGCACAATGGCAAGGATTGAGCAGCCACTGGCACTTCCGCCCGAGACCGCACTCGTACGCAACGAGGACATCCAGAAGCTCCCAGAGGCATTGAGGCCGCAGTTGACCGGAGAACTGATGCAAGTCGATATTCCCGGACAGTCCTATCAGGCCCTCCTGTTCTTTTACGACAAGTTTCTCAATGGAAAGAGCCAGAAGGACCGTGAGTTCGCCTACCATCACTTCCGGCAGGGGCTCGACATACTCGATTTGGATGCGGTGAGCTATGAAATCATCGGAATGAACCGGAACTCGATGGGGCACTGGCTCCCACAGCTGGTAGAAGCGTGCCGTGGACAGGAATTTTTCAAGATTCCCGCCACGACCATCGCCAAGGTCCCCTTGACGCTACTTCAGCTGGCACATTTGGAGTACATGGGGCTTACTCAAACGACCTTGAATATTGTTGACCAGTGGGCCTACGAAGCGTTCAAGCTCAACGAGAGCAAGGAATACTTCATCAAAACCGGAACCTACTCCTCCAAATTTGATTTTCGCAACGCCCGCGTTCGCGGAGCGAAAGAGGTGCGGGAACTGGGCGAGTACCTGCTGTTTATCCACTTCCAGGCGCTGCAGATGGCAAGTCCGCTGTGCAAGCCGTGCATCTACGGGGCCTCCACCACCAATGAGTGGGTCGTCCGGGAGTTTGTCCTGGACAAAGAAAACAACCCTTGCATCTACAAAGGGTTGCCGCTCCACACCGAATACAGGGTGTTTGTGGACTGCGACACCGACCAGGTTATCGGCGTCTCCCCCTATTGGGAGCCCAACACCATGAAGCAGCGGTTTGGCCATGAGGAGGACGCTGACAGCCCTCACCAACTGCACGACTACGTTATCTATACAGCCCATGAGGGTACGCTGATGCGGCGCTACCGCGAAAATAAGGATGCTGTCATCGAACACATCCAAGCCATCCTGCCCAGACTGGAACTGACCGGACAATGGTCGATTGACGTCATGCAAAACGGAACAGATTTTTGGCTCATCGACATGGGAGTCGCAGAAAATTCCACTTTTTATGACTGTGTGCCTCCCGCGCTGCGCAGTCCGTCCAAAGAGGACTGGATGCCGCGGCTTCCTGAGTAAGCTGTTTTGAAAGGAGCAAGAACATGGACATCATCAAAAGCGCCACGATACCTGGCGGTATTGAAATCCAGATTGAGGATTGGCATGGGCGGTATGAATT
>OKVW01000533.1_pt1 | contig 21850 bp, 17 predicted proteins | sample 1606991 | NCBI WGS metagenome assembly OKVW01 (sample SAMN03281021, study PRJEB24777) | human gut metagenome | isolation source: fecal sample PR177 from 1 month old male Malay infant, vaginal delivered...
ATCTTCCCCCAGTCGTTGCGCACGGTCTGGAGGTCTTCCATCTGGGCCTTGGGCAGCGCCACCTTCTGGGCCGGTTCTGACGGTTCACCGGAAATGCCGCCTGCCGCCGGAAATGCCCCTGCCGGGAATCCAGCCCCCGCCGGATACGCCCCTGCCGGAAATGCAGCCCCTGCCGGATACGCCCCTGCCGGAAATGCAGCCCCGCCGGGCAATGGGCCGTCACCGGATTGCGCCGCACCACCGTCTATAGCAGCATATGGAGCCGCGCTGCCGGGAACGGCTCCCGCCGGGATCATCCCCGCAGGCCTGGCTTCCAGATCCTCCACCTGGGCTTCCAGCTGGCTTAACCGCTCCAGCACGGAGTCTAAGTTGGCTTCCATGGAAGGCCTGGTCAGCTTAATCAGCGCCACCTCCACCAGCACCCGTTTCTGGCTGGCGTAGCGCAGCTGGTTGGACAGCTCGGAAAATACGCGGATGTAGCGCATCAGCGTCTCTCCGTCAATTTTGCCCGCATCCTCCTGGAGCTGTTTCAGGTTCTCTGTGGACATATCCAGAAGTCCCTCCGCATCATCTGCGCTCTGCAGCAGCAGAAGGTTCCTCATATACCAGATAAAGTCCGTGACAAACTGGGTCAGTTCACGGCCCTGGATCACGATGTCCTCCAGCTTGACAATGCAGTCCCGGGTGCGGCCCTGGACCACGGCGTTAAACAGCTGGCTGAACACGCCGGAGTCTACGGCTCCCAGGACCTCCAGCACGTTGTCATAGGTAAGCAGTTTCCCAAAATGAAAGGCCACACACTGGTCCAGCAGGCTTAATGCGTCCCGCAGCGAGCCGTCCGCGGCCTTGGCCACATACATCAGGGCCTTGTCTTCCACCTGGATCTCCTCCGCCAGGGTCAATTCTCTCAGACGGTCTGCAATGGTGTCAAGGGCGATTCGCTTAAAGTCGTACCGCTGGCACCTGGAGAGTATGGTGATCGGAATCTTGTGGACTTCCGTTGTAGCCAAAATGAATATAACATAGGACGGAGGTTCCTCCAAGGTCTTAAGCAGCGCGTTGAAGGCGCCGATTGACAGCATGTGGACCTCGTCAATGATATAGACCCGGTAGCGCCCCTCTGTAGGCGGGTACTGTACCTGGTCCCGGATGTCGCGGATGTTCTCAACGCCGTTGTTGGAGGCTGCATCGATCTCCACCACGTTCATGGAGGACCCGCTGGAAATGGCCCGGCAGGCCGCGCATTCGTTGCAGGGACTGCCGTTTACCGGCTGTTCGCAGTTGACTGCCCTTGCAAATATCTTCGCAATACTGGTCTTTCCTGTGCCGCGCGTTCCGCAGAACAGATAGGCATGGCCCACGCGCCCCGACGTTATTTGGTTTTGTAAAGTCTGTACGATGGGGTCCTGTCCCTTTACATCCTCAAATGAGACAGGGCGCCATTTGCGGTATAACGCCGTATATGACATGTATTCAGCTCCTTGCTGCTTTATTCATCGCCGAAGCAGATTCCTACCATCTTGGCCTCTTTGATCATGGAACACCCTGGGTCCACGGTCTTGAGCTTGCCGGCCACTTCGGACAGGGGTACTTTTACGATCTCGTTGTTCTTCAGGGCCACCATGCTGCCGAAATCGCCGTCAGCGATGAGTCTGGCCGCGGCTGCGCCCAGCCTGGTGGACAGCACGCGGTCATAGGCGCAGGGCTCGCCGCCCCTCTGAGTGTGTCCCGGCACGGTGACGCGCACCTCGCTGCCGGTAACCGCTGTGATCCTGGCTCCGATTTCATATGCTACGGATGGATAAATCAATCCTTCTTTTTTCTTTGCTTTTAATTCTTTTTTGGACATACCGGCTTCTTCCTTGGAGATCGCCCCCTCGGCCACTGCCAGTATGGAGAAACGTTTCCCGGCCTTGGAGCGCTTGGTGATTGCGTCGCAGACCACGTTGATATCGTAGGGGATCTCGGGCAGCAGGATGATGTCCGCGCCTCCGGCCATTCCGGCGTGAAGGGTCAGCCATCCCACCTTGTGTCCCATTACCTCCACAATAAATACACGGCGGTGGGATGCTGCCGTGGTATGGATACAGTCAATTGCATCGGTGGCGATATTGACGGCGCTCTGGAAGCCGAAGGTCATGTCCGTGCCCCACAGGTCGTTGTCGATGGTCTTGGGCAGGGAAACTACGTTCATGCCTTCCTCGCTGAGGAGATTGGCCGTCTTCTGGCTGCCGTTGCCGCCCAGAACCACCAGGCAGTTGAGTTTCAGTTTTTTATAGGTATGCTTCATGGACTCGACTTTGTCCAGTCCGTTCTCATCCAATGTGCGCATAAGCTTAAATGGCTGTCTGGAGGTACCCAGGATAGTTCCGCCCTCTGTCAGGATTCCGGAGAAATCTGAGGGCTGCATAATCTTGTAGTCCGCGTACATAAGTCCTTTGTATCCATCTTCGAAGCCGATGATCTCCACGTCGTCAAACATATTGTAAAGTGACTTCGCAACGCCCCGCATGGTGGCGTTCAATGCCTGGCAGTCTCCGCCGCTGGTAAGCATTCCAATTCTTCTCATATCCGCGCTTCCTTTCTTCTCCGGCATTACTTTGCTCTAGTGCAATGATATACTAGCTTTTAACGTATCCTGTTAATGGTTCTATTATACCCATTTTGTAATTATACAGCAAAGACAGTGATGGGGCAAGCAAAAAATATGGCCATGGATTCGGGGGAATCAGCCGATTCCACAAAATCCATGCCCATATTATTTTAAATTCCACGCACCTCGCTTTGTGCAGCTGCCACGAACGTTACTCATGCAGTTAGCTCAGTCCAGGCTGCCTTACGGCACATGAGAGGTTCCGCTTAGTGCTGCTGCATTCCTGCCCTGACACGGTTCACAGATTCCCATTGCGTAAGACCCAAACGTCATCACCACTTTCACAAGGCTGCTTCGCAGCAGACTGCCCGGGGCGAGGTATCACCCCTGCTAGAGCGGATTGCAGGTACAGGGCACCGCTATCTCCCCGGCTGCGTGGAAACTTTATGACTCTATAAGGCCCGCCGGCTTTTTTACTTGACCGACATGCCAATTAAGTATAACTTGCAGCGGGGGATTTGTCAAGGCTGCATTTTCTGCTGTTGGGCTGCTTTAAGCGCGCATTCAAAGCCCCTGGCCGCCTGCGGGAAGTGGATTCCAAAGGCTTCGGCCTTCCGTACGGACATGCGCAGGTTCCTGGGCCTGCCGGCAAATGCCTGGGAGTCCTTCAGAATCTGTTCTTCTTTTCCGCCCATCCGGCTCATGAAGCCCCGGGCTGTCTCCCAGGTGCTCATATCATTGCCGCTGCCGAAGTTGTAAACGCCTCCGGGCAGCCGCAGGGCTGCTTCCATGTTGGCGGCCACATCGGAAACCCAGGTGATGGAGCGGTAGTCGTTGGCGGAAAATGCGCGGGCGGCGTGTCCGTCTGCGGCCAGAGCCCGGAGCGTTGTGTACAGGTCACTGTGCTGGGCCTGGCCTTCCGGCTGCACTGTGTCATACATCCAGCTGAGCCTGAGACAGACCGTGTCCTTTAAAATGGCGGCGCTGCCCATTTCCGCTTCCAATTTATGGATGCCGTAAATACCGCTGGGATGCAGTTCCTCCGTCTCGCTGTGAGAGGACAGATCACCGGGATGGCCGCCGCATTCACCGAAGTATACCTGGTCGGAGCTGCAGAATACCATCTTGCTGCCTGCGCAGCTGCAGGCCTTGGCCACATTTATGGCTCCGTCCGCATTTACCGCGCGGGAGAGGGCCGGATCTGAGGCGCAGGCGGTTGTGCTGGAAATGGCGGCGCAGTGGATAACCCAGTCAGGCTGCATGTCCTCTATCAGGCGCCGGACAGCGTCAAGGCTGCGGATATCCAGCTCACGGCTGCCGACTCCGTGCACGGTGTATTTCCCGGACATTTCCCCATGGGTAAAATGGCGGAGAAGGCGGGAACCGAGAAAGCCGCTGCTGCCTGTAATCAGGATCTGCTTCATATGGATTCCTCCTCTGGCTGCTGTTTGCTGGGCTTTCTGCTGCGCAGGGCTTTGAAGAAATCCTTCATCAGGGCTGAGCACTCATCGCCCATGACGCCCACCTCAGTGTCCACCTGGTGGTTAAAGCCGTCCTCGTGGAGCATGTCCAATACCGAACCTGCGCAGCCTGCCTTGGGGTTCATGCAGCCGATGACCACCCGGGGAATCCTGGCCTGGACGATGGCTCCGGCGCACATGGGGCATGGCTCCAGGGTCACATACATGGTGCAGTCCTCCAGCCGCCAGTCCTGCATGTGCCGGCAGGCCTTTTTTATGGCGTTGATCTCCGCGTGGGAGAGCACATTTTTGTCGGCCATGCGGCGGTTGTAGCCACGGGCGATTATTTTGTCTTGATATACTATGACGCAGCCTATGGGAACGTCTCCCAGAGCGGAGGCCTTCTTGGCCTGGCGTATGGCTTCTTTCATGTAGCGTTGATCTGTAGTCATGATTTGTCCTCTGTCTCCTTGTCCCTTGTGAGATATTAGGGGGTGTGATATACTACAGTATTATATAGGAAATTTGCGGGATTGGAAAGGTGTATTCCCAGATTGGAGCTGAACTATGAAGATTTGCGGGTTGCAGAAAACAACTTTATTGGATTTCCCGGGCCATGTGGCAGCTACGATATTCACAGGCGGGTGTAATTTCCGCTGCCCGTTCTGCCACAACAGCGGACTGCTTCCCGGGTCGCTGGAAGCGGAGTATGAGGAGGCGGATGTGCTGGCCTTCCTGAAAAAGCGGAAGGGGATTCTGGAAGGGGTGTGCATCACAGGCGGGGAACCGACTCTTCAGCCGGATCTGGAAGATTTTATCCGCCAGGTGCGGGATCTGGGGCTGCTGGTAAAGCTGGATACCAACGGCTACATACCGGATACCCTGGAACGGCTCTGTCAAATGGGGCTGCTGGACTATGTGGCCATGGATATTAAGGCGGGGCGGAGCCATTATGGGGCTGTGGCCGGAATGGACGGGCTGGATGTGGAGCGGGTTGACAGGAGTATTGCATTCCTGGTAAATGGGGACGTGCCATTTGAGTTCCGGACTACCGTGGTTAAGGGGCTGCATACGGAGGAGGATTTCCGAGAGATCGGGCCTTGGATTGAGGGATGTCCTTCCTATTATTTACAGTGCTTTACGGAGAGTGGGGAGGTGCTGGTGCCTGAGCGGTTCGATGCATTTTCCAAGGAGGAAATGGCTGGGTTTGCGGAAATTGTGCGGCCTTATGCGGGAAATGTTCAAATACGGGGAATTGACTATTAATTAGGAAGGAAGTTGAACTGCCCGCTCCGGGAGCATTTCACTGTGTATAATAAAACAACCTATTTGGTGCGCCTGGCGAAGGGCGTTTCAAATAGGTTGTTTTTAATATGGGTTGTTTCGGCAGGCCGAATGAGATGGGCGGGCCGTTTCCGTGAATCAGTTCATATTCTCAAGCTTCACATCCGTGTACCAGTAGCCGAAGCGCCCGTTCTGGGTGGGCTGCTTTTTGGCCAGGACAAAGTGGGGGAAGCCGAACATGGAGGCCATGTATTTTTCATTGCTGAAGTAGTTGCCGGGGACGCCTAACAGGTAACGGCTGCCGCCGGAATTAGCGTTCTCCACCTTGGCCAGGATCAGGTAACGGTAGTTGTAGTAACCGTGCAGAAGAAAGCTGTTGTTGCCATAGGTCCACGCCTCTCTGGGCAGAAGGCCGATGTCCTGGGGCTTGATGGTGAGAATCTCGCAGCCGCCGTTGCAGTCAAAGGCCTGAATCTTGGGGTAGCGCTTGCGGAAGTGTTCCCACAGCTGCTGGGGCTGCATATTGGAACGTTCCTCCTGCTCCAGGCGCTCCAGTTCTTCCGGATCTCCCAGAATGAAGTCCTCCTGGCCGGAAGTGATCACAGGCTCTTTTTCTTCCGTTAACTCCGGCAGCTGGTTCTCCAGATCCTGGGACGGAGCGGAGGCTGACCCGGGAGCTGTGCGGGGAGCGGGCTGGGAGCCATCTGAAGCGGGTGTGGATTGCATGGGTTGGCGGGCTGGCTGCATTGGATGACGGCCGGGCTGCATGGGCTGGCGGCTGGGCTGCATGGGCTGGCGGCCGGGCTGCGCGGGCTGTTGGTTTTGCTGCTCAGTCTGTTGGCCGGGCTGCATGGGCTGCCGGCGGGAGTTGGGGCCCGAAGGCTGGGACTGCATATGGCCGAAACGGGACTGGCGGGCCGCTGAGCCTGGCATACCAGGGCGGCCGGGTTGCATGGGGCGGCCGGCCGGAGTAAGCAGTGAGGGCTGGCCAGATTGGGGCTGCGGGCCGGATGTTGGCCCAGCGGGTTGTTCGGGCGGCCTCTGGCCAGACCAGGTGTTCTCTGGCTGGGCCTGGGACGACCGGCCGCGGTTCGTTTGGTCGGGCTGCATGGTCTCAGGACGCAATGGGGCGTTGCCGGGCTGGGACGGCGGCATGGCTCCGGCTTCGTCCTGGTTCTGAGATGATGGGCCGCCGGGCTGCATATTTCCAAACTGGCCCTGGGACGGCTGGCCAGGCTGCATGGCGCCTACGCCAAACTGATCCCGGAGCGATGGGCTGTTACCTGGTTGGGTGGGCTTCATGCTTCCTGCATCAAGTTGGCCTTGCGAAGGCTGGGCCTGAGGCATTGGGCCGCCATCCTGCTGTCTGCCGGGATTCCGCCAGGGAGCCATGGGACGGTCAGCAGGCCGGTTCATTCTCGGCTCAGACAAAATAGAGGGTTCTGCCGTAGAACGGCCATCCTGCGGCAGCCGGATATTGCCCTGCATAGGTTGTGTATTGCCCTCCATGGGCCGGGTATTGCCCTCCATGGGCCAAGCATTATCCTGCATGGTTCTGGCATTTTCCTGCATGGTTCTGGCATTTTCCTGCATGGTTCTGGCATTATCCTGCATGGCTCTGGCATTTTCCTGCATGGTTCTGGCATTATCCTGCATGGCTCCCGCATTTCCCTGCATGGCCCCGGCATTTTTCGGCATGGCCCCAGCATTTTCCGGCATTTCCCCAGCATTTCCCGGCATTGCCCCGGCATTTCCCTGTGAAGGCCGCGCATTATTCTGCAGCCCCTGATTCTCCCCGCGGTTCTGCCACCCGTTCTGTGTTACAGGCTGGGGGCGCATGGTTCCGGGCTGGGGGGATTGTTGGGGATTGCTGCCTGCCTGGGCTTCTCCGGCACGCTCATATGGGGGCGTCTGCCGGGGATTTATGGTGGAGCCTGGCTGCATAACCCGTCCTGCATGCCAGGATGCGGGCGTTGTCATGGATTCGTTGGGCTCCATGATTGACCGGATACCTGGCCGGGCACCTGGTTGCTGACGCATCTGGCGGGACTGGGACAGCAGCTGCTGGCGGATGGAGTCCTGTTGGACAGTCCATGGTTTTGCCGGGGCTGCCTGGGTAAAACCGTTCTGATCCGGCGTGGCTGAACCGCCTGCAGAATAGCTGCCGTCGCTGTTATTTACAGGGGAAGCCGTCTCCTCGGCTTTCAGCGTTTTGGATTCTGCGCACGCTGACGTGGTTATTGCAGTCTTAACATCCATAGCTCCGTCTTCAGCCGAAGATGAGTCTGCTGCCACCGCTGCGGCCTCCCCCTCTGCCATGTCTGCTTCCACAGCAACTGTTTTCGCTGCCATCTCCACTCCGACAGCTTCGGCCGTCATATCCTCATCAACTGCTTCTGCTGCCGCGCATGGACCATCTTCACCCGGCTGCCCGGCATTTCCGGCAGCTTCGGCTGCCTCCACCGCGTCTGCGCCCGCCTCTTTTCCGGCCGCTGCATTTCCTGGAGCGGATTCTTCTCCGGAACCGGCTGCCAATGTTGCAGGGCTGTCTGTCTGTTCATCGGCTGGCTGTGAATCCGCCTCCTGTGCAGATGCCACTTCCAGTTTTTCTGCCTCAGCGGAGCTGCGGGATATATGGGGGCTGTCTGCATTTCCCGATTCGGCGGCCTCAGTGTCCTCCTTCAGATCCTGATGAGTGATCTTGGAATCCGGGACTCCGGCTGTTTCACGCTCCATCTCAGCTGCGATTTCCTCGGCCTTTTTATGTATGTCTTCTTCGTCGGTGCTACCCCGGCGGTTCTTGGAGGTCACGTCTGCCAGTTCCAGCTCCGCGGCGTGAGCCACCGCGTCCTCCCAAATGGTGGTGTAGGCCCGCCAGTTGTCATTTGGCTCATGGATGGACAGGCCATAGCAGGAATCCATGCTGATACCGGAATCTGCAGCATTATCTACGGCTACGGTTGAGCGGAATTCACCTGCGCCTCCACGGATAAATATGCCGCCCAGGTGGATTTCCTTTCCAGGCGCCAGAAGATAGACGCCTAAGTCACTGCCGCCTACATAAACTTTCTTCACATTAACACTGAGCTTGCACTGTCCGCCTCTGGACTCCAGTTTTGCAAAGCCTATATTTTTACCTTTCACCTCGCCCTCATAGGCGTAGATGTAGGAAATCAGTCTCCGATAATTTGCCATACCCTCACTCCTCGTACTGTTAGTCCGCAACTATGTACAGCGCTGCATAAGTTTCGGTGAATCAAGTGCCCCTATTCTGCACTGGAACTTATGTAATCCTGTACGCGCTCTGCTTTTTATTAATATTTTATGCGCTTACCCCTTGAAAGTATGTTAGAAAAATGTTATCCTGTATTTAAATGTTTTAGGAAATTATTTTCAAAATTTTTAGTGGGGTTTTATTAACAGAACGCAATACAAATATAAATATATTCATTTCTTATGAAAGGCGGCAAATTTATGAAGCTCTACAAGGCAAAAGACTATGATGACATGAGCAGGAAGGCGGCAAACATCATTTCCGCACAGGTAACTTTAAAACCGGACTGTGTACTGGGCCTGGCTACCGGTTCCACCCCAATCGGCATGTACAAACGTCTGATCGAGGGTTACAAAAACGGGGATCTGGATTTCTCACAGGTAAAGAGCGTGAACCTGGATGAGTACAGAGGCCTTCCCAAGGACAATGACCAGAGCTACTACTATTTTATGTACAACAACCTGTTTAAAGACATCAATATCAAGCTGGAGAACACCAATGTTCCCGACGGCACAGAGCTGGACAGCGAGAAGGAATGCGCCCGCTACGACGCTGTGATCGAGAGTATGGGCGGAGTGGATATCCAGGTGCTGGGACTGGGCCACAACGGCCATATCGGTTTCAACGAGCCTGATACGGAATTCGCCAAAACCACACACTGCGTGGATCTGACAGAGAGCACTATTGAAGCCAACAAACGCTTCTTTGCCGACATCAATGACGTGCCCCGCCAGGCCTATACCATGGGCGCACAGTCCATTATGCGTTCCAAGACCATCCTGCTGCTGGTAAGCGGCGAGGCGAAAGCACAGATCCTCCACGATGTAATATGCGGACCCATCACTCCTCAGGTTCCGGCTTCCATCCTTCAGATGCATGACGATGTGATTGTGGTTGCGGACGAAGCTGCATTATCTAAATTCTAACATAACGTGAATTGCTAGCTCTATTGCCAGTGATTCACCGCATACAAAAACTGCCGCGGTCAGCCTGCGGCAGTTTTTTGTGTTTAAACGGCATTTTATCTATTGATTGAAAATGACGCAAGGTCATATACTTTGATCTCAGCCCTGCAGTCTCCCTCTATGTTAAGACCGCCCTGGGTACTGTAGACCCTGGTTGTAAACACCTCTGCTCCATTATTTACAAATATTTCCAAAGATGTGGTGTCAGAAAATATCTGAAGTGACTTCAGCTCATCCAACTTGACACTGCGTCCTGTACGGCCAAAACCGCCCTCTTCTATGGCCAGGGTCAGAATTCCTTGTTCGTATTCCAGGTAAACGCCCTGCCTCAGATTCATTTTAAAGGATTCACAGGCAGAAAATGTGACGCCTGCCTCAAAAACCAGCTTGTTTTCGCCTGCGGCATTCAGATGTTCCCGGGATGTGAACCGGTGTTCTCCGCTGCGGAGGGATTCTAGCTCCTTCAGCGGGGTCTGGTAAAGGCGCCCATTTCTCATGTGAAGCTCTCTGGGAAGGGTCAGCGCATGCTGCCATCCATTTGCCGCGGTTGGGTTGGTGTAGTCTGCATCCGGTATGCCCATCCAGCCAATGAGTATCCGTCTCCCGCTTTCGTCTGCAAAGGTCTGAGGTGCGTAGAAATCGAAACCACGGTCAACCTGAGGGATGCCCTTATCCGGATGCAGGGTGTACTGGTTGGCTTCAAAGTCATAGTCAATTGTCATAATCACACACTGGTGGACATTTTCATAGTCAATCCCCTGCGGCACCACCCCCTGGGGGCAGCAGAGCAGGCACAGCCGGCCGTCCAGCCAGAACAGGTCCGGACACTCCCACATGTAGCCGAAGGGCTCCGGCGTGGTGATCCGGTTGTAATACTCCCAGTTCTTCAGGTCCGGGCTGCGGTAAAGGAGTATCAGGCCCCGGTCATCTAAATCCCTGGCCCCCAGCGCCATGTAGTAGAATCCGCCCTCCTTCAGAATCTTGGGATCGCGCACATGGCAGCTTATATCCGCGGGATAGTCCTCAGTGGACATCACAAGTTCTTTTTCGGTGAAATGTTCCCCGTCCCGGCTGGTGAAATGGATGGTGTTGCTGCCCCGCCCGCAGCGGATATAATCGTAGTCTGGGCGGTCAAAGTATTTTATATTGCCGGTGTAGAAGTAATGAATTGTGCCGTCCTCCACCCAGGCTGAGCCGGAGTACGCGCCGTGGGCGTCCATGTCATGATCCGGGAAGAGCGCGGGGCCCAGGTCCTCATAATGTATAAAATCCCTGGTGGTGTAATGTCCCCACAGCTTGATCTCCCCGGTGGGCTCAAAGGGGGTGTACTGATAGTATATGTGATAGGTTCCATCCATCTGGCACAGGCCGTTGGGGTCGTTGAGCCATCCGGTCTCAGGCATCAGATGGTAGGTAAGCCGGGCGCTGTCTCCTGCGGCCTGTTCTCTGTATTCCTGATGATTCAGGTACCATTGCCGGTAATCCGCTCTGGTCACTTTGTGGTATTTTTCCATTTTCATGGGACTCCTCCTCGCCGTCAGACGGATTATCTCTCAATGCATATGGCTTCTGTGTCCAAATCCGCCAGGTCTACCTCACTGACCGTTACCCTGGCCCCGGATAGCTGGGGCAGGATCATCATAGTCTGAGGGCTGCAGCCCTCCCTGCGCACCAGGTCCAGATCTACCTGCAGCAGACAGTCGCCCTTCTTTACCCGGTCCCCCTGTGCCACGTAAGCGGTAAAACCGCGTCCGTCCAGACTGACCGTGTTAATGCCCACGTGGATCAGCACATCTGTGCCTCGGTCCGTGGTCAGTCCCACCGCGTGTTTGGTGGGGAATACCAGACTGACTGTTCCGTCACAGGGCGCGCAGACTGTCCCGTCACAAGGATTCACCGCAACGCCGTCACCCAGCATTTTGGCTGCAAATGCTTCGTCATCGGCCCGCTCAATGGAGAGCAGCTGGCCGCGCATGGGGGCATAGAGGATCTCTGGGGTGGATGGGGTTGGGGCGGTCGCGTCAGCTGGTGCGGTCGCGGCTGCCGGTGCCGTTACCGCCCCCGGAGCGCACGTCTCCCCCTCTCCCAGCCGGTATCTCTTCCAGAACACCACAGTCAGCAGAAAAGATATGCCCATGGAGATCATCAGACCCAATGCGAAGTTCATGTAATGGTCCGGCTTCATGGAGATGAATCCGGGAAGTCCGGCCGCTCCCAGGGCCTGTGCCAGGGTTCTGGTTCCCGCCAGATATGCACTTCCGGCCGCGGAGCCGATCATAGCTGCGTAAAATGGGTATTTTAGCTTCAGGGTGACACCGAACATAGCCGGCTCAGTGATTCCCAGCAGGGCTGAAATGCCTGAGGCGGAACAGATGGATTTCAGCTTGTCATTTTTGGTCAGCAGCAGCACTGCGATGACAGCCGCGCCCTGGGCCACGTTGTTCATGCTTGCAGTGGAGAAGATGAAGCTTCCGCCGGTGGCGGCACTGTCCGCAATCAGCTGTGTCTCAATGGCGATAAAGCTGTGGTGCATACCAGTCAGGGTGATAGGCGCATATGCCAGGCCGAACAGCGCACCTCCCAACGCACCCAGGGTGTTGTAGGTCCATGTGATTCCTGCTGCCAGCAGATTGCCCGCCTCCCTCAGCGCCGGACCCACGAATATGAAGGTGAGAAAGGATGTTACCAGGATAGAGAGCAGCGGCGTGGTCAGGTTATCCAGCCAGGAAGGCGTTACCTTGTGGAGCCGTTTCTCAATATTGGCCAGTATCCAGGATACGGCCAACACAGGAAGCACCGTGCCCTGATACCCAATGGCAGCCACTTCCAGACCCAGAAAATTCCAAACAGGAGGCGTGCCCACACCGATCTGGTATGCGTTCATCAGGTCGGGATGTACCATAATCATTCCCATAGCCGCTCCCAGGAAGGGATTGCCTCCGAACTTTTTCGCCGCGCTGAATCCGATCAGCACGGGCAGAAATGCAAAGGGGGCGCTGGCGAACATGTTGATGGCCGCGGCCAGGCTCTGCCACTGTGGATACAGCTGAATCACCGACTGTCCGTCAAACAGCCCGGAGGTCAGCAGGTTGTTGATTCCCATCAGCAGGCCGCCTGCCACAATGGCAGGAATGATAGGAACAAATATATCGCTCAGCAGCTTGACAAAGCGCTGAAGTACATTACCGGACTTCTCGTTGTCATCGTCCGGCTTCTCCTCGATACTCCCCAACTGCTTCTGTACTTCAGCGCACACCAGGTTCACTGTGCCAGATCCAAAGATTATCTGGAACTGGGACTGTGTCAGGAATACCCCTTTGACTCCCTCCACATCTGCCAGCGCCTCCTCATTGCGCAGGCTGTTGTCCCGCAGCTGAAGACGCAGTCTGGTTGCACAGTGGGCCACGGATTTAATATTTCCTTTTCCGCCTACATATTTGATTACTTCACTGGCTATTTTAGCATAATCCATAAGTTTTCCCCTTCTCCGTTTAAGGATCGCTTTTAATTTGCGGTATCGGTTCCATATATTAATGATACAGTTTTTCGATGTTTTTGTCAACGCTTTTACGGCACCGGTTCCACTTTAATGTCCACAAAAATACGGTGTATTTTTTATGCATCATGCACAATCATCAGTGATTTTCTAATTTTCTCCGGCTATTTCACACTAGTTCCCTCTATCAGCGTAAAGTCCACAACCTGTTTTTTAGGCACCGGTTCCCCTTTTATCATCTTCAGCAGGGTCTCTGCGCCCAGGTAGCCCATCGCGTATGAGTCGAATTTTAATGTGGTCAGCTCCGGCTTCAGCAGGGCGCTCTCGTCATAACCGCCGAAGCCTGCTACGGACACATCCTCAGGAATCAGCAGCCCCCGCTGATTCAGCACCCGGTACGCGCCAAAGGCCAGACGGTCCGTGGCGCAGATCAGCGCCTCTGCCTGACCCTGATCCAGAACGGCCTCTGTCATCTTCTGCCCGCTCTCATAGCTGTAGTCTCCGGTAATCACCAAGGGTTCCGGCACGCCGCAGCTCTTTAACCCGTCAATTACGCCTCTTTTCCGCTGGACGCCCACTGCCTGGTCTGTCTCGGACACGCCCAGATAGGCCGCCTGCTTCACGCCCCGTTTGCCCACGTACTCTCCTATTACAAATCCGGCCCGGTAGTCATCGTCCACCACAGAGATCCCCTCATCATACTCCTGGGCCAGAACCACCACGGGTATCTGGCTGTCGCGGAGCAGCTCTCTGTGGTCCTCGGTGATGGAAATGGCGCTGAAGAGGATTCCGTCCACGTTCAGGCTGATCAGGCGCTGGATGTTCTTAAGTTCCAGACGCATATCATGGTCCGAACTCTTAATCAGTGTTTCGTATCCCTGTTTCCTCAGATAGCGGTCTATGCTGGTGATCACCCGGCTGGTCACCTTGGAGTTCAAAGTGGGCACCACCACGCCGATCACATTGCTCTCCTTGGCCTTCAGGCGGGCAAATGCATTGGGCTCATAGTTATATTCCTGTATAATTTCCAGAATCCGCTCTCTCGTCTCCTGCTTCACATAGCCGCCGTTAAAGTACCTGGACACCGTACTCTTGGTAACACCTGCCATACAGGCAATATCTGACATTGTAATTTTCTTCATAATGTAGTCTGCTCCTTTGTGTGCCCGCTATACCATCCGTTCTTCATCCCCGGCACAATGCGGCAATCAATTAAAGCCATTATAGCATCTGACGGACCCAGTGGGCAAGCATGCATTTCCTGGTCCAAATAGCGGCCCAAACAGCGAACAGGGATGCGGTTTGTATCCTCCCAAGTACAAAAAAAGGAACCCTGTTTCCAGGATTCCCACTGTATTTCAATCTTATGACATATCTTCAAAATCAGATTCATATTCCAGCACGTCAGAATCAGTATGCTGAATGTCATCTCCGGTGTAGTTCCCGCCGTTGACCTTCAGTTTCACGGACTTCAGCTCGAAGTTGTCGATAAAGGTGTTGCCTACTTCAGCCAGCAGCATGCGGTCGGAGCAGCCTTCCTCACTGACGGCCTGGTTCAGATCCAGGATACCGGCGGCGTTCTCTCCTTCACCGGTGATAGTGAAATTCAGTACCTGGGTGCCTTTGGTCAGCACGCCGTACTCCACCAGCTTGTCCACCAGCAGCTGGGCATCCAGACCTTCTGTGTCCAGAGCGTCCATGTCCTGCACAATGCCGTCGTTCTCATCGCTGCCGTGATATATAGAAACAACTGCCACAGGTTTAACATTGGGGTCCGGGACCTTGTCGCTGGCACCTCCTGTGGACATCGGTATGGATTCCATATCCACTGCCGCTGCCGTCGTAGCGTCCTTATTTTTCTTCTCTGTTGTAGGTGTACATGCTGCCAGTGAAACCGCCATAACCGCCAGCATAATGCCCATAAACCATTTTTTCATCGTTGTAAATTGCCTCCTTTAATCCTCTTGAAAGCCTCTGAACCAGGAATTAAGCTTTGTAACCGCTTTTATCAGTGTCTCCAATTCCTCTTCCGTCAAATTATCGATAACGCCGCCGATCATTTCCTTGTGAAATCTTGCATGGTGTTCGTGTACTTCCACCCCTTTTCCAGAGAGGGATACCAACACCACTCTGCGGTCCTCATTGCTGCGCTGACGCACCACATAACCCTTCTTCACCAGGCTGTTCATGGATATGGTCAAGGTGCCGACTGTAACGGACAGCGCCCTGGCAATGCTGGACATGTTCTTGGGCTCACCGGTTCCGATGGCTTCAATCACATGCATGTCATTGTTTGTTATATCCGGATAGCCAAGGGTTCTGACCGCCTTCTGCTCAATCCCCGTAATGTCGCGAAACAAATTCACCAATACGTCGTTCAGCGTCTCGTATGTTCCCACGATTCTTCCTTTCATTTCCCGCTTCAAAAAAGCTTCTTACTGATTGTACAGTATTTTGCGGGTTCGCACAACCCCCTAAATCCTTAGGAAATTCTTAAAAGGCTGTGATTTTTTTGTGTATTTAACAATTTAAACCAGATCTTCAAATACCAGGCGGGCGAAAACCTCCCCCCGCTCTTCAAAATTCCTGAAAATGCCATAACTGGCGGCTGCAGGCGACAGTACGCAGCTGCGCCCCGGCCTTGTGACTGCCCTGGCCTTCTGCACCGCATCTTCCAGATGGCCGGCCGCAATCAGCCGTTCCATGCCTGCAAATGCCGGATAGTCCCGGAGTATTTCTTCATAGATGCGTTTTCCCGTGGCCTCCATCAGCACGATGTTGGGGATGGGATGCTCTGCCAGGAATCCGATGAGCTGGGAATAATCGATCCCGCGGTCCATCCCGCCGATCAGCACCGTATCTGCGTCCTTTAAGGTTTTGAGGGCCTGGATCGTGGTGGCGCAGATGGTGGAAATGGAGTCGTCGTAATATTTTACCCCATCCTTTTGTCCCAGATACTGGAGCCTGTGGGGCAGCGGTTCGTAAGATTCCAGCCCCCTGGTAAATGTCTCCCCGTCCATGCCTTCCAGGCGGCATACCGCGTAAACCACCCCAATATCAAAGTAGTTATGCTGGCCCAGAAGCTTGATCTTGTCTGACGGAATCCTGTATTCGCTGTCCTGGAAGCGGATGAACGTCCCCTCTGCTCCCCGGTCCTCCACAGTGACGTCCCCTTGGCCGGATATGGCTGCCGCGCTGATGAGCCGGGATGGGCAGGAGCCTGGTATCGGCAGGCATTGTACATTGCATACAAGGATGTCCTGGGGCCTCTGGTTTAAGAAGATGCGCTGTTTGGCGGCCACATATTTCTCCATGGTGCCGTAGTGGTCCAGATGCTCCTCGTAAATGTTGATGAGCACGCCGATATGGGGAGACACGGTCATGTACTCCAGCTGATGGCAGGACAGCTCGAACACGATCCTGGTCTCGGGGGTAATCTCCTCTATATGGTCAAATGCGGGAATCCCGATGTTGCCTGCCACCAGGCAGTCCATTCCTGCATTTTTAAACTCATGGTACAGCAGGGAGGTGGTTGTGCTCTTCCCCTTGGTTCCGGTGATGCCAATGATCTGATCCCGGAACAGCTGGAAAAATACTTCTGTCTGGGACAGGATCTGGCACCGGTAGTCATTAATGGGCTTCTCCAGCACAATGCCCGGGCTTTTGAATACTACGTCGTACTGGTCCATCACCTGCTGGTAATCATCGCCGGTGATCCATCTCTCCTGCCCTCCGTCTCCCAGTCCGGCCGGGTGGCCTGCCAGGGGCTTCTGATCTGCTATATCCAGGCAGGCGCAGGTGCCCAGCTGTTTTAACACCTGGTAGGTGGACTGGCCTTCACGGCCGAATCCCAGCAGCAGCACCCGTTTTCCATGCACCCATGGATCGATTCTTTCAATCACGTTGTCTCTCCTTATTGTCCGACCCGGGAAGGCGGTACGCCCTCCGCGCAGTTCTCTTTTACCAGCCGAGCCAGAGGCTCCGGCAGCAGGTTTTCGCTGTCATAGTAGGAGGAATACCGGTCCCCCATGGCCTTGGCGGCCTGGTACAGGCCTGTTCCTCTGTAGTAGGCGAACAGGGCGGGAAGCGGTTTCCCCTGCTCCTCCAGGCGGTCAATGGCCATCATAATGGCAGTGTTGATCTCATCGCGGCTGCCCACGCACTCAAAGGGCTTTTCCTCGCGGATTCCCACCAGCTGGTTCAGGGTTTCCGCCATTCCCATGTCCTCCAGCATGTCGGTGCCGAAGATATCCCGCACCTCATCCTGAGACAGGAATGGGGACAGGATCAGATATACAAACAGGCATTTGGGACAGTGGCCGCACCAGCTGTCCGTCTTGCTCCCAGCGTTGCAGCTGCGGAAAATGCCGTGGTATTTCTTCTGTTTTGCAAAGTATGCTGCAATCTGGAATTCGCTTAGAGGGCGCAGCATGCTGAAGTAGTATGCGCTGCCTTTCAGGTATGTTCCGGCGTAGCGGTGGAAATCCTCCTCGAACTTGAAGCTCTTGGAATACTGGTGGTTCACCGTGCTGCCCGAGACTGTGCTCTCATTGGCGCTGGATTCATTGGACAGGGCCACATAGTGAAGTCCCAGCAGCTTGGCGGCAATGAGGCTGGAAAATGCCACCAGCGCGGAAAATGGGGTGTGGCCGTTTAAATACCCCTGTCTATTCAGTTCCAGCATATTTTTGTCCAGGGTGCGCTTCACGGACATCACATGGGCTTCATCCAGGCCGGCGGTTTCGGCCGTGTGGATGGTGGCGCCTCTGGGGTTGATGATATAGCCGGTGATGGGGATTCCGGCGCTGCGCAGCAGCTCCAGGGTCACCACCGAGTCCTTGCCGCCTCCGATGGGGACCAGGACGCCGTGGGCGAGATTGGAGTCCACAGGGAATGGGGCAGGCGCCTGGGGTGGGATGGGGCCGGATGGCCGGCATATTATCTCCATAAAATTCTCCGGGTCCGCCTCCTGAATGTGGTTGACATAGAAGAATTCGCCTAGACCGTTGAAATACAGGTCCTTCCACCAGCGGATCTGGTCCTGGTCCAGGGCGCCCGCCTCAACGGTCACCAGGGGGGAACAGGTGATCTTCCAGTAGCTGACCAGCTCCACCATGCCCAGGGAGAATATCATCTGTTCCATCAGACCGTCCGCCGCCTCAGCGGCCTCAGGCCGTCTGAACGTCCACTGGGGCGCGAATTCGGATAGCCCCTCAATCTCAAAATGATAGGTGGCCTTCAGCTGGTCCCCGGTCTCCTCGATCTCATATCCTCTGTAAAAAAAATGCGGGTACTGCTGACGCAGCTTTTCATATTGTTCCATGTCCGCTCCTTTATTCTGGCTTGCCGCGGGCAATCCGCCGCGCACAACAAAACCCGCTGCCCGCAGAATCCCGGCGGCTGCCTGGAGTTCTACACACAACGGATTTCCTATTTGTTTATGGCTATTATATTAGAGAACCCTGGAATTATCAAGTTTTTTTATACAATAGAATTTCACGATTTTATTACTGGCAGCCCCTTCCATGTTCTATAAACCAATCATTTTACTTTACTCAGCCCCGGACACGGTCCGTTACCTCTGTAATGCTCCATTTATATCTTTGGATGTGCCGGATACCGTCAGATCCATGTGAAAAGGTAAGCAGCGCCTGCCGTTACATCATACCGGCCAGGAATACGCTGGCAGCCACACCGGAAGCAGTGGCGATGAGGGCGCCTGCCAGGGTGTAGCGGGTCCTGCGGATGCCTGCGGCTCCGAAGTACACGCTCATGCAGTACAAAACTGTCTCCGTGCTGCTCATCAATATGGAAGCAATCAGGCCCAGATGGGAGTCCGCGCCGTATTCCTTGAATATATCCAGCACCAGGCCGGTTGCCGCGGAGTTGGACACCAGGCGCACCAGCACCACGGGCACGATCTGAGGGGGAAGGTGGATCAGGGCCGCAGGCATTTTCAGCACCTCGCCCAAGAAGTCCAGGAAGCCGGAGGCCCGCAGAATGCCCACAGACACCAGAAGGGCCACCAGGGTGGGCAGGATACCCGCCACAGTCTTCATCCCGTCCTTGGCCCCGTCCAGGAAATCGTCCATCACCGGCCGGCCTGACAGCAGGCCAAAGCCGATGATGTAAAATATAATCAGCGGAACCAGGCATTCCGAGAGAAAAATGAGTATTTTCAACTTTGATACGTCCTTGTGATACGCCTTTTTATTATGGTATTCCAGGGACGGCAGTTTCATGACGGCAGGGGGCCGGCCAGCTTCATTTTACTCTACAAACAACGGCGTGGAGTAATACCGGTCACCGCTGTCAGGCAGCAGGACCACTATGGTTTTCCCCTGGTACTCGTCTTTTCCGGCCAGGCTCATAGCCGCATAGAGGGCTGCGCCTGAGGAGATTCCCACCAGCATTCCCTCTGTTCTGGCCAGCATTTTGGCTCCCACGAAAGCGTGTTCATTCTCCACGGTCATAATCCGGCCGTATATTCCGGTATCCAGCACGCTGGGCACAAACCCGGCGCCGATCCCCTGGATCTTGTGGGGGCCGCCGCGGCCTTCAGACAGTACGGGGGAACTGGCCGGCTCCACGGCCACAATCTCCACACCGGGATTTTTTGACTTCAGGAAACGGCCCACACCGGTGACCGTACCTCCGGTGCCGACGCCTGCCACAAATACGTCCACCTGGCCATCTGCATCTTCCCAGATCTCCGGCCCTGTGGTCTCCAGATGGGCTTGGGGGTTCACCGGGTTGTCAAACTGTCCGGGTATGAAGCTGTCCGGGATCTCTTTTGCCAGGGCCTCGGCCTTCACGATGGCTCCGGTCATCCCGCGCTCTCCGGGAGTCAGCACGATCTCCGCGCCGTATGCCTTTAAGATATTGCGGCGCTCCACGCTCATGGTGTCAGGCATAGTCAGGATCATCCGGTAGCCCTTGGCCGCGGCGATTGAGGCCAGGCCGATGCCCGTGTTGCCGGAGGTTGGCTCAATGATCACGGAGCCGGGCTTCAGCAGGCCGCGGCGCTCCGCATCTTCGATCATGGCCTTGCCGACCCTGTCCTTGACGCTCCCCGCAGGGTTGAAATATTCCACCTTTGCCAGCAGACGGGCCTTCAGCCCCTCCTGCTTCTCCAGATTGACCAGCTCCACAAGGGGGGTGTTCCCCACCAGCTCAATTGCGCCTTTGTAAATATTTCCCATAGTCATCCCTCATTTCATACTTGTTTGCTAGGTTTAGTAGGATTATATGCTGAGACTGCTGTTTTGTCAACCGTTTTCAGGCGGCACAGCGCCTCTGGCAGTTTTGAAAAATTTTATTTGTGTTTTCTCCCCACAGGTCTATAATATGGAGGAGACTTTACAATACATACGCAAGGAGGAATTATTTATGATATTTTATAAAATGAAGCGCGCTGCCGCCTGTCTGACCGCGGTTCTGCTGTGCGCGGGACTTCTGTCCGGCTGCACCTCGGGGGCGAAAACCGGCAACCGGCTGATTCTGGACGGCTATAAATTCAACATCAGCCAGGCGACTGTGAAGGAGCTGACGGACACCGGTCTGACCATAAGCGGGGATATTGACCCGGAGACCGCCATTCCGGCAGGAACCATGATGGCCCAGCCCATTCTGCTGGAGAAGGACGGCGTTCCTGCCGCCAGCATGGTCATCGCCAATCCGGGCAAGGCGGAAATGCCGCTGTCCAGGTGCCGTGTATACAAACTGACCGGATTTTATACAATCGATGGGACCCAGGGAGCCTCTGAGGTCATCTACGAGGGCGTCAATTTCGCCGGCTATACCAAAGAAAAAGTGGAGAAAACCCTGGGCCGTCCGGAAAATGCGGACAAAACCACGGATCTCTCCACTTTGAATCAGTTTGATTATTCAGGCTCAAATTACGGGGCTGCCATCTCATTTGACAGCAAAGGGGTGGTCTCCCAGGTTGAATTGGATTACACGGGGTACAAAACTGCCGCCAAGTAAGCTAAAAGATAAATTTAAAGAGGAGCATAAGATAAGTGTAATGGAAAAAAATTATACATTGTATTATCCTACAATTGAATTTGATAATCCGCTGTGGTTATGGTCAGCTTCATTAATCTGGGATCGCATTTATAGAATTGTGCCTGAGAATTATGTCCCACAAGACAGCAGAAATATTAAAGAATTAATTTGTGAAAGCGATATAATTTCAAATATTAACCCCAAATCATATTCTTTAAATGCATGTGACAAATTTATAAGCGGGTGCAAAAAATAAACTTGGTGGGCTGCTGCACTAGATTCCTCAAATTATACAAAAGATAGCTACATTCAAATGCATAAAGATAAAGCGGATGTAAAATTACGAGAAATGATTTTAGCAAAAGATACATATAATAATGATTGGCTTCAAGTACCTCAGGATATGGCTTCAATCTATATGCTTTTTTTGGCTAATTATATCGCAGAACAAAATGATTTGACTTTATCTACATGTCTGCCTGAGGCATGGTGTGGTTCAAACTTTTTTCAACATGATGGAAATATTAGTGACTATGATGAACAGTCCCAAACACAATTAGCATGTATTACATTAAGCGAATTTATACCCTATAATATTTTAGACATTGAGCCCAGGCAGTTCTTAAAAGTGAGAGAAAATAGGACTAAAGAAAGACATAGGTTTTTTAACAGTATTAAAAAATTGAGTGAAACCTTATCCGTTTGCAATGATCCTAATATTGTGCAAGATATTATTCAAGATTACTTTAAAGAAATAAGGGAAGCGGAATG